>Ga0210401_10005960_pt1 | contig 12460 bp, 7 predicted proteins | sample IncBWH32MmetaG_FD_150866 | JGI IMG/M metagenome (GOLD analysis project Ga0210401, IMG submission 150866) | Forest soil microbial communities from Barre Woods Harvard Forest LTER site, Petersham, Massachusetts, United States - Inc-BW-H-32-M | ecosystem: Environmental > Terrestrial > Soil >... | reverse complement strand
GGGCATGATCGCAACTCACAACCTGCTGGATGGCGTGAATCCGGCGGCGTTCGGAAAGTTCTACTGGGTATGGATTCTGTTGCATTCGCCGGAAACCCTTCCACTCGGTCCTCACTTCTCGTTCTCAGTGAGGTATGTGTTGATTCCGTGGGTGGGGGTCATGGCGGCCGGGTTTTCGTTTGGCAGCTTGCTGCTGCGCCCGGATCGGCGCAAGTGGATTCTGACACTCGGGATCTCCGCTACCGCGCTGTTCTTTGTCATTCGCGGGATCAATCTCTACGGAAACGGAATTGCCGGTTTGCCGTTTGCATTTCAGCGTTCGGCAGGGCCATGGAGCATTGGCCCCACGCTTGTGATGACAGTGATTTCGTTCTTCAACACGCTGAAGTACCCGCCATCTCTGGACTATCTGCTGATGACGCTCGGACCCGCGCTGATCCTGCTCGGAGTGCTGGACGGGGCGGAGGCAAGGCAAGGATTGAGTCGGGTTCTGATGACATTCGGAAGGGTGCCGCTGTTTTACTACGTCCTGCACCTCTACCTGATTCACGCTTTGGCGGTTCTGACTTCGCTGGCCTTCCGTCAGCCGGTCTGGTATGGCACCGTCATTGCCGACCATGCGCAGAAACCTCTGGGCTACGGTCACGGTCTGCCTTTTGTGTACGCGATGTGGATGGTGGTTGTGGCAATTCTGTATGTGCCTTGCCGGTGGTTTATGGAGTTCAGAAGCCGGCATCGGGACTGGGCGTGGCTGAGCTATCTGTGACAACGAGCACGCGCGAGTGGCAGGATCGGAGTAACGGAACTCAGACGTTCGGCGTTGGCGATGTTGACATTATTCGCAGGAGGGCCGAGGTCCCGAGCCAAGCCGGCGTACTGGACCCCCGCATCGCGGCAGCCGGCTGGACGCCGGCGCTACTTCTTCAGGTCTTTCAGAATCTCTCTTGCGGCGTTGGCTCCCGAGCCTCCGGTCAGGCCTGCGCCGGGATGCGTTCCGCTTCCACAGAGATACAGGTTCGCGATCGGCGTGCGGTAGCGCGCCCAGTCGAGCAGCGGACGCATGGTGAAGAACTGGTCGAGCGCCAACTCGCCGTGGAAGATGTGGCCTCCGGTGAGTCCGTAAGTGTCTTCGAGATCCTTGGGCGTGAGGATCTGGCCTTCGAGCACGAGACCGGGGAGGCTGGGCGCGTATTCGGCGAGCGTGTTCACGACGGCGTCGCCCAGGGCGCCGCGTTGCGCGTTCCAGTCGCCCTTCAGCTTGTAGGGTGCGTACTGCATGTAGATCGACATGACGTGTTTGCCGGGCGGGGCGAGTGTGGAGTCGGTCAGCGAGGGAATGGTGACCTCGAGATACGGCTTCCTGGAAAAGTCGCCATACTTCGATTCGTCGAAGGCGCGCTCGAGGTAATCGATGCCGTGGCTGATCTGGATGCGGCCCGCGAGCGCCGACGAACTGCCGTTGTTGATCGCGGTGAAGTTGGGCAGACCGTCGAGCGCAAGATTGATCTTCGCGACGGTGCCCATCATGCGGTAGTGCTGAAGTTTTTCGGCGAAGCCCGGCGTGAGATGGATCGGGTCGACCAGGTGCAGGAGCGTGCGCTTTGGATCGGCGTTGGAGATGATCGCCCGCGCAGGGATTTCGTCGCCGGACTTGAGCACGACCGAAACTGCGGCGCCGTCTTTCACGCGAATTTCGGCGACTTCGGCGTTGGTGCGGATCTCGGCGCCTGCGGCTTTTGCCGCCGAGGTCATCGCCTGCGTAATGGCGCCCGTGCCTCCGGCGGCGAAATGCGCAGAACCCGCGGGTGTCGCATCCCCAGCGGCGCGAATCAGAAGCACCAGCGCGCTGCCCGCGGACCAGGGGCCGAGGAACGTTCCGAAGATGCCACGCGCAGCGATGGTTCCGCGCACGAGATCGGTCTCGAAGTATTCGGCAACCAGGTCGGCGATGGCCATAGGCCCCCAGCGCAGCAGGCGATAGAGATCCTTCTTGCCCAGCTTGCGCAGCGCGCGTCCGGTCTGCAGCATGCCCCAGAGGTCGGTGCGGCTGGGGCTCTCGATGTCAGGGGGAGTAAGTGTGAGGGCGTCGGCGATGATGCCGCCCATCTTGCGCAGAGATTCCTGTAGCTCGGGATACCGGTCCGCGTCCTTCTGCGAGAACGCAGCGATCTCCTTTGCCGACTTGTAGGGATCGTTGTAGAGCGTAAGGGCCCGGCCTTCGGGCGAGAGCGAGACTACGCTGGCTTCCGGCGAAATCAGCTTCAGGCCATGCTGCGCGAGTTGCATTTCGACCACGATGTCGGGGCGGATCGGTCCGGCGGAGTGCGAGAGGGTGGAGCAGCGGAAGCCAGGATGAAATTCTTCGGTGATAGCGGCTCCGCCGGTCTGCGCGCGACGCTCGAGAACGAGAGGCTTGAATCCGGCTTTGGCGAGGTAAAAGGCAGTGACCAGGCCGTTGTGACCGCCACCGATGATGACGACGTCGCGTTGCTCGGCCATTACGCAGCCCCCTTGAAGTCCTTGAGAATCTCAAGCGCCGAGAGGCGTCCGGGCGCGCCCATGATGCCGCCGCCGGGATGCGTGGCCGAGCCGCACATGTAGAGATTCTTGATCGGGGTGCGGAATTGCGCCCAGCCTGCGACCGGGCGCAGGAAGAAGAGCTGTTCGAGCGATAGCTCGCCCTGGAAGATGTTGCCTTCGGTAAGGCCGAACTCGCGTTCGAGATCGAGCGGCGTGACGACCTGGCGGTGCAGGATGAGGTCGCGAATATTCGGCGCGTATTCGGCGATGGTGTCGATCACGGTGTCGCCGAATTTTTCTTTTTCCGTGTCCCAGTGCAGTCCGGGAGCGAGCTTGTAGGGGGCGTACTGGACGAAGCACGACATCACGTGCTTGCCCGGAGGCGCGACCGAGGGGTCGGTGAGCGACGGAATGACCATGTCGATGTAGGGGCGGCGCGAGAAGTGTCCGTACTTGGCGTCGTCGTAGGCGCGCTCCATGTATTCGACCGCGGGCGAGATGGACATGGCGCCGCGCAGGTGGGCTCCTTCGCCGGGCATGCACTTAAAGTTCGGCAGGCCGTCGAGCGCGAGGTTCACCTTGCCGGAGGAGCCACGGTACTTGTAGCGGCGGACTTCTTCGAGGAATTCGTTGGCGATGTTGCCGGGCTCGATGAAGTCGATGAAGGTGTGCTTGGGATCGACGCTCGAGGAAACGATGTCGGCTTGGATCTCGTCGCCGTTGGCGAGGACGACGCCGGTGGCGCGGCCTTGCTTGACGAGGATTTTCGCGGTCGGCGCTTGCGTGCGGATTTCGACTCCCGCTTCGCGAGCGGCGTCGGCGATCGCGTTCGAGATCGCGCCGGTGCCGCCGCGCGCGAATCCCCAGGCGCGGAAGGCGCCGTCGATTTCTCCCATGTAGTGGTGGAGCAACACATATGCGGTGCCTGGCGAGCGCACTCCGAGGAACGTTCCGATGATTCCCGAAGCGGACATCGTCGCCTTGAGCACGTCGGTCTCGAACCACTGGTCGAGGAAGTCGACGGCGCTCATGGTCATGAGCTGCACCTGGTTGTACTTGTCGCCACTAGGCAGGTCCTGGAAGCGGCGCCCGATGAAGAGCAGCTTCATCAGTTCTTTCGGGTTCAGCGTGGCGGGATCGGGTGGAACCATGCCGAGGATGGGTTTTACGAAGCGGCACATGGCCTGCATCGCTTTGCCGAATTCGTCGTAGGCCTCGGCGTCGGACTTCGAGTGGCGCGCGATTTCGCGATGGGTGCGACCGTGGTCGTTGACGCGCCAGAGGTAGTCGCCGCTGGGCATGGGCGTGAAGGTACCGTCGAGCGGGAGGATTTCGAGCCCGTGGCGCGGGAGGTCGAGGTCACGAATGATTTCGGGGCGCAGCAGCGAGACCACGTAGGAGCAGACCGAGAACTTGAAGCCAGGGAAGACTTCCTCTGTAACGGCAGCGCCGCCAAGCACGTGGCGGCGCTCGAGCACGAGAACTTTCTTGCCCGCTTTGGCGAGGTAGGCGGCGTTGACGAGGCCGTTGTGGCCTCCGCCGATCACGACGATGTCATATTTGGTGGACATTAGCTTTTAGCCTTTAGCTGTTAGCCGGTTCGGAGCAGCTGCGAACGCTCGTCGAAGAATGAAAAATTGAGGGCGGAGAAATGCGCAGTGTGCGCGGATCAGAGACCGCTGAGGCGAACCGACCAGGCGATGAGGGTGCGGCAAATGGGAAACAAGGGAGCATTCTAGCTGAGGGTGGGGGATTTGTCGCGGGTGGAATCAGTGGACACTGCCAAGTGAGCCCCAACTTCAATTTATCTTCGGCAACGAGTAGATCCTGAGTTCTCCTGCCTCAAAGCTGGCGTAGTGTAACCCGTCCGGGGACAGCGCTGCACGTCCATTTTTGGGGAAACGTTGATTCACAAGCGAGGTCGGTGACCTTCGATCAAAGATTATCAACCGACCGCTGTCGCTGCGGTCGTCGCACGTTGCGAACGCCGCATAGCGCGACATGTCTGGGGTGGCGCTTTGAACTGATCCGCACGCTTCTGGCGGAATCCATGGCAAAGGGTCAATTGACCTGTCCTTCTTCCAGATGACCAGCTGGCCCGCGTTGTTTCCTTTCTCGTTTCCACTAATCTGGGCGGCAACACTGCCATCTGCCAACAGACCGACTATGACCGCTGTCTCACCGTCTTTGAGAGAAATCTCCCAATTACTTCGGTCCTCACCTTCTGTTCGCATTTTGCAGCGCTGTTTCGCGCCCGCGTAGACCACGCCCGTCGAGACATACTCGTTCGGTCGTAGTTCTTGTTGGCAAACCATGTAGGCCAGCCCATGGTCCCCGAATTTTCGGTCTCTCGCATCTATGGGCCAGTCCTGTTGCCAGCGATGTACTTGCACCGGGGGAGAACCATCCAAAACGTCATAGGTACGTGATTGACCTAATGTAAAGCCCTCTTGGAACACAAGAGCGTGATCCACAAACGTGATTTGCTCGAGAAAACGGTCAATATGTGCAACGTCTTTTAAGTTCGCATCGAGTTGTAGGACTGACGATTTCGACTCGTGCCTGCCTTCCTTCTCAAGATTTACCGACTGTATTCTGAAAAGAAGCGTGCCTCGTGGACCTGCCGCCGCCTCGCCCTCGGCTACAAGTTCACCGTATCCATCGGCCAGATAGGCGATATCGCGCTTAGCTTTCAACTTACCGTCCAGACTGAATGCCAGGAGTCGAGCAGAGCCGTCGACCTTGCGCTCAGGCACCACCCTGGAATTAGGGCTTGTGTTAAACCCAACCGCCACCTCGTCGTTGTTCAGCCAAACCACAAAACGATATCCGATGATTGTTGTCGGCCCGTCATCTTTCGGAGAAAAGAAGTTCTTCGGCAGACCCAGAGGCGAGAGGTCGATTCGTACGTCGGGAACTGGTTCTGGCTCCTTCTTTGTCTGCGCTTTCGAACGGCCGAAGAGCGAACACACAATCGCAATCATGCCCGCTGTCAAGGTCAGTCTTCGACGCGATCCAGCTATTAGGCTCTTCCAATCCACGCTTATCTGCCTGAGGGATTGTACCTGCACATTGGGGTACTTTTAATTCCGCTGCTATAATCCGCCTTCGACATTTCACCACGAGGTCTTGCTTTGCCCATCGGAACTGCTTTTCACGAGCGCACTTTTCCTCTTTGTCACAGCCTGAATTACCGCGAGTGGTCGGGGTATTACACGGTCAGCGTGTACGAGGTGCATCACGAGCACGAGTACAACGCCATCCGCAATGCGTGCGCGATGATCGACATCACGCCGCTCTACAAGTACCTGGTCACCGGGAAAGACGCGACCAAGCTGGTGAATCGCGTGATCACCCGCGACATCAACAAGGTCAAAGTCGGGCAGGTGATTTACTGCTGCTGGTGCGATGAAGACGGCAAGGTGATCGACGACGGGACGATTTCGCGGCTTGGCGAGAACGTGTATCGCTGGACGGCGGCCGATCCGAGCCTGCGCTGGTTCAAGCAGAACGGCTTGAACATGGATGTGCAGATCGAAGACATCTCGGAGAAAACGGCGGCGCTGGCGCTGCAGGGGCCGACTTCGGGGCAGTTGCTCAAGGTCGCGGCCGAGGCCGACATCGCGAACCTGAAATATTTCCGCGTGACGCGAGGGAAGATTAACGGCATTCCGGTGGACATTTCGCGCACCGGCTACACGGGCGATCTCGGATACGAGATCTGGGTGCCGTGGCAGGACGCCGTGAAGGTCTGGGATGCGCTCATGACGAAGGGCAAGCAGTTCGACATTCATGCGGCCGGGATGCTGGCGCTGGATGTGGCGCGCGTCGAGGCGGGACTGTTGCTGATCGAAGTGGACTACACCAGCTCGAAGAAAGCGCTGATTCCATCACAGAAATTCTCCCCATACGAGCTGGGCTTCGGGAAGATGGTGCATCTCGACAAAGAAAATTTCGTCGGCAAGACGGCGCTGCAGCGCGATGAGAAAAATGGCGTGCCTCGGCAGTTGGTTGGGCTGGAAGTGGATTGGGTGGAAGTCGAGGAGCAGCACGACAAGTTTGGATTGACTCCCGCCGCTCCTGCGCAGGCATCGCGCGCGGCTGTGCCGGTGTACCAGGGCTCGCGGCAGGTGGGGAAGGCTACGACGACTACGTTCTCTCCGCTGCTGAAGAAGTTGATTGCTTTGGCTAGCGTGGAGTCGGGCTCTTCGAAGCCGGGGACGAAGCTGCAGATGGAGTTGACCATCGAGGCGCGGCGGCTGAAGACTACGGCTACCGTCGTGAAGTTGCCGTTCTTTAATCCTGCGCGAAAGACGGCGGCGCCGGTGTAAGAGCAGTCGTCGGTCGTTAGTCGTTGGTCGTTGGCCAAACCAAACGCAACAAGGCACACCTTGCGGTGTGCCCCGTTTGCTGGCGCGCTGGTTTGCGCGCCGGTGAAACTCGTTCAGCGACTGGAGGCGACTATGGGTACGTCCTCCGAGCGCTGACGGGCGGTGGCCACTTCCTTCTCCAGAGAACTCTTGCGGAGTTCCTGTCCGGCGCGTTCGCCTCCTACCCAAAGCTGGTAGAGGAAGCAGTGATCGCGGCCCGAATAGCAGTGGAACACGAGCTTGGTGCGATCGGCGGCCTTCAGCGACTCTACGCGATGCGGAGTGACGAACTTTACCGCCGCGCTGTTCCCGCCGCGAATCACGAGAATGTTGTTCGGGCTTTCTGTTCTCGAAATCGTGTACAGCCCCGCCGGCATAGTCGTATCGTTGATTGTGAAGCTGAAAGGCACGTCAGCGCGCATTGCGCCGGTTTGTGCCAATGCCGAGCCCGCCGCCAGCAGCAGGCTCATCACGCCAACCCATCCTAGAGCTTGCTTTTTCATAACTCCTCCTTTGTGAGGACGGCGGAAGCCAAGCAGTATCGACCCGCGTCAACCACGATCAGCATTTCCGTGTTGCCGTCTCCACACCCCATTTCGGTGTTGATCACCGAGTTACATATCTTGAGAGCAAGCTGCATGCCAAGCGGGAACCGCGGTGCGGGGTTTTGGGCTGAAAGCTTGCAAGTTGGTCATCAACAAGAGAATCAGGACTTGCGAGTTCCTCCCCGCGGGAAGCCTGTAACGTTTGCAGGTCGAAATTCACTAACCAAACAGTTAATGCAGACACGCCGTTTGGATAGAGGAGGGCGGCGCCGGGGAGGCTTGGGTGCAGACGTGGATGGGACAGCACACACATCAGGATCAGAGACATGAATCTTCGCGATGGAATGTGTCTGAGGATGGAGGCACGCATCTTCAGCACAGTATGGTGGGGTCAAGCTGCAAGATTCGCGAAGTGCTAGCGCTGGTGGGGCGAGTGGCGCCGACTGCTTCGACCGTGCTGATCCAGGGAGAAACCGGCACGGGAAAAGAACTGGTGGCGCGAGCCATTCACGAGAACAGTCCGCGTGCGACGCGACCGTTCGTCGCGATCAATTGCGCGGCACTCACCGAGTCCCTGCTGGAAAGCGAGATGTTCGGGCATGAGAAAGGCGCGTTCACGGGAGCCATCGCGCAGAAAAAAGGAAAAATCGAGATTGCCGCGGAGGGCACGCTGTTTCTGGATGAAATCAGCGAGCTGTCGGCAGGGATGCAGGCGAAATTGCTGCGCGTATTGCAAGAGCGCGAGATTGAACCTGTGGGCAGCACGCGGTCGATCAAAGTCGATGTGCGCATCATTGCGGCGACCAACTGTAATCTGCAGGACGCCATGCAAGCGGGACGTTTTCGCGAGGACCTGTTCTTCCGGCTGAACGTGGTGACGATTCGAACCCCGCCTTTGCGTCAGCGGAGCGAAGACGTGCCCGCACTGGCCACGAGCTTTGTTGCGAAGATCAGCGCAAAGTACAGAGTTCCACAGAAAACTCTATCTGCAGAAGCACTGTCGTTGCTTATGGCCTACGAATGGCCGGGCAATGTTCGCGAACTGGAGAACGCCATGGAGCACGCCGTTGTGCTAGCCGCGGGCGCGGAGATCATGCCTGAAGATCTGCCGAGGTCCCTGCTGGAGACGTCGAAGCCTGCGGCTCACTGCGAAACAAACTATGCTGGAGCGGTGAAGGAAAACAAGAAGCAACTGGTGGTGCGTGCACTGGAGCAGGCGAAAGGGCGCTACGTCGAGGCGGCCCAAATTCTCGGGCTGCATCCCAACTCGTTGTTGCGGTTGATCCGCAAATTGGGATTGAAGTCATCGTCTCCCGGCGAATTGCCAGCAGTCTGACCGTCAAGGGCTAAGAAAGAAGAGCCGCAGGGCACAGAGAAGCTTTAACCGCCCTTCGACTTTGCACAGGGCAGGCTAAGAGCGCGAAGGAAGCGCGAAGGTCGCAAACGAAGACTCGGGCAACGCGCGGGCGTTCGCTTACGCCGTGCTTTTGAGTCGCGCGAAGAAGCTTTTGATCCGCAAGCGATAGAAGACCGCAACTCCCATCAGCACGAGAATTCCCGACAATCCCACGATTTTCAAGACGGCCAGCGGCTTGTTGGGCTCGTCGGGCGGAGGCATTACGGAGAGCGCGATGGTGAAGACGGTCGTCAGGAAGCCAACGATGGCAACGAGCCGAGCGATGGGGCGTCCGCCGGGAACACGGATGACCTCGGGGCCGGCTGGCGTGGATTGCAGCTTGAACATCGAGGCAAAGAGATACAGGTAAGGGATGAAGTAGGTGATCACGCCCATGGCGACCAGCACGTCGTAGGCGCCTTTGACGCTGGTGCCGGCCTGGCCAAGGAAGGCGAAGATCGCGCCGAAAATGAATTGGGTGAGCAAGCCGACCCAGGGAGTTTTCCAGCGCGGGTGAAGATCGCCGAACACCGGTGGCAGGAACCGGTCGATGCCCGCGACATAGGGCAGGCGTGCTACGGCAGCGAGATAGGCTCCGGCAGCACCGACGTTACTGATCATGATCAGAAAGGCGGCGATCGGGATTACAGCCTCCCAATGAACTTTGTACGCAGTGGCGGAGATGGCCTGCATGAGCCCTTGCAGATTTCCGACTTCCGAGGAAGGCAAGGCGAGCAGCACGGCAACCGTCCCGATGATGTAGCAGATGGCGACGGTGACGCCCGCGGTGAACAGGGCCCAGGGAATGGCGCGGCGCGAAGCCTTGATTTCGTCGCCCATGAACGAAGCGGTTTCGGATCCGGCGACGGCGTAGATGAGGACAGACCAGAAGATCATGTCTCGGATGTGCGTGCTGGGGAGCATGGTGTGCACGGTGAACGAAGTCGCCGAGCCGAAGCGGTGAAAGGCGATCGCGCCCATGGCGATGACGATTGCGGCGGGAATCCACATGGCGAGCGCGCCGAGATTGTGCAGCCAGGTGCCGACGTCAAGCCCGATGAAGTTCAGCCAGGTGGCGGCCGCGAGCGCGACGACGGCAAACACGATGAAGTAGGTAGGATTGTGTTCGAGATGAATCCACGCGTCGTGGCGAATGTAAAGGGCGTTGCTGGCGGCGAAGTACAGGACGGCAGGGAAGTAGGGGAGGTTGCATGCCCAGTAGCACCAGGCGGTGAGGAATCCAGCGAAATCGCCGAAGGCGTGCTTGCTCCAGAGATACATGCCGCCTTCGCCGGGATAACGCGAGGAGAGCTCGACGACCGAGAGGGCAAGCGGTGTGTAGAAGCAGAGCCAGGCTCCGACCCAGATCACGATCGAGGATGGGCCGGCGGCAGCGGCGGTGGCGATCCAGCGCAGGCTGATGCCGGTGACTACGTAGAAAAGCAGGAGGTCGCGGAAGCCGAGGGCTTTTCTAGGTCGGTTCGCGTCTTCGGCTTCGGCGATGGAGAAGCCGGGACTCAGCAGAGACGCGCTTTTCGATGGGTCCGGTATGACAGGGTCAGGCAAGCATGTGTCCGGGGATCAGGTTGATGGCTCGGGGTGGAGAAGAAATACCATCGCGGCGCAGAGGAGGGCAAGGCAAAAGCGAGGGCTGCGGCCTCCCTGCCCTCCGCGATTACGTTTTTCACCAATAAAGAAACGAACGGCACAAAGAAAACGCCACGGAAAAACGAAACTAGTCGGAATCGAGCGTGGGGATGGAGGCGAGTTCGTCGGCCTTCGCGGCGGCTTCCTGGATATCGCGCATTCTGCGCACCAGGGCTTCGGTCGAGAAGGGTTTGTTGAGGAGGATGGAATCCTTGCCGATGTTGGCGTTTTCGAGCACCGCGGCTTCCGTGTATCCGGACATGAAGATTACAGAGAAGCCGGAGCGTTTGCGGCGAAGTTTCTCGACCAGTTCCGGTCCGCCCATGCGCGGCATGACGATATCGGTGACGACAACATTGATTTGCCCGGGGTGCTCGTCGACGGCCACCAGGGCTTCGAGTCCGTTGCCGGCCTGCACGACCTGATAGCCGAGACGCTTGAGGGCCTGGGCCGCGAGGTTGCGCACTGGGATTTCGTCTTCGACCAGCAGCACCGTGCCACGGCCCGTGGGTAGCGCGTCCTCGGGCTCGGGTTGCGGGGCGACCACGGCCTTGTCGACCGAAGGCAGGTAGATTTTGAACGTCGTCCCTACTTCGAGCTCGCTGTAAACGGTGATATGACCGCGGCTCTGTTTCACGATGCCATACACGGTCGCGAGGCCGAGGCCCGTGCCCTTGCCGGGCTCCTTGGTGGTGAAGAACGGTTCGAAGATGTGAGCCAGGGTTTCGCTGTTCATCCCACAGCCTGTGTCGGTGACGGCCAGCAGAACGTAGCGGCCGGGAGCCACTTCGTTGTGGGTGGCGGCGTAGCTTTCGTCGAGGTCGCAGGATTGCGTTTCGATGATGACTTTGCCGCGGCCCGTGACCGCGTCGCGCGCGTTGACGGCGAGGTTCATGATGACCTGCTCGAGCTGGCCGGGATCGGCTTTCACGCGTCCGATCTGTTCTGAGAGGCTGGTAACCAGCTCGATATCTTCTCCGAGCAGCAGGCGAAGCATCTTGAGCATGCCGCGAACCGTGTGGTTCAGGTCGAGCACCTGGGGCTCGAGAACCTGCTTGCGGCTGAAGGCCAGCAATTGCCGGGTGAGGCCGCTGGCCCGGTCGCCGGCGTGCTGGATTTCCTCGATGTGGGGCCGGGTCTCGTTCGTGGCGGACTCGAGCAACAGCTCGCTGTAGCCCTTGATGATCATGACCAGGTTGTTGAAGTCGTGAGCCACGCCACCGGCGAGACGGCCGACGGCCTCGAGCCGTGCGGAACGGAGCATCGCCTCGTGCGAGAGGCGTAGCGTTTTCCGCATCTGTTGGAAGGCGCGGGTGAGCTCCGCCACTTCGTCGCGGCCCTGCGCATGAATGGGAAATTCAAAATCACCTTTTTCCATCTGGCGGCTGGCCTGCACCAGATCTTCCAGGGGCCGCGTGATCTGGCGCGACAGGATAAACCCGACCAGCGCGCCGGTCAGCACGGCGATGGCTCCCAACATCAGAAGCAGACGATTCAGTTGTCCCACGAAGCTTGTGGCCTGATCATAAGACTTCAGACAATACAGTCGAACTGGATGGTCGCCCGACAGTTCGAGTGAAGTTCCCAGGTAACGTTCGCCTCCCAGATCGATTTCTTTGATCGTCTGGCCATGGTGCGGTGCTCCCGCCAGCCAGGTCTGGAAATCGCCCCAAATCTCGGGATCGAGCGAACTCAGCAGCACCCGACCGTCGCGCTCAAAGACGATGGGGCTCTCCGACAGTGCATCCGTCCCGGCAACGGATTGCGGCGTCACCTCGCGGCCGAGCGCGACGGCGCCAAGCACGTGAAGGTCAGTGTCGGCTCCCGCCGTGACCGGGGCGAAGCTCAAGTCGTAGAGATGGCCACTCACGAACCACCAATCGTGCTTTCCCGTGGAATGGAAGGCGAGCATGCGCTCGCTGGAAGCGGCGACTTTGGCGGACCTCGAATGCAGGGCCAGCACCGTGCCGGCCGGATCCTGC
>Ga0210401_10005959_pt1 | contig 12460 bp, 8 predicted proteins | sample IncBWH32MmetaG_FD_150866 | JGI IMG/M metagenome (GOLD analysis project Ga0210401, IMG submission 150866) | Forest soil microbial communities from Barre Woods Harvard Forest LTER site, Petersham, Massachusetts, United States - Inc-BW-H-32-M | ecosystem: Environmental > Terrestrial > Soil >... | reverse complement strand
CCGTGGTTTGCACACCAAAGTTGGTATGGTTTAGGGCGTTGAAAGCCTCGGCGCGGAACTGCAGCTTATACTTCTCCTGGTAAAAGACAATGTTCTTGAACAGCGAGAAATCCAAGTCTGCAAAGCTCGGGCCACGTAAGGTATTGCGTCCTAGATCGCCCAAAGTTCCTGGTGCCGGGAACGAAAAGCAATTCACGTTGATGTAATTATCGGGCTGTCCCGAGTTAGTTGGATTAGTCGAACAGCCCGGACTCGGATTGAAGTTAGGGCGCTGGCCTCCGGCGGTGCTGTTCACGCGGCTGTTTCCTGTGAAGGCCTGGTCGGAAGTCAGCTTGACCGTGAACGGAACGCCAGTGTGAGCCGTAAAAATGCCGCCGAGTTCCCAGCCTCCCAGAACGGCGCGAGACGCTCCTTGGAAGGACTCGGGAACGGGAATCGTCCAGGTACCGTTCAAAACAAAGTTGTGGGTGATATCGAAATCGGAAACGCCGTTCTGCAAGTTAGGGACGAAGGCGTAAGAAGGCCCAGCGGTGTTCAGGTATTCGTTGTCGCTGAAGGTCGCAGAGCCCTGGTCGGTGTTCTTGGACCAGGTGTAAGAGCCCTGCAAAGCGAAGCCGTGGTTCAAACGCCTGTTCACCATCACCAGCAGGGCGTTATATTTAGAATAATCTCTCCACAGCGTCCCCACGATGCGCCCGTAGTTGGGATTGATTCTCTGAATATTTTTAACCTGCTGCCGGAAGGTGTTTCCGGGAGGTATGGGAAACATAAGCTGGCCGTTAGGGCCGAAAGTGACATCAGCCAAGGGCACCTGGTCCATGTCCTCGATGCCCATAGGCACGTGTACGGCATGCGAGCCTACGTACCCAATCATCACCGCGGTACTCGCGCTCAGTTGTCGCTGGATAGAGAGGTTCCACTGATCGTTGTAAGCGCGGTGAGGATTGGCCTCGACGTAAGCCACACGTGCCGTCGCTGGAGTGAGCAGCGCTAGTCCCTGATTTGGAAAAGCACTCGCCGGCGGCGCCTGCGCCGTGCCTTGCAAGAAAAACGGAGCGCCGTGCGTGCGGTTGATGAACAAATACGGCAGAGGAAGAATGTCATACATGCCGAAAGAGGCGCGAACCGCGGTTTTCCCGCTGCCGGTGGGATCCCAGACCAGGCCGACGGGAGGGGCAAAATTTCGCTTGGTGGGGTTATTGAAAAAGGCACCGCCGGTCCGCGGAAGAGCATCCGTGAGGTTCACGAGGGTGGCCACTTTGCCATTCTGCTCGGAGACCGGAGTAGAGGCCTCATAGCGGACCCCAAGAGTCAGCGTGAGATTTCTTCGCAGGCGCATGGAATCCTGCGCGTAAGCTCCGAACACATCGCTTCGCAAGCCGCGGGCACCGTTGGTTCCCGGAAAATCCGAAGTGAAATCCGCCGGGCTGTTGGTCAAAAGGTCTTGAACAGAATTGTAGTCCCACTCGCCGAGTGGAATGTTGGCGGAGTTGAAATTGTCATCGATGCGGTCAAAGAGAAAACCGAATTGCCAGGTGTGCCGTCCACGAATATAGGAGACGTCGTCGGAGGCCTGATAGGAGGTGAAATGAAAATTGTCGGAACCGGAAGCACCTACACCGCCAGCGGTCGACAGGTTGCCGGCAGTAAGAACTCCTACAGGCAGGCCGGACAAGAAGCCCAGGGCAGGATCTTTAGCCAGCGGCGAAATTGCGGAAACGTCTTGTGAGTCCGCGGCAAAGGTTCGGCTTACTCCGATGCGAGCCGTGTTCACGAGATTGGCAGTAAAGCTGTGCTGCAGGGACATGGTGAAATTGTTATGGCCCGATGGCGACCCCAGCAGTTTTTGGTTATACAGATCGGGTTGCAGCAGCGCACCCGTATCCCACTGATAACTCGCCGAGAAACGCGTCAGGTCCGAGAAGTCGTAATCGAACTTGGCGACGGCGTAATACTCATGGCCCGTTTCCGCGCCGGCAAATTGATAGAAGGCGGTGCCGTCGCCGTTGTCGGAGCCATTAGCCACCGGGAAGAGCGCCAGGAATGGCACGATGGCCGGAGCGATGGGAACGGTGATATTCCCGGATCCGTTGGGGTTGGGAACGATTCCGTTGCGAGCGCCATTTGAGAGCGTCAGCGACTTCTCCGAGATACTGAGATCCTGGTTCAGCCCTTCAAAACTCCCAAAGAAGAAAGCTTTGTCTCTTACGATTGGTCCGCCGATCGAGCCGCCGTATTGATTACGGTGAAAAGGCGGAACGCTACCGGCGGGGTCAAAGAAGTTTCGCGCATCCAGAGCGCTGTTGCGGAAAAACCCAAAAGCATCGCCGTGAATCTGATTGGCGCCCGACTTGAAGATTGCGTTGACCACTCCGCCCGACGTCATTCCATATTGCGCGCCGTAATCGCTGGTCAAAACAGCGAATTCGCGCACCGCATCGACCCCCAGGTTTACGTTCAGTCCACTTCCTGGGCTTCCGTTCGCATAGTCATTTACGATCAAGCCGTCCACAAGGTACAGATTTTCGGTGGGGCGGTTTCCGGAGATGTAAAGATTTTCTCCGTTGCCGCGCGCGGCGCGAGAGTTGGTGCTGACGGCACTAGACTGTTGTTCCAGACCGCCGATAACACCAGGCTGGAGAGTGGCGAGTTGGAGCCAATCGCGACCGTTCAGGGGAAGCTCGCGAATGGTAGCCTCGCCGACTATGCCGGCTACGGTAGCGCTGGAGGTATCCACTTGCGGCGTGTCTTCCGAGACCACCACTTTCTCCACCACGTCTCCAAGTGAGAGCGAGAAGTTCACGGAGACATTGGCGCCCACAGTCAATACGATGCCTTGGCGCAGCTGGGTCTTGAAACCGGTAAAGTGCGCCGTAGCTTCATAACCACCAGCCGGCAAACTCACGAATTCGTATTCGCCGTCAGCATTGGTCGTTACTTCTCGCGATGCGCCGGTCTCCACGCTTTTCAGCGTGACGTTCACCCCGCTCATCGCCGCGCCGCTGCTATCGTGAACCGTTCCGGAGATCGTTCCGTTGGTTGTTTGTGCGCTAGCGTTTCCGGCCATTCCATACAGAAAGAACAGGAACACGGTCAGCTTTAGAACGTTTCGAAGATGAGCACCCGCAGGCTTCATTCTTGTTACCTCCACACCCCATCTAAATTACTGGACTTGCCGATACCCCAAAAAATTCCCAGTCGCATTAATGCGCAACAAGCCGCTGCTGCCCCTCCGCGGAATCGCCGCGGAAAAATTCGGGAACGGAATATGCGAGCATGCCGTTTCGGACACTATCGATGGTGTAAATTTCGCGATTACGCGCGTTGAACGCGACTCCGGCCGGCCAAACCATGCCGGTGGCCGGCCCTCTAAGAATGGCGCGAGGTGCGACATCGCCATTGTCGGCAATATCCCAAACTCCGATAAAACCCAGCTCTGCCGAATTCCATGGCGATGGTGACAACGCGTCAAAGCGGTACGATTCCGTATTGTTTTTCACGGCCACGAAAATCTTGCCTTGCTCAGAGTCCACCTCGACCTGGCGGATTCTGATGATTCCAGTTCTGGGTCCGGCGATAATGGCTTTTGGCGCCACGTCGCCTTCGTCCATCCGGTTAAAAACGAATAAACCGGTGGTGCCCTTTTTGCTGTAGCTGGAGACGACGATGACGTTGCGCGTTGGATCGACAGCTACGCCGCGGACTTCATCCAATCCGGTCTTGAGACCGCGGATGATGCGCAGCGGAGTAGCGTCCCCTTGGGCTTCCCTGCTGAATACCAAAATGTCTTTGCCGCCATCTTCGCCAACGATGATTTCGCCGTGAGGCACGTCCACCGTCACCGTTTCCGGGCGCAATATTTGTGTATGCGGGCCCTGAATTATGCGTACCGGACCCTCTTCGCCTTTGGCATCGCCGCGGAACACAAGCACCGCGCCGGCCAGGTGCACCGGGACCATCATTTCGTCGTGCACCGCGTCGTAAGCAATGCCGTGCATCGTGCGGCTCAAGTGCGTTCCCTGTCCCTCAATCACTCTCACTGGGCTCATGTTTCCGTTCGCCAGCCTGGCAAACACCAGAATTCTGGGTACGCTCACTCAATTCGGAACCAGGATTTGATCGCGCTTCGAATCGTAGGTCACCGCGCCGGGATTCCCGAATCCCACCGCTGGACTGCCCAGAGGGGCGTTACGTAATAGGCGTTTGGGCGCGACGTTGCCCTTGGCAGTGCGCGCAAAAACTGCGGCGCTGTGTTCGCGATAATTAGTGACCCAGATTTCGTCGTTTTTGGTGTCGATGCTTACGCCCATGGGTCCGGCAATTCCCGTGCGGTTTCCGCCAATCGTTCTTATTGGCGTGACGTCGCCGTGAGCATCGCGGCGAAAAATTAAAATGGAATCATTGCCGTAGCTGGCCACGGCAACCTCGTCGTGGACCAAGTCCAGAGCGATCCCCATGGGCCAGTTCAGTTCTGTGTGCTTGCCCTGAATCTTACGGGTGGGTGCCTGATCCTTATTAGCGTCGCCCGCGTAAGTCGTAATAGAAGGAAGATCAAATCTGCCACCTTGAAGTTCGCCTTGTAACGATTCCGCTCGTGTCAGTGGCGCCCAGTTGCCGTGGTTGGCGACGGAGATTTCGTTGTGAGCTTCGTCAAAAATAATTCCGTGGGGATCTTGCAGTCCGGTGTTCGAGCCGTGCAGGACGCGCAAGGGCGCATCGCCCAGGGTGGCGTCCCGCCGGTACACCACCACGGTGTTGGCGTGTTCGACGGTGATCGCGACCTCTTCGCGCTGCTGGTTCAGAGCGACGCCCCATGAGCCGTGGGGCACAAATAGAATGCGCTTTGGTTTTGTATTTCCCTCGGCGTCAGACGGGAACACTTCCATGCGGTCCCCGATATCGTTGTTCACGGCGAACAGTTCGCGGTTCCGCGGATCGGACGCGACCCCGGCCACAAACATCATCCCCGTCGCGGGACCACGCACTTGGGTGAGGGGCTCGGTAACGGAGGTCGAGTTGAGCGCAGTTCCTGCTGCCCGGTCGTAGACCAGCAGACCACCGCGGTTGGAGTCGCTCATGAGAACCTTGTTGTTTTCGGGATCGACGGTCACGCTGTGGAGGCTGGGGTAAGGGTCGGCGACGGAACGCACAGGCACGAGGTCGCCGCCCGTCGCCTCCTCCACTTCCGAGGCTTCGACGGTTCCCGGTGTCGACCAGCTTGGAGTAGAACAGCCGTCTTGTGAGTCGTCATCGGCCGGGAGGGCGGGATTAATGGGCTCGACGTTCCGCGCGGTTCGAGCTAGACCCGCGCCTAAGCCGAGTAATAGGGTCAGGCAGGCGGCCAACTTTGCCGGGGTTTCCCAAGAATCAAAGAATCGCATTAACATCCTATCCGGCTCGCTGAGCCATCTACCGCCTGCATGTGGTGAAAAAAGCAGTCCAAACGTTAGCCCCGACGTCTCAAAATAGGGCCCGAGCGCAATGTAGTGGCAAAATTCACTTTGGCGTAATATCAGACCAATCGAGATATGTCAAGAAAAAATTCATCACAAGCATTTGCTTTCTTGATAGGTTGGCGACGACCGGTCTGGGAGTTTTGTAAAGCATCCGTGAGATTCTTGGAAATATCGACTACTTTGGGTAGGAGAGCGGTCATGATCAGGGTCTAGCCGTGAGACCTGCACATGAGAAAATCGGCAGAAAAAACAATTTGGTCTAACATAAGACCTGTGGTACAGTGCGCTTTCCAGTAGTCTATTTCACAGGTCCCGGAGCTTCATGCCACGCCCTGATCTAGAAAATCCCTTCAACATTACTGGGCTTGCACGACCACGCATCCATGAGGCGGTCGCCGATCAGATTCGCCAAGCCATTTTCAATGGCCTCCTGCTGCCTGGGCACAAATTGCTGCCTGAACGCGAGATGGCCGAGAAATTCCAGACCAGCCGTGTCGCCCTCCGCGAAGCTCTTCGCGCCCTTGAAAAGGAAGGAATGATCACCATCAAACGCGGATCTGGTGGCGGCGCGTTCGTGGCTGATTTTGATAATGCCTTGCGTGCGCTGCTGGATTCTCTGAGCACGGTGGTGAAATTGGGCCAGGCCAAGAGCGCTCATCTTACGGAAACGCGCGCGATTATCGAACCGGAAATCACGCGACTGGCCACGCTGCGGGCCACTCCTGAAAATATTCAAGCCATCGAGGCGGTGGTTGTGGCTCAGGAGAAGGAATTGCAATCGGGAGAGCTGAGCCGAAAGTTGGACATGGAGTTTCACCGGCGGGTAGCCCAAGCGGCCAATAATCCGGTATTGAATATCGTAGTGAACGCGGTGAATGAATCGATTCGCGACGCAATCTTCCGGTCAAAAAGAAGCATCGAGATGCGCGGCCGCGTGGTCGAATATCATCGCAACATCTTGGAGGCGATAAAGAGTGGCGACGCCTCCCGCGCGAGAGCAGTAATGACGGAGCACGTTGTGGACGTTCAGTGTCATCTCGAGACAACCGATCATGAGTGATTTGATACCCAGACTGACGCGGGAAAAACTTCATCCTGATTTGGAAGCGTATTTGCGGCCTCGCATCGAGCGGTTAGGCTACCTGGGAGAATTTTTCCAATGTGCCGGCCATCAACCAGAAGCGCTGCTTTCTTTCCTGGAATACACGGACCATTTAAAACACGCATTAGCAAATAACCTGACAGAGATCGTGTCGTTAACCGTCGCGCAGCTCATGAACAATAATTACGAGCGCGTACAGCATGAGCGGCTGTCCCTGAAGCTGGGCTTCCGCGAGAGCTGGCTGCGCGAAGTTTTGACGCTGAAGGGCGATGGCCAAGGACACATGTCCGAGCAGGAGGTTCTGGTGCAGCGGTTGGCGATGGCGGCGATCAATCGCAGAGGGCACGACATCACCGCGGAACTGGAACCGGTCGTCCGCTCCATTGGTCCGGCGATGTCCATAGCCGTTCTCATGCTGGTGGGCCGGTACCTTTCGCACGCGATTATTGCCAATGCGCTTAATTTGGCTCCGCCGGTGCCATCACCATTGACTGTGGAGACTCATGGTTGAGGGATGGTGCGCCGCCCTCGGAGTCGGCGAGCAGGAGCTTCGGCGTCGCAGAAAACTTTCACCGCGGTTGCAGTCAATAGAAGCAATACAGATTTAACGAGGAGCACGAACATGGATTCAAAAGACTTTTATTTTGCGAATCGTACCGGAATGAGCGAGCCCAAGATCGAACTCATTTCTCCGGTGGTTATTCCCAAGGAAGCCATAGACGCCGAGATCGAGCGCTTGTCTAATTTGCCTGCGCCCGCCAACGGACGCCGCGAATCCTGCGTAGTTAATCCATTGACTGGCGTGGGAGATGGCCTGGCGCCGGGCATCGAAGTGTCCATTTCGGTCTTGAAACCTGGCGAGCGGACAGCGGCGGTCCGTCACAATGCATCGCTTGTGAATTTCTGTATACAGGGCGGCGGGCAGACCAAGGTAGATGGCAAAGATATCCGCTATTCGAAATATGACGTTTGGACCACTCCATCCTGGGTAGCCTACGAATACGAAAACAATACCAAGGAACTGCAGGTTCGGTTGACGTACAGTAATGCACCGCTGCTGCGAAAAATGAAGGTCTACATCGTCGACGAAAATCCCCTGGCCGACGTCAAGAAGACCAAGAAATTCAAGGATGAGCACGCTAGCGCACAGAGTCCCTTCGGAACCTTCTCGATTTCGGATGACGGCGCACAGCTGATGCCTTACGAAAAACTAATCAGTCCCGACGTGGTCAAGCACAATCCTCTGCATTTTCCGTGGAGCCGCGTGCAGTGCGAATTGGACAAGCTCGCAGCCCTGGGAAAAACCTACTTGGGCCGCCGCCTGTACCTGCTTTACAACCCCAACACCAAACATACCAACGGCACGACCAGCAACTTTTTTGCGGCCATCACCATCCGGCCCAAGAATATCGTGGACCGGCCGCATCGCCACGTGGGCGCCGCAGTGAACTACTATTTTGCGGGCAAAGGATTCAGTATCGTCGAAGGGAGGCGCTATCCGTGGAAGGCAGGCGACCTGATGTTGTCCGCGCCCGGTTGGGCGGTTCACAATCACGCTTCGCTGGAGGAAGACGTCTACGAACTCACCATCCAGGACAGCCCGTTGAATATCTGGATGGGTTCGCTGCTTTGGCAGGAGAGTCTGGACCAGCCCATCGAATCCCTGGGGGCCAACGAAGGCTTTTCCACCAATCGCGCCGCGTAAACCACCCTTGAGTTTCGGTCTGCGCGCCAGCTTCGCGCGATTCGGGAAAGCGAATCTTTATGCTTCAGATGCAGAAGAACTTTCTGTGCGGCTCATACCCTCCGCTGCTGACGCCGTTCCGTGATGGCAAAGTTGACTTCAAGAAATTCGCCGAGTTGACCGAACGGCAGGTTCGAGAGGGTTCGCACGGGGTGCTGGTTTGCGGTACCACCGGCGAGCCCAGCAGCCTCACGGTGGAAGAGCGCACCGAACTCCTCAAAGTGGCTTTGGACGTCACGGCCAAACGAATTCCGGTGGTAGCCGCCACTGGTTCGCAGTCACTCGCTGAAACTCTGGAACTCACAAAACGTGCGGAGCAGGCTGGGGCGGATGCGCTGTTGATAGTTACGCCCTACTATTGCAAGCCTTCACAGCGGGGATTGGTGGAATATTTTGTTACCGTCGCGGAACGCACCGCGCTTCCCATCATGATTTACCACATACCCGGTCGCACCGCCGTCTCCGTAACTACCGCGACGGTGGCGTCTATCGCCGAGCGTGCTCCCAACCTGGTAGGAATTAAACACGCTGCCAGCGACTTGGAATTCGTAACGAAGTTAATTCACAGCTTGGGCTCAGAGTTTCGTATCTTCTGTGGGCTCGAGGCTCTGAGCCTCCCGATGCTGGTGGTGGGGGCCAAGGGCTTGATGAGTGCCGTCAGCAACCTTGCGCCCATGCGCGTTGCCGCACTATATAACGCCGTGGATCAGGGCGATCTCGAGGCCGCACGTAAACTACATAACGAGCTCTTTGAATTGAACGAGTCTATCTTTCTGGACACCAATCCGATTCCACTGAAATATATGATGAATCGGTTGGGGCTGCTCGAATCTCACGAGTTGAGGCTCCCACTTGTGTCCATCGATGCCCAGCAAGCGCCCATCCTGGATTCCGTTCTGAATCGCTCCGGGCTGTTGCAGCTTGCCGGTTGGCGGTCTCGCTAGACCTGTGCAGGTACGCCGATTCTTGGCCGCCGGGATTTACAGCTCCTATTGTTGGGAATGAATTTGAAGTAAGAGCATTGGTCGCAGGGGTGCTTTACGCTGAACAGGACTGGACGAGTTTTCGCATTGGTCGTGGTCTTGATTTTCTTTTCCGGCTCATTCTCGCTCCTCAGTCTCGACAGCACCAGGCATTCGCGACGCCCTGTTTCCGCTTCCTCTGAAGCCCTACTGGCGTCTTCGGTGCCTGTACAGATGTGTCTTGCCCCGTACTTTGAAGACGCCGGGTATTCGCCTGATTCTGAATCACAGCCGACCGGCGGCGAGCTTCCCCCGATCCGCATGGTCAGCGATCCTTATCCTACGTTCAACGGCATTGCGCTCGACCCATCGGATAATCGCATCGCCATGAGCGACGAAAATCGCAAGAGTGTTCTTGTCTACGATCGCGTCGGTGGGAATAAATCGGCCACCCTCACTTTCCCGCTCAGCCAGATCATTGGCCCTCAGTCGCAAATCGGTTACATCGCGGGTATTATGTTTGATCCGGCGCATCGCGAGATTTACGCCGTAAATAATGATCTCGACGATCGTATTGTGGTGTTTGACGATGACGCACGCGGCGATGTAAAGCCCAAGAGGCGGCTGTACGTACCGCATCAAGCGTGGGGGCTCTCACTAAATCCCACTACAGATCAGTTTGCTATCTCCGTTCAGCAGCTCAGTATGGTGGCCTTTTACCGGCGCGAAGCCTCTGGCCTGGAGGCCCCGTTGCGCATCCTCGAAGGCCCGGACACTGGCCTGGCCGATCCGCACGGCATTCATTGGGATGTGCAGCACCACGAATTGATCGTGGCCAACCACGGCAACTCTTCGGTGATCGCGTCTTATTCTGCATACGACGCGGGAGTCTCTAGTAAGGCGCTATCTGCCGGTGGGCATTTCCTGCCACCATCGCTGACAATTTTCGAAGATAACGCGAAAGGTAACGCGAGACCAGTGCGCACCATTCAGGGCCCGCATACCCACCTAAATTGGCCCATGGGCATTGACCTGGATGTCCAGCACGATGAAATCGCCGTGGCGGACAACGGAGATAATTCGGTTGTGATTTTCCGCCGCACAGATTCCGGCGACGCCGTACCGTTGCGCATTATTCGCGGGCCGCGCACGGGAATCGCCAGCCCCATGGGTGTTGCGATCGACGTAAGAAACGATGAGATCTGGGTAGCCAATTATGGCGATCATACCGCCGCGGTTTACTCGCGAACTGCCAATGGAAACATGGCGCCGAAGCGCGTCATTCGCAACGCCCCGGAAGGTACACCCACAGGCGGTTTCGGCAACCCGTACGCAGTGGCTTACGACTCGAAGCGCGATCAACTCCTGGTTCCAAATTGAGTAAGCCAGCCGCGCATTGCGGTGTTTGCCAGGTTGGCAAACGGAAATTCAAACCCGGTGCGCATCATTGAGGGCCAGTCAACGCATTTGAGCAGAACGATGCATGGTCTGGCGTACGACGCTACTCACGACGAGGTCGTCGTGCCAGTGGCGTTAGGGGCCGCGGTATTGACGTTTCGGGGCGGGGCTCACGGCGAAGAATCACCCATTCGAACAATTCAGGGTCCTAACACTCACCTGGTTCGGCCACACACCCTTGCGGTAGACGAAAAAAATGGCGAGATCATCGTGGCCGACACCAGCAGCCGCAGTCTATTGGTGTTTTCGCGGGATGCTGATGGGGACACGCCACCCGTGCGCATTATTGCGGGACCGAAAACCGGACTGCTTTTTATTGTGGGCGTCGCCGTTGATCCGGTGCATGACCGCATCGTGGCCGCCAGCGCCTCCAGCGTGCGAGGCGGCACTACCGGGTTGTTCATTTTTAATCGTACGGATCAGGGAGATGTCGCGCCGCGCGGAGTCATTGCCGGACCGCGCACCGGAATTGTTCGTCCGTGGCAACTCGCGATTGACCCGTCGCTGGGTAACGTTTTTGTGGCCGCGATCAACAACGAAAATCATCCACCATATGCGCTGGAAATGCCCAGGAAAGACCTGGCTCCGGATACCGATCTGCCTTCTCCGTGGGTTACTGGCGCGCCCGGATTCGTCGGCATGTGGAGCATCGATGATAACGGCGACGTTCCTCCGCGCGGAATAATCAAGGGAGCTGGCAGCTATCTCGTGCATCCTGCCGGCGTGGCCATTGATCCCAAAGCAGGCGAAGTATTTGTGACCGATGGAGTGCGCAACGGCCTGTTTGCCTTTCTCACACCCAATCTTTTTTCGAAGGAATCCGTCTCACCGGAAAAAGCCGTTGAGAAATCAGACCGGAGCCATCGGTGATGATCTTCGCAAGCGAGACCGCCCCGCGATTCAACCGTTACTTAAACACATCCGGAGGCCAAAACCTTCGGTTTCTGACCCTGGCAGCGATGATCGGTGCATTCATTCCACTGAATGCCCAGGAACAAGCTAAGTCGCGCACTGACCCTCCACTTATTTTGACTGGTACGATCAGCATGCCGAACGTGGAAGGCCGCATCGACCACTTTGCGATCGATCCCGGCGGGCGACTGTTTGTTTGTGTAGTGGGCAACGACACTGTTGAGGTCTTGAAGACGCTGACCGACAAACGAATTCATACCATGGCTGCGGTGCCACATCCGCAAGGAGCCGTTTACGCGCCTAAATTGAAGAAACTGTTTGTGGGCAGCCGCGATGGCAAATTGTATGTTTACGATGGAACCTCGTTTGATCTAATCACGTTCAATTCCTTTGACGGTGACGTCGACAACTTGCGCTACGATGAGGCCGGCAAGCGAGTTTATGTTGCTCACGGCGACGGGGAGACCGCGGGCATCGCAGTCATAGATGCGAAGACAAATCAACGACTCTCGGAAGACTTCAAATTGGGGGCGCACCCTGAGTCTTTCCAAATGGAAAAGTCCGGCCCGGCAATTTTTGTGAATTTGCCCGATTTGCACGAGATCGCGGTGCTGAATCGAAGCACCCGTGGAATTACCAAGTGGCCGTTGACCCACATCGAGGAAAATTTCCCGATGGCGCTCGACGAGGCTGGGCACCGGCTTTTTGTTGGCAGCCGCACACCGCCGCGATTGATCGTATTTGATACTGAGTCAGGTCATTTAATCACCGCAATTCGAACCGCCGCGGATTCGGACGACTTTTATTATGACTACGCTTACAAGCG
>Ga0210401_10005956_pt1 | contig 12462 bp, 13 predicted proteins | sample IncBWH32MmetaG_FD_150866 | JGI IMG/M metagenome (GOLD analysis project Ga0210401, IMG submission 150866) | Forest soil microbial communities from Barre Woods Harvard Forest LTER site, Petersham, Massachusetts, United States - Inc-BW-H-32-M | ecosystem: Environmental > Terrestrial > Soil >... | reverse complement strand
AACTTGTTTGTCCTCTGTGGTCGAGAACTCGTAGATGATCACCTTCACGTTGAACGTCTTTCCCAACTGGGTGCCGGTACCCCGAGCGGTGGCGTCGATCGTCTCGACTTTCCTGTCATCAGCAGATAAAGCGAGGGTGAAGCCCGCTAGAAGTAGAGTGACGAGTAGAAGAATGCTGTAACCAAACTTGCGACCTGTGAATTTCGAATCAGTGTTTTGGGCCATCGTATTGTCCTTTCGTTACCCATGCACCGCGGGCAATTTCACGTCAGCCCTCTGGATGTATTTTCCGCAGTCACCTTCACCCTACCAAGAAGATGACCTCAAGACTGTATAGAAGTGGACAGCGCGCGTTCGTATCACTGGCCCCGGACCATTAAATGGTGGGGTTGGGTCGTCCCAGCCTCTAACGCATCTTTGCAGATTTGAGGAAAAGCCCGATTTGTGGTCGGGCTTTCCAGTTTTCCTTAGTAAGCCCAGAAAGTTACCTCGCTGCGGCCTTGACTTTGGCAAGTTCAGGGCCGACGCCAAGCTGCTGCATAAGGCCCAGGGCGTCCCAGTTGACAAAGCCTTCCACCATCTTTCCGCCGGCGAACCGAGCGATGGTTACGCCCGTGATGGCGAACTGTTTCCCCGTTGGCGCGATTCCGTTCAACTCACCATTATGTTGGCCCCGGCAGGACCACCGAGCGACCACGGTTTCGCCTTCGGCGATGATGTCCTCGATCGTCAACCGCATGTCGGGGAACGCTGCGCGGTATAGCGTCACTCTCTTCTTCTCGCTCTCAGGGCCTCGCCCAACATCGGGTGTCGAGGAGTCATGGTGCGTGTAGCTAGGAGCAATGAGTTCGTCTGCCACCCGCAGATTGCCCTTGTTCCAAAGTTCATCAAACAGACGCCGGACAGCAGTTTTGTTTTGTTCTGACATAGCAGTTCTCCTGTGTTTTGCAACGCGATATTCCTCCTCGCACGGAGCGAGTCGGGCTTGAGTGGTGTAACTGAAACCGCTGGCGTCTTGGGTGTGTAGACCTGTACGTCGGACAGGTGGGTGGGCCCCGCGCAAAGAAATAAAAAGGAACCGAAGTGGTTCTGCCCTCTTAGAGCTCGATGCGGTGCTTCGCCCTTAAAGAAACTACGTTGGACTACGAAGCGGGAGTCTCGCCTCAAACGGCGAAACCTCAAGATGATCCTGTTCCGATCGAGTGTGCGTGTCAAGGACTATCGAAACTTTCTTTTGCGCAACAGGACTCATTGCCTGCTAAAGGCACGCGAGGGAGAAGTGAAAGACAGGGACGACGTTCCCTACCGCAGCGTCAGGTAACTGCGATTTAGTCTGGGCTTCACAAGTATTGTGAAAGGGCGGCTCGACAAAGAGCCGCCCTGGGGCTGCTAGTGCATGTTTGGTGCCCGGAGGCTGCTCTAACCGTTCTTATCGCTTGTCGTAGACAGCCGAACTGGTCGTTGCTTGGCCGTCTCCGTTGGTGCCCTGTGCCGTAACAGTCGTGACTCTCACGTCTTTGGAAATTTCACTTTTTGCTGTACCAACCACTTTGCCGGCTTTTGTCAAAGTGGCTTCAAACGTGTTGGCATCGATGTGTTTAGTTGAGATGGCATCCGCCCCACCGGGCATTGAGCCAGCGATGGGAGATTCCTTGCCGTCAAGAGCGACCGTAAAACTGTAAGCGACGTCAGTTCCTTCTGCGCTGACTCCGTCGAAGGTGTATTTCACGTTATCGCCCTGCGCCTCGAGTGTGCGCGGCAGTTAGCGCGAAGGCGCGGCAGATGAAAATTCGCCCATTTAATCTTCCTCTCAAGTGCCCATGCAAACTCACTATCACGCTCTTCCTCAAACTGTCGTTGGTCCCCGAAACAGTCATCACGCGGGGGATTTCAAGATTCATTCGAGTGGGTCTCCGATTTCAACGAGGCCAGTGGGGTTTCGCTTGATTGCGTTCCGGCGACGCAGCGAAGCGAAGGTTGAAGCAGCGGCACAGTTTGGAACGATACTCGTCGAGGTCAGAGACGAAAAGTTGATGACACCCATGTGCGTCATTTCTTCGGCCAAGCCCAACGAAAATCCAATGAAGTGAAGCCGGGCCGAATTGACGCGGCTAGTTTACGACCCAGCGGCAGTGTGCATGGACTCTAGGGCGGCAATTCTCTGTCGTTTCATCGAATAAAGCGCCGAGTCCGCCTGGCCCAAGAGTTGCTCAATCGTCTCGCCATCTTGCGGATAGACCGCAATTCCGAAGCTGGCGGAAATTCTCGGCCCTTTGTCGTCATCGGCAACGCTTTCGCAGATACGTTGCGCGACCAGTTTGGCCGCCTCTGCGTTCGTCTCCGGTAAGACAACGGCAAACTCATCTCCCCCGAATCGCGCTGGGGTATCGATGTCCCGGCAACAGGAGAACAAGACATCGGCCAGCCGGCAAAGCGCTTGGCTTCCTGTAATATGTCCGAAGCGGTCGTTGAGAAGTTTCAATCGGTCCAGATCAAAGAACAACATGGCAAACTCCCGGTTCGTGCGCTTGCTGCGCTTGAGCTCTGAATCGAGCACATCCACGAGTTGGCGATAATTGGCCAGACCCGTCAGCGAATCTCTGGCTGCCTGCCGACGGAGGTGATCCTCCAACTCTCGCTGCCTTGTAACATCTTCGACGATGATCTCGTAGGCTTCCAGCTTGCCGTTTTCGCTGACAACTTCTCGCCCGCTGAGCCGAACTTTCAGGGTCGTTTGATCCTTCCGCTTCCATTCAATTTCGATGGGCTCAACGAGAGCATCCGCGCGCCATTGACCCAGCAACTGCGCTCGCTGGCTAGGGTCTTGAATTGGGTTGCATGCAATGTCTAGAGACAGAAGTTCCTCTTTGGATCCATAGCCGAGCATGCTTATCATCGCCTCGTTCGCTTCCAAAAACCTGCCGTCGACGTCGCAGCGGCAGATTCCATAGTTCAGATTCCCCGCCAGGGCCCTATAACGTGCCTCCGAATGTCGCAACTTCTTTTCGGCGCGATCGCGTTGATCCCGCAAGGCTTTCTCCTTGAGGGCTCGATGAACAGCTATCGGCAGATGCCCAATGCTGTCCACCTCTACACAGTCGGCGGCACCATTCAGGATGAACTCCGCAACCGTTTCGCGTTTCAAGTCGTGGACCAAGAGGATGAGAGGGATGTCTTTTTTCACCTGCTCTAAGAGCTCCAGTACTTGCGTTTGCTCCCAACCCTGGCTGTGGTGCTCGGCTAAAATCAAGTCAAAGGACCGTGAGTGGAGTCGTTCAGCGAACTGCTCGGAAGTCCCAATTGCATCTGGGATGACCGTGAAACGCACCCTCTCAAGCTCATGCACGTAGCGCTGAACATCTGCCGCCGAACAATGAACAAAGAGGATCCGCACGAGATTTTGTTTGGGGCCAGCTGCGTCGCGGGCAACAGTCGGTTCCGCTAGCTCGTGGTCGAGTTTGATTGCCGATGGTGGGTCCATATTAGGAAAATCTAGCAAGGCAGCATCTCCCCTTCTAATTGCACGCAGGCCTAGTCCGAGACGATACCGAAGTAGATTATCGCGAGGGGGTTGGGCAGGTCTGTCCACTATTAGACAGCTCGCCCTAATGAAGCACTGCCCCCAGTTAATCCTTAAATCATATTCCCGGTGTGCTCCGACGGACTGTCCAATTAGAGACAGACAGATGCTCCACATGAGCAGTATCCTGTCTGTCAGTTGCAACCTATTCGGCGGAATTTGACAGAATTCTGACTTTACAATCGGGCGGCTCTCAGTCGGGGCCGCCCTTTCCATGAGCAAGGGTTTTGAACTCTGGCGGAAGACTGCTCGTTGGCCACGTGGTTCCAAGTGCAAGGAGGCCTCAAGATGCCCGCACACACCAAGGAACTACACCGCACACGGGACGCATCGGCTGGCTGCGGGCAACGGTATTGGGCGCGAACGACGGCATTCTTTCCACATCCAGTCTGGTACTCGGAGTCGCCGCGGCGCATGCGACTCACAGCGACCTTTTAGTCGCGGGCGTTGCCGGTCTGGTGGCTGGCGCCATGTCAATGGCCGCCGGTGAATACGTATCTGTCCATTCACAGGCCGATACCGAAGAGGCCGAACTGAAACTTGAGCGCGCGGAACTGAAAGCAGACGACAAGGGCGAGCATAAGGAACTAATGGCTATCTACGTCGATCGTGGGCTCGATGCTTCGCTCGCGAGACAGGTTGCCGAAACAACTGATGGTCCATGACGCGTTAGGTAAGCATGCCGCGACGAACTCGGGATCTCTGAGACGCTCCGCGCGGGTCCAATTCAGGCTGCGTTGGCATCGGCTGCCAGCTTCGCTGTCGGAGCTAGCATGCCTCTGTTCGTCACTGCAGCGGCTCCGGGAGCGGTTTTGATCCGACTTGTTGCCGGAACTTCCCTGATGTTCCCCGCTCGTCTAGCTGGGTTAGCTGCGCGAGCGGGTGGTGTAGGAGCGATCGGCGCAATACGTGCCACGTTTTGGGCGCCCTAGCCATGGCGTTGACTGCTGGCATCGGGTGGCTGTTCGGAACTGTGGTCTGGGCGGGCCAATCGGACGCCTGCGCAGTCATGTGCCTTCCTCAACCGCCTGGCAGAGTTCCCCGTAGTAGTTGCAACAGGTTCTGCAACGGCAAGTCGCAGAAGCTTTCAATAGGGTGGTTGCCTTCCTATCCGCGAATCCTTGAGTAACTGCCGCACGATCCCACGAGAGCACTTCCCAGCAATCGGCGGCTCCTACGGTTGGCGCCTATAGAGACTTTCCTGGACGATCGCGCAAGCAAGTCAAGCGTTGTGTGGACTCGCCACCGCAGGCTCCCTGATTAACTCTTCAAATAGGGTCCGGTAATGAATCATGGCCTGGCGCAAATCTTCCGTGCTTGCCAGCCCCCGGGTTTGGCGAACTGCGGTGTGGTGGGCCGCACGATAATTATCGAGAACCAGTGGATGATCCGTCGAGATATCAGCTACACGCTGCTCAAAATCGCTTACCGGATAGCCGCGCGTGGACATCACATCGCCCAACAGTTGGTCGGCGTCAGTGACTGCGCTTCCGGGGCCGTCAACGAACCGCGCCTGCACTCTTCCCCAGGATTCGACGAAACGCGCACGATCGCCCGGCGCGAGTGGCCGGATGTGCAGGCGTTCCACGCGCTCGGAACGCTTGTCGAGCACCGCTTCTGCCTGCCGCCGACTCCCGCCTTCTGTCACGGCGCGGGTATATTCAGCACCTCCAAACTGCGTGCGCAGTCTCTCCGTTCGCCGCTTCCGAAAGGAAAGCACAATGGCGATGCTTGCGGCTGCCATCAAGACAATGGTGATGATTGTCTCAATTCGTGTCGAGCTTAATGCTGAAAAATTCATGACTATTTCTCCAGTTCTGACTCGAATTCCTGATTCAAAAGTAAAATAAGAGCTTTCGTCCGCATGAACTTCATGTTACGAAAGAAGAAGCCAGATAACTGTCCACATCGAGACACTCTCGAATCTTATTCTTGACGTGCTGCACAAGAGGCACACGAAACGGCAAGTCACGCGTTTGCGGTCAAAAGCAAGATGGCGGAGTCCGCTTGTCCAACCCCACCCAGGAGCCGGCCGCGAACCAGAACGCTCAGACGGATCTTGCCTCAAGCCACGGAGAGGTATGTCGTTCTCGCTCCTGTTCTAGTGATCTGTTTTGTTGAGCGGAGTATGTCCAAAAGTGAACAGACGCCTCTTTACTAGACGCGTAGGATTGGCAAGATACAAAGGAAGAAGCATGTTGGGGATGATTGTATGTCGGTGTGATGCCCTAGAGGAACGTCACCTGAGAGTAGACGAGGTCCTGGTGGTGCGGAAATAGCGGAGAGCGAGTCTCGCTCCAAAAGGGCGGCAAGGAGGTTCGCTTTGTATCCACAACAGTTAGAAACTATACAAACCCTGCAGTTCAGCGAGGACCACGTGCTTCAATTGATTTCCACCGGCGCGGTGCTCCCCGATGTGCTAGATACAATTTGCACCGCACTCGACGTTCAAATGGGCAATGCAATGTCACTGGTGTTGTTCTTGGATGATGACGAACACTTCACGCACACAATGGCGCAATATGCCGCGGAGTGCGGGCTCTCTCTCTTTTCTTGCACGGCCATTCTTTCGCCATGCGATGAACTACTCGGCACATTCGAGATATACAGCTGCTTTCCTCGAGGCCCGACGCGAAATGAAAACGCGCTGATCGAGCGAGCAACCTATCTCGCTGCTCTCGCAATTCAACTCTACGATCACGCACCTGACTCCGAAAGTCCTTCCTCAGCTTGGAGGGGGACACTAGGGAGAAGCTCTCGCGAAGAGCCCCCATCCGCGAACTGAGTCACTGTAGTTTCTCTAGGGATGCGCGAGTGGGTGTCTATGATGAACGCCTTGGCTTCGCAGGGATGGAAACGTCTGTGCTGCCTGTTTGTGCTTATGGCTTTTTGTGGACTGAGGATGGAGCAAGCGACCTATGAAACGCATGAACCAAAGGGATTCCCCACTCGGCGGTTTCACTTCAGGAGCCAGCCTGGGCGGCACGGTTTCAAATTATCGGAAAAAGCAAAACGTCTACAAGCAGGGGATGCCAGCCTACACCCTCTTCTACATTCAGGAGGGCGGGGTTCGCCTCACCACCCAATCGAAACATCAACCTTCCGCAGTTACCGCGATCCTGGGCGTGGGTGATTTTTTTGGCGAACTGTGCCTTGCGGGCTATCCCCTTCGCATGTCCACGGCCGTTGCGTTGACCGCCAGTTCCATACGAGCCATCAAAAAAGAACAGATGCTCCAAATACTTCGCAAAAGGAATAAGACCTCGAATTCGCTGGTGGCATATTTGTTGTCTAGCGTCAAGAACTACCAGGATCACGTTGCGCATCTGCTGACTTCCTCTGCGGAAAAACGACTTGCGCGAGTACTTCTGCGGCTGGCCCACTTGGACAAACGGGGCCCAGCGCTTGTTGAGATTCCCATTCTAAGTCACCGAGTTCTGGCGGAAATGGTCGGGACCACGCGGCCGCGAGTCAATTTGTTTATGAATCGGTTCAGGAAGCTCGGATTCATTAACTACGATGGGGGATTGGAAGTGCACCAGTCGTTGCGGAAAGTTCTCCAGAGCCGTTAGGAGCTGATTGTAAACCAGGACTTATTGGAGCTCAGCTTCAGGCGATCGACTTTGTGCCGGTTGGGTGCCGAGTGTTCAATAGTGAACAGTTAGCTAAATTGATGCTATAATGCGTCCTGATGTCTCCCACGGCGGTACCCGCGAAGGCCCCTCACTCCCTGAAAAGGGCGAGTTTGGAAAACCGTGTTTTCGATGTGAAACTTTTTCTTGACTCGGCAGGTCTGGGAAGAAAGGTCACCAAGTTTCGAGCGAAAGAAACGGTCTTCGCGCAGGGCGATCCCGCGAAGCATGTCATGTACATTCAGGAAGGCGGTGTGAAGCTTTCTGTGGTCAATCAGACTGGCAAAGAAGCCGTTGTGGCCATTCTGGGACCTGGGGATTTTTTTGGGGAAGGTTGCCTTGCCGGCCAGGCTGTTTGCATAGCGACCGCGACCACAATTGCACCAACTACCATGCTTGTCATTGAGAAAGATGAGATGAGTCGCGTGCTACACGGGGAACACGAGTTCTCCGACCGCTTCATCGCTCATATGCTGGCGCGAAACATCCGAGTCGAAGCGGATCTGATAGATCAGCTCTTCAACTCCAGCGAGAAACGGCTGGCGCGCACTCTGCTGTTGCTCGCGCGCTATGGCGCGCCGGGCCATCCTCACAAGGCGCTTCCCAAAGTATCGCAAGAGATGCTGGCGGAGATGATTGGCACAACGCGGTCCCGGGTCAATTTCTTTATGAACAAATTCAGGAAATTGGGCTTCATTGAATACAATGGCAAAATTAGCGTCAACGATTCCCTGCTGAGTGTTGTCCTTCACGACTAACGCTTCGAGCAACGAAAGAATCACTATTAGATACCGAACTTCTGGATTTGACCCACGGGAGAATCGTCGCCTTCACAGAAGAATTGTCACCAAAGAAGACGATCGCCGACGCGGAGCTTTGCTTCAATTCTTTCCTCTGCCGAGGAATAGAAACGTGACGCGATCGCTTCGAACCAGGCAACTTGCTCGAGATTCTCTGGACTGCCGGCTCCAATGGCTGTTGTTACCTGCCTCCAAATTAGCCCGATCGCTGTATTGGATAAACCATTGTTCCCGGTTTGCTCGGCTGCGTCGTGCGGCAGAATCCCCTCATCAACCACATCGACAAGTGCGGCGTGGAGATTCTCTCTCAAAGTAGGGTACTTGCCTTGGAAGCGAATGACGAAATAGACGAGCAGAATATTGTGAAGTCTCCGAAGAAGTTCTTCAGTCGTCCTCCGGGTGCCCGTGTGTAGCAGAGACGGACGTTTCGTTTTTAGGAATATTTCTTTGACGACCAGGTCCGAACAAACAAGTGATTGTTGTAGAATCGCCTGACACGGACCACGTTTCTTTTGCACCCGATTCCAAAGCTCGTTGATGACACGGTTGTTCGTGTGAGTTGAGCGAGCAATCCGCCGTGAAAAAACATCTACGAGGTATACAGCAACGCGGGACCTCGTATCCTCATTTGTCTTTGTCGATGAGCCTCTCGGCCAGATGTGCCTCACGTTGTCGCCTTAGGATGACGTTTTGCTGCCTGCCGTGACCCGCCTGATTCATGGGCCTGCGAACACTGAAAAGCACTTTTCCAATCTGTGCATTTATCAAGCACGGGGTTTCTGGTTGGTGGAAATACTTTTTTACTTCCGGCCGCGATCATTTATTGGTCCTGAAACTCAGCTTCATTTTCGCTCCTCCAAGATCGTCTTTACGCGAAGTTCACCGGGACTGAAATCAACTAGAGGCGTCACTCGGGCTGCCGTCCTCGCCCAATGGATAACGCGGTCTCCTGCGCAAAAGACGATTACGCTTCCAAAAACAATCAGGGCCAATAAACCAAACACCAAGCTGAAGAACAGCCAGCAGGCCAGAAGTTCCTGTATGTAGTAGTAACGAAGGATAAGCCCCAGTCCCAAGACCATACCAGCAAATTGCGACCCGATGGCTCGCTCGTAACTGACTCAACGATTCCTCGATCTCGCGGACTAATGAAAGCCCGTTTCCACAGTGTAGATGGGAAAACGGCGAGAGAGTTGATACCGTCCGGTCTGCCCAAAACTCCGGCCAATATCGCTCTTCCTCGCCTCAAGTACGACATCTTAGGTATTCGCGGGGATGCGCGCTGTTCACTTTCATACGGTTTTATCAGTACTGGCTTTGCAGGAGCGAGTAACCTCTGTTGGGGCCGGCACCCTACGAGTTTTCTTGGGCCTCCTAGCCACAGGTTGCGAACTCTGCAATTCAGTACAGACGCGCTTGCCCGGGGCTAGCATGCTGCAAGGTAACGAAACTCTTCAACTAATCTTACCCGGACCACCCCTCCCTGGTGCTAGACGCCCCGGGGTGTATCAACTGGAATGGGCTGGCTGCCGGCACATAGCTAAGGTGCCAGGCTCCAAACGCCCGATCGTTGGATTGGCGTACTTGTCAGACTAAAGCGGACGCCAATGCCAATCTCCTAACGCAGATCCCGGAATGCAGGGTCGGTATGAAAGTGCTGGGGAAATTTCTCTTCATAGGAAGACAGGCCAGGGCAAATCAAATCCCTGTGAGCGAACGAAAAGCCAAACTTCTCCATTTCTTTTTTGGCTTTTTCCGCGGACCAGCCCTCTTGGGACATACGGTACGACGCAATCATCATTGCCGTGCGATCGTCACCCAGACGGCAATGAACGAAAACCTTTTTGCTTGGATTCTTCGGCAGCAACGTAAGAAATTCCGCGAATATTTTATCTTTTGGAAACGAACACTCCCAGGGTAGCGCCACGTACCGCATCCCGAGGCGTATTGACTTCCATCTTTGCCAAGGTGCGAAATCCGTTTTTCGAGGGTTGACCGCCGTGGTACAGGGTCACGGTCGCCTCGCCGAAGTTTGGCAGGTTCTTGTGTTTTGAGTGCTTCAGGCTTGATTGCGTGGCCGGCGAAGAAGACTGTCCCTTCGGATACGCATCCGCAGCTATGGATAACGTGGCCGCAAGGATAGCGAGAATTACAGGACAACCGACGGTACTAGTTTTGCCGCTTCGAATTCGTAATTTTCTCCACCATTGGCGCCACATATCCGAGGCAGTGCGGTTGTTTTGGTTATCCCATAAAAGCATCTCCAACAAGATGTAAACGCGCCGCGTGTGCGCCTTATTCGTGACCACGATGACCCTCGGTCTCCCCGCGGCTCTCAGCGCTGCGCTTATCACATCCAATTCCTCGGCCGTGTTGACCATCGGGGCACAGAACGTGGATCGCCTTTTGCAGGTACACCTTGTTCCCAAAGTACTCAGACGTTGAAATCGGATTCCCTGGGGTAGTAAATCCAGAGCACTTTCAGCGCACCTGCATGCGTACGGGTATGGCTCAGTCAGATCTCCTTCGCGTATCCGTCATGATAGAGTTGTGCTGCCTCTAACGCGCGAGTGGGGATGTTTCCGCTAAGTACCGCAATTGCCGCGGCCTGTTCTAGCGGGTCTTCTCGCACCAGCCATTTTCCTGCACCGAGCAGAATCCCTAAACCAGTAGTTGTACCAAGCAGCGTCAAGGCGACCAAAATACCAAAGAAGAGGCGCGATGTCAGTGCCGTGATTTTCTGCCGTGATTTTCTTGGATGTGCCCTGTACGGAATGCATGTCCCATCATGTTGCGGGTTTCATTTGCGTATTACTGTTCACTTCGATACGCAATAGGAACGCTAATTCGCAGACCGAACGAACTCCGGGTCGCCTGGTCATTGGGTTCCAGCTTCCAGTTTGCGCTCTATATTTGTTCCCTTTTGTACAGCATTATGGAATCGATGTTGTTAGAGTTTCAGATCTGTTTGCATTTTATGGATCAATCTCACGGCCTAATTAGTCCTTTTTCTGCAGGAGACCCTAGGCGAAAGCGTTTTCACTAGTGAGGTTTTTTGGAGGAGCAATCGTGGCGAATGAAAATGATGTGTCCGTGACCCTTCCCGCGACCGTGGAGAAAGTCCTTCCTGCGAGGGATGCGGAACCGGAGAAAATTCAGATTTCAGTCGATGGATGCGATGAACTCTTTTCTGAACTTCGCGTTGAGAACACGCTTAAGAACGAATCAGGTGATAGCGTCACTTTAAAAAGAGGCGCACACATAGAAGTAACCATCAACGCGGATTCGAAGGCTGTGGAGAAAAAAGAATAGCTATTGCCGCAAGGCCGTCGCAACTTTTCGTCGCTTCCTCTGCCCGTCGTGTCGAGAAGATCCCAGACCTCCGCAAGAAACTTGTACTGCCCTGGCTAGAGCTCTTCTTCAGAAACTCAGCGGAAGTGGACTGGCTCTGGTAAGTTGGTCGCATAGTCGGAAACTACCTTTTCACAGAGCGCCACCAGGGCCTGCTGTAACATACTGTCCCGGTGGAACACTCCTTCAGTTGCCCGTATTGCGGTGAAGAGATTTCGATGGTTCTCGATCTGTCGGTTCGCCGACAAAGCTACGTCGAGGACTGTGAAGTGTGCTGCAATCCAATCGAAATCAGTTACAGCGTACAGGACGATGCGCTCGCTAGCTTCGACGCCAAGACTCTCGAATAGGCAGCCTTTGTCCGCGAGAATTTGTGCTCGCTTGACGCGGTGTCGCATCGCCGGGAATGTTTGTCTGGCGAATTGATCAGGTCTCAACGGCAACCCTAGAGATTATGACCTGTGCGAGCTGTTCACTTCTATTCAGTTCGCGGAGATTCTTCGTTAGGGACCCCTGGGCAGTCGCATTAGCGGGCATGTCCCGTGTTTCGATTTATGCGATCAAGGCGGGAATTGTCCGAAATTGAACAGATTCGCGACTGCTACAGTCGCATTCTGTGAGAATGAAGAAGAGCGAACTCACGCTCAAACAAGTATCCGCCGTCCCCTGTCCTACCTGCGGCGTCGCTATCGGGATGCCGTGTGTGTTGCATTCAGGCGGCAAGCGCTTAGAACCTCATGTAGACCGGAAGCTTGCCACTATTGAGGCCCTCGAAGGAAACTCAATTCACTCTGGCCAGCAATACTACTTCTTTGCGAGTTCGCCCCTGAAATGACAACGTTTTCACAAGTCAGTGGTTTTTGGCTCTAGCTAATACGACCGAATAGACGACCTCTTTCCGCTCGATCTGCGCGGTGATAAATGCCACGTCGTGCGGCAGTTCTTGATAAATGAATCTCACCTTCCTGCCCAGCTTCGAGTCGCTGACTCTTCATCTCGCATGTCATAGCTCGTTCGGCAAACGGTACTGGAGCGAAATGCCGTAGCTCTTCGATCAGATTTGGGAATACTGCGCATCGATCCGGTAACTTCGATCCAC
>Ga0210401_10005954_pt1 | contig 12465 bp, 11 predicted proteins | sample IncBWH32MmetaG_FD_150866 | JGI IMG/M metagenome (GOLD analysis project Ga0210401, IMG submission 150866) | Forest soil microbial communities from Barre Woods Harvard Forest LTER site, Petersham, Massachusetts, United States - Inc-BW-H-32-M | ecosystem: Environmental > Terrestrial > Soil >... | reverse complement strand
AGAGTTATTCAGCCGTGAAAGAGATTCGGTTTATTTCAACCTGAGGAGATTTATGAACAGACCTTCCCGGCCCCGTAAGACCGCCAACCTTTCCGAGTCAATCCACCAGCAGCTCAACATGTACGCGTTCGCGGCTACTGCCGCCGGAGTGGGTGTACTAGCGTTGGCGAAGCCTGCGCAAGGAAAAATTATCTACACTTCCACCCACCATGTCATCACGCAGAATCACCACTACAAGCTGGATTTCAATCACGATGAGGTAGCCGATTTCGGCCTCAGTAATTATTGTCTGATTAGGATCATGCACACAGAACCTACCAGAGCTGAAGCGCCTGAAGGCTAGTGACGGTTCTTGGGAGTCTTGAGTTTCAGGCTGATCGCGACCTTGATCACCGCGCCGTCTACAGGATCAATCTCGAAGACGGCCTTGCTGGTGTAATGTGGGCTATCCAGCCGGTATGTGAAAACGCTGTACCACTGAGAAATGCTGGTGTCATCGGGAGCACCGTATTTGGCCTGCACCTGCGCAGCGGTGTAGCTGCGGTCGGCAAACGCGAGCATGAAATAGGCGTCCGGGTGTTTCTCGCTTTTGACCGCCGCAATTTCGGAGAACGGAAAAGGCTGGCGCGTCAGTTGATAGTCCAGGATGGCCGTCTTGTGCTTATGGAAAATTCCTTGCTGAACGATCGCGCCGATCCTCTTGGTCACTTCCTCCTGCGGTAAAGCGCCGTCGCCCTTGGCGGCGCACGGGTTCCTGTCCGGCTTACACTCGGTTCGAAGCTCATTGCCGACATAGGCACGAAACACATTGGAGTTTTCGAGCACTGCCTGGATGCCTTGCTCTCCGGGCAGGGAGGCGGCCGTGAAAAGATAGAGAACGATTTCGCGCCAGTCGAAGTCGTCGGCGGAGAACTGAGCCTGGGCAGCGGTGCCGGAGGGATGGTTGCCGTCCGATGCGCTCGACAACGACGGAGCGAAAACGGAGAGCAACAACGACAGCATGACCAGAAGAATTGCTGGTTTTGTGTCCGTGGGCAAGGCTGAGATCATAGCCGATGAGCGGAAAAACGGCTAGCCACTCGCAAGTGTCCTGAGGTTTTCGCCCCGGCGGTGGAGTATGGCTGCCGACCAGGGCGCTCGAGAAAAAGCGAAACCCACTCCACCAAGGAACGAAGCTCAACTGAACTGCGTTTCGTTTCGTTCCGAGCTCGATTGTAAGTGACTTGGGGAGCTGTCAAGGGTCAAGATGAACGCCCCGTTTCGGCGGCGCCCTTGACAGCTCCCCAAGTCACTCACCCGAGGTCTATGCAGCTCGGGAAAAAACAATTGAAAAAACAATTAAGGACGGCCGCCACGTCGGCCTTGACTTTTATGACCTTCTCATAGAAACGCTTATGGGGAGAGTGGCCAAGCACGTCGGTCACCATGCGGGATTCCGGCTGGCCACATTCGGTTACGAAAGTAAGGCTCTAGATTCCTACATTATGAGTGAAGATTAAGAATGGCACGAGACGCTTGGCTTGGCCCAGCCTATGCCTCGGCGGCTTAGGCGCGATCAAGATGAAACTTATGGTAGTGAGAAATGCTTTGCAGTTGAGCCATCCAACGGACGTTCGTCGGGCCCTCGTCTGCCTGATTTTGATTCTTTTGTGTGCTGCAGAACTCTTGCTGGCTCAGGAATCCCGAGAAGGCCACGTCGGCGTGCCTCTCGATTGGAGCACGCGGCACATCCTATTCACCAACGGGGCTTCTCCGGAGGTCGCTGCGAAGGCCGCGAGAGATCCTCGCAGCTGGATCAACTGGAATCAGCGAAGCTCATACGTGTTTCCGAAGGCACGAGGTCCTGAGCAGCGCCCACGTCCGTTCCCGCCCCCGCAGAGAAGACAGAACAAGATAGATTGGGCGATGTCGCTGGGGCCAACCGGCGGAATGCCGATCGCCGAGAGTCCGGCCAAATACAGCTTCAGCACCACCGGGACTTACAGTTGCACGAACGACTTCGTGGTATACACGATTGCGGCGGCGCCGAGCGCTAGTCAGGCTAATATCGTCGCATTTAACAATTTGTATACGGGCACGGGTTCGTCTTCTTGTCCGAATGGGCCGCAGACCCCGCCGACCACCGACTACAAACAGCCCACGTTTATGTGGTCTTACGAAGTGGGCACGGCACCGTCGTATCTTTCTCCTACGCTTTCACTGGACGGGACTAAGGTCGCCTTCATCGAAAACGCTACTCCGCCAATGTTTGACGTGCTGACTTGGGCGGCGGGACAAGGAACCGACGCGACTCACCCGGTGAAGCCTGGCACGGGTGGCTCTTCCGTGGTGCGATTGAACTACGCCAACAGCGGGCTTAGCGGTTGCAGCACCAACAACAAACCCAACAGCAATTCATCCCCATACATTGATTACACCAATGACGTTGCCTATATTGGCGCCGACAACGGGAAGCTCTACCGCATCACAGGAGTATTTAAAGGTACCCCAACCGTCGCGTATTGCGTAACGGTCAATGCCAATGCGCAATTGACTTCCCCGGTCTACGATCAGGTCAGCAATCAGGTGTTCGTGTCGGACGGTTTCTCGGTGTACTCGTTTACTCCGGGAGCCAGCGGGTTTACCACTGGTGGATCGATTGCGGTTGCGGGCAATGCGAGCGCGGATCCGATCGTACTTTCGCCAATCGTAGATTCCACGAACGGATTCGTCTATGTGTTTTCGGCGACTAACATGGGCAATACGAATGCGATCGTATCTCAGATGAACCCGGCGCTTACTTCGCAGGTCACGGCTGCGATTGGTCCGGATGCGATCGCCGCAAACGAATTCATTTTGGACGGCGACTTCGATAACGAATACTTCACGACTGGTCCCAAAGCCGGCGCCGGGACGCTGTATGCTTGCGGTACTCAAGCCAGCAGTTCAAACAGACCCAGCTTGTACGCGCTATCTTTTTCGTCGCCGAACGGTTTGATGAACAGCACGCCGGCCATGTCCGACAACCGGAATATTAATGGCGCCAGCAACCCGGTGGGCACGTGTTCTCCATTGCTTGATTTTTTTGACGGCACCACGGACCGGATCTTCGTAAGCACGGGGAATTTCAACGCGACCACTGGAGCGAACCTGGTGACTGAATGGAATGTGAATACGCGGATCGCTTCCAGCACAACCGCGCCGAATAACACGGCAACGAATGAATGGGGCGGAACCAGCGCATTCACGGTGGACAACGTCAGCACCACGCCCCAGGCAGCGAGCATTTACTTCGGCACGCTGCAAGCTCCCGGCAGCGGAACCAGCCCCTGTGGAGCCGGGAACTATTGCGCAGTGAAGCTGACCCAGTCAGGCTTGCAGTAGATACGGATCAGCGTCGGTTTTCCAGACGGTTTGCAACGAGAGCTGGAAAAAGGATATGCTCTCGCGTTCCCGGAGCGTATGCCCTGATGATTCGAACTCGTCGTCCCTCGTGGTTTGCCCTCACAGTTTTTCTCACTCTCTGCCTGTGCATTTTTCATGGGGAAGCGCGCTTGCTGGCGCAACAGGTCGATCCCAATCTTTTTTCCGGGATGAAGTGGCGGATGATCGGACCTTACCGCGGGGGAAAAGTGAATGCGGTTGCGGGGATCCCGGGAGATCCAGCTACTTATTACTTTGGTGCGAATGGCGGTGGCGTGTGGAAGACGACCGATGGCGGTACGGTCTGGAAACCCATCTTCGACAGCCAGGCGGTAGCTTCGATCGGGGCACTGGCGCTTGCGCCCTCCAACCCCAACATCATTTATGTTGGCAGTGGCGAAAACAATGTCTACTCCGACATCACTTATGGAAATGGAGTTTACAAATCGACCGACGCTGGCGTGACTTGGCAGCACCTCGGGCTGGAGGACAGTCGCCACATCGCGCGAATTCTGGTAGATCCACGCAACCCCGACATTATTTTGCTCGCAGCTATGGGCCACAGTTTCGGGCCTAATGCTGAGCGGGGTGTCTTTCGCTCCACCGACGGAGGCCGCATGTGGAAGAAGGTTCTCTATAAGGATGACGTGACCGGCGCCATCGATCTGTGCTTTGCTCCTGGTGAGCCGCGGATTGTCTATGCGGCGCTGTGGCACGCCATTCGCAAGCCCGGACAAACAGGGACTTCGTATGGACCCGGCAGCGGAATCTACAAGTCGACAGACGAAGGCGTTACCTGGACCGAGATCACAGGGCACGGCCTGCCGCCTAAGGATTGGGGCCGCATCGGAATCGCAGTCGCGCCTGGTACGCATGGCAGACGTGTCTACGCTCTTATTGAAGCCAAAGACAAAAACAACGGACTGTACCGATCCGACGATGGCGGCGCGAACTGGCAGCGGGCCACCACGGACGATCGCATTGTCGGCTACTGGTATATGAGTGAGATCTTCGCTGATCCGCGAAACACAGATGTGGTCTACGTTCCCAAGCAGTCGCTTTACCGCTCGACCGACGGCGGCAAAACTTTCATGGTCATCAAGGGCGCCCCGGGCGGAGACGATTACCACACGCTGTGGATTGACCCCACGAACACGCAGCGCATCATGCTGGGAGTCGATCAGGGCGCAACCATCAGCCTGAATGGCGGTCAATCGTGGAGCACCTGGTACAACCAGCCGACGGGTCAGTTCTATCGTGTGGCCACGGATCATGAGTTTCCGTACTGGGTGTACGGACCTCAGCAGGACAGCGGGACCGTAGGCACTTCGAGCCGCGGCAATAATGGGCAAATCACGGAGCGAGATTGGTTTCCCGTGGGCCCGGGCGAGAGTGGTTACACGATTCCTGATCCGCTCGATCCCGACGTGGTTTACAACGCCGGTCCCTTCGGGAGCGTGGTTCGATTATCCAAGCGAACTGGGCAGGTACGGGATGTTTCTCCGGCGCCCATCGCCTTTGGGACCAAGTACCGGTTCAACTGGAATATTCCGATGGTCTTCTCACCCCAGGATTCTCACGTTCTCTATTTGGGTACGCAATTTGTGCTGAAGACGGTGAACGGTGGCACGAGTTGGGAAACTATCAGCCCTGATCTGACGCGGGCGCAAGAGGATAAGAAAGATCCCAAAAAAACGCTTGGCTCGCTCATGACCATTGCGCCATCACCGGTGATGGAGGGCTTGATCTGGGCCGGTACCGACGACGGCGCAGTCCAATTGACGCGCGATAGCGGCGCGACCTGGCAGAACGTCACACCTTCCGCGGTCTCGGAGTGGAGCGCAATTCCCCTGATTGAGGCGTCGCACTTCGACGCCGGTACTGCCTACGTCGCCGTCAACCGGAATCCTTTGGACGACCTGCGTCCGCACATTTTTCAAACCCATGACTTCGGTCAGACCTGGCAGGAAACGGTGAGTGGCATTCGCGATGCTGACTTCGTTCGGGCGGTACGGGAAGACCCGGTGCGAAGGAGTTTGATCTACGCCGGAACCGAACAAGGCGTATACGTCTCTTTCGACAGCGGCGGCCATTGGCAATCTCTGCGGTTGAACACGCCGATTGTGGCCGTCCACGATCTCGCGATCGAGCAGGACGATCTGATCGCGGCAACCTACGGACGCTCGTTCTGGATTCTCGATGATATTTCGCCACTCCGCCAGATCGATCCGCAATCGCCGCCGGCACAGGCCGTTCTCTTTGCGCCGCGTTCCGCAATCCGCGTTCGTCGGGACGAAAATCAGGACACGCCGGTGCCGCCCGAGATTCCGGCAGGAAAGAATCCGCCGGATGGAGCCATTCTCAACTACTTTCTGCCCGCGGCTCCGACAACCGATATTCAACTTCAGATCTATGATCAGGACGAAAAATTGATTCGCGCCTATTCCAGCGCGCCGCTGCCCGAGACCCATGAGCAACCGTTGCAGATCGCGGAATATTGGATTGCTCATCCCAAGCCACTCGAGAAAGGGCCCGGAATGCATCGGTTTGTATGGAACCTGCGCTACCCCGACCCCGAGGCTGTGCACGTCCAGACTCCCTACAACTATCCCATGGGCGCGACCATGGGTGAAACGCCGCTGCCGCCCCAGGGACCGCTCGTCTTGCCGGGAAAATACGAAGTCCGTCTGACGGTGGAGGGCCGGACTTACCGCCAGCCACTCGAAGTGAAGATGGATCCTCGGGTGGAGTACGCGCGGAACCAATTGGAGAGCGCACTGGCCTTGGAGTTCAGGATTTCCGCAGCTCTCGAGCGAAACTTTGCTGGCTATCAACAGGTGAAAGACTTGCGCTCGCGCCTTGCAGAGTTCACCAAGCGGCCGGCGGGGGATCCGATCACAGCCGCTGCCACTCAACTTGACTCGAAAGCGGCGGCAATTGAAGGCGAGTCACTCTCGGTTTTCGATACCCCCAAGGGAAGCAATTTCACAATTGTGAACGATAGTCTGGTGGCCTTGATCGCTCTCGTGGATGGAGCTGATTTTGCGCCTTCGGAAGCATCATTCACGGCTCTGCAGAAGGTATGCGGAGTCATGAACGATACTTTTGGCGAGTGGCAGCAGTTCAAAGCAAAAGACCTGGCAGATTTCCGTAAGCTGATTGACTCGCAGAAGCCGGGTGCAATTCCCGATTATCCGTCGCTTGCGCCCGATCAAAACTGTGGCAAGTGACCCATTCACCAAAGAGGCACAGAGACATCGCGATGAATTTTACGGCTCACAGATATACTGAGTCCGACAACCATGCCGGCTCGATGTCGGTTCGGAGGCGTGTTTGCGCATTTCGCGGTCCCTTTGTCTATACATGGTCTCTTCCGCCCCTCTAGCAGGCTGCGGAAAAATGCGCTTTCCGAATCCTTGCGGTTATTATCGAGTTTTTGGAGCCCGCGATGGGAGCGGATTTCCCACTGCTTATCCAACGAGATTCTGTTGCCGAACTTGGTATTTTTCCGCAGCCTGCTAGGGAAAGAGCATGACCAACGTTCAAGTGTCCGGGATAGATCCCGGTCAACGTCGCTCGCCGCAGTGGGCATCTTTTCCGTGTCTGTTATCGTGGTATGGATTTTCTTTCCAGCTCCGTGGGATTGTGTAGTTGACATCCGCTTTTCCTTTCGATTCGCTAATCGTATTGCGTTTGCGAGCTGCAGAGTGACTGCTGAGCGAACAATAAGTCAGTCAACGACTCACCGCTCGCACTGAAGGCTCATACTGCACTGAAAGTGCTATGGAATTGCGGGGGGGATAACCGATATCGAACAGATCGAGCAGTCAGGATGATTTCCTGTATGCTCTACCCGCGAAAGCTGCGATATTCCGAAGCGCGCGTCGGCTCTTGCCAGCTTTGGCCGCCATCCGAATTCCAGCGAGCGTGCTCTCGAAGAAGTCCGCCATGCTTTCAAGGTCGGCATCTGGATTGAGTTCGCCTTGGGTTTTCGCTCTGGTGAGCGTCAGCATTAGAGCCCGGCGCTGCACACGTGCCGCATTGCGCGTGATACGCGTTACTTCGGGGTCTCTCTGTCCGAACTCACTAATTGCATTGAGCCCCATGCAGCCTTCTGCACTGGACAAGTCGCTTCTTTCAGCAAAGGTCACAAGAGCGTTTTGAATGGCGGAGAGAGCTGAGCCAGGCTTTTCCAGTTCGGCACGGATGGCGTGAACGCTCTCCGTAACGTATAGCTCCAGGGCTTTCAAGAAGAGCGCCTGCTTGTCACCGAAGGTGTCGTACATGCTCTGCCGACCAACATCCATGGCACGCATCAGATCGTCAGTGGACGTGGCCGCAAAACCTTGCTGGGAAAAAAGGCGTATCGCTTTCCTAAGAGCACTATCCTGATCGAACTCCTTTGGTCGGGCCATTCGCCTCCTCTTTTTACTCTTCCTTCTTACGCGACGTAGCCGCCGTCAATGGTGAGGCTGGCGCCGGTGATAAAGCCTGCCTCCTCCGATGCGAGATACGAGACCAGGCTGGCGACTTCCGACACATCCCCCATTCGCTTCAGCGGGATGAGAGTCTTAACCAATTCAGCGTGAGATGAACTCATCTCCGTAGCCGTGGGCCCGGGTTGAACATTGTTAACAGTGATGGCGCGGGGGGCTAGGTCAATGGCAGCGCCGCGCACCAGTCCCGTGAGCGCAGCTTTAGTCATGCTGTAGACACTCGCGCCCGGAAATGCGGTGCGGATGGCGGTGTTGCTGCCAATGAGGACAATCCGGCCACCGTCTCTCATGGATCGGGCCGCGGCCTGTAGGCCAACGAAGGCGGCGCGGACGTTAATGGCGACCATACGATCGAAATCTTCAAGGGAGTAGCTATCGATCGTTCCCCGGGTGAGAATGCCGGCATTGCTCACGAAGATGTCGAGCGGGCCGAGAGTTTCGGTTGTCTTGGTCACAGCTGCGCAAAGCTCTTCGGCAGATGCGCTGTCCGCCTTAAGTACCGACACCTTGCCTCCTGCAAACTCTACTTCGCGAATGACTTGCAGAGCTTTCTTCTCTGAACTCGAATACGTGAATGCGACTGACGCGCCTTCCGCTGCGAGCCTTCGGACGATCCCTGCTCCAATACCCCTTGAACCACCTGTGACAAGCGCTACTTTACCCGCGAACGATTTTGTCGGCACGGCTACCATCACGAACCTCCCATTAACGAGACATTAGTTTTGGATTACTCTATCCAGAATTGGATTCAAAATGAAATCATGTCCTGGTGCGGGCCAGTAGCACGGCCTCGGACCGGTCGAAATCCTACGCAGGAAAGCCAGCACCGCGCGTTTTTGAAACCGATGACCTCACCATTCTCACAGGCTGGGCACAAGCGGTGTTGGAGGCATTGGCCTACGCCCCGGTGCTCCATGGCGAGCCGCGTTTCAGATAGCAGAGCCCTCCGCGCAACTCGCCGAAGCGATCTTCTTCATGGACCTAGCCATTCGAGCGGTTACGTCCCTGGACTCTGCGTCGAGAATTGACGCGTTGCGGGTCTTATGTGCGGAAGATCGGTCAGGAGAGGACGCAGTGGAAAAGTTGGTGCGTCGAGTGCTGCAATCAACACTCTATCAAAACAGAAAGGCGGGGAGGTTAATTCGGAACCGCATCTCCAAAGACCGTGACCATGGGATTTGTCAGTGGACGAGTCCATGTGAATAATCATCGAGGCATTCGAAAAGCTGCGATTCAGGTAAGATTTTTGAAGATGATCGCCCGGAAGCTGCCCATCGTTTCGCTTTGTTTCGTTCTGGTCTTGCTGCTCTCAATCGCTCTTCACGCGCAGATGCACCAGCACTCGCCAAAAGACCACCCTCCCTCGGCATATAAGCTCGTCTCGATCAAAGTCATTGGCACGAAGCGTTACAAGCCCCAGGATGTAATCCGGGCCACCGGCCTGCAACTCGGCCAGGTCGTGCACAAAGAAGATCTCGAGGATGTGGTCCGGTTTCTGGGAGAAAGCGGGGCCTTTACCGACATTTTTTACAGTTTAGAGTTCGACACCGACGGCACCAAGCTGGAGTTGACGGTCCGGGACTCCAAAAAATTTGTTCCTGTCAACCTCGATAATTTGGTCTGGTTCAGCAATCAGGAGCTCTTCAACAAGCTACATGCTAGCGTTCCTCTGTTCGATGGGGAAGTCCCGGTCACCGGCCAAATGGTGAATCAGATCTCGGACGCCCTGCAGGCGTTGCTGGATGAGGAAAAAGTGGCGGGACAGGTTGACGCTCGGAGAGTACCTGACGACGGTCCTATCGAGGCTTTCACGTTTGCCGTCACCGGACTTCATATTACGATTCGGAACATCGAATTCTCAGGTGCTGATACAGCGGACTTACCCTTGCTCGTGGCTGCCGCAAGGCGACTGCAAGGGGTGGAATATATGCTGCCCACTCTTCGTGCTATGGCCGACAGAAATTTCCTGCCGGTTTATCGTGAGCGAAGCTATCTGAAAGCTGCGATTGGCGATCCACAAGCTCACGTGGTTTCGACCGAAGATGAGCACGTATTAGTGGACGTCACCTTCCCCGTGCATCCCGGAGAACAGTACAAGGTGAGCGGACTTGAAATCGCCGGCTGCAAGGCTGTACCCGCGGACACTTTGCGGGGCCTGATCCACGTGAAAGCCGGGGGAATAGCGAATGCGATTCAGCTTGAAAAAGACCTGGAAGCGGTCAAACAGCTTTATGGCACGCGTGGGTATGTGGCAGCTGATGTGAGGGTGGAGTCGAGACCAGACGAGTCGCGCCCTACAGTGGAGTACCTTATTCGCATTTCTGAGGGTGACGTTTATCGCATGGGAGATTTGAAGATTCACGGGCTGGATTCCAAGGCAACCGCCCGGCTAGAGAACGACTGGACGTTGCGACCGGGAGATGTGTACGACTCCAGTTATCCTGGGCGGTTTGTGGAGCAAGCCTACAAGGAAATCGGGGACTGGAATACCAGCGTCCACGAGTCTGTCGACGAAAAGGACAAAACGGTGGATGTCGCGGTCCGCTTCGATCCGAGGCCATAGGCCACAAGGGAACGGAATGGCTTCCCGGGGATGCAAGTTTCACAGCGCGTCAGAGTTCTAGTGCTACTTAAAAGCACCGGAGTACGCCGAGTATATGAGGGTAAATATTGCGTTCTCACATCCTTATCACTCCGCCCAACAGGGCTGTACACCGTGCACCGCGTGTGGACCTATAAAGACCGCGTGATAAAGCGTTCAATGAGGTAAGCATCGCTGATGACGTCCATGTGCGCATTTTTGACAATAGAATTGAAGTTCAGAGCCCAGGACGTCTGCCTTCTCATATGACACCGAAAAACATCCTAGACGAGCGCTTTGCGCGCAATGGCGCAATCGTTCGCCTGCTTAACTTAACAAGTTTCCCGATCCGCCAAACCGAGACGTGGGTGAAGGCCTGAACACCGCATTCGACAAGATGCGCGAGTTGGGGCTGCGCAATCCAGTCATTGAAGAAAGGGATAGCGATCTGCTGGTGACGATCTTGCACGAGCCGCTGGCATCCCCAGAAGAAAAAGTCGTTGGATATCTCGACACCCGATGACAAAGACCCGATCGTTCGCTCTCGCCCCTGGCGGGTCGATGATCAGTGCCCCGTTGAGTTGGCTATCGACGCCGTAGCGATCTGGAAGAGCCTTTCCGGTCGTTGTTGCCCAGTAGTATTAAGTGCCCGGCGTGCCCGCTCGGAACCGAATATTGCGGCGCTCTCCCGGAGCCAGTTGAACTTTGTCATCGGGACTGCCCGGTCGTATGTGGAGGCGGTGGATAACAAGAGTAGAGCCAGGAATCGCGTTGCGAATGTCGACCGAGATGTCACTTCCCTCGGACACTCGGATCATCGGCCAGGGAATTTCCGGGGAATGGCCAGCCTCTGCGAACGCTTGTACCTGGAGCGAGGGGCCGTCTCTGTCTTCCGGGTACCAAACACCTACCCGCGCTTCCAATTCGATTGTCAATACGCCATCTTTTAGGCGGCCGCGTGGTAAACGGTTGTCGCTCGCCTTGATTTCGGGGATGTCCTTCCCTGCGGTGCGCCCGGAAAATCCGGTTGGGATCACCGCAGCGACAGCGCAGAACAAGAAAATAGACTGAGCCGCACGCATGACCAGGTACCTTCGTCGCTCTCTGGGCATCACATTGTGCTTGCAGCTGTGGCCTTTGTCAACGCGAGAGCGGACTGGCCGACTGGGTTTGTGCCTTTGCATTGTGCACCACACCTCGACGCATGGTGCGAATTTGCCGGTTCCGAATGAATAGTCGGCCAACAGAAAGTGATGACCTAATGCTGCTGTCCCGCCGTTACTGCCGCTTCAATCGCTGCCTCTGCCGTAGGAAAACGCCCGGCCATAAAACACCGTTTCAGTTACACCCGTGGTCTCGTGTTCTTCGATGGAGAACTCGCAATCCCAACCGCCGTCTTTCAATTCGGAGGACCGAGCCTCAATCACGCGACCCTCGCACGCCTGCCGGACTTTCATTCGCACCTCTGCGAAGTTGGATGATTCAGCGCGGTTGAAAGTAGCGACAAACTCCGTCGCCGTTGTCCCGCCTTCCTTAAAGACATCGAAATGAGGGGAGCTTTCCACACTTCGAGCGGTATCATCTCGCCGTAGAAGTAGTTGCATACCTCCAGCAGCGCCAGATGAACTCAAAGGCGGCTTTGTGGCAAACCACCTACAGTCGATGGATTCGGCGCACGCGTTGGCCGGGTACGAGGTGTTGTACACTTCGCACCCGGTCTGCTAGGGCCTAGTCGGTGCTCGGCGAAAGTTTGCGCATCACCTCGTCGAGATTGAAGCTCGCTGGTTTCTGCCGAATCGGGTAATCCTTGAAGCTTTGGAGCCACTGCGCGACCACGGCTTGGGCCCCGTAGGCGAAGTAAACCCGGTGCACCATCCAGTCGTCGTACAGGAACGATGAGTCACCTCGTTCGAACGGGTCAGCGCGAAGGTCAAATATCTTCGGTACACGCAGCTTTTCGTAATCCTTCATCCAGACATCAAGGCC
>Ga0210401_10005953_pt1 | contig 12467 bp, 7 predicted proteins | sample IncBWH32MmetaG_FD_150866 | JGI IMG/M metagenome (GOLD analysis project Ga0210401, IMG submission 150866) | Forest soil microbial communities from Barre Woods Harvard Forest LTER site, Petersham, Massachusetts, United States - Inc-BW-H-32-M | ecosystem: Environmental > Terrestrial > Soil >... | reverse complement strand
AGGCCCGATTCTCTGGCGACGTTGATGAAAGTCAATCCCAGGTCGGCGCTGGGCTTCGTCTGTGTGTTCTGGCTTCCGCCCTGTGAGGATGCCCGCAGTCTCCCAGGCAGAGCCAAGCCGAGGACATTCTCCAACGACAGCACCAACGCCGAACGGCTCAGGGAATGAAGAAACGAACGCCGGGAGGAGAACAAATGAGTGATACCTTCCTGAACAGGCCCGTGCTAGAATGCGCCCCTACTTTAGAGACAAGCCCGCGCCGTTGGCAAATTCGGGTGGGCGCATGCAGAGCCAGATTCCGCGCTTTGAGATGCTGATACTTCGTTTGCGCGCCTCTTCTGAGGATAATCCAGAATTCGCGAGAATACCCGACGCTCACCTTGTCGCCAGAACTTTGATGACGAGGCGGTGCGCTAACAATTCCAAACCCGGTCCAATACGGACCGTGCCCGGCACCTGATACAAAAGCGAGGGACTATGCCAAGATCTGCTGCTTTGAATGCCATCCTATTCATCCTCGTCGCGTCGTACTCGCTGCAGGTACGGGCACAGAACGCAGTTGACGCCGAAGGTCACCAATGGTGGCAGCACGCGGTTTTCTACGAAATCTATCCGCGTAGCTTCGCCGACAGCAATAACGACGGTGTTGGCGACCTGAACGGGATTACTGCAAAACTCGGCTATCTCCATGACCTCGGGGTCGACGCGATCTGGATCACTCCCTGTTATCCCTCGCCGCAGGTGGACTTCGGATACGACGTATCGGATTACGAGAATATTGATCCCATGTACGGCACGCTGGCGGACTTCGATCACCTGGCCGCCGAGGGGAAGAAACACGACGTGCGGATCATCCTCGACTACGTGATCAATCACACCTCGGACCAGCACAAATGGTTCCTCGCGTCGCGATCTTCGAAGACGTCTCCTTACCGCAACTGGTACATGTGGCGTGATGGCCGAGGCGCGAATCAGCCGCCCAACAATTGGATCTCGGAGTTTGGCGGCTCGGCGTGGAAGTTCGATCCGAAGACCGGGCAGTACTACTATCACTACTTTTACACTGAGCAACCCGACCTGAACTGGAACAATCCGGAGGTCGAGAAGGCAATGTTCGACGTGACCCGCTGGTGGTACAAGCGCGGCGTGGCCGGCTTCCGCCTGGATGCCGTCGACACACTTTTTGAAGACCCCGATCTCCGCGACAACCCCGTGGTTCCGGGCAAGAACAAGCTTGGCGATCCGAACACCGAAGAAAAGTACAACAAGAAGTTGCCCGGAGTGCATGACGTTCTGCAGGGCCTGCGCAAGGTTGCTGACGAAAACCACGCAGTCCTGATTGGCGAAACCTGGACCAAGAACATCGATGAACTGAAGCAGTACTACGGCGAGCACAACAACGAATTGCAGCTCCCGATGGATTTCATGTTCACCCGAGTCGACAAGCTGTCACCTGCAGAATTCCGCCGACAGATTGCGGCCGCGGATTCGGCGGGCGGCTGGCCCACCTGGGTCATCAGCAACCACGACATCGTGCGCTCCTACAACCGCTATGGCGACGGCACGCACAACGATGACATCGCCAAGTTGATGGCGGGCTTGTATCTCACCCTGCGCGGAACCCCGATCATGTACTACGGCGAAGAACTGGGGATGGAGAACAACGATCCGAAACGTCCCGAGGATGTGAAGGATCCCAAAGGCAAACTGGGTTGGCCGGCTGACAAAGGCCGAGACGGCGAGCGTACACCGATGCAGTGGAGCGACTCTGTCAATGCGGGTTTCAGCACCCATGATCCGTGGCTGCCTGTGCCGCCGAGTTACAAGACCCACAATGTGGCCAGCGAATCGAAGGATCCCGATTCCGTGCTGGAGTTCTATCGGAAGGTGCTGAAACTACGGCACACGAACGCGGCGCTGCTGGAGGGGGACTACAAGGCGCTGAATGAAGACGACGCGAGCGTGCTTTCCTACCTTCGCTCTTACAAAGGTAAGGCCGTCCTGATCGCGCTCAATATGTCGGATTCACCGAAGAAGGTCGCATTCGATCTGGCTTCGAATGGCTTTGCATCGCTTAGCTTCAACGGGCTTGTGACGACACCTGGCGCAAGCAGCGCAGGCTCGGAGGTAACGCTGCCTGCTTTTGGTGTGTTCATTGCAGAGGTCGAGAAGAAGTAATGGCGTCGCGGGAAACGCAGAGAGTCGGAGGGCTTGTAGTTAGAAATGCGCTTCGTCCCACGCCGAACGTCTTCTCGGAAGTCTCTTGGTTTCCGCTAGGATTGTTCCCCATGAAGACATTCGGATTTGTGATTTTATGGCTGGCGGTCACACACCTGTAAGCGAATTTGTCACCCTCTCTCCTCGCTGAACGCATTGAAGGCGGCGTGAAGAATCCCGCAAAAGCCTACTTCTTGCGGGCTGGTAGATATTTCTTCTCGATCGAGGCGACGATCACGTAATTCGGGTCGACCATCTCGTCGAGGTGGATTTTCGCCACTTTGGATAGCAGCTCGTATGCGTCGAGTTCGGAGAGTCCGTAATCGCTGTGGATCCAACCCACCAGTTCCGTGAACGCGATGCGAAGCGCATCATCGAGTGGGCGATAGATACCTACAGCCATAATCGCCTGATCGTTTTCAAAGCGCGGCCAGTTAATTTTCTGTCCCTTGATCAAGCTCAATTGCAGACGACCGCGCAAAGGAGCCTCGATCGCAGTGCCGGCGACCTCGCCGTCACCCATAGCGGCGTGGCCATCGCCCATATACAGTAAGGCACCCTCGACGTTCACGGGAAGATACAGCGTGTTGCCCACGCTGACTTCCGGGGCATCCATGTTGCCGCCGAATTCGGCTGGAACGATGGAGCTTCGGGCCTCACCATTGGCGGGAGCGACACCAATACATCCCCAGAACGGGTGCAGGGGAATCTTCACCGAGAAGTCGGAGTTCGACGCTTTGAACGTTGCCATGTTCGTGGCGTGATCGATGGGATAGAACCAGATTTTCTCGGGCAGGGGCGTGTGCAGCATGGGGGTGTAGCTGGTTTCGTTGATCGCGCCAAAGCCGGGAACGATCGCGCCAATGCCCTGGTCGCCGTCTACTTCGACTTCGAGAATCTTGATCGCCAGGGTGTCGCCAGGAGCAGCTCCTTCGACGTAGAACGGCCCGGAAAGAGGATTGTCGCCCTTGACCATGCTGAGCGTGTCGCCCGGTTTCTTCAGCGCGTTGCCAAAGCCATCGAGAGTGTTGGTCTCAAGAATGTCGCCCGGCTTGAGGCGGGCCACCGGCTGGCGCGACCCCGTAAACGTATTTCACATCGTTGATGGTCGCGTGGTACTTCACAGTGTTCTGTGCGCTGGTCGCGCACGCAAGGAACCCGAAAGCAAACGCTACCGAGACGATCTTGAATCGCATGAATGGCTCCTGTAAGTCTGGAGATTGTAGCTGGTTCGGCAATATCCCCTCGAAAAATTCACCACGGAGGCACGGAGACACGGAGAAAACCAAAGCCGGGTTTTTCGTGTGCGAACGCCGCCGGAGAGCACCGATTCTTGCCGCAGATTCCCCAAAAGTAGAATTGCCTTCCTCCGTGTCTCTCTGCCTCCGTGGTGGATTCGTCGCGAGCACCGCTGCCGATCCGGATGAAGACGCAGGTTGCCTGCTTCAGAACGAATACTTCAGAGAAAACTGGACCAGCCTCGGTGTACCGATGGTCGAGGTGATCGGAGCGGAACCGGAACCTGGCGTCGAACTCACCGATGCAAATGCCGGGTTCGCGAAAGACGGATGGTTGAACAGGTTGAAGAAGTCCGCCAGGAAACGCAAGTTCTGCCCTTCCGTCAGCTTAAATAGCTTGCCCAGGCTGAAGTCGACATTCTTCTGCGGCGGTCCGATGACGCAGTTCCGCGGCGTGTTGCCGAACAGGGTTGCATCACTATTCCCGCCCGTCGAAAGCTGGGCGAACGGGTTCGGCTGATATGCCGCCGGGTTTACCCAACTCGCTAAGCGCGTCGCTCTGTTCCCCGAGCTGGGAGCACTGCCACAATTGAACCCGGGCACAAAGGTCGCACTCGCCGATGGACTGGCCAGCTGGTACCCGCTTCCTCCCGCAGGATCGAAAACGGTAAACGGCGAACCTGACTGCAGGATGATCACCGTACTGGCCTGCCATCCGCCCAGCGCACCTTTGGTGAACTTGTTCCTGCCATTGAGGACTGGCAATTGATAAACAGCGCTCGTTACCCAGCGATGGCGCTTGGCAAAGTCGGAGAGACCGCGAGAGTCGCGTGGGTTGAGCTGGTCATTGATGCGGGCGACGAACGCGACTGAGGCGGTCGAAACGTCATCGATGGAGTTGGCATAGGTGTAGGCGCTCTGGAAATAGAGCCCCCGGCCGAAGCGATGCCCCAGCGTGGCCTGCAGAGCGTTGTAATGGGAGTCGGAGTTGGGTGCGAACTCCTCGTAGAGTCCCGGACCGATCGGGTAGAACTGCGCTCTTGCGCCTGCATTCTCGACGGTGGTGTCGATGATGGGGCAAGACCCGGACCCTCCTCCGCAGGCAAAGGGCAGCGTGATGGGATTCTGCTGCGTGGCCAGCCGGGCCTGGTTGGGATCGTAGTCCCCGCGCAGGCGCGAGCCTTTGGTGCCCACGTAGCCCACTTCCACGAACCAATTCAGTCCGAGTTGACGTTGCACCGTAAGGTTCCACTGCTGGGTCGTGCCGATCACCCAGTGCAGCGGAACATTCAGAGCAAAAATGCTCGGGATGTTTCCGGAAAACCCGGGGAAGCATTGCTGGGCCAATGGGAATGAACAGCCTGATGTGGAAAAACCCGTGAAGAACGAGGGCTGGGGGACATACTTCTCAGATGGAGGCGCACCCATGGGCGGGATCCCGGGGAATCCGCTCGAATTCGGTTGAAAAAGATTCGCGAGGCCTCCCGGACCGGGTGCTCCCGGAAAGAGCAGAGGGAAATATGGCGGCGAAAAAGCGAGGTTATCGACTGCGCCCAGATCCTCGCGCACGCTGTAAATGCCATAACCGGCGCGAATGGAAGTAGTGTGGTGACCACCTACGTCGTAGGCGAATCCGATACGAGGCTCGAACACGGTGGCAAATTCATTCTTCAGCCCCGCCGAATTCAGAGTCCCTTTCAGGCCGGCAAGCTGATATTTGTTCGCACACTTCGGGTACACGAAGGGCTGCCCGGTGGCATTCGCGATCGTAGGATCGGTATTGGCGGTGCGGCAAAGCGTGTCGTAGGGGGCGCCGACGAATTCATTGCGCACACCCAGATTCAACGTCAGGTCCTTGCGAATGCGATAGTCATCCTGCACAAACCACGCGTAACTGGGAATGCGATAGTCGTGCGTGGCCAAGCCTCCCCCGCCGTTTGCCAAGGAGGGGTCGCCCCCGAGGAAGCTCAAAAAATCATTAGTGAACCCGGGTGCGGGTGGTGCGAAGAACACTAATCCGTTGTTCGCAACCGGCAGGCTGCGACGCAGAGTGACACGATTGAGCTCACCGCCTATGCGGAACTGGTGTAGGCCATGGCTCCAACTCAACGTATCGAGCCAGGTGAAATTGTCCGAGAGGGCGTACTGCAATTGCGTCGGGTAAGGGCCAAAAGCCCAGGTTCCGAACTGCAATCGGTACATGTTGGGATTCTGGTTGGCTGTAGGCAGGTTGATGCCGATGTCCGCGCCCGTGATGGGTGCTTTGTTGTCGAGCTTGTCGCTGATGATGTTTACCCCAAACCGGAATTCATTCACAAGTGCGTTGCTGAAGAGATGCGTTTGCGTGACGCTGCCGAACCGGCTGTGCAGAGGAATGCTGAGGGGGAAATTGAGATTGTTCGTGCCCGGCAGGCCACCGGTTTGGATTCCGTAGGAATCCGCTCCGAAAGGCTGGAAGGTAGACGAGTTCGACCAGAAGAAGCGAATGGCGAGGTGATCCTTGCCGCCGCGAAAGTCACGGTCCCAGTTGGTGGTGAATTGATCGTCGGTAAATTTGCCGGGGTTCGTAATGGTGAATGCGCCTTGATTCAACACAGTGCCGCACGTTTTCGTGGTTGCATTGTATGTTTGCGAAACACCCGCGGTTCCCGCGGCCGTCGGGAACAGGAAACCGCCAGGAGTTGCTCCAAACTGATGGGTCTTGTCAGGTGTGTTCAGCAGGGCCAAGGCAACGGGGTCGATCGAGGTGAGCGGTATTGCCGGGCAATTGGGGATCGCCGGCACGCTGAATACGGACTCGAGGTTCGCGGCAGAGCGGTCGGTCGGCAGTATCGGAATGCTCGTATTGACATACGTTCCCGGAGAATCGCCGCTGCGCTGCCGCGTCCCCTGGTAGTTCACGTAGAAGAAGCCGAATTTAGCCCCGTGACCGATGGGCCCTCCGAGGTCTCCGCCGAAAATGTTTTGCTTGACCTGGACCTTGCCCAAAAAATAATCGTTCGCGTCGAGAGCGGTGTTCCGGAAATACTCCCAGGCGTCGCCGTGGAATCTGGAGGTTCCGCTGCGAAGCGTGGCGTTGATGTTCCCTCCCCCATTACGCCCCTGGCTGGCGTCATAGAGACTGGTAGAAACTTTGAATTCCTCGATCGCGTCGGGGTTGGGCAGCGGTGTGTAAGTCAGTTCCCCGAAAGCGTAGTCTGCGGCCGAAATGCCGTCGATCAGGTAGTTGTTGTTGTCTTCCCGCCCGCCGTTGACGTGAATGAAGACTTGGCCGCGACCAAGCTGGGCTGCGTTGTTTAAGTCGGACGCAGCTCCCGCGGAGAGCGTCAGGATTTGCTGGAAATTGCGCGTCGCCAGCGGCAAGGAGTTAATTGCGGTATAGCCGAGGGACTCTCCTGTGGTGGCCACGGTCGTGTTCACCGTCGCGACCTGGCCCTGCACTTCCACCACTTCCTGGGTGGCAGATGGTTTCAAGGTCGCGGTCATCCGCGTCGTCTCGGTGATACGAACAGCGATCCCGGGAAATTTCGTTTTCGCGAATCCGGCGGCACTGACCTCTACGGAATAAGATCCAACGGGTAAGAGCGGCGCGGTAAAGGCGCCGGTCGAGTCGGTTGTCAGTTGTCGGACAGTCTGTCCGGTGCTTTCACTGGCAATATCCACGCGAGCATTTGCAAGAACCGCTCCAGATGCATCCTGAACTGTTCCGATGATCGCGCCGGTGGCGCCTCCCTGGGCAGAGACCAACTCGACCAAACCAAGCAATAACGCGACAGCCAAGGCGACCTTGTGTGTGCTCATTTCCTTCCCCCTCCCATCTCGGAAACGACCACTGCGGTGCTAGCCTTCGGGGCAGATGCAATGCCCGGTAGCGAAAGGAATCAGAAAGTTGCTGAGTGGCCGGAAAAAACGGCGAGGATTATACCTCTGTTCACGCACCTAGGTTGTGCAAAGATATCGATACGCCAGCGCACAATTCCCGAACTTGCGGAACTGGGAGTGGGAGGGTCAACGATGCTGGCAGCATCGTCATCAAGAACAAGGTGAGGTTGTGGCAGCCGGACCTGTAAGCCGAATTCTGTCCGCCTTGCGGCGGGACGGTCATTCCTCTGGGCCGCGTATTGCTGCGCGGCTCTAGCGACCTACCCGGAGGTTGTGACGCGCCGAGCCGGCACGTGTCCCGACCGAGGCCGGGACTTCCCTCCCTATTTGGTCTTGCTCCGTGTGGGGTTTGCCATGCCCGTCGCATTACTGCGGCGGCGGTGCGCTCTTACCGCACCTTTTCACCCTTACCTCGCCGTCGTTCTAAGCCCGAGTCTTAGTGCACGATCAGTTGACCGGTAAATTTCCCGACACCAAATTTCGGGCCTACAACGACGACGAGGCGGTATGTTTTCTGTGGCACTTTCCGTCGACCGGGCTTGAACCCGGCCTCCCGGACGTTATCCGGCACACTGCTCTGCGGAGTTCGGACTTTCCTCCCTCCTTGCGGAGAGCGACCGTCCGGTCCGGCTGCCAACCATCTTCATTATATGCGATGGTTCCCAACGGGCGGTTCCTAGAATCGCTGCGTTCGATTGGGAAGTTAGGATTTATGCTGCTGGCGACACATTCGAGTGACTGAAGCTCTGAGTAAATTCGCAGCCGCGATTGCGGGCGTGGGCGCGCTCGCGGGAATCGGCTATTACCTGACCTGCCTGTGGAGCGCAGGTTCGTATCTACGGGATCGTTCCAGAATTCTCGCTCAGGACAAACTGCCCGCTGCGTTCCCTCCCGTGTCAATTCTGAAACCCCTGAAGGGCGAGGATCCTGAAATCTATGAGAGCTTCCGGAGCCACTGCCGGCAGGAGTATCCGGAATACGAAATCGTGTTTGGAGTAAGCGATGCCAACGACCCGGCGGTACAGGCGGTGGAGCGTCTGCGCCAGGAATTCCCCGATCGGTCAATCCAGTTAATTGTCTGCACAGAGGTCTTGGGAACGAATACCAAAGTCAGTAATCTGGCGCAGATGGTGCGAAGCGCGCGCTACGACCACTTCATCGTCAGCGACAGTGATATTCGTGTTCCGCCTGACTACCTTCGAAGAGTGGTTGCTCCTCTCGCCGAACCGGGCGTCGGGCTGGTTACCTGCCTTTACCGTGGCATCGCCGGCCCAACTGTCAGTTCGAAGCTCGAGGCGCTCGGGATCAGCACGGACTTCTGTGCCGGCGTTCTGGTCGCGCGATCCATTGAAGGCGGCCTTCGTTTTGCGCTGGGCTCGACCATGGCATTTCGCCGGCAGGATCTGGAAGCGATTGGAGGGTTCGAGTCGTTCGTCGACTACCTGGCCGACGATTATGAACTGGGAAAGCGCATTGCCGGCCTCGGACGCAAAGTTCGCGTTTCCGATGTCGTGGTCGAGACGTTCTTGTCCAGTTACACGGTGCGCGAATTCTTCGACCATCAGTTGCGATGGGCGCGAGGAGTGCGCGGCGCGCGCCCGGGCGGCTACGCCGGGTTGCTGTTTACATTTGGGTGGCTATGGGCGCTGCTGGCGCTGTTCGCGTCGGGCGGGGCGATGTGGGCATGGAGTGTTTTCGCGGCGGCGGTTGTTCTTCGATTTCTCGTGGCGTGGATCGTTGGGGTCGACGCCCTGGCAGATCGCCAGGTGCCCCGATTTTCCCTTCTAATTCCGCTGCGGGATCTGGTCGGTGTCCTCGTCTGGGTCTTAAGTTTTGCCAGCAACACCGTCACCTGGCGCGGCGACCGTTTCCAGGTCAAAAATGGCAAGCTGACGAGGCTTGTGTCATGACGTCCGGCTCGCTGTTCCTTGCGTCGGCCGGTGCTCAGGAACGATGCGTCCACCGCTGCGAAAGAGATAGGTTTCCCCGCGCCAGTAAAAGCGACGGCTGGTATAGCTTCCAACCCAAATAAAGAATCCGGTCAGATCGCGCAATGGATACAACCAGCAGAACGCAGCCGAACGCGGATCCCGGGCAATCCCCCAACCCACCGCGATTGACTGAATCATGCGATTCACGAAGGCGGCGGCAAACAGCAGGATCCCCAGCGTCCAACTTCCCAACGCCCCAGCCGCAACGAGTCCGAGAATGCCGAACGGCATAGCAAAAGTCAGGCCGGTACCGAGATGTCCCGCCGGACGTGAATAGCGCGTACTCTTCATCCAGCGCAACTGATCTCCGAGCGTACGCAGCACCGGCCGCGGCGTCAGCACGTTCTTCACGATGTGATGCGAAAGGACCACCTTGTAACCTTTCTGCCAAATCCGATGGCCCAGTTCGAAATCGTCGGAGTAGTAATCGGCAGTCGCCACAATTCCGCCGATGGCATCGATCGCATCCCGCCGCGCGGTCATGGCCGGACCTAGAGCAAATCGCATCCCTTCGAGCATGTCCGCCACCATGACGCCGGAGGACATCTCGACCGAAAGTCCCAGGGCTTCAAGCGTCGACCAGAAGTCCGAAGCAGGCATGCCACGATACATGCACGTTACCAGGCCAACTTTCGGGTCGAGCAACGGCGGAATGGTGTTGCGCAGGAAATCGGGCGCGACGCGAACATCACTGTCGCTGATGACGAAATACGAGTGCTCCGAAAGCGCGATCATTTTGTTCAGCGAGAAGACTTTGGCATTCGGCCAGGTTGGCGGACCGGACAGGACCACGCGACTGTTGATGTGCGGATAGCGGGCGCGCACGCGCTCGGCAACCTCGAGCGCCGGATTCTGCGCATCCCGGGCTCCGAAAATGATTTCGTAGGCGGGATAATCCTGCTCAAAGAAGCTTTCCAGGTTCTTCTCGAGTTCGGCTTCCATCCCATGAAGGGGCTTAAGGATGGTCACCGGCGGGAGCGCTGCTTCCGCAACCGCGAGCGCGGCGGCTCGCGCGTGCGTCGCCAGTCGCCGATAGCGGACGGCCGCGGCCAGCGTCATGATCAGGAAAACCGCGGAGCTGAGCGTGCCGATCACCGCGACCGCAAGGGCAACCTTCAGGATTAAGAAAACGACCGCCTCCCCCGCCATGGCAAGACCCATAACGACGATAAGATCACAAATGGATGAGAAAACTGCGAACGATCGATTGAAAATCACGGTTGCCGGTTGGTCAGGATGGATTTGCCGCCATTTCGCGCCAACAGGAACGATCGCATGCCGATCAATGCTTTGGGCTCGTCCTGGTCGGTCCACAAAAATACCCGGGACGAACCGCTCCACAATGCCGCGAACGACTCCGGCGTCTCGAACACGTGTGGCGCATTCGGGAACTGCGAACCGTACCACAGGTTGCCGGTCGGCACATGCAACATGCGCACCGGATAGCCGGTATAGAAGTTCAGCGTCGAGGCCTGGTGATATTCGCCGTCAATGACAATGACATCTCCGGGGCGATAGTTCTGTCGAATTGCGACTGCCAATTTGTACGACGACAGGATCGGCGAGAATGTGCTGAAAGCTACGTGAACGCAGGTCAGCAGGCCCACCATCATGAGCGCGAGCGCCGCATTCGCCAGAGCGGGTCGACCGCGACGCCGCAGGAGCCAGTTGATTCCAGTTCCGAGGAGGAGAGCCAGAGAAGCGCCCAGCAACGGGCCTCGAAAGGCGCCGAGCGCGCTCGGCGTCAGATCGAGCACGTGTCCGAGTGAGAGATCATAATCCTGCGGATTCTTTTTCAGTAATTCTGCGAGGTCCGCGCCGGGTGAAGGCAGATGCGAGACTGAGAGAAGATACATGCCTGCGACGAAACCGGCGACACCACACGCCAACAATACCGCAGCCGAAATTCGTCCTGCACGGCGAGCTTGCTCGTCGGGAATGGGCGCCGATTCACGCCCCAGCCATGCTCCCACGAGAAGTGCCATGCCGGGCAAGGCGGGGATGGTGTAGTACTCCTGCCGGGTGGAAAAGCTGAAGAATACGACGATCACCATCGCCCATAGAAAGAAGAGCAGATTTGCCCGTTGCGGGCGGCTGAGTTTTCCGCGCAGCACGCGAAGCCTCACAGGAATTTCGCGCAGTGCTTCGGGCAGGAACACACTCCACGGCAACAACCAGGCCAGCAGCAGGCCCCAGAAGATAAACAGAGGAACCGTATCGTATCCGGCGGGAACGCGCTTGTTCAGGAAGCGATACAAATGCTCGTTGATGAAATAGAACCACAAGAAGCCTCGCACTGATCCTTGCGCCGGATTCCGAACCGCCGCCAGGACATGCCAAGGCGCAGCTATCAGAAAGAAGACCAGCGTGCTTGATAGGAGACGCAGCCGCAGCAAGTGCCGCAGGTTGCCCGTCAGGATCAGATACAGCCCGATGGCTCCAGCCGGGAATACCAGGCCAATAAGTCCCTTGGTCAGGACATTCAAGGCGCACGTCGCCGCAAAACCCCAACAGGTCCAGCGGGACGGCGGATCCTCCTCGAGAGAACGCAAGAAAAAGTAATACCCGATGGTCAGCCACAGACCGACGAGGACGTCCGGGATTAAGAAGCGCGTAAAAATGTAGGGGCCGATAGAAGTTGCAAGCACAACACCGGACCAGAGCCCGCCCGCCTCGCCGTATGCGTACCGTCCCAGGCCATACGTGGCCAACAGAACCGCCAACACGCCGAGCATGAGGGGAAGGCGCGTGCTCCAATCGCTGACGCCGAACAGGCTGTAACTGGTTGCCAGGCTCCAGTACATCAAAGGCGCTTTTTCCAGATACCGGATGCCGTTGGTGTACATCGTTACCCAGTCGTGGCGAACCAGCATTTCGCGGGCAGCCTCGGCATGGATGGTGTCGACGTCATCGAGCAGCGCCGGCGTAAACATGCCGGCAAAGTAGATGGCTCCCCACAGGAATCCGAGAATCAACAACGATTTGGAACGGGAAGAACGATTGAAGACTTTACTGGAAGAAGTGCGATTCCCGGGTTCCTCGTCCCGCACGGCAACTGGCAGGGGCATGCGTGGTTCCGCAGAGCGTTTGATTATACGGGGGCAAGAAAGCGCCGATCAACCGGAGGTATCTAGCTTGC
>Ga0210401_10005952_pt1 | contig 12468 bp, 9 predicted proteins | sample IncBWH32MmetaG_FD_150866 | JGI IMG/M metagenome (GOLD analysis project Ga0210401, IMG submission 150866) | Forest soil microbial communities from Barre Woods Harvard Forest LTER site, Petersham, Massachusetts, United States - Inc-BW-H-32-M | ecosystem: Environmental > Terrestrial > Soil >... | reverse complement strand
TCGATGGTGATGGTCACATCGGCTGCGACGTTGGCGGGTGTGGCTGTGGCTTGCGCGGAGTTGGCGCTTTCGCCGACGGCATTCAGCGCGGACACAACGTAGAAGTACGTAGTGCCGTTGGTCACAATCGTATCGGTGTAGTTCGCAGCGGTGGGAGCAGAGATTTGAGCGTAGCCGCTGCCGCTGGTGGTGGAGCGTTTCACATGGTAGCTCGTTGCGCCCGTGCTGGCGGTCCACGTCAGGCTGACTTGAGCATTCCCGCCGGTTGCTTGTAATCCTGTGGGAGCAGCGGGCGGCGTTGCGGGTGCAACGGGCGTCGCATTCGCTTGCGCGGAGTTGGCGCTTTCGCCGATGGCATTCAGCGCGGAGACGACGTAGAAGTACGTGGTGCCGTTAGTCACCGTTGTGTCGGTGAAATTTGCCGCAGTCGGAGCAGCGATTTGCGCGTAGCCGCTGCCGCTGGTGGTGGAGCGTTTCACATGGTAGCTCGTTGCGCCCGTGCTGGCGGTCCACGTCAGGCTGACTTGGGCGTTGCCGCCAGCAGCTTGTAGTCCTGTGGGAGCAGCGGGCGGCGTTGCGGGCGCGGCAGGTGTGGCGCCGACTTCCGCGGAATTGGAGCTCTGTCCGTAGGAGTTGTAGGCCGAAACGACGTAGAAATACTTTGTGCCATTGGACAGGTTATTGTCGGAATAATTTGTTGCGATGGGCGCGGCGATTTGTGTGTAGGGGCCGCCACTCGTCGTGGAGCGTTTGACGTAGTAAGCGGAGGCGCCGGAGCTCGCGCTCCAGCTAAGATTCACCTGCGCATTCGCGGCCGTTGCCGAAAGACCCGTGGGTGCCGCGGGGGCGGACCCGCCCCCGGGTTTGGTGTTGCTCCCGCCACCATAGCCGACGCAGCCTGCCAGATTGACCGCAAGCAAACTCACGAGCCACAAGCGATGGTGTCTGTTTGAGAGAGTTCGCAACGCCATCAGGTAACTCCCGCGCGGCGGAGGAGATGTGAGCCCTTATTCTCAACTGCAAGGGTACGAATGTGGCCGGGGGGGAACAAGCTGTTCGAAGGAACAGAATTGGGCCATGACACTTTGTGTCAGTTATGTGGACTTACTCCACTCCGTTCGAACGACGGGGATAGAGACTAGGAAAATGCGGCGGGGAGCAGGGAGCCCTGCGTGACATCGAACGGCAGGGGGCGCATACTTTGAATGACACCCTCTTGGTAAGGACTATTGGCTGTGCACGCTGCTCAGATTATTCAAGCATGGGGAAAGATTCTTAAGGGCGAACACCCGTCGCTTTCGATCGAAATTACCCGAGAATGCCCTTTGCAATGTCCGGGCTGCTACGCCTACGACGCTGCGCACCTCGGCGGCGGAAAGACCTTGCGTGACTTGAACGATCGCAAGGGCCAAGCCCTGGTGGATGGCGTCCTGGAAGTTGTGGACCGCCTGAAGCCGTTGCACCTGTCGATTGTCGGCGGTGACCCGCTGGTCCGCTACCGCGAGCTGGAGCAGATGATTCCACCGCTATTGAGCCGCGGAATCCACGTGCAAATTGTTACCAGCGCGTTCCGCCCGATGAGTCCGACATGGGCCAACCTGAAGAATCTGTATGTCGTGGTGTCCATAGACGGGTTGCAACCGGAACACGACGTGCGGCGCGCGCCAGCCACTTACGAACGCATCTTGAAAAATATTGTTGGTCAGTGCGTGACCATCCATTGCACGGTCACGGGCCAGATGATGAAGCGCCCGGGATACCTGGAAGAATTCCTGAAATTCTGGACGCCGCGCCCGGAAATCAAAAAAGTGTGGTTCAGCCTGTTTACGCCGCAGGTTGGAGATAACTTGCCGGAGATGCTCACACCTGGTGAGCGCGCGCAGGCGGTTGCCGACATGCTCGAATTGCGTAAGAAATATCCCAAGCTGGACATGCAGGAGGGGCTGATCCGGCAATTTTCTTCGCCGCCGCATTCACCCGAAGAATGTGTTTTTGCACTCACAACCAAGACGCTGTCGGCGGATCTGCAGACGCTGATTACTCCCTGTCAATTTGGCGGGCGCCCCGATTGCCAATCCTGCGGATGCATCGCATCGATGGGGCTGGCAGCAATTGCGGCGCACAAATGGGGTGGCGTCGTCCCCGTCGGGGCAATTTTCACCGCTTCCGTAAAGATTGGGCAGAGGCGAGCGAAACGGCGCGAGAAAAATCAACCTAAAGTTCCGTTTCCAATTTTGGGATCGGATCAGGAACAATGCAGCGCACCTGAAGCAAGAAGGAATTGATTCTGAAAAGTCCGTTAATTTGTTGGAAGGGCGTTTGCCGCAGCAAAGTATTCTCTACTTTCTCTCACTTAATCCGAACTATTTAAGGTCGTCGCGAAAAGTGTTCCAATTTGAACAGATATCTGGCGTTTCTTGTCGCACTCTGTCCCGATGCGGATGAAAGACTTGACGCCAGCACTATTCCTCTCCGTACCCTGTCCAACATGTGGGGTCGATTCGGGAAAGCGCTGTTTGCTTCACTCTGGTGGCTTGCGCTCCGAACCACACGTGGACCGGAAACTTTCGGCGGCAGAGGCCGTTGAAACGAAAAGAATCCATCGTAGCCCTCGAGCCTGAGCAGCCCCAATCTTGCCGATGGTTTACTCGGCTTCGAGTCTTCGCACTCGTGTGACCGGCAAAACGTAGCACCACTCCAAGGACAATAATTCACTTCCCACCAACTGCCTTCCTCCCGGCCAAGTTCGAAGCCCGGCTTCCGTTTGCTACACTTGCGGGAGATGCGCTTTGACCTCATTACGATTTTTCCGGAGTTCTTTGCCGGGCCGCTCGATCACGGGATACTTCGGCGCGCGAGAGAAACGGGGCTCGTCGAGGTGAGCGTGCAGGACCTGCGCGTGTTCACCAAAGATCGGCATCGCACGGTGGATGACCGGCCGTTCGGCGGCGGCGAAGGCATGGTGCTGAAACCGGAGCCGCTGTTCGAAGCGGTGGAGTCGCTTCTTGGGCGCAACGTAGGAGACGCGACAGGGCCGACGGCGCACGAACCAAAAACGGCAATCGTACTGATGTCCGCTGCGGGAAAATTATTTGATCAGGAGACCGCGCGGCGCTACGCTCTGCTCGAGCGCATGATTTTTATTTCTGGGCGCTATGAAGGTGTGGACGAGCGCGTGGCGGAGCACCTGGCCACCGAAGAGATTTCCATCGGAAATTTCGTGCTTAGTGGCGGCGAGCTGCCGGCGATGCTGGTGATCGATGCCGTGACGCGGCTCATCCCGGGCGCGCTGGGGAACGAAGCGTCTTCGCAGAATGAATCCTTCCGCGAAGCTCGGCCGTTCCCTCCAACGGCAGCGCCGAGTGACGAGTCCGGGTTTAGAAATTCCATGCTGCTTGATTTTCCGCATTACACCCGGCCGGCGGAGTACCGCGGCTGGAGTGTTCCGGACGTGCTGATTGGCGGGAACCACGCGGAAGTGGCGAAGTGGCGGCGTGCGGCGGCGATCGAGAAAACGCGCCGGAATCGCCCCGATTTGCTCGGAAGGGAATAAAATGGAAGATCTGGGAGTTCTTATCCAGCTGACGGGAGAGCCGCTGCATCTCCGCGAGTGAGCGCTCGCTTTGAAGGTGCTCTGCAACAGGAACATTGAAGATTGAGGATTCATGAACAATCCGATCCAGGAAAACCATAACGGGCTGGAAAAGCCGATTGCGATTTACTACGAACATCCGGACTGGTTCCGGCCGCTGTTCCAGCAAATGGATGAGCGCGGCGTGCCGTGGCTGAAGATGGATGCGCGGCACCACAACTACGATGTGTCTTCGCCGGAACTGGACTACTCGCTGCTGTTCAATCGCATGAGCCCATCGGCGTGGCAGCGCGGGCTGGGGCACGGGATTTTTTATACGCTGAACTATCTTGCGCATCTCGAAGGAAAAGGCGTGCGCGTGGTGAACGGGTACAAGTGTTTTAGCCACGAGATTTCGAAAGCGTTGCAGCTGACGAATCTGGAGACGCTCGGTTTGCCTTATCCAAAGGCGCGGGTGATCAATCATCCATCGCAGGCATTGGCCGCGGCGGAGTCTATTGGATTTCCGGTGGTGATCAAGCCGAATATCGGGGGGAGCGGGGCGGGGATTGAGCGGTTTAATTCGCCGGCGGAGTTACGCGCGGCGGTGGAGGCGAACCGGCTCTACTTTGGCATTGATTCCACGGCGCTGGTGCAGGAAGCATTCACGGCGCGGGATGGAATCATCACGCGCGTTGAAGTGCTTGGCGGGAAATTCCTCTATGCCATCCAGATTCACATTACCGGCGAGAGTTACAACTTGTGTCCGGCGGACATTTGCCAGAACACACGGGGGGAAGAATTGACGCGCATCGCTTGCCCGGTGGACGCGCCGAAGAGCGGCATGAAGGTCGAAGGCTACGACGCGCCGCGGCAAGTGATTGAAGACGTCGAGCGGATTGTGGAACTCGCGGGCGTCGAAGTCGGCGGCATCGAATATGTAGTGGATGAGTGCACGGGGCGGCAGCTTTATTACGACGTGAATGCGCTGTCGAATTTCGTGGCGGATCCGGTGCGCGTAGTGGGATTCAATCCTTACGCGCGTCTTGCGGATTTCCTGATTGCGGAAGCGCGGAAGCACGAAGCTAGCCGCGCGGAGCGCGTTGTGGCGAGCGGAGGCCCGCGATGAGATTCGGCTACTGGATGCCGGTTTTCGGCGGGTGGCTGCGCAACGTCGAAAACGAAAACATGGAGACGAGCTGGGCGTACGTAAAAAAGCTGGCGCAGCGCAGCGAACAGATTGGTTTTGATGTGACGCTGATCGCCGAACTCAATCTCAACGACATTAAAGGAGTGGTGGCGCCTTCGCTGGATGCGTGGTCCACGGCAGCGGCGTTGGCAGCGGTGACGGAGCACATTGAATTGATGGTGGCGGTGCGGCCGACGTTTCATTTGCCGGCGCTGCTGGCGAAGCAGGCGGCGAACATCGATCACATCAGCAATGGGCGGCTGACGCTGAACGTGGTTTCTTCGTGGTGGTCGGATGAAGCGAAAAAATACGGCGTATCGTTCGAGCAACACGACGACCGCTATGCGCGGACCACCGAGTGGCTTGACGTCGTGGATGGCGTGTGGAAGCAGGATCATTTCTCGTATTCAGGAAAGTATTACCGCGTGGACGACAACGTCCTGGAGCCGAAACCCATTTCGAAGCCGCGGCCTACGATTTATGCGGGCGGCGAATCTCCCGCGGCAAAGGAGCTGATCGCCGAAAAGTGCGACGCGTACCTCATGCACGGCGACCCGCCGGAAACCGTGAGCAAGAAAATCGCGGATTTGAGCGAGCGCCGCGCAAAACACAAATTGCCTCCGATGAAATTCGGCGTGGCGGGTTACGCCGTGGTTCGAGAAACGGAACGCGAAGCGCAGGATGAAGTGCGGCGCATCACGGACGTGCACCAGTCCGCGGCGGGCTACGCCAACTACCAGCAGTGGCTGGCCGGAACGCAACTCGAGCAGCGCGTTTCGCTCGAAGACTATTCCGTTTCCAATCGCGGGCTACGCTCCGGCCTGGTTGGAACGCCTGAGCAAGTCGCCGAAAGGATCGCTCAATTCGAGGCAGTCGGCGTTGACCTTGTGCTGCTGCAATTCAGCCCGCAACTTGAGGAAATGGAGCGGTTCGCGAAAAGCGTCATTCGGCGGACTACCACCGTGCCGGCACGGACTTAGACAAACGCCAATTTGCTGATTATTTGTTTTGTGGTGAGTACTCTGTCTCCTCGGGGACATCCGTAGGGCTTTCAAAGTCGATGCGATAGCCATCGGGATCCGAAAAAGAAACGACCCACAGCCTGTTTCCGACAAACGGATTTTTTGTAACCTTAATTCCACGTGCCGTCGCGTCGTGGTAGATCGCCAGCGCATCTTCGCACATGAAACAGATGGATACGCCTTCTCCCACTTTGCAACTAGGCCTCCAGGAATCATGGCCTTCTTTGCGGAACTCCTGGAGCATCAAGGCTGCTCCGCCATTTTCCAGCCAGCACCAGCGGAGTTTGCCTTCGTCGATCCATTTCCATCGGATCCCAAAGTCCAAACCATCCACGTAGTAGCGGAGCGATTCTTCCATGTTGGACACGTGGAAGAATGGAACGGCTTGCTTGACGTTTGCTGCAACCTGTTTGTCGACGCTCATTTTTCGAGCTCCTAAGCTGCAAAACGCATGGACGGTCGCATAGTTTCACCCAACGAAGCCGGCGCTGACAATTCATAACGCGCAGGAGCAGGCGAAGTCAAACCTAGGTTATCCGTCTTGATTGGGCTAGGTAAATTATTGAATTTTGGCTATAATTCTTGTTTGTCTTGAAGAGCTGGCCCCGCCTGAGTGGGTCTAGAAGGAAACAGGAACATGAATCCGGTTATACGTAAATTACATGAAGCGCAACTGCGCAAAGACCTTCCTGAATTTCGCGCAGGCGACACCGTGCGCGTCAACGTGCGGCTGCAAGAGGGCGAAGGCGAGAAGGTGAAAGAACGCCTGCAGGCTTTTGAGGGCGTGGTGATTTCGAAGAAAGGCCGGTCGTCGAGCGCGACGTTTACGGTGCGGCGCGTGAGTTTTGGCGTGGGGATCGAGCGCATTTTCCCGCTGCATTCGCCGACGATCAGCTCGATCGAAGTGGTCGGCAAGGGCAAAGTTCGCCGGGCTCGGCTGTACTACCTGCGCGATTTGAAGGGCAAGGCCGCGCGCATCAAGCGGGCGGACCGCGAGGAAGTGGCAGCGGTAGCCACGGCGGGTAGCGAGACACAGGCGTAGAGACGCGTTTTACTGTTCCAAACAAATCTTGAAGAGAGCTCCGAAGTTCGGGGCTCTTTTTGTTTTAGGGGCGATTTCCCTGGGCGAATGGAGAGCGGTTACCAGAGATCAGGATTCCCAAGCCGGTAGCACCCCCCCTTTTTTGTAAGTGTTGCATCTAAAAGACTTAGCTTTTGTGTAAGCGCTTTAGAATCAGCGGATACGGGATAGCTTGTAAGTGCTCATTCTAAAGGGGTTTCCCGTTCCAAGGTTTGCCGTCTATTAGAAGGCGGCAGTCTAGTGGGAAGTCAATTCCGTAGGGGTCCCATTTTTTGACGGGGGGCGGGGCGGGCGGGGTGACGGTGGGGGAAGAAGCAGCAGATCCCTCACCTCCACTCGCAAAAGGCGCGACTGGGTTCGGGATGACAACGGTGGGAGGGGTTTGCGTCGAGATGGGCGTGGGGTTTTGTTGTGGCGTGGGGATTGGCGGCGGGGCGGATTGAGGGGTCGGAACCGGACCGGTCTGAAGACCGGCCACTACGGGGGACGGTGGGGCGGGTTGAGGTTGAGGGGCAGGCTGGGGTGGGAAGAGGTAGTCGTGGTTGCCGGAGACGGAGTTGCAGATGGCGTTGCGCCAGACGTTGGTGCCGAAGGCGTTGATGTATTCGTGCTGGGCGAGGCGGATGGACTGGAGGAGCGTTTGGGCCAGGTAGGCGACGGTGCGGGCGGTCTTGGGCTTTATATTGCCGGAGACCACGGCGGGGATGAGGCGGGCGAGAGCGGCGCTGAGATCGTTGGCGGAGAGGTAGTCGCCGGAGAAGAAGTAGGCCAGGTCCTTGCCGAGGGTTTCTGCAGTGCGGGCGCGGGCTTCTTTTTGGGCGTGGTCGAAGCAGAAGTGGGGATGGTTGCCGGTGCGCGGGGTGCGGCAACGGCGGCCATCGGAGAAAGTGATGAACATAGGGACACGCGGTCCTTCTTATTGAGAGAGGACATAAACATCTCCTTTAGAGTTTAGTTTTTTGGATTTGTTGACGAAAAAGCGCCGGCAGGACGCCGGCGCTACAAAGATGGCCTGAAAAACAGAAACGCCCCGGATGGGCCGGGGCGCAGTAGTCAACAGAGATATTGTACCATGAGGGTAATATGGCGGGTCAAATGAAAATTACGAGGAAAAGAGAAAGAAGAGTCAAAATCCGCAGCCTTAAAACCGAAGGCTGCGGCACCCGGCAAGTCTCCGCCTCCGCTTAGGGTCGAGCCAACCATGCTCGGAGCGTCAAGTAGATTTCCGGGATGCTGCCGTATTTCGAAGTTATTTTTAGCTGCTTCCCACCAATAACCTGCAAAATAACCGACGAGAATTTCGTCCCGCTTTGGGGATTCGCCACGTCTCCGATTTCCACGCCGCTCACACTCTTTTTGTAAACCTCCTGTGTCTTAAAGAGGCTCCGCAACACGATGCGATCTTCAAATAACACGGATGGCCCGCGTACCTGTGGGCAGAGGTTAAGGAGAGACACCAAGCTGGCGACTACAAAACAAAGGAAAAATGTACTTGCCAGTCGTTGTCCTTGCTGGAAAGCAATCCACGCAACGCAGCCGAAGAGCGCGCTGCACATAGCGAAAATGAAGCTTTCATACATCACAGGATTCGATCTTTGAAATACTATCGGCAGGGGATTGAGCGTGAATGCTTTCGCGTATTCAGCTAGAATCCTGTAACGAATCGCGACAAAGTTCTGATACTGCTGATCGATCAATACCCGGCGTGCGCCGCTCTTGTCCCACAACGCAAGCTGGGCCATTTTCCGCCGCTCAGTGACTTTACCTAATTCCATCCACTGAAGGCTGCCAATCTGATTTCCCTTCATGTCCCGAACCGAAACCCCCTCGTCACTGACGTGGAGGGAGCGCCCCGAAAGTCTCCCGATGTGCGTTAGAAGCGCAACAAGCAGAAGTGAGATGGGCAAGCAGAGAACTGCCGATTTCGATCCTTGTTTGGCCGCCGCGATTCCCAAGCCTATAAATAGTAGTAGCCCAATACTCCCTGCGATAAGACCTAGCCATATGGCCCCCGAATCGAATTTGTGGACACCGTTGACGTTTCGACTCTCCGTCGCCAGAAGTTCAGTCGAGGGCATAGCTCGCTCACTCAATTCTTGATCCAACCAGTCTAAAACTCGTCAAGGATTGTGGTGAGATTGAAAGAGCCTTGAGTGCAGCAACGGTCAACTCTTGGTTAGTCGGATTATCGGAAACTGACGCACTACCAGAAATTGGGGCTGTGTTTCTTTTTGCCTTTCCGGGCTGTCAGGGTTGGACGTTGGTGATGCTCTCGGCGGCGGGCTTGGGGAAATGCGTTTCGTACCAGGCGATAGAGCGGTCTATGGAATCGACGACATGCTTGGGTTCGCTGAGGCCGTGGCCTTCGCGGGGGTAGCGGACGAAAACGGTTTCGGTTCCGACGTCCTTGAGAGCGATGAAGAATTGCTCGGCTTCGGCGATGGGCACGTCGTTGTCGTTTTCGCCGTGCAAAATCAGAGTCGGCGTGTGCGCGCCGGCCACGTGCTTCAGGGCGGAGCGCTCCCAGGCGACATCCATCAAATTGCCCTGGTGGAGGAACTGGCCGAATTCCATTTCTTCATACTGATTGTAGTAGGTCATGTAGTTGTAGCTGATGAGATTGACGATGCCGGCGGTGGGAATGGCGGCTTTGAATTCGTTGGTCTGGGTGATGAGCCACTCGGTCAATTGGCCGCCGTAGCTGACGCCCTCGATGCCCATGCGCTCGCGATCGATCCACAGGTTGCGCCGGACCGCCGCGCTGACGCCGTACAAAACGTCCTGGGCTTCGTTGCCATCCTGATCGCCAAAGACAGCGTCGGCGAACTTCTGGCCGTAACCGGTAGAGCCGCGATAGTTGACGTTCAAGACGGCGTAGCCATGCGCGGCGTAGACCTGATTTTTGATATTGAATGCGGGGCCGTTCTGGCCGTGCGGGCCGCCGTGAATGTTCACGATGAGCGGATGCTTCGAGGCGGCAGTCATGCCGAGCGGCTTGGTGAGGAAGGCTTCGACTTCAAATTTGTTGTCGTTACTGGTGAAGGTGAAGGATTCGACTTCGGCGAATTGTTTTCCGGCGAAAAGCTGAGCATTCAAATCGGTGAGCTTGCGGGCCGCGCCGTCACCGGTCTTTAGAAAAAGTTCGGCCGCGTCGCGCGGTGAAGTGAAGCTGTAGGCGAGCGTGCCATCCTTGCCGACGGACCAACCGGCAACGCTCCCGGTATCTTTCACCACATATTCCGGCTTGCCGCCCGCAATCGGGAGACGCACGAGACGGACGCTACCGCGCTCCTGGACGGTGAAGTAAACGGCGCGGCCATCCGGGGCCCACTGCGGCGTGCCCTGCCGATTGTCGAGGACGGCGCCGATTTCACGGCGGTCGCTGCCGTCAGCGTTCATGACCCAGACGTGAGTGTCTTCCATGGTGGTTTCACGATCGGTGACGCCGCGGCGCGTGCCGCGATAGACGATGTGTTTGCCGTCGGGGGACCAGAGCGGCTCGTATTCGGTGTATTCGGTGGCGGTGAGGCGGCGAATGCTATTGTCAGCGACTTGCAGGGCGAAAATGTCGTAATTGAAAAACTCATCCTGATTCGGCTCGCGATTCGAAGCGAAGAGGATCTCCTTGCCGTCAGGAGACCAATCGATGGAATGCTCATCGAAGTCGCCCTTGGTGAGTTGCTGCACTTTTTTCGTGGCCACGTCGACGGTGAAAATGTGCAGGCGCTGATTGTCGTTGAAGCGGGTCATGCCTTCGCCGGCGTCCGGCTTGTAAAGATAGCGCGTGATGACCATGGGATCGCTATTCGCGCCGGCAGCCGCTGAGCCGGGGGTCGCGGAAATATACGCGAGTTGCTTGCCGTCGGGCGACCAGGCCACGTCTTTGCCCGTGCCGGGAAGCGGGCTGTTGGTGCCGCTCCAGGAAGTGAGAAAGGTGACGTTGGAGCCATCCGCGTGCGCGATGAAGAGCCCGGAGTTCTCGCCTTGCCTTCCGGCAAAGGCGAACCATTTGCCGTCGGGGGAAAAAAGAGGAGCACCGCTACCGTCTTTGTCGCCGCCGATGCGCGCGGATTTCTGGGTGGCAAGATCCATGATCCAAAGTTGGCCGTAGGGGCGGCCGGGGCGGTCGCGCATAACGACGGTGTAGGCGATGCGGCGGCCGTCGGGCGATAGCTGCACGCCGCCGACGGAACGCAACTGATAAATGTCGGCGCTGGAAAATCCTTGTGCTGCGCCGGAAGGAGCCATGGCGAGCAGCGCCAAGGTGCAAGCGATGCACAAGCCGGTCCGGGGAAGGTTCAGATAAAGTCGCAGGCGCATGGAATATTCTCCCAAGAATTTCGGAAAGATGTGTTCAGCCGTAGCTTATTTTTCGCATGGCTTCGAAGTGCAGCCGGAAAGGTTCTACTTCAAGTATTTGTTCATCCAATCGATCCAGTAGCGGAACGCATCCATGGTGCGAACGGGATCGCCGGGAAAGTGTCCGGGAACGGGGAAGGCGATGAACTTCACGGGAACGCCATTGTCTTTGAGGGCGTGGTAGAGGGAGTAGCCCTGCGAGACGGTGACGCGGGCGTCGCCGGTATCGTGGAGGATGAGAGTGGGAGTTTTCATTTGCGCGGCGTAGGTGATGGGAGATTGCGCGCGATAGTCCTTGAGATTGTCTCCGACGTAGGGCGAGCCATTGAATTGGTAGCGATCGCCGACATTGCCGTCGGAGAGATTGTATTCGTCGTAGAGGTCGGTAACCGGGGCGCCGGCAACCGCGGCCTTCCAGATTTGATAGTGGCCGATGAGCCAGGAAGTCATGTATCCGCCGTAGGACCAGCCGGTCACGCCGATTTTGGATTCGTCGATGAAGCCGAGCTTTTTGAGAGCATCGATGCCCGCGATGACGTCGCGGCCGGGGCCGTCGCCGGCATCATTCCAAATGGCGCGCTGATAGGCGTTGCTGATGTTGTCGCTGCCGCGGTAGTTGGGCTCGAAAACCACGAAGCCCTGAGCGGCCATGAGCTGAGGAAGCAAACTGAATTGTGTCGTCGTAGAGGCCTGCGGGCCGCCGTGAATAATCAGCACCAAGGGATATTTTCTGTCTTTCTTGAAATCCGGCGGGTAGACGAGCACGCCATCTTCCTGAAAATTGTCGGGGCCTTTCCATTCGAATCGTTCGGTCTTGCCGAGCGCGAGAGTAGAGATTTCATGATTGAAGTTCGTGAGGCGCTTGGGGGAGTCGTTTGCGGACGTCATGTAGTACAACTCGGAGGGCTGCGTCGGCGTGCTTCCCGTGAAGGCGATATCGCCCTTGCGGCCGACGAAGGCGTCCACCCAGAATCCCCAGGAAGGGCTGATATCACCGAGCGCAAGCTTTTTTGCCGCGCCGCTCAACGGCTGCAGCCAGAGCGAGGTGGTCGTTCCGTCATGGCCGCCCACCAGAAGTGAATTGCCGTCCGGCATCCAGATTACGCGTTGAATGTCGTGGTCGATGGCGCGCGTGACGTCGGCACCGTCGCCGCCGCTGGTTTGCGTTACAAAAATCTCGATTTCATTGTTGGGATCGCTGTCGCGCGGATACCAGTACGCCACGCGTGCACCGTCGGGAGAGAAG
>Ga0210401_10005951_pt1 | contig 12468 bp, 13 predicted proteins | sample IncBWH32MmetaG_FD_150866 | JGI IMG/M metagenome (GOLD analysis project Ga0210401, IMG submission 150866) | Forest soil microbial communities from Barre Woods Harvard Forest LTER site, Petersham, Massachusetts, United States - Inc-BW-H-32-M | ecosystem: Environmental > Terrestrial > Soil >... | reverse complement strand
TGGGCGAGGCCACCATCAAATTGAAAAACGGACGCGATGCCCACGTCACGATGCATATCCTCGAGGGCAGCAAGGAAGACATTGAAAAGCAGTTGAAGACCAGCCTCGAAGCCTTCTTCGACTTTTATCCCGAGATCTGACGCCGCTACGGCTGATACCCGGCGCCACGCAGTACCTTGCCCGGAAGGTTGCCCGTCATCTTACGCTCATCGATCACAAGTACCCCATTCACCAGCACATATTCCATTCCATCTGACAACTGGTTCGGATCGGCGAAGGTGGCAACGTCTTTGATCGTCGCCGGATCGAAAACGACGATATCCGCCCACATGCCCGTTTTCAGGACGCCGCGCTCTGTGAGCCGCATGCGCTGCGCGGGAAGCGATGAAAACTTGCGAATGGCGTCTTCCAGCGTGAGTTTCTTTTCTTCGCGAACATATTTGCGCAGAATGCGAGGAAAGGTCCCATAAGCGCGCGGGTGCGGATGCTCCTGCCCAAGCAGTCCCTCTGGCGAGGTACCCTGCGAGTCGTTACAAATCGACACCCAGGGCTGCTGGAGCGCGAGCGATACGTCGTCTTCCGACATGCCGAACACCGCGACATCAGTGAAGGCATGGTCTTCGATCAGAATGTCGAAGAGCGTGTCCATTGGATCCTTGTTCCACAGCTTCGCCACGTCCGCCAGGGTTTTGCCCTGCAAGGGCAACAGCTTCGGATTTTGCACGACACTGATAAGGATCGCTTCCGGGCCAGGAATTTCCAGCCACTCGTTATCCCATTGGCTCGACGGCGTGAGCATGTCTTTCCGAACCCGCGCGCGGGTTGCGGGATCCTTGAGCCGTTCGATCAGCTTGTCGTCGCCGCCATCGTGCGCCCAGGGTGGGACGAAGGCTGAGAAGTCGTTAAACCAGGCGGGATAGGCATATGTGTCGGCGGTGACATCGATTCCCTGCATACGAGCGGCATTCACCTTCGCGATAGCCTCTGGCATGCGATGCCAGTTGTCCTTTCCAGCGACCTTGAAGTGCCAGATTTCCACCGGAATGTGTGCTTCCCTCCCAATGCGCACGCTTTCGTCAATCGAGTCCATCACGGCGTCGCCCTCGCTGCGCATGTGGGTGGCGTAGATCCCCCCAAACTTCGAAGCTTCCGCGGCCAGAGCGATCAGCTCATCGGTCTTTGCGTAAGGGGCGGGCGCATACTGCAGCGACGTGGACACACCAACCGCGCCATCGTGCATCGCGTCACGCACCAGGCTCTTCATCTGGTCCAGTTGGGCGGCGGCGGGTTGAACATCGGCATCGCCCAGAACCATGCGCCGAACCTGCGTCGCCCCCACATAGCTGGCCAGATTGATTCCCATGCCCTGCTTCTCGAGCCGGGCGAAGTACTGCCGAAATGTGCGCCAGTCCGGCGTGATCTTCAAATGTTCATACTTGGTCTTGTCAGCCGAGATAATGGCATCGTTCAAGGGAGCAACTGAACTCCCTTCCCCAGTGATTTCGGTAGTGATCCCCTGGTAGATCTTTGACGGCAGTCGAGGATCGACCAGGATGGTCTCCTCTGACTGGCCAAGCATGTCGATGAAGCCGGGGGCAATCACTCTCTGGTGTACGTCGATGGTGCGCTTGGCTGAGGCGCCGGAGAGGTTCCCAATCGCTCCAATCCTGCCATCGCGGATGCCAATGTCGCCCGAGTACCAGGGAGAACCCGTTCCGTCGATAATGTGCCCATTACTGAGGATGATGTCGAAGGTCTGCGACTGTTGGGCGGCCACAAAACAGGCCAGAACACTGACGAAGGCCAAAATCATCCACTTCTGCGATCGGCTCATAGTTTTCTCCAAACATCGAGAACGTAATCCCATCGGGTGCCCCGCTCAAGCTCCGCTTGGGCGGGGTTGTTTGGCTGCGGCACCTCAACTCTCAGCGATCGCCGGGTCCGGCCTGATCGTTCCGGCGCGCAAACCGAGCGCCGCTCCCAACACGGCCCAGATTGCGAGCGCCAGCCACTCGGGACCAGTGAAGCGTCCGGGAATCCCGGGCAGAATCTTCATAAGAATCATCAGCGCCCCGACGGCAACGCCGAACCCGGCGATCAGTCGTTGTAACGGCCGCGGACCCATTGCATAGTACGCAGCGCACGCGGCCAGCCATCCGGTTGCAGAAGCCACCGAGCCGACCTCCGTGATCGGCACCAGAATCGCGTCTCCCAGGAACATGCACAGGCCCGTGGCTATCCCTGTCGCCAGGACTGCGGTCGACGGCGTCCGATTCACCGGATGCACTGCTGCCACGCGCGCGTCGATCAAGCCACGGCGGCCCATGGCAAACAGCAACCGGCTGGCTGCCACAAAATTTCCATTGAAGCACTTGAACAACGACAGCAACGCAGCTGTCAGGATGCTGCTCACAATCCAGCGCGACCCGACCGCCCGCTCAAAGGCCACCGCAGTCATGAAGCGTTCGCCGGTCAACTCGTGCCAGGGTGCAACATAGCCCACGGCTGCGATCACGATCGTATAAAAGAGGATGCCCACCGCGATCGCCATGCAGATCGCTATCAGGAAACTCGAAGAACGAAATTCCGGACTAGCTTCTTCCGCGGCTTTGGTGACCGATTCGAATCCGGTCATGAAGTAAGGCACGATCTGCATCACAAGAACGATCGAAAGGAACGGCGTGTGCGAGAACAGCGGCGGAAAGTTTACCATCGAGCCCTTGCTCACGCCGATGGTGACGAATATCACAAACAGGCCCAAGGTTCCGAAGCTCGTCCAGTTCTGAAATGTCGCGCTAAGGCGAATGCCGCGATAATTCAACACGGTCAATAGTCCCGTGAGCCCAAGTCCGATGAGCAGGTGGGGAAGAAAGACCGGTTTGCCCGCGATCCGGTAAAGCTCCATCGAATCGAGAGATGGAATGATGTAGCCCGCGATTCGCCCGACCGCAACCGCTTCCCATGGACAAACAATGAAATAGGCGAGCAACATCATCCATCCCGTGGCGAAGCTGACTGATCTTGGGAAGACTCGCGCGGTGTAAGCAACTTCGCCGGCTGCATCAGGGATTGCGGCAACCAGCTTTCCGTAGACATACCCAATCGGGAGAAGCAGGGCGCCACCAATGGCGAATCCCAGGATTCCGCCCAAGGGCCCACCCCGCGTCAGCCAGTCGTCCATGACCACGAGCCAACCGACACCAACCATCGTCCCCCAGCCCAGGGTGAAGTAGTCGGTCACGCGGAGTTTGCGGGCAAGCTCGGTCATTGAGTTTCGGAGAGCGACATGATCACATCACGCAAAGCAACTCGTACAGAAGATTCGCAGCCAGCAGCGACGTAATCTCTCCCGTGTCGTAGGGCGGCGACACCTCGACCAGATCGCAGCCTACGATGTTCAGTCCGCGCAGGCTGCGCACCAGTTCCAGAATCTGTGCACTCGAGAGACCACCAACTTGAGGCGTGCCCGTCCCCGGCGCGAACGCCGGATCGACGACATCGATGTCGAGGGTCACATACACTGGCCTTCGTTCCAGCCTCTTGAAATGGCGATCGATCGCGGGCAATCCTCTGCGATGGAATTCTCCCGAGGTGACCACGCGGAAGCCATGCTGGTTGCCGAATTCAAAATCATCTTTCGAATACACCTGGCCACGTAAGCCAATCTGCAGAACGTCATTTCCTGCGAGCAGTCCCTCTTCGATCGCTCGCCGCACTGGAGTTCCATGCGAATGCGGGCTGCCGAAATAACCGCCCCACGTGTCGTTGTGCGCGTCGAACTGAATCAGTCCGACGGGACCGAACTGCTGGTGAATCGATCGCAGAATGGGTAGCAGAATGGAATGGTCACCGCCCACACACGCCGTGCGCGCGCCGGCCCTCAGAACCTCAGCGAGTTGCGACGTGATGCGCCGAAACGTGTCGTCAATCGACAGCGGGTTGATGGAAAGATCGCCGTAATCGGCGATCCGGTGTTTCTCAAAAGGATTGACGTTCAGTACTGGATTCCATGGCCGGATGATTGCCGACTGGTCGCGCACGTGGCGCGGTCCAAAACGAGGACCCGGCCGGTAAGTCGTTCCACCGTCGTAAGGAATGCCGATCAGCGCGATGTCCAGTTCTTCCGCACGCGGGATGTGAGGAAGCCGCATGAACGTCGCGATCCCGGAGAAGCGCGGATGAACCAGCGCATCCACAGGCTGCGGTTTGGGCGGGGAACTCTTCTTCGCACTACGGCTGCTGGTTCGCCTCATCGGTGGCGCGCATTATAGAACATGCGTTTCGGGCCACGACCGAACTGTCAGGAAGCGGCCGCAGGCTGGCAGCCCGCGGCAATGCCAGCAGGACGCTAGCGGAGGGCAGGCTAGGCTACGGCGCGTTCGATCTCCATGGGGACGTGGGCCGACGTACAAAGAATGTCGACCACGTCTTCCATGGACGAAATGTTGAATACGCAAGCCAGGTGTGTGCGTCCGAGCATCTCACGAACGAAGCTCGACGGATTCACCAGCTTGAGCTGAATGTCGTTGTCGTGCGTCCAGCGGTGCAGGAAGACCAGCATGCCCAGGCCACCGCCATCGAGCATCTCCACGTCCGACAGATCGAGGACTACGAGTCTCGGTTGTTTCAACGAAGTCACGGCTTCTTTCAAAAAGTGCAGCGGTTCGCCACGCACGATCCTGCCTGCGCACTGCAACACCGCCACGTCACCTGTTTGCTCTCTCCTGATACTTAATGACATAGGTTCCTCGGTTCTTTAGGTGAACGATGGTTGGTTACTCTGCTTGCGGAGTCTTTATCTTAGACGAAGCAGGCTGTGGAAGGTTTGCAGTTTCGGTTCCCTTTCTTAAGTGGTTTGCTTGCATCGCTTTTTCAGAACGGCTGCGGTAGTAGCGAGATGCCCGACCGCGCGTTCGAAGTGTGGTGTAAAGCCTTCCGCCGGAACCGTTTGTCGCAGTAGCGTCTGCTAGAATCTCGAAATCCCGATGGATTTAAGCCACATCGACTTTGTTGGCGTCGCTTTCCAGATGATCGCGTTTCTTTTCGCCATCAGTGTGCACGAGTCTGCGCATGCGTGGACGGCAAACCGTTGCGGGGACCCGACGGCGCGCATGTTGGGGCGGATTTCCCTGAATCCGATCGTGCATATCGATCCGGTAGGGACGATTGTGATGCCACTCATCGCACTGTTCACCCACTTCCCCGTGATCGGATGGGCAAAGCCTACTCCAGTCGATCCAAGAAATTTCAAGAACGCCGTGAGAGACGACATCCTGACCGCGGTGGCAGGCCCCGTCAGCAACTTCTTAGTGGCGGGTGGGACAGTAGCGCTCATGTTGATGATCGCCAAAACTTCAGCTCACGGATCCTTTCTTGTAAAGGGGTTGGCTCAGTATGGACCCGGTTTCGCCCAGGTAGCAGGAACGTCTTTCCTGGTGCCTCTGACCCTCTTCTTTTATGAGTTGATGTGGATCAACGTGGTGTTGGCCGTGTTTAACCTGATCCCCGTTCCGCCCCTCGATGGCAGCCATGTACTTCGCCACTTTCTCTCTGACTCGGTGCGACGAGCCTACGACGCGATGGGAATTTTCGGCTTGCTCGCGCTGGTGTATTTAGGGGGCAACCTGCTGAGTCGACTGATTTCTCCGTTCCTGGAATTCTTTACGGGAGTGCTCGCGAGATTCTGATGCCCAACCAACGCAAACGTGTGCTCAGCGGCATGCGCTCTACCGGAAAACTGCACCTTGGCAACTATGTCGGGGCGCTGCAAAACTGGGTCGAGATGCAGGACCACTACGAGTGCTTCTACTTCATCGCCGACTGGCATGCGCTCACCACCGACTATGCCGACACCTCGAAGGTCAAGGCCAACTCGATCGAAGTTCTCCTCGACTGGCTGGCGGCGGGACTCGACCCCGAGCGCTGCACGATGTTTATCCAGTCGCACGTTCCGCAGCATGCCGAACTGCACCTGCTGTTCTCGATGATCACTCCGCTCGGCTGGCTGGAGCGGGTGCCGACCTACAAAGAGCAGCGCGAGAACATCACGGAAAAAGACCTGGGCACGTATGGTTTTTTGGGCTACCCGGTCCTGCAGGCGGCTGACATCCTCATCTACAAGGGAGACTTCGTTCCAGTGGGTGAGGACCAGGTTCCGCATGTGGAGCTGACCCGCGAAATCGCGCGGCGCTTCAACCAGTTCTATGGCAAGGCTGCGCCCGTCCTTCCCGAACCGCAACCGCTGCTCACGCCTACCCCAAAGCTGCCCGGTACGGACGGACGCAAAATGTCGAAATCGTATGGGAACACGATCATGCTGACCGATCCCGAACCGGTAGTGCGGCAAAAGTTGAAGACCATGGTGACGGATCCGGCGCGAGTGCGGCGCTCCGATCCGGGAAATCCCGATGTCTGCCCGGTCGGCGACCTGCACAAGATCTTCAGCACGGAAGAGACGATGGCCAAGGTCAATGAAGGTTGCCGGTCGGCGGGCATCGGTTGCATCGAATGCAAAAGCTGGGCGGCGGATGCACTGGTTCAGGTGCTCCAGCCTATGCAAGACCGCCGCAAAAAATACGAGGACCATCCGCGCCTCGCCTGGGATATTCTGGAGGCAGGATCGGCAGCCGCCGGCAAGGTAGCGGACGCCACCATGAACGATGTTCGCGCCGCCATGGGCATGTCGCTCGGGTTCGAGCCTCCCGCAAGCGGCGCAAAATAAGTGGGGACCAGTCACCGGATGAGCGAAGAAGCGAAGGCTGTATCGGGAGTGTTGATCCCGGCCGAACGAGCACCCGGCTCGCCAGCACTATCCGCCAATGCACAGACTAAGAAGGAAAAGAATGACTTCCCGTTCGCAGTCGCGGTCGGCACCGTTTACGAAGGCCCTCTGGACCTGCTGCTCGACCTGATTCGCAAGCAGGACATCGACATCTACGACATCCCCATCGCGCGCATCACGGCGCAGTACCTCACCTACGTCGAGCGCATGCGCGAGCTCGATGTGAACGTCGCGGCCGACTTTATTTACATGGCTGCGGTGCTGATCCACATCAAGTCGAAAATGCTGCTGCCGCGTGACCCGCTGGCGCCCGCTGACGCCCAGGAAGATCCGCGCAGTGAGCTCGTGAACCGGTTGCTGGAACACGAGAAGTTCAAGTCGGCCGCGCAGATGCTTCTGCAAAAGCAACAGATCGAAGACGCCATCTGGTCGAACCCTTCGCTCAAGGAGTTCAAGGATGCGGAGGGCACCGAGCCAGAGCTGGCGGCCGACGTCATCGACCTGGTCAAGACCTTCCAGCAGATCCTGGACCGGGCGCGCTCGCGTCCCATCCTCGAGGTGGATGAGGAAACCGTCACGGTCGGTCAGATGATCGACTATCTGCGGCGCCGCCTCTCGCTGGAAGACCGGCCATTGCGCCTGAAGCAAGTGCTTCGGAATATCGAATCGCGCCAGGCGCTGGTGTGCATGTTCCTGGCACTGCTCGAACTGGTGCGGTTGCAGGCGGTCCAGTTGCGCCAGGACCGCATGTTCGGCGAAATTTTGATTCGCAAGCACGTCGGGTTTGAAGCCGTCATGAGTGAGCAGGCGGCGGTAAGGGATGATTGGAAATAGGCAGTGGTCAGTGGGCGGTGGTCAGTGGCCAGGAAAGCTGGCGACTCGCGGGCCGCAGAGTTTCTGACCACTGACCACTAGCCACTGATCACAGGGTTCTTATGAGTCTTAAAGCCAAAATCGAAGCAGTTGTGTACGCCGCAGAAACACCCATCACCCTCGAACAGATTTTCCAATTGGTGAAGGAATCGCTTCTGTCGGAACAGGAAGGCGCTGACGAGGCCGAGGCCAAATCGCGCGTGCGGGCCTCCTTGGAAGAGCTAACCGCCGAATACGGATCAGCCGAGCACGGCATTGAGATTCGTCAGGTGGCCGGCGGCTACCGTATGTCGACCAAGCCGGAGCAGCACGACGTAGTGCGTGCCTTCGCCAAGAGCCTGAAGCCGCCAATCCGACTTTCACTTCCCGCTCTTGAGACGTTGGCCGTGATCGCCTACAAGCAACCGGTTACCGTGCCCGAGATCAGCGAGATTCGCGGCGTTGATTCGGGAGGTGTGATCGCGACTCTGCTCGACCGCAAACTGGTCACGACCGCGGGGCGCAAAGCCGTCATCGGACGCCCGATCCTTTATAAAACGACCAAGGAATTCCTCATGCGGTTTGGTCTGAAAGATGTGAACGAGTTGCCCAGCATGGAGGAGTTCGAGAAGCTGGTCGCCGAGTCATTTCAGGCCGATCTTTTGCCGGGCGAGGACAACAGTCCCGGAACCGAGGCTGCGGTGGTGCCGATCTCTGAGCCTGCGGAATCCAAGGCTGACGAGGCTCCGAAGGCTGCAGACGCAACGACATCGCCCGAGGCCGAGACTTCCGAGTATCCGGCGATCGAAACGCACGCCAGCAAGGCCGGCGATTAGACGATTTGCCGCGCCACGCGGAAAGAAGCCATGCCTGCCGAACGTCTGCAGAAAATCATTGCTGCCGCCGGAATCGCCTCGCGCCGCAAGGCCGAGGAACTGATCACCGCCGGACATGTGCTCGTCAACGGGCAACCGGTCACGGCGCTGGGGTCGAAGGCCGATCCCGAAAAAGATCATATCCGGGTCAATGGCAAGCTTTTGCATGGTGCCCAACGCCACGTTTATCTGTTGTTGAATAAACCTGTCGGCTTCGTAACTACCGTGAGCGATCCCGAAAAGCGGCCCACCGTAATGAGCCTGATCCGCGGAGTCGGCAGCCGCGTCTATCCCGTGGGCCGCCTCGACTACGCCAGCGAGGGCCTGGTGCTGATGACCAACGACGGCACTCTCGCGCACAAACTGATGAAGGCAGCCTCGCACGTCGCAAAAACGTATGTCGTGAAGGTCAGCGGTAAGCCGAGCGAGGAGGCGCTTACGAGGCTTCGCGGCGGGCTATCGATCGCGACCGACCAAGGCAAGCGCGTCCGTACCTCTCCGGCGAAAATCCGCCTGGTGAAAGACGCGCCCAATCCCTGGTATGAGATCACGTTGATCGAAGGCCGCAACCGGCAGATTCGCCGCATGTTCGAAGAGGTCGGCCATCACGTGGAGAAAATCAAGCGCGTGAAGTACGGGCCACTCGCGCTCGACGTGCCGCCAGGCGAATTCCGCTCACTCACCACCAAAGAGGTTGATCGGTTGCGTACCGCGGCCGGACAGAACCAGGGCGCAAAGCGCGAAGCAGCCTCCTGACCCCTCCTATGGACCGGTTCTTCGATCTAGTCACGGAACCCGCCCGCGCCGCCGGTCCGCAGACCAAGAGCACTCCCGAGCAATCTTCCTCCTCGCTCATCAAGCTGAACGCCAATGAGAGTGTGTATGGGCCCTCTCCGAAAGCTCTGGCTGCCATGCGTTCCGCGCTGGAGCATTCCCATTTCTATCCGGACAACGACGCCATCGACCTGAGACGGAAACTCGCGCAGCTTCACGGCATCTCTGCGGACCAGGTTCTCATCTCCAACGGCACGACAGCCCTGTTGGGGGTGATCGCGCGCACCCTGCTTCGCCCCGGTCTGACCGCAGTCACCAGCGCTTGTTCGTTTATCTCCTACCCGGACGTGACGCAGGCTGCCGGCGCGAAGCTGATCGAAGTACCGCCATTACGCAACGGGTTTGATCTCGACGCGATACTTCGAGCGATCGACGGGAATACGCGAGTCGTGTTTATCGCGAACCCCAACAACCCCACGGGGACGCTCGCCGATGCGGCGGCGGTCGATCGGTTCCTGAATAGTGTCCCGGCGCATGTCGTCGTAGTGCTCGATGAGGCGTACTCCGACTACGCGCAGTTTTTCGCCGCGAGGCGCGGCATCGACTATTCGCACTCACTCGACCATGTTCGCGCCGACCGGAACGTTCTCGTACTGCGCACGTTTTCCAAGGTGCACGGGCTGGCAGGAGTTCGCGTGGGGTATGCGCTTGGGCCAGCCGCATTGGTGGGATATGTTGCGCGCATGCAGGACCTCTTCGATGTTTCTGTGCTGGCGCAAGCTGCAGCGATCGCCGCCATCGATGACCGAGAGCACACTCAGCAAGCTCTAGAGAAAAACGCCGAGCAGGCCGCGTGGATGGAGAATGAACTTACCAGACTGGGCTACGCCGTGATTCCAACCTGGACGAACTTCATCGCGCTCGATGTGCGCCATGACGCGCGCGAGTTCGCGCGGAACCTGCGCCGCAAAGGAATCCTGGTCCGCCCCCTCGCCGCCTGGGGCGCACCCACTTCCATTCGAGTCACCCTGGGGCTACCAGAACAGAACGAATTCTTCGTACGCGCGCTCACAACAGAAAAGTAACTTCGTTGAGCGAGGGGATCGGACCGGGTGGAGATCTCCCAGGCGACATACCCCAATAAATACCAAAGGCGTATGGATCATTTTCCGAATTCGGGGTTTTTGGTGCAACGCTGGTTTCAACAGTTAGCCATACGGGGTTGGGGGCTAACGCCTGTGTTTGACAACAACGGCAAACGACACCCGATTCGGCTGTGATAGATTCTCGTTGGTGTTTCCAGGCGGTGGCGAAAGGAGATGAATCGTGAGCTTCATCACCCTTTTCAAAAAAGCAGCCACGGCAGGAGGTTTGGCGCGGGAAGAAACGTGAAGCTAGGGGACAAGGTATATCGCATAAGAGGGCTCTTTGCGAACCCGCTTGCCTTGAGTGGAGTGCGTTGGCAGGAGAAAGAGCCTTGGTTGGACGTCCTCTTCAATAGTGTCCTGCAGTGCCGTGAAGGAACATTCCTGGACGTAGGCGCCAACCTCGGGCAGACGATGTTTAAGGTGTTAGCCTTGGACTCGTCTCGCCAATATATCGGGTTCGAGCCGCAAGTAGCTTGCTGTCTTATGCTGCAGAGATTTCTGGACGAGAATTACATCTCGAATTTCAGCATCCTTCCGATTGGTCTTTTTAACACGAACCGCGTCATGAAGATTCATGGCGGCCGCAGTGACTACGACGCTACGGCAAGTGTCGTGGATGGCTTCCGACCCGATTCCTTCTACAGCTCGGGCCGCTATGTTATGCGTGAGGAAGGGCGATGATGTGGTCTCCGAGCTTGGTCTGGCATCTGTTTGTGCGATCAAAGTTGATGTCGAGGGGGCGGAGCTTGAAGTATTTGAGGGCCTTCTTGATACCATTGAGAAGACCAAGGCTTTTTTGATTTTCGAAGTGCTGAATCATTTTCTGGTCGTTACGGGCAGCAAACTGGACGACCAAACCCTTCGATTTCGGGAATCGCGGATTGAGAGACTTGAGAACCTTTTGAGGCCGCGGGGCTATGAGATCTTCAACATCCTTCCAGGGCATCAATTAATTAACGTCCGCCAAATAGTGCCAGCCGTTTCTGACGATTTGTCTCTGACAAACTACATCGCCGCCCCGAAATCCGATCTGGAATCATTTTTGAGAGTGTTTAAAGCACTCGGTGGGATCATGCAAGATCCAGTCAGAGGAGAGGTAGCCTGAGCAGGCAGACTCTTTGTATTTGGCCTCGCAACTCTCGCGAGCATCGGGCTGAATGTTTAGGTAGAGCCGCCGGCGCGATGCCTGCAGCCCAGAGTTGCAGGAGTGCCTGAAAGGGAGTTCGACCATGTGATGACTAACATCGCTTTGGCACAAGTTTGCACTATCCCTTCGCCTGTCTAGGGACACTCTGAATAAGCGCTCATCCTAAGTCGACTAACAACAGTGTTCAGGAAAATTGCGCCGGTTCGGGCCTCGGATGCTGGAGCTGGTCAGTACTGCCATTGCAACCGCGCGTACGGGGCGAAGCCGGACGAGCCTACGCTACGGCGAGCAGTTTTCTGCGGCTCACAAACAGATTCACCAGCGCACAGGTAACGAACAGCCGGTGCGCGTTTTTCTTCAGCCCGCGGTAGCGCACTTTCACGAATCCGAACTTCAGCTTCATCACTTGAAACACGTGCTCCACCCTCGCCCGCACCTTCGATTTCGTTCGGTTCTTCGCCCATGCCACTTCATCCACGATCTGGCCCTTGTAGCGACAGCGCCGCTGGGTGAAATCCCGCGCTCCTGGCGCGCACTCGCGGATCACCTCGGTCTGTCCCTGATACCCTCCGTCGCCCCACACCCGCGTTTCTTCGCCATGCAGCAGGTCCGGCAACATGGCCACATCGGAAACATTGGCTGCCGTCGCCACCACCGTGTGAATGATCTTGGTCTTGCTGTCGACGCCCACGTGCGCTTTCATCCCGAAGTACCAGTTCTTCCCCTTCTTCGTCTGGTGCATCTCTGGGTCCCGGCTCTGCTCCCGGTTTTTGGTCGAGGAAGGTGCGTGAATCAGGGTCGCGTCCACAATCGTGCCCGTCGTGATCCGCACGCCCTTGGCTTGCAAATGCAGGTTCACCGTCCCCAGAATCTCTTCCCCCAGATGGTTCG
>Ga0210401_10005950_pt1 | contig 12469 bp, 6 predicted proteins | sample IncBWH32MmetaG_FD_150866 | JGI IMG/M metagenome (GOLD analysis project Ga0210401, IMG submission 150866) | Forest soil microbial communities from Barre Woods Harvard Forest LTER site, Petersham, Massachusetts, United States - Inc-BW-H-32-M | ecosystem: Environmental > Terrestrial > Soil >... | reverse complement strand
GGTGTGCGTGTATCACCGTTTTGTGGAAACGGCGCGGCGGGCGCTCGAAGGTACGGCCATCCACGTGGCCGCGGTGTCGACGGGATTCCCTGCCGGATTGTCTCCGCTGTCAGAGCGGGTGGATGAGATTCGCCGGTCGGTGGAAGCCGGCGCACAGGAGATCGATGTTGTGATCACGCGAGCGCACGTGTTCGGAGCGCGGTGGCAGGAACTGTACGACGAAATTGCGGCGTTCAAACACGCGAGCGGCTCGGCTCATATGAAGGTCATTCTCGGGGCTGGCGATCTTCTGACGCTGCGCAATGTGGCGCGGGCCAGCGTGGTCGCCATGATGGCGGGGGCGGACTTCATCAAGACATCGACCGGCAAGGAAACCACAAACGCGACACTGCCGGTGGGCTTCGTGATGACGCGGGCCATCCGCGAGTATGCGCAGGAAACGGGGATGGCGGTGGGCTTCAAGCCTGCGGGTGGAATCCGCACGGCGAAACAGTCCACGGAATGGCTGGCGCTGATGAAAGAAGAGTTGGGAGTGCCCTGGATGAAGGCAGAGCTATTCCGGTTCGGCGTTAGCAGTCTGCTGAACGATATCGAGCGACAACTGGAGCATCACGCGACCGGAAGGTACTCGGCGGATTACCGCCACCCTGTGGCATAGGAATAACAGACGAGCGCGAGCACGCGCTCGCGACAGCCGGCGGGACGCCGGCGCTACGACTTCATCATGAGCATCGCTGAAAAATTCGTGACCATGGAGTACGGGCCAGCGCCGGAGGATCCGAAAGAGGCGCTTGGCTGGCTCGACCGACACAAGCACCAGTTCGGGCACTTCATCAACGGGACGTGGGTCCAGCCTTCCGCCGGGCAGTATTTCGATACGGCTGATCCGTCGACAGGCGAGAAGCTGGCAAGCGTCGCACAGGGCTCCCCTGCCGATGTCGATTCGGCCGTGAAGGCCGCCCGAACCGCGTTTTCGCAGTGGCGGGCGCTCTCTACGCATACTCGTGCACGCTATCTCTATGCGCTGGCGCGGCAAGTGCAGAAACATTCCCGCTTGCTGGCGGTGCTCGAGACCATGGACAACGGGAAGCCGATTCGCGAGAGCCGCGACATCGACATTCCCCTCGTAGCACGACATTTCTACTACCACGCCGGCTGGGCACAATTGCTCGAGCAGGAATTCCCTGGCTACATCGCTTGTGGAGTCGTGGGTCAGATCATCCCGTGGAATTTTCCCTTGCTGATGCTGGCCTGGAAAATCGCGCCGGCGCTGGCGACCGGAAACACGGTGGTGCTCAAGCCAGCAGAATTTACGCCGCTCACTGCGCTGGCGTTTGCCGGAATCTGCGAAGAGATCGGATTGCCGCCGGGCGTAGTGAATATTGTGACCGGCGACGGGTCGACGGGCGAAGCGCTGGTGAAGCATCCGGATGTCGACAAGATTGCCTTCACAGGATCGACCGAGGTGGGCCGCGCGATCCGCCGGGCGACCGCCTCAAGCCACAAACGCTTGTCGCTCGAATTGGGTGGGAAATCTCCGTTCATCGTGTTCGAGGATGCGGACCTGGATGGCGCCGTGGAAGGACTGGTCGACGGTATCTGGTTCAACCAGGGACAGGTCTGCTGCGCGGGGTCGCGCCTGCTGATGCAAGAGAGCATTGCTGAACCGCTGATTGGAAAGATTCGCGACCGCATGAGCACACTGCGCGCGGGCCCACCGCTCGACAAAGCGATCGATATTGGCGCGATCGTGGCCGATGTACAACTCGAGCGGATTCGGCGCCTGGTGGACCAGGGCGTGGCCGAGGGGGCGACGTGCTGGCAGCCGCAGATCGAGTTGCCGAAGCGCGGGCTCTACTATCCGCCAACGCTGCTCAGCAATGTGCATCCGACCTCGATCGTGGCGCAACAGGAAATTTTTGGTCCAGTGCTGGCGGCGATGACCTTCCGGACTCCAGCCGAAGCCGTAGAACTGGCCAACAACACCGTGTACGGCCTGGCATCGTGCGTGTGGAGCGAGAACATCAACGTGGCCCTGCACGTGGCGGCGCAAATCAAGGCAGGGGTGGTTTGGGTCAATTGCACCAACCTGTTTGACGCAGCCTGTGGCTTTGGCGGCTATCGCGAAAGCGGCTACGGGCGCGAAGGCGGGCGCGAGGGCTTGCTCGAGTATCTGGAGCCGGCATGGTTCAAACATGCGCCCACACTGCCTCCAGCAAAAGCATCGAGCGCAGAGGAAGCTGGCGAGGAAAGCGACGCTTCAATCCCCGCCATCGACCGTACAGTGAAGCTCTACATCGGAGGCAAACAGGCGCGGCCCGATTCTGGGTATTCGATGCAGGTTCGCGGCCGCGATGGCCAATCGCTAGGTGAAGTACCCCTCGGGAATCGGAAAGACATCCGGAATGCGGTGGAAGCGGCGCGCAAGGCATCGGGATGGGCGAAGAGCACGGCGCACAATCGGGCGCAGGTTCTCTACTACATGGCAGAGAATCTTTCCCAGCGCCGCGAGGAAGTCGGTCACCGACTGGCGCAGGCCGTGGGCGCTGAACAGGCCGCCGCTGAAGTGAATGCCGGAATCGAGCGAATCTTTTCCTACGCGGCGTGGGCCGACAAGTTCGATGGCGCGGTGCACAATCCGCCGTTCCGAAACATCGCGATCGCCATGAACGAGCCGATCGGGACGGTTGCGGTGATTTGCCCGTACGAGGCGCCGCTCTTGGGATTCCTTTCTCTGGTGATGCCGGTGCTGGCGATGGGCAATACGGCGATCGTCGTGCCCTCGGAGGCGTATCCGCTGATTACTGGGGATCTGTATCAGTTGTTCGACACGAGTGATCTACCCGGTGGCGCGGTGAACATCGTCACCGGGTATCAAGCGCAACTGCTCAAGGTGCTGGCCGAGCACGATGATGTCGATGCCATCTGGAGTTTCGCGGACGAAGCCTGCGCGGCGACTGCGAAGTCGCTTTCCGTCGGAAATTTGAAGCAGGTGTTCACCAACGAGGGGCGCGCCATCGACTGGTTCGACGTGAGGCAAGGTGAGGGCCGGTGGTTCCTGCAACATGCGACACAGGTGAAGAACATCTGGGTGCCCTACGGGGAGTAGGCGTAGTCGAATACGTGCGCAATCACGGACCTCAAATTGCTTCGCATACGACTTCGGCAGAATGTCTGGCGCATACGTTGACAAGCTTTCGCCTCGCTGACTAGACTCGCCGTTCTTCGCTTTCCAAGAAATAAAATCGACCTTGTGACTCTATGACAAAGCGTCCGCGGATTGCGGTTGTGGGCAGCGCCAATATCGATCTGACTACGTTTACGGCGCGGTTTCCAAAGCCTGGGGAAACGATTTTCGGGGATTCGTTTCTGCTGGGATTCGGAGGCAAGGGCGCCAACCAGGCGGTTGCTTCAAAGCTATGCGGTGCCGACGTGTTTATGGTGGCGCGGGTGGGGAATGACCTGTTTGGTCCGGCCACCATTGAGAACTTCAAGAAGCAAGGGATTGACGCGACCCACGTGAAGCAACTGGACGGTGTTTCCAGCGGCGTTGCTCCCATCTTTGTCGAGCCCAGCGGGCAGAATCGCATTTTTGTCGTAAAAGGCGCGAACGATAAGCTGATGCCGGCCGACGTCGATGCCGCCGCCGACCTGCTGCGCACGGTGGACTGCATGGTGTTGCAGTTCGAGATACCCCTCGAGACGGTCTACTACAGCGTGCGTTTCGCGCGTGAGAACGGCATCCGTTGCATTGTGAACCCCGCGCCCGCGCAGCCTGTCGATACGGAAGCGCTGGCTGGGCTGGATTATTTCGTTCCGAATGAAAGCGAAGCCGAAACTATCACTGGGCTGCCGGTGCGCAATCTCGACGACGCAAAGAAGTGCGCCGAGACGTTTTTGTCCGGCGGAGTCAAGCGCGTCATTGTCACGTTGGGTGCCAATGGATCGTTGCTGGCGAGCCGCGAAGGGATGGAGCACATCCCGGCATTTGCGGTGAAGAGCATCGACAGCACCGGTGCCGGAGACGCCTTCATCGGCAGTTTCGCAGTGTTTTTGGGAGAAGGACTGGCGGAGCGGGAAGCGGTCCGTCGAGCCAATCTGTATGCCGGCCTCTCGACCACGGGAGCCGGAACGCAGAAGTCGTTTTACGATCGCGAGCGTTTTGAAGCGGAATGGAAGGCGCGCGAGCAAGCCTAAGCGAAATCGCCGCCGTCCGATGGCACCCATGAAGTAATGCTTCAGGGGCGGCGTGTTGAAAATATCGATTTTGCCTTTCAGCTCAAATTGAGATGCAGCGATAGAAGTGAGCAAGGACACGTTTCGTGGGCGGAATGACTTCTCTTTGTCACCTGTGAGATTTTGTAGACCAGCCACAAAACGCTTGACTTCACAGGGCTAAATCCATTTATATGAGCGCACTCCGATTAGGGACCTCGTTTGTCTTCGTGGGGAAGCAGGCGTCCCGTTCGTTGATTCGGTGTGGGATCTCCAGGGGGATTCATGCTGAACAAAAAAGCGCTGCTACTTGTCTTGTGCGGTTCACTCTTTTTGACCATTTCTCCGCTGGTTTATGGGCAAGCAACCGGAAGCTTCTCAGGGACGGTTTCCGATAAGACCGGGTCCGTTATCTCCGGCGCGACTGTGCGAGTCACCTCACAAGGCACCGGGGCGACGCGTGAAGCGAAGACCGACGATACCGGGCAGTACCTGATCCCGTTGGTACTGATCGGCACCTACACCATCCGAGTAGAGTCGCAGGGCTTCCAACCCAACGAGCAACGAGACGTCCGGTTGCAGGTCGACGAGCATCGAGACGTGCCCTTCACAATGTCGCCAGCGTCCGTGAGCTCGTCGGTGGAGGTGAGCGCGACCGAAGTCACGGTGGAGACAGCGAACCCGACCTTAGGACAGGTCATCACTTCCGAACAGGTCGCGGACCTGCCTCTGAACGGCCGCGATTTTGTGCAGTTGGCGACACTCACACCGGGCACGACACAGGAAACAAATCCTAACAGTTTCGCGAACGGCGGACCGAGCAGTGAAGTGGCCACGCGCGGAACGTTTTCGCTGTCAGTCGGCGGATCGCGAGCCAATAGCACCGATTGGTTGCTTGACGGCGTCGACAACAACGAACTGACTTCCGGCGGAATCGGCATTCTGCCATCGATTGATGCCCTTCAGGAGTTCAAGGTTCTTTCCTACAACTTCTCCGCGGAGTATGGCACACGCGCGGGTCCGGCCGTGTTGCTCACCACCAAGTCGGGGACTAATCAATGGCACGGATCGGTGTTCGAATTCTTCCGCAACACTTCGCTTGATGCCCGCAGCTACTTCGCAGCCTCGCGCGAAAAATTCAATTTGAACCAATTCGGCGCAGCCGTGGGCGGACCGCTGGACAAAGACAAGACCTTCTTCTTCGTAGACTACGAGGCCAAGAGACAACGCAAGGGAATACCTTTCATCGGATTGATTCCGACCCAGGCCATGATCAACGGAGATTTTTCCAATGACCCACTCGGTCTCCCCCGTGGGGTTGCACAGGCTGCTTACAATAATCAGATTCTGTTCCCCCACTTGACGAATCCCTACACGTTTGCGCCTTTCCAGTGCGATGGCTCAGGGAATCCGATCCCGGCAGATTCGACTGGGGCGCAGCCGGCTGGAACCCCATGCGACAAAATCCCCACCAACATGTTCGACCTAGCGGGCGGTGCTATGATGCAGCTTTACCCGCAGTCGACCACACCAAATACCAGTTCGCTGACCAACTTCGCTGCCGTTCCGGTCAGGACTCTGAACGAAGGCAAATTTGATCTTCGCCTGGACCATAGTTTCTCCTCGAAAGACTCGCTGTTCGCCCGTTTCAGCTACGATCAGGCCGTTACCTTCATTCCGGGTGGGTCACCGGGCTACGCGGCCCCAAGTCCTTTCGCCAGTTCGCAGAACATTACAAACCACGGGCGCAATGTGGCGATCTCCGAAACTCACATCTTCTCAGCTAATAACATCAACCAGTTCACAGTGGGTTTTAACCGGATTTTCAATCACATCAAGTCTTTCGGTGATGGCACCTGCGAGGCCGCAAACCTTGGCATCCTCGGCGCGGACTTGAACGAGAAGTGCGTAAATGGAATCCCTGGGTTCTCACAAGCGGCCACAGATTGCATGAGCTGCAGCATGACGGCAACCCTGGTGGGCGGTTACTGGGGGTTAGGTGATCGTGGTTTCGCTCCCTTCCAGGGCGGGACCAACGTTTTCTCCGTCGTTGATTCGTTCGACATGATTCGGGGCCACCACGAGATTCGCTTTGGCGGCTCTATTCGAGCCATGCAGATGAACGTAGAAACCAACGCCTTTCAGGACGGCTTCCTCATCAACTTTAGCCCGGCCTTCAGCGGTGATGGTACTTCCGATCTGCTCCTTGGCCAGATGGTGGGTAGCGTTCACGACCAGACATTCCTCGGAGCTACCACGGGCAGGCGTTGGAAGCTTTTCCGGCCCTTCATTGACGATACGTGGCGTATCACCCCTCGTTTGACTCTGAACATCGGGCTGGCCTGGGCTTTAACCACACCGACAGTTGAAGCCGGAGACCGCCAGGCAAACCTCGATCTTGCCAGCGGAAAACTGTTGGTTGCGGGCAATATCCCGATTGCGGGCTGTACCTTCTGCGTGCGCAGCGACTCGAGGGCTGGCATCCAACTGGATAAGACTGCTGTCGAACCCCGAATTGGTATCTCATGGAAGCCCTTCCGCAGCCACAGCACTGCCGTACGGGCAGGGTATGCCATATTCCACGATTCTTCGTGGAACCAGGGTGCGCAGGGCTTGTTTGAGAACCCCCCTTATTTCGCCGAATCCGATAATTTTGGCGGGCCCTTCCCGTGCCCGTTTAACAACGCCGCGTCGGCGACACCGTTTAATTGCGGGATTCAGAGGACCTTCTTGCCACTTATCACCGCGCCTCCGAATCCCTCCAGCTTTCCTGGAGCGTTCCAGACGCAAAACATCGATTTCAAACAGGGTAGGGTGCAACAAGTAACCCTGAATGTCGAGCACGAGCTTCCTGGAAGTATCGTGCTGACGGCAGGCTACGCGGGATCGCGGAGTTCCCATATTTTGGTGAGCGGTCTGAATATAAACCTTCACGATCCGAACGCTTGTCCCGATGGCTCAGCCCCGGTCGCAGGCTATACCTTCGGCTGCGGTTACAAACCACCGTTCCCAACGCTGGGCAATGTCATCCAATCGAACGACGTGGGGCGGGCACGTTACGACTCGCTGCAGATCAAGGCCGAGACCAAGAGTTCGAAACACGGGATCTATGCCCTGCTCGGATACACCTGGTCCCGCACGTTCGATTCGGGATTTACTGACGGCCTCGGAAGCTTTCCGGGAGCGATGTACTGGCCATTGCCGGGTATGCAGAAGGCCGACTGGGGTCTTTCCGCCCTCAACGCCAACAATCAATTCACCGCCAGCGTGCTTTATGACCTGCCCATCGGGAAGGGCAAGAAGGTCGGCGGCGAGTGGAATGGAGCTACAAACGCAATTCTCGGCAACTGGTCTGTTAACGTCATCGAGAGATACACGGCTGGATTTCCTCTCTTTGTGGTCGACAGCAACCGTCCTTCTGGCGTGAACTTCGTTTGGAACAGCGGCACCAGCTTCGATCGCCCCAATGAGGTGGGTGATCCCAATAAGGCGGGCACGGTCGCAGGAAATCCTGGTTGTATCGCACCGGCTAAAGTCCATACTCTGCAAAACTGGTTCAATCCATGCGCTTTCAAGGAGGCACCTGCCGGAGAACTTGGGACGGCTCCTCGAGCGCCGGTGTACGGACCGCACTTCGTGAACACAGATTTGTCTCTCGTGAAGAACTTCGTTCTGCCTTACCGTGAAGGCATGGGCCTGGAATTCCGGGCCGAGTTCTTCAACCTGTTCAACCATCCGAACTTCTATCTGTCCGGAGACGGAGGCTTCGGCCAAATGCAGAACATCGCCTCGCAAACTACATTCGGAGTGGTTAACGACACGGTAGGCACCGATAAAGCGCGCGTGATGCAGTTCGCGCTCAAGTTTAAGTTCTAGGGCGAACCGGCTACATTGGAAAGACCGGGCAGACTGAGCGAATCGGGGACAAGTCCCAGTTCGTCAGTTCTGCCCATCTCTTTGCGTATAGGATTTCTCGCTCCGGGAGAAAGCATGAATCTTTGGAAATGGACGTCCTCGACAGCTCTGGCATTCGGCATTCTCTTGGTGATTTCCGCTTCCGCCCAGAAGATCAAAGTCATCGTCGACCAAGATGCTCGTGGACCTGGCACCAGCGATCAGCAGGCCATCCTGGTGTTCCTGCAGTCGGAGAAATTCGACGTACTGGGCATCACGACCGTCAGTGGCGACCAATGGGTAAAGGAAGAGACGCAACATGTTCTGCGGCTGCTCGAAATCGCCAACCGTACGGACGTCCCAGTGATCGCGGGAGCGGAATTTCCGTTGCTCAACTCGAAAGAAGAGAGCGAACGCTGGGAGGCGCTGTATGGCAAGTTTGAATATAAGGGCTGCTGGACAGAACGTTTCGCGGCGAAGCGTTCCACGGTGTTCGAGGAGCCTTACCACGCACCGGACGTCCTGCCTGCGATGCCCGAGGGCGAGCCCCACATCGAGGCGGCGAAAGGAACTGCCCCGGAATTCATCGTAAACATGGTGCACAAGTATCCGGGAGAGGTAGTGCTGTGGGCGGGGGGACCACTCACGAACTACGCTCTGGCGCTGAAGCTGGATCCGTCGGTAGCGACCCTCGCGAAAGAGTTCGTCATGATGGGCGGCGGACTTTATGCCGATAAGGGCGCGATCGATACTGGCGCCATAGATGCGCGCCGGGAATTCAACTGGTGGTTTGATCCCGAGGCGGCACGCATTGTCTTGCGGGCCCCGTGGAAGAAGATGACCATCACACCGATTGATATCTCGGTGAAAACACGCTTCACAAACGAAATGAAGGCCACGATCTCCAGGGCGGGCACGCCGATTACAAAGTATCTCGACCAGTATTCGCTGCCGGGGTACATGTGGGACGAGATCGCGGGAGCGGCTTTGATCGATCCGTCGATCATCACTGGGCAGAAGCTGCTCTACATGGATATTGATGTGGATCATGGCGCGAGCTACGGCAAGACAATCTTCTGGGACTCGAAGGCGCAGGTGCCGCCGTACCTGCGCCTCGCCAATGTGCAGTTCGATATCGATGCCGAGAAGTTCTACAAGCTGTATATCGACTTGATGACGAGGGCGCCGCGCGGGAAACAATCCCAATGAAGCTGACTCTGCGTCGTCTGCTGATTGCGGGCCTGCTGGTAGCGAGTTCCATGGCCTTCGCCCAGGCGCGCCGCAAGGTCATCATCGATCAGGATTGCTCTGGCCCGGGTGGGAGCAATCTGCAGACGGTGCTTTTGCTGTTGCAGTCGCCGCAGGTGGAAGTGTTGGGGATCACCGTGGCTAGCGGAGATCAGTGGCGCGACGAAGAGATCGCGCACACGCTGCGGCTGCTGGAAATCATCGGCCGGACCGACATTCCCGTGGTGCCGGGAGCAGTTTTCCCGTTAGTCCATCGGCGCGAGGAAGCGCAGTGGTGGCAGGAGCGCTATGGCAAGCTGGCTTATTCCGGCGCCTGGGATGATCGCTGGTGGCACGAGCCTTACGTCGTGCCCCCGCTGGCGGAAGGAACGCCAAAAGCCAAGCCTGCGGACGAAGACGCCGCTTATTTTCTGATTCGCACGGTGCACCGTTATCCGCATGAGGTAACGATTTACGAAGGGGCGCCAATGACCGACCTGGCGCTGGCCATCTCGCTTGACCCGCAGTTTCCGGAACTGGCCGAGCAACTCGTGTTTATGGGCGGGAGCCTGAGTCCGCAGACTGACAGCCCGGAATTCACCAACAATCCGCGGCACGAATTCAACTTCTGGTTCGACCCTGAAGCGGCGCACGTCGTGCTGCGAGCGCCATGGCACAAGATTACCTGCACGCCGACCGACATCTCGGTGAAGACACGCTTGACGCCGGAAATGGTCAAGCAGATTGGCGCCGCCGGCACGCCCTTGGCACAGTACGTGGCCCGCTATTATCAGGCGGGACTCGGCGCCGATTTCATGTGGGATGAACTGGCGGCAGCGGCCTGGATTGACCCAACCATCATCACGAAACGCGAGACTCGCTACATGAGCGTCGACCTCGATCGTGGTGCCGGATATGGAAACACACTGACCTGGACGGAACGCGACAAGCCGCGCGTCACCGGGCCGCCGGTTGAGATCCAGATGGATCTGGACAAAGAAAAGTTTTACGGAATGTTCGTGCGCCTGATGAGCGCGCCGGTTCAAGCCGCGCATTCGCACTAGCGAAACTCTGGTTAAGTGCCCACGAAAAACTTAAACCACAGAGGGCACAGGGGACACAGAGGAATCACAGGGGCCTCATTCAGAGTTCCCTAGGCGGCGGCCAGGTACACGTAGCGCAGAACGAAGAGCACGGTGAGAATCCAGATGACAGCGCTCACTTCACGAAATCTGCCGGCTCCGACTTTCGCCACGGTGTAAGCGATCACTCCAAGGCTGAGTCCGGTGGCGATGCTGAAGGTCAGCGGCATCGCCAGCATGGTCAGGAAGGCGGGAAAGGCTTCGGTGTAGTCGCTCCACGCGACTTGCGCGATGGATTGCGTCATGAGTGCGCCAACGATGACCAGGGCCGGTGCGGTGGCAAATGGCGGGATGGCGCCTGCAATTGGAGAAAAGAAAACTGCGCATAGGAACAACGCGGCCACGAAGACGTTGCTGAGCCCGGTGCGGGCGCCGGCAGCCACGCCCGCTGCGCTCTCAATGTAGCTGGTCACGGTCGACGTGCCGGTGAGGGCGCCGAACATGGTGCCTATGCCGTCGGCGAGCAGCGCGCGTCCGACGCGGGGAATGCGGCCATTCTTGATGAAGCCTCCCTGCTCGCAAACACCTACCAGGGTGCCGACGTTGTCGAAAAGGTCTACAAACAGGAATGCGAAGACGATTTCGAGCAGCCCAAGGCGTAGCGCGGCGCGCAAATCGAGTTGCAGGAAGGTTCCGGCGGGATGCGGCATTGAAATCCATGCTGAGGGCCAATGCGCAAGCCCACGCAGGATGCCGTAGAGCATGGTTCCGGCAACGCCAAGCAGGATGGCGCCGTTTGTCTTGCGGGCGATGAGAATCAGGGTGAGCACGAGGCCAAGGCAGGCAGCTTGCACGTCGGGCTGAGAAAGCTTGCCGATTCCCACAAACGTGGCCGGGTTCGCGACCACCAGCCGGGCATTGCGCAGGCCGACGAAGGCGATGAACATGCCGATGCCAGCGGCGGTAGCGTGCTTCAGGGAATCAGGGATGCCGTTGACGATCTGCTCGCGCACGCGGGTCACGGTCAACAGGACAAACAGCGCGCCGGAGAAGAAAACCGCGCCCAGGGCGGTCTGCCACGGAATTCCCATGCCCAGACATACCGAGTAGGTGAAGTACGCATTCAGGGACATTCCAGGGGCCATAGCGATGGGATAATTCGCATATAGTCCCATCACCAGAGACGCCACGGCGGCAGAGATGCAGGTCGCGAAGACGACGCCTTCTGCCGGCATTCCGGCTTGCTCCAGAATTTGCGGATTCACCACCACGATATAGGCCATGGTCATGAAAGTGGTTAAGCCTCCAACCATTTCCTGGCGAACGGTGGTGTGGTTTTCGGTGAGCTTGAAGTAGCGATCGAGTAGCGGCGAGTTCGGCGCGGGTCCTCCTGCCGGGACGCCAGGTTGCACAATTCCAGCGGGGCTGCTCGATGAGTTCATTGCGGCGGTGGTGCCGGGTGGCGGAGAGTATAAACAAACTGCGGGATCTCTCGCGTCTCCTGCTCCGCCTGCTGGGTGGTCTTTTGGGAAAGCTGCTCGCTGAGAGCGAGTTCTTCCTGCGCCTTTGCGGTCTGACCCGTGCGCCGATAGACCTGCGCCAGCCGGTAATGCGGCTCCGGTAGTCGCGAATCGGCTGCGATGGCCGCTTGGTAGGCGGTGATGGCCTTGGAGTCGTCTTTGCGCTCTTCCCACAGCATTCCGAGCTGCAGATGGGCCAACGCAAGGTGCGGGTCGAGTTGGATGGCTTTGTTGAGCAGGGACTCGATCTGACTGTCAGTATCCGGCGAGTCGGACTCCTTCCTGTGTGTCCATAAACGGCCGGCATAGTAGTAATTCGCGAGTGCATTATCAGGATGAAGGCGCACAAAGCGCTCAAGCTTGTCGGTCACGCATGGGGATGGGCCCGTCTCAACCACCTGCATTTTTCCAAGCACGAGATAGGGGACGAGACTTGCCGGCTCGATATCCGAAGCCGCGCACACATGCTTCGCCGCAAGCTCGGGGGATCCTGCGGCGTACTCGGTGACCCCCAGACCCACCAACAGGCGG
>Ga0210401_10005949_pt1 | contig 12469 bp, 15 predicted proteins | sample IncBWH32MmetaG_FD_150866 | JGI IMG/M metagenome (GOLD analysis project Ga0210401, IMG submission 150866) | Forest soil microbial communities from Barre Woods Harvard Forest LTER site, Petersham, Massachusetts, United States - Inc-BW-H-32-M | ecosystem: Environmental > Terrestrial > Soil >... | reverse complement strand
TCCTTCAGTTCCTCCAGCAACTCCGCTCCGCCAGCCGCGGAACCGGGAGACGGGTGGTCGTCATCACCGACAATGCCCGTTATCACCACTCCCGCCTGCACCGACCGTGGCGGGAACAACACGCCCATCACTTTGCCTTGGACTTCCTGCCCGCTTACAGTCCCGAACTCAACCCCATCGAGCGAGTGTGGAAGCTCACCCGCCGCCGTTGCCTGCACAATCGCTAGTTCGACCATCTCCAAGACGTCATCGCCGCGGTTGAATCCGAGTTCGCAACCTGGACCACTCGCAACGATGTCCTCCGCAGACTATGCGCAATTACTTAAGACGCTGTGTTTCGCCTCCCCGACAACCCCACCCATCGTTGCACACTACGCAGCAGTGCGGCAAATTGACCTAGCGCAACAAAAGTGTCGCCGCCAACGACACTTCCGCAGGCTCGGATCACTCTGGAAGAGTCGTGCCCTATTAGGCAGTATCCCACTAAACCCTCTAGAATTGGTCTAGTAGTCAAATACCGAGGGGGAACAATGGGAAACCTAGAGAACGCGCTTCAGCAGCTTCGTGCCGAGCGCCGGGAAGCACAGTCACAGATAGAAAAGTTAGACACAGCAATTTCGGCAATCGAGTCACTAAACGGTACGGGAACATTGGGAAAAGTGAACCAGCCAACAGGAATCACATCGGCATCTGCATCTCCATCCGCACCAATCCGAATCATATCCGCAGCTTCGCGGCGGAAAATGGCGCGGGCGCAAAAGGCGAGATGGGCGAAGGTTCGGAAGGGATCGCAGCCAGTGTTAGTTTCGGCGGCAGCGAAATCAACAAGCCCGGCTCCTGTTGCCAAGCGAACCATGTCGGCAGCCGCCCGCAGCAAGATCGCGGCGTTCCAGCGAGCCCGGTGGGCAAAGTTGAAAGCGGGGCAGAGGAAGGCGGCGTAGAACCGAGGGAGCCTGCTGCGGGTATGTAGCAGGCTTTCGTCCTTTGAGTGCAATCGGCGGGCGGCAAAGGCAGCCGAACTCCTTGATGACCGAAAGTGGAGGGCAGCCATGGTTCAGTGCGGCACCTAGCTGGCGGCGAAGCTGCGAGAGTCGGCTGGGAACGCTTGGCCCATGGAAGAGATGTGAATGGTCGCTGAGATTTCCCCACTCTTGGAACGACTCGAATTCGACTGCTCCCAACCTCCAAGTTTTCGGGACAAATACGTAGTCGATGTGGAATGGCTTGTCCTTATGACGATAAAAGTAGTAGGTTGGGCGCGTTTCCGCCCCCTGCTTCTCATCGTAATGGGTACCGGAAAGGCCAATAGACAACTGACATGAGTGGGCTCTTCAAAGTGAATCCTTTGTTTCGATACCGAACGGCTAATAAAGAGATTTGCACCCCTCCAAAGCTAGTAGAATAGTTTTGTTACTTTTCCCATCCTTCCGCCGCGCCCTTCAGGGCGACGGTTCCTTGCGAAAACTGACGAACGTCGCGCACAAGCCGGAATGGCTACCCTCCCAGACGCCTTTGTCCGGCTTAATAGCAAGACCGAAGATGCCCTTCGCTTTGGAGTGCATCTGGCTATTGGCAAGGTTGAGCGGTTCCTCGATACCAGTAAAGGAACGATTCATGAAAGCCGACCATATTTGGGAAGAACTCTGCGAAGCTGCGGTTCTCGAAACCGACGATAAGAAGCTGCCAAATCGTCTTCACGCAGCCAAGGCCGCGATTGACAAGCGACTTGAAGAATTACAGCGAAACGACGGCGGCACCCCCCTGGAACGTCAGGCCATGAGTAAGGCGCTTGCCGGGCTAAATCTGCTACGGAGAGAGTTGGAAACACGCTCTCAGGCGGCAGGTTCGAGCAACGCTTGAATTTTGTCAAGCAGATGTGCGGGTTCGGACTTCGAGTCTACTGCCGTGACGCCCGTAGACAATGCTTCATTGATAATCTGGGGCGCGTCAAAGTAGTGAACATGACCAAAGGCAGGGATGGTTAACAGCCGTTTTAGCTGACGAGGCTGCCGAACACCATTCATCGCTGGCATGGAAAGATCGAGCACGATCACATCCGGTTTTAGGCTGCGAGCATGCAGGAACGTAGACTCCGAATCGTAAAGCCCCCGCTTCCAGCCATCGGCATCTGCGAACGCTGTAATTCCCAATTCAAATCGAGCAAAGTCTCACGGTCCGATGCGGAGAACGAAATCAAGGCGGCGTTTGATGCCCACCAGTGCAAGCTGATGGGTGACAGTCAGAACGCTCGGCGAATCGTGCGGGAGTCCTCGAAAGATCCGTAGTCTGCGATCCAAGGCTAAGATGATAGCTGGTCACCCAACGTTCATGTAGGGAATAATGAAAGCTACCGCACGCATCGGGCGATGACAATACAGTAACTACTGTAGTCACGTTTAATGACAAGCCCGCAGTGCAGGAGATCGTGGTCTCCTGCGAATCGTCTCCCTGTCGCCATCATCATAGTGTTTATATGGGTGTCATTTAACAGGAGCGAGAAAATGAAAATTAAGGCTAAATTCACCTCGATTTTTGCGGCGGCGTGCATGTTGGCTTTTTTGAGTCTGCCCGGATTTGCGCGACCATCGCATCCGCCTCAAGATCAGCAGACCTCCCAAACGCAATCCGCGCAGAAGGGCGAGAAGCAAAAGGTTGAGCCTAGCTCCGGCAAGGAGATCGGCAAGGGCGGTGAGGACATTGGCAAAGGCGCTGGCAAGGGGGCTGAGAGCCTGGGCAAAGGCACAGCAGGAGCCGCTGGCAATCTCGTTACCTTGCACCCCGGCAACGCCGCCGCTGATCTGGGCAAAGGCGCGGGTGGCACGGCCAAGGATGTCGGAGTCGGCACTGGAACGGGCGCGGCCAAGATCGGTAAAGGAAGCGCAAAGGGAATAGGGAGGTTGGGCAAGAAGATCGTGGGCAAGGGCAACAAGAACAAGAACGAACCCGACGCGGCGGATTGATTTACGTCCAAATTACGGGTTGCGCCGAGCCTGGTTGCAACGATCCGACCGATGGCGATTAGCCGCCGAGCACAAACCGCTCGCCGCACGCTGGACTTTAGATGCGCTCGAAGTCGATGCGTCGCACCTCAGCAGGTGAAATCGCCTTTTCGCATTTCGCGGCAAACCGCATCGAGAGACGCCTGCACTTTTTCGAGATTGACCTTTCGCGCCACATAACGTTCCCGACTAGGGCAGCGTCAATCAGAAATGTGTCCTTGATTTGCCAATGGGATACTTTTAGCCGTGACAGGCACGACCGTCGTTGCTGAATCGCTTGCACTGAGCGGCCTAATGCTCTACTTAGCTTGCGGTCGGTCGGGCGATCTTCGGCGGTGATCCGCGCATCTTCGACGGGAGTCCAGCGTATCCCCTGTGCCGGGTGTTCTTTTGAAATTGCCGATAATAGCGAAGTTTTTGCTTTGCACGGCTGCGCCGCCACGCCTCGGGGTTCTGCTCCTTCGAACGGAGTTGGCGTTTCCGAACCGTTTTCGCGCTCTCCCGACCGCCCAATGCAAAATGCTCCTTCTTCTAGACCTCAGGGGAACCCAATATCAATGTTCCGCATGATCCGCCCGGTCAACTCCACCGCAGCGGCGATCTACCCGAGCAAGTCTTCTGCGATGCTGAGCCATTCCGCATCGAGTGGCTCACGGCAAACAGACTTCCCCGCCCGGCCATACCAATAGGCTGCGTTGCCCTGATCGCCTTCCTTCCGGTGCAGGTAGGCGTGAACCCACGAACCCTCGGGGCCTTCGTCCTGCTGCGCCGATTCGTGCGCCCGCGTCCAATCCCCCTTGGCATCCCACCATAGGCCAGCAAGGGCGAGTGCGATTCCGGCTGGCGGTTCGGTCGCCGTGAGCGATTGACGGAAATCGTCCAAGGTCATTGTGAGTGTTCGTGACCCAAAGGTCAGATGCGCCTTCTTCAGAAGTTCCCAAACACATTATCAATCATCCTCACGATCCGATCAGCCCAACTGAATCTTGAGATGCATGGCAAGGCTGAACAAAAGTACTTCTCCTCCCGCTTCTTAAAGCGGCAAAGAAGAGAAGGTTCCTCTGCTCGAAACTCTTCCACTCGTCGGGTATGCCGAAGATGATCTGCGTATCGGTATTCTCTGCCACTCGGTATCTTCTCCGCAGCATGAACGTTGAACTGACGAAGCCGACTGCGCAGCAGACAACACACCGTCATGTGCCGAGAGTATACAGCTACTTGCTGCGAAACATACCATCGATCTGCCGCAAGGTTTCCTCTGCCCAGCGGATCGCATCGGCAATGGTGCTCAGGGTTGCAGAAAACCTGCTCCGCACCCAGACAGACCGCTTGTGCGTCGCTACCGAGAGCGGGACGTTTTCCACTCCAACGGCGGTAGTTCTGAGTTTGCCACGTGCTTAAGATATGCTCGGGCGTGCGCTGATGTTCTTTCCTTGCCCTCCTCGATATCTTCAACTTCTTCGGAGGGTGCAATCCAACTCTTCGTGTTGACGTTGTAGACGGACGCCTGCGTACCCTGAGCATTTTTCTCTGAGAAGAGCCGCAGGTGTTCCTTGCCGACTTGGACTTCGGCCCATACGCCCTCGGTTAACATGGCAGGAAACCAGACACATCAACCATTTTACGCCATGGGCATCGGAGGGCAGATTCGTGCGCCCGCGTCGAATCGCCCTTGGCGTCCCACCAAAGTCCGGCGAGCGCGAGTGTGAGTCCGGCTGGTGGCTTGTCTGCGGTGAGGGAGTGACGGAAATCGTCCAAGGTCATGCAAATTCTCATGCTGGATGCTCGCAGTCAGGCAAAACTGAAATTCATTTCATCGCCTTCAAAAGCTCAACACAACGCTTTCGAGACCGTTCTTCGTCGGGACGGCAAGCCTGTCCGCCAGAGTGGGCCAATACTGACGAACCTCTTCAAATCCTACGCCGTAACAGACAGGAAGGATTACCTTCTTGCCGCCGACTTCACGACTCGGACTCAGAACGATAACCTGCGCCTCTCCGGATATTTGTTCGGCACAGTGTTTCAACACTCCCGATTTCCCGACGCCCGCATCGCCCCTGATTTCGACATAGCGCCCGCCGTCGAGAGCCACACGAACCTGAGCGACCCGCTGGTGCCGTGTCAGCATCACACAGCCCACGCGATCGCCGATGTCGCCGAAGGCGCTGAACAGGTAGGTCAGGCAGCTGCGCCGAGGCCCTGGGGCTCCTACCCTCGGCTTACTCGCGCTGGGGTCTCCCGGCCTTTCTCTCTGGCGGTGGAAAGTGTGGGAGGATTCTACGCAGGGAACGGCGGAACGTCGCCAGCCCACACGCAACCGGAAGATTACACCAATTTCTGAGTGGTGGCCCGTAAGGACTTATCCCCTACTGTGGCGCGTGCTCCTGCCCCGGATAATATCCGCTGCGGGTGCGGACCACGAGTTTGCCGTATCCCTTGGCGTGGGCTTCCACGTGGATGGCGCGGTAGCCCCCTACGCTTTTCGGGGTCGTTGGCTTGTAACCGATTGTGTACTGGTTTCGGATGTCGTGAGCGACGCTGCTGCTGATCTGGTCCACTTCATCCAGCGTGCGTGGTAAGAAGGCAATTCCTCCGGTTCGCTGGGCAATGGTTTCAAGCGCCCGGCGGGCACGGCGAGCTTTTTCCTCGCCCAGCAAACCGATTGCGTACACCGTCGGACCGTTCTCTTCCTGCAGTTTGCGGACTGTTTCCTCGAGCGAATTCCGGCTGGCGTTGTCTTCTCCATCGGTAACCACGAACAGGATCTTCTTTTGCAGCTTGGCTTCCTTTAAGTGGTGGGCCGAAGCCAGCATCGCGTCGTAGAGGGCCGTGCCTCCTCGCGCTTCCACCTTCTCCAGCGCTTCCCGCAGTTTGTTGATGTTGCTGGTGAAGTCCTGGTCGAGGTAGTACTCGTCATTAAAGTTGACCACAAAAACCTGGTCCTGAGAATTACTGGAACGCACCAGGTTGAGCGCTGCCTTGTTCACCTTATCCCGCTTCTCCCGCATCGAACCCGAGTTGTCGATCACAATGCCCATGGCTACCGGAATGTCTTCATGGCGGAATGAACTGATGGTCTGCGGCTGATTGTTCTCGAAAACTGTGAAAGCACTCTTGTCCAGGTTCGTAACCAGATGGTTCTTGTCGTCCATCACGGTGGCGTGCACCACGACCTCTTCGACTTCTTTCTTGAAGACGAAGACTCCGCTATCGCTGGAGGATTGCCCCTGACCCTGCGTTTGTTGAGATTGGCCTGGTTGGCCCTGAGGCGGCTGAGCCTGGTTCGGCTGACCCTGGTTCGGCTGACCCTGGTTCGGCTGACCCTGGTTCGGTTGACCCTGGGTCGGTTGACCCGGCTGATTCTGAGGCTCCGACCCTTGAGATTGCGGACTTGAGGTCTGAGGCGCCGGACTTTGCGCTGCCTGATTTTGACTCTGCGGTGGTTGCTTCGCGGCCTCCGGTACGGCGGCTGCGACTGTCTGATGGCGGCATGCTATGGCGGCAGAAAGGAGAAAAACGACTAGGAGAGGAACCCGGTTATTCCGAAGGAGCATAGTACCCCGTCTTGGCGTACACCTTTAGCGGCGGCAATCCTTTGGGTGGAATCAATTTCACTTTTATCTTACGCCATTTGCCGTCGTGCCCGGGGTTTTTCGGACGGTATCCGAGTACATACTGATTGCGCAATTCAATTCCGATTTTTGTTGCTACGTCGGCCAAGTCGTTGGGATTATCGATCGTAAAAGAACGCCCGCCGGTGAGTTCCGCAACCTCGCCCAGCAGAGCCGGTCCCAACGCCTCTTCGGGCGTTGCCATGTAATGGTCATAAATCCCGATGGCATAAATCAGTACATCTGCCTCTTTGACCGTTGATCTGATTTCTCCTTCGGTGTAGCGGCTGTGGTTGTCGCCTCCGTCGGAAATGATGAGCAGCGCCTTCTTCTGATACTTTGCCTGCCGCATCTTGCTGACGCCCAGATAAATCGCATCCAGCAGCGCCGTCCTGCCCTTGGGAACCGTATAGACCAGCTTGCCCTGAATGTCCTCCACTGATGAGGTAAAGTCAGAGACCTCCTGGGGCCGATCCGCGAACGCGACCATGAAGAACTCGTCCTGCGGGTTGGCAGTCTTGAAGAATTCCACCACCGCCTCCCGTGCCCGTTCGATCTTGCTAACCATGCTTCCGCTCATGTCGAAGATGACCCCAATCGATACGGGTGCGTCTTCACTCGAGAAGTGGCGAATCTCTTGAACGTCCTTGCCTTCAAAGAGCTGGAAATTCTCTTTGTCCAGGCCCGTGACCAGGCGATTCATGGGATCCGTAATCGTAACCGGTACCAGAACCAGGTTGACGTCCACCTTGAGCGGCTTGGTATGAGTTTTCAGCGATGGATCTATGCCCGCGCTGGGATCGACCTTGGGAGGGTCGACCCGAGGAGTAACGTGGACGTCGTCGACGGGAGCCTGCGCCAGAGCTTTCGGCGCCAGGCAGCAGATTAGTAGGACGGCAAAGAGAAGGACGAAAAGAAATGTTCTTTTTTGTGCACACATCACACTCCCTCTCGAGGTCCGATGAGGGACTGGGTGATTGCGATCTCGGGTCAGGCGGGGAAACGACCCGCGCCTTTGATTGCGGGCCACATCTACCTCATTAGGGCTGATCGTACCACAGCTCAAACCCGGTGGCGCCAGCCTTTTTTTCTGCCCCGCCACAAGGATGTCAGGAGCGTGCACAAGGGTTTCCTCGAGTCGATTCGTGAATGGAGCAGCCATTCCGATTTAACCATCCTGGCGAAACCCACTTGTCAAATATCTGTCAAATTCCGGTAGCGGCTACGGTTCTGCCTTACACCCTCCGAAACGCTTTCGAGCTATCCCAAACCGAGGCATGCCATCTCTTGTACAATTCCCATTTCCGGCTATGGCCTACATCGCACCGTTCCGAGCTCTGCGTTACGACCCCGCTCGGGTGGATCTCGCCCAGGTTGTGACCCAGCCCTACGACAAGATCACGCCGGAGATGCAAAACCGCTACTATGATGCGAGCCCTCACAATCTGGTTCGGATCATACTCGGCAAGCCGCAACCGACCGACCACTTAAAGGAAAATGTTTACACTCGCGCCGCCGCGTCCTTTCACGATTGGCGCCGGCAAGGCATTTTCCTGCAGGATCCACAGCAATCCCTATACCAATACATCGAGCGTTTCCAACCGCCGGGCGGCGCACCCGAACTCGAGCGCCGAGGGTTCATTGCCTTGGGCAAGATTGAAGATTACGCAGCCGGAATCGTCCATCGCCACGAGCAAACGCTGGCCAAACCTAAGGCAGACCGTCTGGAGCTCCTGCGCGCGACGCGGGCGCACTTCGGCCAACTCTTTATGCTGTACAGCGATCCCGCTGGCGAGATCGATGCAGCGCTGTCGGCATCCGCGGCAGATATGGAAAACGGGATTGAGGTCCGCGATGAATATGGAGTTTTGCATCAAGTGAGGAGAGTCTCGGATCCCGGCATCATCGAACTCGTGCGCGACAAAATGCACGACAAGAAGCTGATCATCGCCGACGGTCATCACCGCTACGAAACCGCTCTGAACTATCGCAACGAGCGCCAGGCCAAGCAGGAAACCGCCCCATCCGAACTCGCACCCCACGAACTAGTCATGATGACCTTCGTCAATATGGACAGCCCTGGACTCGTAATCCTGCCCACTCATCGCGTCGTACATGGGTTGGAATCGTTCTCTCCGGACGACCTCCGCGACCACGCCCGGTCCTATTTCAGCGTGGAGGACGTCGATCCGTCCATCGATGCCACTCGCGCCCTCGGACTTTTACGCGCGGCAGGGTCGGCCGGCACCGCCCTGCTCGGAGTCACCGCCAATCGTGTGTTTCTGTTCGATACACCAAGACCTCTCGCTTCCGACGTGCTTCAGAGCCTCTCGCTTGGCCAGCAGTCCCTCGATGTGGTCCAGCTGCACAAATGCCTGCTCGAAGCTGTGCTCGAGATCTCAGAGGACGACATTCGCGATCAGAAGAACGTCAGCTACGTTCGCGATGCAGGCGATGCCATGGCCCGAGTTCGCGAAGGAGCAGCCAATGTAGCCTTTTTGATGAATCCGGTGCGCATGCGACAAGTGCGCGACATCGCCTTCGCTGGCGAAGTCCTTCCCCAAAAATCCACCGACTTCTATCCCAAGCTGCTAAGTGGCCTCACAATTTATGCGCTGGAGTAACGAGCGCCGCGAAGTAAGGCCGACGTCCCGTCGGCTGTCGCAGGAACGTCTCGTGCCTGCAGCGGGAACATTCGCGGCGGCGATTTTCCTGGCCTCTACGCTTCTGCTTTACAGCTCCCCGGAAGAAAAACGCGTAACCATTTACTCCAACGCCGCCAACTATTCTCTGCCGGTGCTCGAACGCAATGGCGACGAATACGTCGGCCTGCTCGAAGTCTTCGAGCCTCTGGGCGTAGTCAGCGCCAAGGCCAACGGACCGCATTGGAAATTCCGCTACTACGACGTGGAAAGTGAATTCACAGCGGGAAAAGCTCGCGCCCGCATTCACGGTAGCGACTACGATCTTCCCTCGGCCTTTCTGCTGGACAACCAGCGCGGCCTGGTACCGCTCTCGTGCCTGGGCACGCTCCTGCCGCGCATTCTCGGCGGCCCGGTCACCTTCAACCAGAATTCCCGCCGTTTGTTCATCGGCAACGTAGCCGTGCATTTCACTGCTCAGGTAAGCAAGACCACGCCTCCAAAGTTGGTCATGAACTTTACCGCTGCGGTGAATCCGACCATCGCCACCGAACCCGGCGAGTTGCGCATGGCGTTCAACCATGAGGCGGTCGTAGCGCCCGGCTCGCAGGCGCTCACCTTCGATAGCAAAATCATTCCCTCCGCCAGCTTCCAGGAAAATAATGGAGCAGCCGAGGTAGTGGTTGCGGCCAGCGTCCCGCTCATGGCGAGTTTCACGAACAACGGACGCACCATCATCATCGAACCCGTCCCGCAGGCGACGGCGCCTCCGCAGACCGTGGCACCCCCGCAGCCCCCTCAGACCGCGACCGTCGCTCCACCACCCTCGGTGCCTGCCATGCCCGCCGTCCGACATTATTTCGTGGTCGTCGACCCCAGCCACGGAGGCGCAGAAAGCGGAGCCTCTCTCAGCGACCAACTGGCCGAGAAAGATGTCACGCTCGCCTTCGCCCGCCGCCTGCGGCAGGAACTCGAACTCCGCGGCCTCGCCACCTTGCTCCTCCGCGATGGTGACATCACACTCACTCTGGACCAGCGCGCCAGCCTGACCAACTCCGCCCGCCCTGCGATTTACCTTTGTGTGCATGCCGCGTCGCAGGGCAATGGCGTCCGCGTGTATAGCGCGGTCGTCCCTGCGGGGACAGAAAACCACGGTCCCTTTCTCAGCTGGGATGCGGCTCAAACTCCTTTCCAGCTCCTCAGTCGATCGGCGGGAAGCGGTTTGGTACGGAGCCTGCAAAGCAAACAGATTCAGGCGCGCGCCCTCATCGCCCCGCTCCGCCCCTTGAACAACATCACCACAGTGGCTCTGGCGCTCGAAGTCGCTCCGTCATCCGATGACGTTTCACAACTGAACTCCCCCGCTTACCAGCAAGCAATCGCGGGGGCGATCGCGACGGGTGTGTCGGACTTTCACGACAAGTTGGAGGCGGCACGATGATTCCCCGGCATCTCGTCATCGCCATAGCCATCCTCCTGGCCATCACGTTTGGAATGGGTTTCTATGTTTTGCGGATGCGTGCCCGGGCCGATCGCACCGACGTTTCCGCGGCGAACACTCAACCCGTAGCGCCGCCCGTTTCCGGTTCGAGCGAGCAAGTCATTCTATATGTCGCCTATGACGACGCTGGAGTTTTGCGTCCCAAGGCCGTCCGCATCACGCTGCCCACAGGACGCCAGGAGCGCGCCGCGGAAATCCTTCGCGCCTTGCTGACTCTGTACCTTGACAAGTTTTCGCCACATCCCTTGGGCCCCGGCTCGGATATTCGCGACGTTTACCTGGTCGACCCCGGACTCGCCGTCATTGATCTAAACGCCGCCTTCGCCGACAACCACCGCTCCGGCGTGCTGGTCGAAGAGCTCAGCGTGGTTTCGCTGGTGCAAACGCTCTCCGCAAATATTCCCGGCATCACTCGAGTAAAGATTCTGGTAGACGGCAACGAGCGCGAGACCCTCGCCGGCCACGCCGACCTTTCCAATTTCTTCGACGTCCCTGCAGTAACCCAGGTAGTGGCCCAACTGCAGAACTCGCAATGAATTAACGCCATCGAGATTGATGGAGGACGGGCGTCCTCGCCGGTCCCTCGCACACATCTCCGTGTCCTCTGCGGCCCTTCTCCGCGCCCTCTGCGACTTGAGATTTTGTCTTTGCCAACACTCCCCCAAAACCTCAAAAAGCGGAGACGGCTCAGCACCGCTTCACCCTGCTACAATCGCCCCTATGTTTTATCGCTCCGACAACCGAACTCCCGACCAGATGCGTCCGGTCAACATCCTGCCCGGCTTCATCAACACCGCCGAAGGCTCGGTCCTGATCGAGGTCGGCAACACCCGCGTAATCTGCACCGCTTCCGTCGAAGAAACCGTACCTCCGTTCATGCGCAACAGCGGCAAAGGCTGGATCACCGCCGAATACAGCATGCTCCCCCGCGCGACTCTAACCCGCACGCCGCGCGAGGTCACGAAGGGACGATCCAGCGGCCGCACCCACGAAATCCAACGCCTGATAGGACGCTCCCTGCGAGCCGTGACTGATCTGGTGAGGCTAGGCGAGCGCACCATCTGGATCGACTGCGACGTAATCCAGGCCGACGGAGGCACCCGCACCGCGTCGATCACAGGAGCCTTCATCGCCCTCGGCCTGGCTCTGGAAAAGTTAGTCGAGGCCGGAACCCTGACATCCGCCCCGCTGCGTGATTTCGTCGCTGCCGTAAGCGTCGGCATCGTCGACGGCGAAATCCTCCTCGACCTCTGCTACGAAGAAGACTCCCGCGCCGACGTAGACATGAATTTCGTAATGACCGCCGGCCGCAAACTAGTCGAGGTCCAAGCCACCGCCGAGCATCAGGTCTTCGACGAACAACAACTATCAAAGATGATCTCGCTAGCAGGCCAAGGCGTCCAATCCCTGATCGCCAAACAACAAGCCATGTTAGGCACGTTAACGTTGCGCCAGTAAACACGTGGGGACAGCTGCCCCCGGCTGTCCAACCGGGCGAAGCCCGAACCCAACATTTTCAAAGGGGTCATCCTAAAGCCCCGCGCTTTGTCCAGCGGGGCGACGGATCTCGCGCGGACCATCTCGAACCGACCAACAACCGGGTGCCTCACATCTCGCGGTTTTCGAGACGTGGGTCTAACTAGCCAAGGGCTTCGGTAGAGTAGGGCACAGGCGCGTTGCGCGGACGTACGGTTCCTGCGCCCCCTCATCGCACCG
>Ga0210401_10005948_pt1 | contig 12470 bp, 9 predicted proteins | sample IncBWH32MmetaG_FD_150866 | JGI IMG/M metagenome (GOLD analysis project Ga0210401, IMG submission 150866) | Forest soil microbial communities from Barre Woods Harvard Forest LTER site, Petersham, Massachusetts, United States - Inc-BW-H-32-M | ecosystem: Environmental > Terrestrial > Soil >... | reverse complement strand
CAAGGCCATTGATCGCTGCGACCCATGGCTTGCCCGAGGTTTCGATGGCGCGGAACGCCAGCGAGAAGCGGCGGCTCTGGTCGAACAGCATCTGGTTGGCCGCGACCTCGCCCTTCTCCTTGAGCACCTTCGCGTAAGCGTGGCTCATGCCCTCAAGCATCGAGAGATCAGCGCCGGCGCAGAACGCCTCCTTGGCCGAGGTGATGACGACGCCCTTGATGGCGGCATCCTCGGTGGTCTGCTTCACGATCGCCTCGAGCTCGGTAATCGAGGTCTCGTCGAGCACGTTCATGGAGCGGCCGGGAATGTCCCAGGTGACGAGCGCAATGCCGTCGGCGTCGGTTTCGAGCTTGAAATTCTTGAAGGCCATGTGGTGCTCTCCCTAATGATGTTCCCCTTCTCCCCTTGTGGGAGAAGGTGCCTTCGCGGACCGCGAAGGCGGATGAGGGGTCTGCATCCGCGGAGAGAGACCCCTCACCCGGCCCGAACCCGCTCCGCGTGTTCGCGCCACCCTCTCCCACAAGGGGAGAGGGTAAGAAATCAAACCCGCTCAATGATCGTCGCGGTGCCCATGCCGCCGCCGATGCACAACGTCACCAGCGCGGTCTCCTTGTTGGTGCGCTCCAATTCGTCGAGCACGGTGCCGAGGATCATCGCGCCGGTGGCACCCAGCGGATGGCCGAGCGCAATCGCGCCGCCATTGACGTTGATCTTGGCGTTGTCGATGTCGAAGGCCTGGATATAGCGCAGCACCACCGAGGCGAAGGCTTCGTTCAGCTCGAACAGATCGATGTCCGACTTCTTCATGCCGGAACGCGCGAACAGCTTTTCGGTGACGTCGACTGGTCCCGTCAGCATCATCGCGGGCTCGGAGCCGATATTGGTGAAGGCGCGGATTTTTGCGCGCGCCTTCAATCCATATTTCGCGCCGGCTTCCTTGTTGCCGAGCAGCACGGCGCCGGCGCCGTCGACGATGCCAGACGAATTGCCGGCATGGTGCACGTAATTGACGCGCTCGACTTCGGGATGCGACTGGATCGCGACGCCGTCGAAGCCGCCCATCTGCGCGACCTGCTCGAACGACGCCTTGAGCGAAGCCAGCGACTGCATGGTCGTGGTCGGGCGCATATGCTCATCCTTGGCGAGGATGGTGAGGCCGTTGATATCCTTAACCGGCACCACCGACTTGTTGAAGCGGCCCTCGTCCCAGGCCTTGCCGGCGCGCTGCTGGCTCTGCACGGCATAGGCGTCAACATCGTCGCGCGAGAAGCCGTATTTGGTGGCGATCAGGTCGGCCGAGATGCCCTGCGGCATGAAATAAGCCGGCACCGCGATCGACGGATCCATCGGCCAGGCGCCGCCGGAGGCGCCGATGCCGACGCGGCTCATGGATTCAGCGCCGCCGCCGATCACGAGTTCGTTCTGGCCACTCATGATCTGCGCGGCGGCGAAGTTCACGGCATCGAGGCCCGAGGCGCAGAAGCGGCTGATCTGCACGCCCGGCACCTTCTCGCCAAGGCCTGCCTTCAGCGCCGCGAAACGGGCGATGTCGGAGCCGGCCTCGCCGACCGGATCGACCACGCCGAGCACGACGTCGTCGACGGAATCCTCAGGCAGGTTATTGCGGTCCTTCAGCGCCTGCAGCGGCACGGTGGCGAGCGCGAGCGCCGTCACCTCGTGCAGCGAGCCGTCGGTCTTGCCGCGGCCGCGCGGGGTGCGAACGTGATCGTAGATATAGGCCTCAGACATGGCGACCTCCTTGAAATGATGATTGTCATATATAGCGCGGTTGGCCCGCGCTTCAAACCGCTCAGAACGCTTCCGCGGCCAATTCCATCGTGGTTCCGGCGCCGGTCTGGATGCGCGCCAGGTGCAGCGCCGTCTCCGGCATCATCCGCTCCATGAAGAAGCGGCCGGTCACGAGCTTGGTTTTCAAATAGGCCGTCTCACCGGAGGCCGCAATCTTGCCCTGCACCACCTTGGCCATCTTCGCCCACATATAGCCGAGCGCGACAAAGCCGAAGAGCTGCAGATAGTCGGTGGCGGCGGCTCCCGCATTGTCGGGCTTCTTCATCGCGTTCTGCATCAGCCAGGTGGTGGCCTGCTGCAGATGGCCGAGACCGTTCGAAAGCGGCCCGACATAGGGCTTCATCGCTTCGTCGCCGCCATGCTCCTTGCAGTAAGTACCGACCTCGGTGAAGAACGCCATGATGGCGCGGCCGCCGTCGCGCGGCAGCTTGCGGCCGACGAGGTCAAGCGCCTGGATGCCGTTGGCGCCCTCGTAGATCATCGCAATGCGCGAGTCGCGGACGAACTGCTCCATGCCCTGCTCGGCGATATAGCCGTGGCCGCCATACATCTGCTGGGCCTGGACCGCATTGGCAAAGCCATTGTCGGTGAGGAAACCTTTCAGCACCGGCGTCATCAGGCCCATGTGATCGTCGGCCTCCTGCCGGTCCTTCGGGTCGGAGGAGCGATGGGCGACGTCGCTCTTGAGCGCGGTCCACATCACCAAAGCGCGGGCCGCCTCGTTGAAGGCGCGGATGGTGAGCAAGGTGCGGCGCACGTCCGGATGCACGATGATGGGATCGGCCGGCTTGTCCGGCGCCTGCGGCCCCGTCAGCGCGCGGCCTTGCAGGCGATCGCGCGCATAGGCGGCGGCGTTCTGATAGGCCACTTCCGACTGCGCGAGACCTTGAACAGCGACGCCGAGGCGGGCCTCGTTCATCATCACGAACATGCCCTGCATGCCCTTGTTCTCTTCGCCGATCAGCCAGCCGGTGGCGTTGTCGTAATTCATCACGCAGGTGGAATTGCCGTGAATGCCCATCTTGTGCTCGATCGAGCCGCAGGTGACGCCGTTGCGTGCGCCGAGCGAGCCGTCGGCATTGACCATCACCTTCGGCACCACGAACAGCGACACGCCCTTGATGCCTGATGGCGCGCCTTCGACGCGCGCCAGCACGAGATGGATGATGTTGTCGGTGAAATCATGCTCGCCGGCGGAGATGAAGATCTTGGTGCCCGTGATCCTGAAGCTGCCGTCGGCCTGCCGCACCGCCTTGGTGCGGAGCAGGCCCAGATCCGTGCCGCAATGCGGCTCGGTCAGGTTCATGGTGCCGGTCCATTCGCCGGCGATCATCTTCGGTACATAAGTCTTCTTCTGCTCGTCGGTGCCGTGCACCAGGAGTGCTGCGGTCGCGCCCATGGTGAGCCCGCCATACATCGCGAAGGCCATGTTGGCGGAGATCTGGAATTCGTTGACGGCCTGCGAGAGCGTCACCGGCAGCCCCTGCCCGCCATATTCGGCCGGCGCCGACAGCCCGAGCCAGCCGCCTTCGGCGACCTGCTTGAACGCCTCCTTGAAGCCCTTCGGCGTCGTCACGCTGCCATCGTCATGCCGCGCACAGCCTTCGAGATCGCCGACACGATTGAGCGGCTGCAGCACCTCTTCAGACAGCTTTGCCGCTTCGCCGAGAATGGCCTCGCGGACATCACTCGACGCGTCGGAGAAACCGGGAAGATTGTCGTAACGGTCGATCTGGAAGACGTCGTTGAGCAGGAAGCTCACATCCTCCACGGGGGCTTTGTAGATCGGCATGGGATGCTCCGGCAGGCAGGGTGGGAATGGGTGGCGCCGCGTGACGACAGGACTGGCAGCGCATCGGTGGTGAGATTCCCGACAAGGAGCTTAAACCTTTCGGGTTTGCAGGGAAGCGATTATCGCGGCGCCTCTTGTTCGGCAGACGCCTTTTCGGTGGACTGGCGCATCAGCTCTTGGCTGGTCAGCTCTTGGCTGGCCAGTTCTTGGCCCATCAGGCGGTGCAGCAGGTTCATCGCCTTCAGCGGCCGCACCATCACCTTGAAATGGGTGATCCGCCCATCGCCGTCGAAGGTGATGATGTCGACGCCGTTGATCGTGATGCCGTCGATCTCGCGCTCGAACTCCAGCACCGCCCCGTTCTCGCTGCGCCACTCGCCGCGATAGACGAAGCCGGGTCCGCCCAGCACCTTCTCCGCGCTCGCAAGATACTTAAATGTGATGTCGCGCCCGCGCTGCGGCGTGTGCACCACCGGGCTCTCGAACACGGCGTCAGGGTGCAACAGGTCCCAGAGCGCCTTGCGGTCGTGGGACTTCATGTAGGCGTACCACTGGGCGAGGCCGTTCAGGGCCGCCTCCTTGCTCATGGAACGTCTCCTCCTCTTCGGCGGGATCCCCGCTCATATGCATATTGACGCATATGCGCCTTTGTGCATAAAGTCAAGGAGACACGGAGAAGCAAGCCCGGAGAAGCAAAACCATGGCACTCGGCGACGCGATCCTCGCTTGCCTGACGGAACGGCCGATGACGGGCTATGAGCTCGCCAAGACGTTCGATGCCTCCATCGGCTTCTTCTGGAAGGCCGACCACCAGCAAATCTACCGCGAGCTGTCGAAGTTGCGCGACCGTGGCCATGTCCAGGCCCGCGAGGTGGTGCAGTCCGGCAAGCCCAACAAGCTGGTCTACACCCTGACATCAGAAGGCCGGGCCGCTTTCCGCCACTGGGCGGCGCGGCCGAGCGTGCCGGCCTCGATCAAGGACGATCTCCTGGTGCGGATGTACGCCCTCGACTGCGTCGACATCGAACCGCTCCGCACCGACCTGATGGCCCGGCTGGAACATCACCGCGACCGCTACGAGCGCTATGAGCGGCTGCTCAACAAGCGTTTTCCGCAAGGGGTGGCCACGCCGGCCGACATGGGCAAGCTGCTGGTATTGAAGATCGGCATGCGCCATGAGCGCGCGGTGGCCGAATGGTGCGAGGAGGCGATCGAGGCCCTTGCCGCGCTCGCGGGCCACAGCAACGTCGTGCCGCTCGACGGGAGCCAAAGCGAAGTCGGCTGACGCCAGCGGAACCGAGCAAATTGCATTCCGATACCGCGCGGTTCCATTTCCGCTAACTTTAAGGCCCGGCTCGGCAATTCCTTAACCCGTTCTTTACCCTAAAGGGAAAAAGTCGGCGTCTGAGGCAGACGACTGGCGCGGAATTGGATTGTCTCGTTACAGGGACGCGCGGGGAGGCTGCGGGCGCCAGGTGGGGGCGCCGGAGCGGAGCCGGACGAGATCAATGAATTCGCGCGTATCGTGGAGTGTTGACGGCATCGATCCATCCGTCCGCGAAAGGGCCGAGGCCGCCGCACGCCGTGCCGGCATGCCGCTGAACGAGTGGCTCAATTCCACGCTCGGCGAATCCACGCCGCCCAATTTCAAGAATCCCGCTCCCGCCGCCTCGCCGGCCCGCGATGTCGCCGACATCCACCAGCGGCTCGATTCCATCACCCAACAGATCGAGCGGATCTCGCAGCCGATGCCGCGGGGCGACGCCACGCGCGAGCAAGGCGTCGCGCGCCAGCTCAACGACGCCATCTCCCGGCTTGATGCGCGCCTGTCGCAGATTTCCAATCCGCAAGCACAGCGGCAGAACGCGAACCGGCAGCAGCGCCAGAACGAGGCCGTCGAGCGCGCCGCCGGCCAGGTTTATGCCGCCCCGGCCCAGCCGCCGCAGGCCTATCAAGCGCCGCCGGCCTATCGCAATTCGCCGCCGCTCAATCCCGCTTCGCTCGACTTTGCCATCGCCGAGATTGCTGCGCGCCAGAACGAGCTCGACGGCCCCGCACAGCGCGCGATGCCGCCGCGCCAGTCGCCGCCGATCGCACCGATGATGGCGCCGCCACCTCCGCCGGGCCCGGATTTCTCGGCGCTGGAACGGCACCTGTTCAAGATCACGAGCCAGATCGAGGCGCTGCAGCGTCCCGACATCGAGAACTCGATCGCAGCGTTCCGCAGCGAGCTCGGCGAGATCCGCGCCGCCATCACCGAAGCGATGCCGCGCCGGGCGATCGATTCCATCGAAAGCGAAATCCGCTCGCTGTCGCGCCGCATCGATGACAGCCGCCAGGGCGGCCTCGATGAGCGGGTGCTCGGCAATATCGAAAACGCGCTCAACGAAATCCGCGACGTGCTGCGCTCGCTGAAGTCGGCCGAGCAACTCGCCGGCTATGACGAGGCGATCCGCAATCTCGGCGCCAAGCTCGACATGATTCTGAGCACGAGCAGCGACCCCGGCACGGTGCGGCAGCTCGAAAGCGCGATCACGGCGCTTCGCAACATCGTCTCCAACGTCGCCTCCAACGACGCGCTGGTCCGGCTTTCCGACGACGTGCGGATGCTGTCGACGAAGGTCGACCAGATTTCGCACGCCGGCGGCGCCAGCGACTCCTTTGCCGCGCTGGAGAGCCGCATCGCCGCGCTGACCTCGGCGCTCGAAGGCCGCGAGCGGCCGCAATCATCAGACAATTCCGAGCAGATCGAAAGCGCGCTGCGCGGGCTGTCGGACCGCATCGACCGCATGCAGGTCGGCAATGACGGTGCCTCCGCCTTCGCGCATTTAGAGCAAAGAGTCTCCTATCTGCTCGAGCGCCTGGAATCGTCGCCCGGCGACCAGCGCTCCGGCAATCTTTCCCGCGTCGAGGACGGGCTGCAGGACATCCTGCGCCATCTCGAAAGCCAGCATGCGGCGTTGTCTTCCTTTGCCGACAACCAGCAAGCCGCACTCGCCTCCTTCTCCAACGGCCGGCAGCGTTCCGACGAGCCGCGCGATGACGCCCTGGTCGATCTCGTCAAGCGCGAGCTGTCCGACATCCGCTTCAGCCAGACCAAGACCGACCGCCAGACCCAGGATTCGCTGGAAGCGGTTAACTCCACCCTCGGCCATGTGGTCGACCGGCTGGCGATGATCGAGGGCGATCTGCGCGCCGTGCGCCCGGCGCCGGCGCCCGCCGCGCCAGAGTCGCAGACGATGTCGCCGCGCGTCGCGCAAGCGCCGCAGGCAAATCAAGCGCCGCAGGCTTATCAAGCGCCGCAGGCCTACCAAGCGTCGCAGCCCAAGCCGGAATTGCCCAACCCCGCCGCAAGCCAAATCACGCCTCAGGCGCCGCATTTCGCCGCAGCGCCACGCGAATTTCATGCGGCCGGGCCGGTTGCCGCACCTGCCGTCGTCACGCCTCCGCCGCTTGCGATCAGCGAGATCCTGGTGCCGACATCGGCGCCGCGTCCTGCGGCGCTGGCGCCCGACTTGCCGCCCGATCATCCGCTCGAACCCGGCACGCGGCCGGGCGGCCGCTTGTCTTCGCCGAGCGAGCGCATCGCCGCGTCCGAAAGCGCGATCAGCGAAATTCCGTCGGCGCCGAAAGAGCCGGTGTCGTCCTCGAGCTTCATTGCCGCCGCCCGCCGCGCCGCCCAGGCTGCCGCCGCGGCGCAGCCCGCCAATGACAAGGCCGGCCGTGCTGCCGCCAAGGCGAAGGCCAAGGAAGCTGCGAAGGAAGCTGCCAAGGCCAAGGGCAGCATCAAGGATGCTGCCAAGGACAGTGCAAAGCCGTCCTCGGCCCTGACCACCAGGATCCGCTCGCTGCTGGTCGGCGCGAGCGTGGTCGTGATCGTGCTCGGCACCTTCAAGCTCGCGATGAACCTGCTCGATGTCGGCGACCTCGCGCGCATTCCTGGCTTCGAAAAGTCGTCGGATCAGGCGCCGCCATCTCCGCCCGCCGCCAAGAGCCCGGCGCAGGATCAGTCCGCACCATCCGCGCCTTCGCTGACCTCGCCGACCCCGATCGGCAAGCAGTCGCTGAACAACATGGCACCTGACGCGAGCGCAACCGTCGCCATTCCGCAACTGCCGGCAGCGCCCGCGGCAACGATGAGCGACATCACCGGCTCGATCCCGAACGTATCTGTGCCGAGGCAGACCGCTGCGGTCCCGCAAGGTGAGCAGTTGCCTGAGTTGATCGGCGGGCCGAACCTGCGCGCAGCCGCGCTGAAGGGCGATCCGACCGCGGCCTATGAAGTCGGCGTGCGCTTTGCCGAGGGCAAAGGCATTCAGCCAAGTTTCGAGGAAGCCGCGAAGTGGTACGACCGCGCGGCCAATGCCGGGATCATTCCGGCGGTGTTCCGGCTCGGCACGCTCTACGAAAAGGGCATGGGCGTGAAGAAGGACATCGACACCGCCCGCCGCTACTACATCCAGGCCGCCGAGCGCGGCAACGCCAAGGCGATGCATAACCTCGCCGTGCTGGACGCCGACGGCGGCGGCAAGGGCCCGGATTACAAGAGCGCGGCGCAGTGGTTCCGCAAGGCCGCCGATCGCGGCGTCGCCGACAGCGAGTTCAACCTCGGCATCCTCTATGCCCGCGGCATCGGCGTCGAGCAGAACCTCGCCGAATCCTTCAAATGGTTCAGCCTCGCGGCCGCGCAGGGCGATGCCGATGCGGGCCACAAGCGCGACGATATCGCCAAGCGCCTCGATGCCCAGTCGCTCGCAGCAGCCAAGCTCGCGATCCAGACCTTCACCGCCGAGCCGCAGCCCGACGACGCCATCAATGTCGCGACGCCGCAAGGCGGCTGGGACGTGGCGTCCGGCGCGGCCGCAAAGCCTGCGGCCAAGCCGGCATTGAGCAAGCGCGCATCGCGATAATCTTTCCTGCTTACTCCGCTGTCGTCGCCCGCGCCGGAGCCTTGGCGTAGGCGGGACCGGCGCCCCAGTATTCCAGAGACGCCTCGGCTTGAATCGAGAAGCCGCGGCGTGCTGGATGCCCCGGTCAAGCCGGGGCATGACGGCGGAGGTAAAGGCGGCGACCTATATCTCTACGATAAGCCCTGGTGTAGACAGAGCGCGTCTTTGTAGACAGAGCGCGGCTTGCGCTTTGGACAGCCTTGTCGTGCGAGGATCAAACATGGCGGTCGATGATCGCGACCATGACGGAAAGCGCTTCCAGAGCTCACCGACCGGGCCCTGGGTGACGCCGCCGGCGCGCGCGCCGACCCATCCGCCGCAACCGCCCCGGCCAGTCGGACCGTCACTCGTCGCGCGCCGCCGGCCGATCTGGTCGGTCGCCATCTTCGTGCTGTTGCTGGCCGGCTATGGCATCCGCGCCTATCGGGACTTATCGCGTCCCGACGCCTGGGCGTATTGGAAGGACCAGTATTTCTCGCCGAGTCTGAGCGCGTCGCTGATCCCGAACGTCGACATCGACGGCTCTGGTCACGGCGGCGCTGCGCTCGCAATCCACGGCGTGATCGGTGCAGCCGGCGGGAGTTGGCTTCGTGCGCAGATCGACGACGCCCATCTGCCGCCGGGCGACACCATCCTGCTGTCCTCTCCAGGCGGCGATCTCGGCCAAGCCATCATCATGGGAGAGATTATCCGCGCGCACGGACTGGCAACGGCGGTCGGTACGTCAGACACGTCGGGGAAGGTCCGGCCGGCTTATTGCGCCAGCGCCTGCGTGCTGGTCTATGCCGGCGGCAGGCCGCGTTATGGCGTGGAAGGCTCGCAACTCGGCGTCCACCGCTTTGTCACGACCACGCCGGTCAGCGACCCCGTCGCCGACACGCAACGCATCGCAGGCCAGGTGCTGGGCTATATGACGAAGATGGGCGTCTCCTCCACCGTCGTGGAGGAAATGTCCCAGACTCGCGACGTGCGCTGGCTTGATCCGAAAGCGGCGCTGGCGATGAACCTGATCACCGATCCCGTCGGTGCGCGCTGAGTCCGCGAGGGTGTAAGACCTTCATGGTGAGGAGCGCCAAAGGCGCGTCTCGAACCATGAGGCCCGTGGCCCATCCTTCGAGACGCGGCCTATTGGCCGCTCCTCAGGATGAGGTCGGGTGCAAGTGGCGCGATTTCCGATGCGCATACCGGCGCTATCACTCGATCACCGTCGCCACACCGGGCTCCAGCAGCTTCAGCCGCTTGCCAAACCCGAGTGCATCGAAACTCACCCGCAAATCCCCAGCGTTCTGCCGAAAATGCGCCCAGCCGTCGGTATGCACGGGGACGATCACCGCATCGGGAAACGCGCGCGCGGTCTCGATCGTGTCGTTGGTATCCATGGTGAGATGGAACGGCCCGCGCGTCTGCGCGGCGCCTGCGAACGGCAGCACCACACCGCAACTAAATCGCCTGGCCACCTCGGCGACGCCGTCGAACCATGTGGTGTCGCCGCTGACATAGATCGGTCGACTGCCCGCTTTGTTCGAGGCCAGGACAGAGCTAATCACGAAGCCGACGACATCGCCCGACAGCGGCTCGATGCCGGCCGGACCATGCCGCGCGGGAGTCGCGGTGATCGTGAGCTTGTTGCCGCCCTTGGTGAGCTCGGTGACACCCCACGGCGCAAAGCCTTCGGCATGAGCGCCGAGCCTTTTGGCGCCAGCCTCGGTGGTCAGCACGCGCTTGGCCTTGGACAGGAACGCCTTGCCGGAGTGATCGAGATTGTCCGAATGCTGGTCGTGGCTAAGCAGCACCGCGTCGATCTCACCCACGGCATCGGCCGACATCGCGGGACCTTCGAGCTTCTCCAGCTTCACATGCGGGAGTTGATAGCTGCCGGGGCCGTCGAAGGTCGGATCGGTCAGGAGGCGAAAGCCGTCGATCTCGATCAACGCGGTCGGGCCGCCGATCAGGGTGATGGAAAGTGTCATGATGCACTCCATTTTGGCGCAGCGGGACGAGTCACGAGATAGATGCCGAGCGCGACAGGGATAATGCCGAGGAGATCGCGGAACGTGAGGTGCTCACCGAGCACGAGCCACGCGAACAGCATGCCGAGCGGCGGCATCAGGAAATGATAGGCACTGGCGGCGGTCGCGCCACACACTTTCAGCAGATGAAACCAGATGAAATAGCCGAGGATCGATCCGCCCAGCGTCAGGAACGCGAACGCGAGAACGAGCCGCATGCTTGGAACGATCTCGCTCACATCGGCGAAGGTGAGCGCAATCGGCGTCAGCACGATGCCGGCGGCGAGGTTCTGGATGCCGTTGCCGATCCACAGGCTGCCCTTCGGCGCGAACAGCTTGAACAGGACGGTGCCGGTAACGAGGGAGGCGAGCGAGGCCAGCGTGAACAGGATGCCATGCGGGCTGTCCGTGCCGATCGACATCCGATGCGAGACGATGAGGCCGACACCAGCGATGCCGAGCAAGAGCCCCGCCACCTTGCGCCAGGTCAGCACCTCGCCGAGGAACAAAGCGGCCAGCGCCGCGGTGAAGACCGGATTGGCCGAGACGATCAGGCCGCCCAGGCCGGCCGAGACCGATTTCAGCCCGGTATAGCCGAGGCCGAGATAGAGCGCGTTGTTGGCGACACCGAGGATCGCGAAGATCGCGGCCTCACGCCAGGAAAGCTGCCAGCCGCTGCGGCCGAAGGCGGAGGTGCCCAAAATCAGGATGCCGGCGAGCGAGAAGCGGCCTGCGAGCAGAATCAGCGGCGGACAATCGGTAACGCCGATCTTGCCGGCGACGAACGCAAAGCTCCAGAGCAGGCAGAACAGAGCGATTTCGAGGGGCAGCCAGTTGAAACGGGATCGCGGGGCCGAGGCCGCAAGCGAGGGGGCGATGGACATGGGTTTCTCCTTGATGCCCTGGGTCTAGGGCACCACCTTCCCATTTGGAAATTAAATGATAGACTGAAATTCAGTGGATTTTCGAATGGTGTCAAAATGCTCGATCTGGAGCTTCTGAAGAGCTTCGTCTCGGTGGTCGATGCCGGCGGCTTCACCCGCGCCGGGGAGCGCGTCCATCGCACACAATCGACGGTGAGCCAGCAGATTCGCAGGCTCGAGGAGGATCTCGGCCAGACTCTGCTCAACCGCAACGGCAAGGACGTGACATTGACCGAGCCCGGCGAGCGGCTGTTGTCCTATGCGCGCCGGCTGCTTGCGCTGGCCGAGGAAGCGCGCGATGTCGTCGGACAGCCCGGTCATGAAGGCGCGGTGCGGCTCGGTCTGCCCGAGGATTTCGCGGCCTATCGGCTCACGCGGTTGCTTGCGGCATTTTCGCGCTCGCATCCGAGCCTGCGGCTCGACGTGCGCACCGACCAGAGCCTCTACCTGAAACGCGAGCTCGAGCGCGGCGAGCTCGACCTTGCGCTGCTCAAGCGCGACGCGGCCGAGAAGGGCGGCATCGCCTCCTGGCCGGAGCGGGTTCATTGGGTCACGAGCAAGAGCCATCCCTGCAATCTCGGTAGCGGATCGCTGCCGCTGATCGGCTTTCCCGGCGGCTGTCTCTATCGCGCCCGCGCCATCCATGCGCTGGAGAGCGCCGGCCGCGCCTGGCACATGGCCTATACATCGTCGAGCCTTGCCGGCATCCAGGCGGCGGTGGCAGCCGGCATGGGCCTGAGTATCCTGTCGGAGATGGCGATCCAGTCCGATCACCGGGTGCTGACGGCAAGGGAAGGCTTTTCGCCGATCGACAGGACCGAGCTCGCGCTGGTCGCCTCGCCCGACGCGAGCCCCGCAACCTTGCGCCTCGCCGACAAGCTCGCGGAATACTGCGACAGCGTGCAGGCCAAGGCGGCGTGAGTTCTCTCTTCTCCCTCGCCCCGCCCTTGCGGGGAGAGGTGAAGAGGAAGCAAGTGAATCAATAACA
>Ga0210401_10005946_pt1 | contig 12470 bp, 20 predicted proteins | sample IncBWH32MmetaG_FD_150866 | JGI IMG/M metagenome (GOLD analysis project Ga0210401, IMG submission 150866) | Forest soil microbial communities from Barre Woods Harvard Forest LTER site, Petersham, Massachusetts, United States - Inc-BW-H-32-M | ecosystem: Environmental > Terrestrial > Soil >... | reverse complement strand
CGGAGACGAAATGCCGCCCGCTCCCGCATCAAATGGATGTTCACAACAGACAAAGGCTCGCGCCAAAATGGGCCGCGCCTATCCGCCCACTTCCAAAGAGTCATAATCACTGTGCAGAGCCACTAGTAGATTTGTGGACAGACGACAGGCAAGGGGGACTCACCTGGTTTTCGGTGAGGATAGCCGGTGCAGAAATTCTTGATGCAATCGGGGTCCTTCAGGTTCTTGCATTTCTCGCACCTCGCGACGCAGTCCTCGAAGGTCACAACAGGTTGAGTATGCTCAATTGGCGGGGGTTGCTCAGTAGGCGGGGGTCGCGAGGCCTTCTGACCGGTCGCTGGACTAACGACGAGTGCCAGCAGAAGGAGGATGGCTCGGCATCTCATTTGGGGCACGCTCACCCTCAAAGAAGCAGGCAGAGTACGTGGCTTGCAGTGCTGATCTTTGATCTCGATCAACTCAAGGCTCGTATGGAAGCCGCGGATGACGGCAACACGGTCGATAGCTGCATCGTCCTGCCGCTGCTGCCTGGAAGAAGATCCTCGCCGCCGAGATGGCTGTCAAGACAACACCGGTCCTCGAGGCGCTGTTCAAACTGCAGAAGAAGTGACGCGGGGTCGGGCCGCGCTGAAGGATTTCAGGCTGATTGTCCCGCCCGAGGGAAACCGGGCGGGTCCGATGCTACCTTCACTCTGCAGGTTTATTGGGGATAAACCTCACAGACCGGCGGCACCGGTACGGCACGGTGGGTGACCGTGCCGGACGCCGCAAGTTGAAAGCGAACGCGTCAGTTCTGATGAGGTCGGTCAGTAGCCACAGCTGCGAACACGGAGGATGTGGTTGCGGTAGATGTCAAAGCGCGGCACCCAATGGCAGTAGCCGCAACCGTTTCAATAATAGCTATCATTGGAGAAGCCGTCGTTATAGGAGCCGTGGCGCCAGCCCCAGCCATGATGGAAGTCATGGTCTTCATGGAAGCCATGCTCTCCGTGGAACTCACGGGCTTCGGCCGACGTCGCGGTGACGGCGGTGCTGCGGGTTGCGACAAGCGCGGCGAGGGTGAGGGCGGCAATTCTGGTCTTGATCGACATAACAAACTCCTTGTCGAAGAAGACGCCCGGCTGAATGGTGTTGGGCGCGTCGGCGCCCACTCCTTGCGCGCCAGAGTGCGCGATGCCCAGGCGAGGCTCACCGAAACCAGCGTCTCGCGCCGATTGTCGCGGAATGCTTCGTGCTTCAGGCCGCCGATGTCGGTCTTGTCGAATGCCGACATGTGGGCACACCATCAAGAACAAGTCCAAGCTCATCGGCCGGGTCCGGCGCATCAAGGGACAGATCGAAGCGATCGAGCGCGCGCTGGAAGCCGAACTCGGCTGCGCCGACGTACTGATGCTGGTCGCCTCGGTGCGAGGTGCCGTGAACGGGCTGACCTCGGAGCTTCTCGAGGATCACATCCGTCATCACGTTGTCGATCCCGCGCACGAACGGAACCCGGAGAAGGCCAAAGGGGCCGCGGACCTGATTGATGTCGTACGGACGTACCTGAAGTAACGAACGAGGATTGCCCCATGAGCCAGATCGGTGGCGCGGCCTTTCCAGCCATTCACAGCCATGTGTTCCTTTCTGAGGACCACCAGAAAAGCGAGCGGAAGACCTGGGCGGTAATTTGGCTGTGCAGCGCGATGATGGTCGCCGAAATTGTCGGTGGCTGGTTGTTTGGATCGATTGCGCTCGTTGCCGACGGACTTCACATGAGCACCCATGCCGGCGCCCTATTGCTCGGGGCGCTCGCCTACATCTACTCTCGGAGATACGCGGATGATCCGCGCTTCACCTTCGGGACCGGCAAGCTGGGAGATCTGGCTGGGTTCACGAGCGCCATCATCCTGGCGATGATCGCGCTGCTGAACGGTTACGAAGCCATCAGTCGCCTTTTCGAGCCGGTTCCGATACATTCGCCGAGGCGATACCCGTTGCTGTCCTCGGACTTGCGGTCAACATCGCCAGCGCCTAGCTGCTCAGCGGCGGCAACCATCATGGCCATAGCCACAGGCATGGGCCACCTTGACGAAGACGAAACGAATCGGATCACGACCAATGCTGGTGACGTGGTCCTGGAAGTGTTTGAGGACGGCGTGCCACCGCGCTTCCGCCTTCGCGCGGAAAGGGGCACCGAACTTGTGGCAGCAGGCGGAGCGCGGTCTCCCAAGGCGAAGGACTGGATCAAGGTGAAGAATCGCAAGGATCCGGCAGCTGATGCTGTTCTTGCAGCTCGGGCAGGGCGTCTCCGACTTCGCGCGGATCGGCCGGCCGCACATTCGAAAGCCGGAGCATGTCGCCCCCTCGTTGCGAAAAGGCCATCCCGGCCGCTGGATCGCCTTTCGCCAGCACAAGAACCGCCGCACGAAGCCGCTCGATCAGGTGATCCCGATCCTGCCACAGCTCAACACGGTCTTGGCTGGCTCGACGCTGAGTGATCCGGCATTCTTGGAACCGGCCCACAAGCGGCCGTTCATGGTGAAGGGATTGGCTAACTGGTTCGGGGAGCGGTGTATCAAGGCCGGCGCGCTTGGACGCGCCCGCGGGCCCCGCAAGGCTGGCGCAACCATGGGCGCAGAGTATGGTGCGACCGCCCATCCGCTGATGGCGATCTTCGACTGGAAGACGATCGAGCGGGCCGAGGTCTGCCTGCTGATGTTTGCAGACGGAGGCAACTAAGCCAAACAGTTTCCGGATCAGGTTGATGATGAAACCGGCCGCCGCGCCGATGCCGGCACCGACGAAGCCATAACCGACCGCCGTTCCGTTGTCGCCGATCAGCGCACCGCAGAATATGCCGATGCCGCCACACAGCACGATCATCCCGATCAGGGTGCGGTCGTTCTCCCACTCGCTCCCGAAGTGGTGACGTTCCCGCGCGCTCTTCACGTAAGCCCCGGTGGGCTCGCGCGAACCGCAGCGCGGGCAGCCAGTCGCCGAAAACGAGACCATTGCCTCGCAATCATGGCTGGCGATCGGCTCTCGCGCAGGTTTTGGTGTATGCTCCATGCACGCAGTCTAGCCGCTGGACGTGCCTTTGGAAATGGCGCTCCCTGGGTGGGTCACAGGGGGAGAAAAGCCCTTGAAACTACATTGAAGAGTTTTGTGATCGCCAGCCGACAAGCTGCTGATTTTTCTATGAAATTAGTGTCGTGCGGGTGGCCAACTATTTTCCGACCGTATCCCGCAGGAGCGCGTTCTCGCCCTGATGCCGCAGATCGGCGGCGTACTGCTCGTGCTGGCGCGCGCGAGCCGACGCATTCGCCGCATAGGACAGGCGGTCGACGATCCGACTACGCTGCCGGACGGCTAGGCGCTGCGCACCTTGCGCGATGTCGGGTGATGCTTGGCTCCATCTACTGCGGGCACACACATGTTGGCACAAAGATGCATCTGCGGGAGACGCGCGGGCTACTCCCGCCTGGCGGGGGAGTTTGCCGGGTCTTTTCGTCAGTCCAGCCGGGGACGGCAAAGCGCGCCGTGGGCCGCACATCTTGGCTCTGACGCGGTTGCTTGCACGTCGGCCGGACGGCTTCTTCGTCGCTCCATTCGAGACCGGTGAGAACGGACCCGACCTGTTCCGCGCGGCCTGCAACACGGGATTGGAAGGCATGGTCGAAGCGGTACCGCAACGATCAGGATTGAGACCAAGCCACGGGCTCTCCTCCTGATAGCGGAGTAGGGTGGTGCTTGGCAGCCATCCAGATCCTCATTTCAGCCTGCGCCAGTCTATGCGGACCGCACACCTTCCCTTTCGAAGCATTGTCGCGCCGCGGCGAGTGCGACGCAGTGCGTAAACTGGCTTGCCGATCGCTGCGGTAATCGTTGCTAGGTTGCCATGCTTTGTCGCCCGGGTTAGGCTCAAACCAGCAATCGAGCTGGAGGTATCGATGGATCGGCACCGGACGGTCTTGATTCTGTTTACGGTTGCCGCGGCCGTCGTGATCGTGATTGCGTCCGCGACCACGTTGGAACGCGTTAAAACTCGCCGAGCCAACAACGACAGACCGGCTGGCACGATAGGCTTAGCGAAGCCGCACCAACCGCTTGACCGCGCACCGGGCGAACCAATTCCAAAAGGTCAGTAGTCGGGCGACCAAGCCGGCACGCGAGACTGCGTTTAATTGAACCGTGGTCTACCCAAGCGCCGGCCCGTGCCAAAAACGCATCGGCGGCGCCAAGGCGATTGAGGGCTGTACCGCTCGGGATTCATGCCCGCGGGGTTACGCGAAGTCATTCATGATCTGAACGCCGTGAACAGGCTCATGACTTCCATTGCTGCGCAGCGGGCCTCGATGGCGGGGCGTGCTCAGGCATTATGTATGTGCAGAGGGATGCCACAGCGGCGCCGACAACGACGCAAAGAGAAAGTACACTCTTGACCGCCAGATGGTGTTCCGGAAGCAGTGCTATGTTTTTCAGCCCGTTGTTTTCGTCCCAGTCAGTGAAGTCCAGTGTTGGCCGAGCGACAACACATTTGGATGTCGCGCCCTTATCGATGGTGACCTCGTAGGTCTCCTTGAACACATCGCCGTTTCCCCAAGATTTCCAGGTGCAATCAGATCCGTCTGCTTGTCGCCCTTCTTGCAGCCGGTCTGCATGTAACGAGCACATCCGCCCTAGCTCCTTGCTCCGCTGGCGGTGGCCCTCCTGCTCGCTGCCGGCATACACGCGGCGCGTGCAGGCTCACGCTGACCATTTGCCGGGATGGCCTCGTGCATGACAATCCTGACCGCTTCGCAGAGATGCTGGGGAGATCATGGCGCGTCGCATGATCGGAGCTTTCCAAGCGACTCGAACTCGTGCTGTTCAGGCGGGTCGATTTCGCTGCCCGACGAAGCCAGATCACGACCGGCTCGTGCATGGCACGAAGGTCCTTACCAAGCGAAAGGTGAACCAAGGGTAGGGAAGTGAAGCAAGGTTTTCTCACACGCCAGAGCATGGTACTCGCGACGAGCGTTTGCGGCGGACCTTTGGATCACTCGTTCTGGCAGGCGATATCTTGGGCCTCCCCGCGAAACCACTCCGTTGCCGTCAATCAGGTCATCGAGGCAATTGCATCGGATGTTGACCGGGCAGACCTGTAAGGAGCTGCGCGTTCCGGCGCTGTCGGACGAGCCAAAGGAACAACTACATTATCAAGCGCCATCAGTGGACTTTTGGCGGGAGACACGAATAAGCTGTACGGCGTCGTTCGATCTACCGAGACGAAGCCATGCTCCCGTTGCGCGGCGTGGACTTCGACAATGACAGCGCCTTCATGAACGATGTCGTCGTGCCATGGTGTCGCGAACAGAAGGCTACGGGCGCTTGGATGGCGTCGAAACGGCGCGCGTGATGGGCCGCCTCTATGCGGCGGCACGGCTCTACGTCAACTTCTTCCAGCCGTCGTTCAAGCTGAAGCAGAAGCGCCGCGAAGGGCTAAAGTGATCAAGCGCCATCATCCCCCATCGACGCCCTATGAGCTTACATTGGCGCATCCCGAGGTGACCACGGCCGTGAAGAAGCGGCTGCGCGATCAGTATCGCTCGCTCGATCCTATCGCGCTCTTCGCCGAGATTCGCGCAACCCAGGAGGAGCTCGGCAATCGTGTCGACCGTCGTGCCGGACAGGCGTACGGCCTGCAACGCGCCGGCACAAGCACCGCGCCAGCGACCGCAGCCATTTTTGCGAAGACGCTCGGCAAGACGATGAAGGCCGGCGGGCTGCGCGTGCCACACACCGGCGATCCCATCGGCCCTATAAAACTAGGGTTCGCGTGCCGTCCAAGCTCGACGCACATATTGCTATGATCGAGGGCTGGCTCGCTGCGCAGCCGCAGCTGACGGCACTCGCCATCGTCAGCCGGCTGAGCGAGAAATACTCCGAGGGATTCGGGACGAGACAGCATTCGATCGTGCTGAAGGTGCTTGGACGGAGGGCTGCCGAACAGCTGGTCGCTCAGGAGCCGCTCGGCGACGCCACGACCGCTGCGCCATTGCCCGGGGTTGTGGACGGCTCGGGCTATGTAGGGCCCGACCCGCCCACAGCCCACTCGTCAAGCAAGCCGGGGAAGCCACCTGGCGCGGCCGATTAATCGACATCGGATCGTCATTGGCAATGGCGCCATCAGGGTAACATCTGCAGATGAGGCAATACGGCGGGTCAATTTTGAACGCCGATTGACAGCCGGTTCAGATGGGCATCAGAACATCTGCTGGCGCCTGGAATATTGATTTCCCTCGCGTATCGGGAAAAGCGCCCGCGGGAGATTTCTCGCGGCGCCTCGTAACCTCAACTCCAACAACCACAATCTGCGCGACGGCAGGTGGTGCTTCTATCTCGCCGTCCTAATCGGTCGATCGGTCGCGCAACGTCCACTCCACTACGATATTTTGCCCGACTCTGAAACTTTGCATCACACGTCAGTGCGCATGTGGTTCATGTGCGCGCCGATTGCTCACCGCTGCATCGGTCAACGACGGCCAAACCGTCGCAAACAGAGCGCTCGGCCAGCGACGCGGACGACAATCGGACCGCGTGTATGCGCCGCCGACCGCACGATCTACCGAGTTGGGCAATTCGGTTTCACTTCCGTCTTCATTCATTGCGGAAGTACGACGGACGTCGCAGAACTTCGCATTTGTGCCACAAACAGACTTCTTGCGTCATAGCAAGGAGAGCAGATTTTTGTGATATAGGCTGGCGCCACCGTTTTCCACAACTATCGGTGGGGTCGGACTTGAAGGATGGACGTTTGGACGAGGCCTGTTAAGGGCGCTGTCCTGGCAATCATTCTTCGAAAGAGTGAACCGCAAGTTTCGCTTCCCGGCTATCACTCCGTCATCCGCGATGGTGCTAACCCAGTCGCGCGGTATTGCGAGGGGTTTACGCCCGTCGCCTGGCGGAAAACGCGCGTGAAATGTGCACGGCTCACAAATCCCACACGCACGCAGGCTTCCGAGACCGAAACGTCCTGCCTTGCGAGCAGCTCCATGGCCCTCCGAACGCGTTGCTGATTGATGAATGCAAGCGGCGTCCGTCCCGTCGCCGCACGGAATGCGCGGTGAAAATAGCTCGGGGTCAGGTCGGCCATCCGAGCGAGGTTTGATATGCGCAGCTCTGAGTTGAGGTTCGCCTCGATGTAGTCGGAGACCCTGCGAAGCTTCCATCGCGACAGCGCGCAAGTACTCTTTTCGACTATGCGCCTGTGGACGTAACGGTGCAGCAGATAGTTTGCGAGCGATCTCGACATGACTTCGCAATAAAGTGGATCGAGTCCGCCGTCGAGACTATTGAGACGAGCAAGCTCGAGAACCCCTGCGCGCAGGAACTCGTCGCTGACGTTGGTGAAGGTTGCCTGATCGAGCAGGCCCGTTGCAGAAGGCGCGTCTTCCTCCAGGACCGCGGGGTCGATGGACACGGAGGCCCATTCCGACGCAACGGCTTTGAGCTTCAGATGCCGTCGACAATGGGCGGGAACAAAGGACACGGTTCCGGCATGGTCGCTCCCGACAAAGTGATGGCCGCATGACGCCTCAACCTCCTGGTACTCTGCGCCGCCCTTTATGGTGACCAGAATGAGATGCTGGGGTGTGCAGATGATGCCTTCGACCCTGTCGGTGTATGCTCGGCGCGCGGTGTCGAACGAGCCGTCCGCCCATCGAAGGGAGCGCCAGTCTGTCGACAAGGGCTCAACACGTCGCTCATAAAGCATCAAGACCTCGATCGACGTCAGGCGTGGAGCGCGATCGCCGATCGGGGCCGGTCGATTTTCCCGTCGAAGGTGTCAGGATCGCGCGCGGAGCTCGGCTTGGGCACGAGCGATGATACCGTGATACTGTTTGCCGGGATACCAGGGCATATCAGCGATTCGATCAAATCCCGGTAAGCCCTGCATGTGACGCGCCATTCGCTCGCGCATGTCCGGATCCGGCAGCGTCCCCTGCAGTGACGCAACATTTTCCAGTGCATGCGCGGGATTCGACGTCGATGGTAACGCGCATGTGACTGCGGGATTCGAAATCACCCACCTCAGGAAGAATTGGGACCAGGTCTCGATGCCGATCTGGCGGGCAAAATCCGGAACCTGCTTGCCTTCTACGACGCGGAAGAGACGCGCCTTTTCGAATGGCATGTTGATCATGACCGCGACCCCATGATCGACCGCGGCACGCAGCACACGCCGTTCCGCGCTGCGATTGAAGACCGAATAGTTCACTTGCACGAAATCGACGCCACCGCGCTCGACCCAATCGGCAAGCGGCTCTTGATAGTCATTCTCATAGTGGGTAACGCCGACGTAGCGGATACGTCCCTCCTTCTTCCAAGCCTTTAGATAGGGCACGATGACATCAACATTGACCAGGCTATGACATTGCATCAGGTCGATTCGTTCGCGCCAGAGACGGCCGAGCGACAAGTCGAGACTGTGCAAGGCGTGGCTCTCATCGGTCAAAAATTCGCCAGTGGCCCAAATCTTGTCGGCGACGAACATCCTGTCGTTGATGCCGAGTGCGATCGCGAAGTCGCCGACTGTGATTTCGGCGGTGCCGTAGAGCGGCGAGGTATCTATCAACCGGGTACCGGCATTCCAATAATGCCGGATCACAGCGCGCAGGTTCTCGCGCGGCTGACCCGGGATAGTATCGAAGGTGAGAAAGGTGCCGAGGCCGATGACCGGCAGCTTTTCGTTGGTCGAGGGGATTACGCGCGTAATGACATCTCCAGGCACTGCTGCAGGCCCCGTAGCCGCGGCTGCTGCCTCTCCCTGCTGCGCATGCGGTCGCGGGGATGCGCCGAAAGACTGTGCGGTGAGGACGCCAAGTCCGACTCCGCCCCTGATGAGAGCTCTGCGCGAGGTGCAACGGGAAAGAATTTGTACCATCATGTTCGTGTCTTCCGATTTGTTGCGAGCGCTCGGCCTGTAGGGCCGAGCTCGCCAGACGTGGCGATGCGCCACGGGCGCACGTGTCGGATTCTGAACTCGCTTGTCCGATTGTGACGTCAGCATTTTGAGGAAGAGGCGTCGTCGTAAAAGTCGGCTAATGGGATGGTCCGGCCGTGCTCCTGCCCGCAGTGACAGAAGCTGGCTCGGGGCAGCGTAGACAAGGAGCACACCATGTCCCAGATACCCAATAGCGTGATCGCCGTGATCGGCATCGATATCGGCAAGAACTCGTTCCACGTCGTGGGCCACGATGCGCGCGGCGCCATCGTGCTGCGGCAAAAGTGGTCGCGTGGCCAGGTGGAAGCGCGGCTCGCCAATCTCCCACCTTGCCTGATCGGCATGGAAGCCTGCGTCGGCGCCCATCACCTGAGCCGCAACCTCGCATCGCTTGGTCACGATGCCCGGTTGATGCCGGCCAAATATGTCCGCCCCTATAGCAAAGGTAGTTCATAATGCTGGGTGTCTGCCTATCGAGTTGGTGGTCACCTATCCGTTCCATCCCTCTGCCGGCCAGTTAGTGCCGATTGTCGGTCGCATCGAGCATGTCGGTACTCGCCATCTGATTATCCGTACTGCTGATAAATCGGGATTTCTTCTCCCAGCGTGGATGACGATCCCGGAAGCTGGCGCGATCCAAATCGTAGCTGACCCTCGATTGCCTCTGAATCGGATTATTGAGCTGCGCGCATTGGTGGACAGACTCATGGTGTCATCCTCCGGGGAAATGGTCCCCACCGGAGGACAGCGCCATGAGAAGAATGTCACCACCACAACAGCAGAATCTATTCGACCCAACACCAGCTCGCAGCGAGCTGTCGTTGCCCCATCGCTTGAAGGCAATGGAGCTGCTCAATGCTAACGGAAGCGACTCTCAGAACCGTGATCGAAAGCGACACCCCAGCAAGAAAGCGAGCGGGCAATGACCAAGATCACGCCTGAGCACCTCACCCGCGGAGCCATCGTCTACGTGCGTCAATCGACTCCATACCAGGTGACCAACAACTTAGAGAGCCAGCGCCGTCAATACGCTCTCGTGGAAAGAGCGCGTCAGCTCGGCTGGAGCGAGGCTCGCGTGATCGACGATGATCTTGGCCGTTCTGGTGCCGGAAGTGAACGGCCGGGGTTCGAGAAGCTGCTGGCAGCCATTTGTGAGGGCAACGTTGGAGCTGTGCTGTCGATCGAAGCTTCGAGGCTCGCCCGCAATGGGCGCGACTGGCATACATTGTTGGAATTTTGCGGCGTGGTTGGCACGCTGATTGTGGACGAGGACGGCGTCTATGATCCGCGTTCGCCCAATGACCGGGCTTCTGCTCGGTATGAAGGGAACGATGAGCGAGATGGAGTTGTCGATGTTCCGGCAGCGCTCTATTGAGGCGAGGAAGCAGAAAGCTCGGCGGGGAGAGCTCTTTCTCACTGTGGCGGTGGGCTATACGAAAACTGATGACGACCGTATCGAGAGGAACGCCGATCGCCGGGTGCAAGACGCAATCAATCTTGTCTTCGCGAAGTTCGCGGAACTGCAGACCATCCGCCAAGTACTGGTGTGGATGAGGCAGGAGCGGATCCCGCTTCCTGCCAACGATCGGACTGGGTGCAAGATCGAATGGCGGCTGCCAACCTATAGAACGCTTCATTCCATACTGACGAATCCGGTTTATGCTGGTGCATATGCTTTTGGGCGACGAACGACACACGTCACGATCAAGGACGGCCGCAAGCGAACTGGACGCAGTTGGCGTCGCGATCCGAACGCCTGGGATGTTTTGATCAAAGATCATCATGAAGGTTATATATCGTGGATCGAGTTCGAGACGAATCAACGTCTGATCGCAGACAACGCCAATGGGAGAAGATTCATGAGCCGCGGCTCGCTACGACGCGGCGAGGCCTTGCTGCCAGGCCTCTTTCGCTGCGCGCGCTGCGGACGCAAACTCTATGTTGCCTACGGCGGTAAGGGTGGTGCGACGCAACGTTACGTTTGCCGCGGCGCGTTCGATACTATGGCTGTCGCAAGCTGTATTTCCTTTGGGGGCATGCGAACCGATCGTGCCATTGCACAGGAAGTTCTGAACCGTTTGCAGCCGCTCGGGGTTGAGGCGGCGTTGGCAGCTTTGGAAACACAAGGACAGGAGCACTCGCAGAAACGACGCCAAGTCGAAAATGCCCTTGAGCAGGCGCGCTTCGAAGCTGCCCGCGCGCATCGCCAGTACGACGCTGCCGATCCGGACAACCGGCTCGTTGCCGGCGAATTGGAGCGGCGTTGGAACGAACGACTCGCCAACGTGCGAATGCTCGAAGATCAGCTCGCCCAGATGTCCGCGCGGCCGGTCGGCTTGGTCGCGGCCGAAGATCGCGAACGGCTGCTGACATTGGGCGCAGACCTGACGCTGGCCTGGAACAGCCCTGGCGTGAGCGTTGAGACGCGCAAGAAGATCATCCGTATATTGATCCACGAGATCATCGTCGACACGGCGGAAGACAAACTCGATTTGATTATCCACTGGCAAGGCGGCGATCATACGCGCCTTGACGTGAAAAAGAACAAAATTGGGCAAAACCGATGGGCGACGGACGCTGATGTGGTGGACCTCGGGAGCGTTCTGGCTCGTCAGATGCCGGATCAAGCCATCGCTTCAGTGCTAAACCGTTCGGGTAAATCGACCGGTCGAGGCAACAGCTGGACACGCTCTCATGTCTGCTCGTTGCGAAGTAAGAAAGGAATTGCTCCTATCGTGATGGTGAACGCCGTGAACGCGGTGAGGCGACGCTACTTGAAGCTGCCGAGACGTTGATGGTCAGCACTTCAACAGTTCTCCGAATGATCCGCGCTGGCACGCTTCCTGCCAATCAGCTCTGCAAGGGCGCGCCCTGGATCATCCGCCTCTCCGACCTCCACAACGACAGTGTGCGCCGTGAGGCAATGGCCCGGCGCGCACGACATCCGGTTTCCTGCGATCCGCTTCAGCAACCTCTTGATCTATAAGGAGATGGCTTCATGGGCATTAAGACGCGCCGTCGTGCAAGGGACAGAAGAACGACTTCAATGATGCCGAAGCGATTGCCGAAGCTGTGCAGCGCCCGACGATGAAGTTCGTGGCGACCAAGACCGCGGAGCAACTGGATCTGCAGGCGCTGCATCGGGTACGCGAGCGGCTGGTGTCGCAACGCACCGGCATCATCAACCAGATTCGCGCCTTCATGCTGGAACGCGGGATCGCGGTGCGCCAGGGTATCGGCTTCCTGCGCACGGAACTGCCCACCATCCTTGCGACGCGCACCGATGCGCTGTCGCCACGCATGTTGCGTGTCATCGAGGGAGTTGGCAGGCGACTGGCGCCAGCTGGATCAGCGCATCGAGGGCCTCTCCGGTGAGATCGAAGCCCTGGCCCGTCAGGATCCGGCATGTTCGCGCCTGATGACGGTGCCTGGCATCGGGCCGATCATTTCGAGCGCCATGGTGGCCGCGATCGGCACGGGAGAGGTATTCTCCAAAGGCCGCGAC
>Ga0210401_10005945_pt1 | contig 12471 bp, 7 predicted proteins | sample IncBWH32MmetaG_FD_150866 | JGI IMG/M metagenome (GOLD analysis project Ga0210401, IMG submission 150866) | Forest soil microbial communities from Barre Woods Harvard Forest LTER site, Petersham, Massachusetts, United States - Inc-BW-H-32-M | ecosystem: Environmental > Terrestrial > Soil >... | reverse complement strand
GCGAGGTCCGGGGCGACGCCGGCCAATTTCTGAGGATTGAAGCCTAGCCAGTGTTGCGCGCGCTCGATCAGATACAGGAGGAACATGGATATACCGCTGAACAGGAGCATGGCGGTACCGTATTCGATCCAATGCATTTCCTGGTCTTCGCGCACGCCGCAGAGCCGGTAAATCAAGCGTTCGATGGGCCGCAAAGCGAAATCGAGAAAGGTCTTGTCTCGATGGAAGACGCGCGCCATGAAAACGCCGAGCGGCTTGGTGATCGCAAGGATCACCAGCAAGAAGAAAAAAATCTGGAACCAACCGTTGGAGGTCATGGCTAGAAGTCTTCCGGGCGGAGAAGGGCCATCAGCAGATAACCAAACAGTCGCGCGCAAACTACAATGAGGAGAATATTTTCGAGCATGAGTTAGCCGCGCTTCTACTTGAGCCGTTCACAACCGCGAAGATACCAAATGGCCACCACGAAGAAAGCCAGGGTCGCCACTGTGAATGCCACATCTGCCACGAAAGACTCCTTCTGACTATCAAGCACACCTGTACAGATGCACTAGCAACCCTTGAAGATCAAATGAAGATCAAATCGACGCTCAGGCTGCTCTGGCGGCGGTTATCTTAGCCCTAGTTGATCGGAGCCTAAGGTGACTGGGCCCGCCGCGTGCCAGCGACGCGTAAATACTAGCGATCAACCGCTTAGGAAGTGATGAAGTGGACCTAAAGATTTTGTAAGGAAGGTAGGACAGACACTCCAGCTTGCCCTGAGCTGCGAAAGGTCAACCCGGGCCTTCGAAGGGGCGGCGTCCGCGCTAACACCAGCAAAGCCGACCAGTCCATTTAGAAGCTAGTCGTCAATCGCAGAGCATAGCTCCGCGGAGGGCCGATAGCGTTGCCGGAGAAGAGGCCCCCGAAGTCGATGACGTTGAGGCGGTTATTGATGTTTTGCACGTCGGCCTGGAAGCGCACCTGGAGTCTTTCGGTGCGCCAGATATCGGCGCCGAGCGACGCGTTGATCGACAGCGATGGGCGCACCCGGCCTTTATCGAAGTTCACGCGATCAACAACTGCCTGACTGTATTGAGCGAGCGCGTCAGCCTCCGTACCGTCAAATTCGAATGGCAGACCGCTTCCGTAGTCCGCTCCAACCCCGCCCCACACGCGATTGGTGAACTGGTAGCGCGCGCGCGTCCGGACTGTGTTGCGCTGGTCCTGGGAATCCCAGAAGCGTCCGGTGAGCTGGCTGAGAGCGTTGGAGGCGTCGTCGCCGAGGAAAAGGCCGCCCGTGACCGGGAGATACGCCGAGCCGACGATATAGGAATAACTCACAAACGCGTTGATGCGTTTCCAATGCGGAATTTCGATCTTTCCTTCGGCGCCGTAGATGTAGGCTTTGTCGAAGGCGATGGGAAAACTGACGGCGGTGCTCAGCAGTTGATCGTCATCGGCGTAATTGTTGACCCGGCGATCGAAAACGTTGGCGTCAAACTTGAGTTGACCGAAGAAACCCTTGCTGAGACCAACCTCGTAGTAGTTGCCGTGCGAAGGTAGCACCGGCAAACGCAGCACTTCGGGATTGAGCGATGCGATTTGAGGGGAGCTGGAAATCAGAATGTTTTCGGCGGACGGCGTCTGGAAGATGCGGTCATAAGCCGCGTGAAGGACCAAATCGAGACCAGGAAAGTAATAAGCCACACCCAGCCGGGGACTGACCGCATTTTGATTCACAAGCAATTGGTAGTGATCCCAGCGGAGGCCCGCGCTGACGGTCCATCTGCCGAGACGAATCTGATCTTGAACGAACGCGGATTGTTCAAGGTCGGGTCTGTCGCCAACGAAAGAAAATGTCGGCGGCGTTCCGGGGTCGAATTGCGTGAAGTCGGTGATGATGTCGCTAAACCGCTCGTGCAGGTAGGTTGCGTCGGACTCGACACCCACTTTCCACTCGTGACGGCCGTGATGAATAGAGACGCTGCCCTTGAAGTAGCCCTCACGGAAGTAGTTGTGTTGAAACGCGATTACTGGCGTCGAGAGCGGGTTGGAAAACAGATCGTTGGAGTTATCGCGGACCATGCCGCGGAAGTCACCGACTACGTTGGGCGAGAAAATGTGCTGATAGGAAACCGTGCCCATCGTTTCAAAATTGTCGGCGTTTTGCAGCTGCCCGGCGGCTTCCTGAACCTGCTCGTTCGGAATTTGGTAGCGCGACAGCTCATGGCGCAGGCTGACGCTCAGGCGATCATGGTCGGTCAAATCCCGCTCGTAGCGGACAGCGAAGTCGCCTGTGGTGGCCCGATTGGTGAAGTTTTGTGGGACGACGGGATTGAGGTAGTGATCGGTCATGTCTCCGCTGGCGCTGACGCCGAGCGTGTTTTTGCCCCATTGGTACTGACCCATGGCAAAAGCACCGGCGGTGTCGAAGCTGCCGCCGGAAAGTACCACCTGGCCGTGAAAACCTTCGCGGGAGTCGCGCACAGTGTTCAGTTCAACCACGCCACCCATTTTCCGGCCGTATTCGGCGGGGAAGTTCGCTGTATAGATGCTAAGAGATTGGATGTCGTCGGCCTCGATTTCCGGGCCGAAGCTTGGGGAACGGTTATCCGTAAGTGGGATGCCGTCAACCACAATCTGAGTCTGATACTCCGAGCCGCGAGGATGCAGGACAGCGTTACCTTCATAAAGCCAACCCGGTTGCGAATTTACGAGGTCTTGCAGCGAACGACCCGGCAGGGAACTGACCCGGTTTTCGATGTCGTCACTGCCCAAACGGTTGATGTCCCCGGTGCGATACGGATCGATCAGGGTTTCGGAGTCTTTGACGACCACCGAACTGCTTGCGGCGGCGATGGTTAGCTTTGCCGAATAGTCGGTAGGCGTTACCGAACGCACTTCGACAGTGTCCGAAAATCGCGCAAAACCATTGTGCTCGATCGCAATCTTGTATAGGCCAAAAGGCAACCGCTTGATGGTTATGTTACCAGCATCGTCGGACGAATACGTCGCGTTGAACTGATTGGCTTCGCTCACGAGCACTACGGATGCGCGAAGGCCAAGGCCGGACGGATCACTAACCTTGAGACGCAGCTCGCCCGTATTGCTTTGTCCTAAAGTGGATGCAGCGAAAAGAAGAAGAAGAAGGATGAGAGACCGCTTCACGAGCCTTTGCCCCCGTACCTGGTGTCCCTGCGATTCGAACGGACTCGGTGAGCTTGGCGGCCACGCATCGACGCCGATGCGGAAGCGAGTTCTCCCCTTGCTTGAATATTCCCCCTTCGGCGACTTTGTTCAATGTTTGTAATGGATATTTTGTCCGATTCGCCATCGGAGGGGCGTCCGGTCCGGGGAATGTCCTTAACCCGCGCGGTTACAGCGACTTAGGGGGTCGAAAAAAAGTGTGAACAAGCCGACTGTGGAAGGAATGTAGACTGTGTGAGCAGCTTTACCCTAACGATGACCGTTCCTGAATCAGGTCTGAGCCTTTTTCGAGTGCTGACAAGAGCGACGAAATCCGCCGACTCGGATTGTTCGGAGGTCGAGGCCGAGGTCGTACGTCTATTTGACGAGCATCGCACTCGCCTGCTGCGCTATGTGTTCTCGATCGGCCTCTCGGTGCACGACGGCGAGGAGATCGTTCAGGATGTGTTTCTCGCGCTGTTCCGCCACCTTCAACTCGGACGGCCACGCGACAATCTTCGTGGCTGGATCTTTCGCGTCGCGCACAACCTGGCTCTCAAGGAACGCGAGGCGAGCCATAAACGCCTAGACAGCGCGGAACTGGACGAAGTCGTTGCGGCCCGGCATGTCGATCTGTCGCCAAGTCCGGAACAGCAGTTGGCTTTCAGCCAGAGGCAACAGCGTCTTCTCGCTGCTCTTTACGCGTTACCCTCCCGCGACCAATTTTGCCTGCACCTCCGGGCCGAGGGCCTGCGTTACCGGGAAATAGCAGAGGTGCTGGACATGTCGCTCGGGGCCGTATCCAATTCCTTGTCGCGTTCAGTCGCGAGGCTCGAACGCGCGGATCGGGAGTGAGCTTATGCGTGCCAACGACTCTCATCTTTCCGACGAGGAACTGCTGCTCGCTGCCGACGGCGAACTCCCGTTAACTCGAATGAACGAATTGAGCGAACACCTGGCGGCCTGTTGGGATTGCCGGGCTCGAAGCGGGCAATTGGAGTCTGCCATTTCCGAGCTAGTGGCAGTTCGACATGCGGCACTCGATCCAAAACTACCGCCGGATATTGGAAGACGCGCGTTGTTGAAGGCGCATTTATCAGAACAGGCAGCACAATCAGGCGCCGGAGGATGGTCGCTGTTTTTTCGAGGCTTGGCTTTTCGTCGAGGGCTCGCGATCACCGCCGTCTCAGCGCTGTTGATCGTTCTAGCGACCGTTGCGGTGAGCTATCGCCTGCGCACGCAAAGTTCGGTGCTCAAACTTGCGCGGTTACCTTTGGAGCCTAGTCGAAAACTGACGCCGGGAGCGACGCGCCAAGTCAGTCTCCGAGAAGTTTGCAGCTCCCAGCCGGAGGACGGAAGCGCACGCGTCATTCCTGTTTCGGTGCAGCGCGAGGTTTTTCAGGAGTACGGAATGGACGGCGCGCCGCCGAAGGACTTCGAGGTCGATTTTCTGATCACGCCGGAGCTTGGCGGCTCGAATGACATTCACAATTTGTGGCCCGAACCGTATTACTCGACGGTTTGGAACGCCCGCGTCAAAGACGAGCTGGAAGATCGCCTGCACGAAATGGTTTGCAACGGGGAATTGGACCTGGGCACCGCCCAACGCGATATTTCAACCGACTGGATTGTAGCCTACAAGAAGTATTTCCATACCGATAGACCTCTCTAGGGACACAGGCATCTCGCCTACGACTCGACGCACGTCCTAACCAATGTGGATTGTGTGCGCTGGGGTCGAGCCTGTAACATTTTAGTGCTTGGGATACGTCTAAGCAGGATACTAACCTGCGGCGGCAATTCATCCGAGGCCGTAGTCGAGAAAATGAGCGAAAGCACCTACAAGTCACTGAACTATCGGCGTTTGCGGATTTTCGCAGCGACGCTGTGCCTCGGATCGATTGGCGGGCTTTCGTCCCTAAACGCGCAAGAGGCGCCGGTAGCGAACGCAAAAGCGGTTGGCACGGTCAAGAGCGCTTCGGGAAAGAGCATCACACTCTCCGCTGAGGGCGGAAGCGAGATCAACATCCTGGTACAGGACGGAGCGCGGCTGCTGCGCATTGAACCCGGCGAAAAGGACCTGAAGAACGCGGCTCCGCTTCAACTGCAGGATTTGCAACCAGGTGATCGCATCCTCGTTCGCGGCTCAAACGGCCCGGACGGCAAATCGCTGCTGGCAGTTTCCGTAATTGCCATGAAGAAGGCGGATCTAGCCGAAAAGCATGCGCATGAGCGCGAGGAGTGGCAAAGACACGGAGTCGGCGGATTGGTGAGCGCGATAGACCCGGCAACCGGGGCGGTTACGATCTCGACCTCGGCGCTCGGCGCGAACAAGACCCTGGCCGTGCACATTTCCAAGGATACCGTGTTGCGACGCTACGCGCCGGGTTCGGTAAGGTTCGATGATGCAACCCCGGCCCCGCTGGACCAGATCAAAGTGGGAGACCAGCTTCGCGCGCGCGGCGCTCGCAGCGCCGATGGTGGCGAGCTGAAGGCTGATGAAGTGGTCTCCGGGTCGTTCCGCAACATCGCGGGCACTATCGGTTCGATTGATGCCAGCGCCGGTACGATCAACATCTCGGACCTTGCGACCAAGAAGCCGGTCGTGGTCAAGGTTAATGATTCGTCGCAACTCCGAAAGTTGCCACCCGCCATGGCGCAAAGAATTGCGGCTCGCCTCAAAGGCGCTCCTGCCGACGCGCAAGCCGGCGCCGCTGGCAATGGGACACCCGCAGCCGGGGCCTCGGGGCAAAGGCCGCCTGATGCAGCGGGGCAGAGAGCCGAAGGCGGTCCGCGACAGGGTGGTGCTCCAGGTGCTGGGCAGAGCGGAGGTCAAGGAGGCGGGCAAGGTGGAGCGCCCGATCTTCAGCAGGCCATCGGACGCATGCCCGCCGCAACGCTGGCTGACTTGCAAAAGGGAGACGCGGTTATGATCGTGGCCACTTCGGGATCGCAGGACGGCAGCGTCGTTGCGATCACGCTTCTGGCAGGAGTTGAGCCGATCCTTCAAGCGTCGCCGAGCGGAGGCCAATCCATTCTCACGCCATGGAGCCTCAGTTCCTCCCCTGGCGGCGATGCGGGAGCGCAGTGACCCGCGAAGGCCGACAAGTTCTGCGGCACAGCCATTCCTGGCTGTGCACTTTGGCGAAATCCAGTAGACGTCCCTCACTTCCGGGAGATTAGATGGGTTTCAAGCAGCTTCACAAATACGCCGTTATCTCCGTCTTAGCTTTGTTGGTGGCGCTGCCGCTTTTCCCACTCGCCGCCCAAACAAACACCTCCACGTTGCGCGGACAAGTTACCGATCCATCCGGCAGCGCGGTGCCGACTGCCACCGTGTTGGTCACGACGCCCAACGGGGACGCCATCACCGCGAACACCAATCGCGAAGGCGTTTATGAAGTCAAGGGACTTGCACCGGGTAAGTATGGCGTGAAAGTGATCGCCACTGGATTTACGGCATTTGAGAAGGACGGCGTCGAAATTGCCGCGGGCCAAACCCAAAAGTTGGACGTAAAGCTCGCCATCGAGACCCAGGAACAGAAGGTGATCGTCACCGATCAGGCGGCCGCCGCTTTGGATGTCAACCCCGCCAGCAATGCCGGCGCGATCGTGATCCAGGGGAAGGATCTGGAAGCGCTTTCTGACGATCCGGACGAATTGCAGTCGGACCTGCAGGCTCTGGCTGGTCCTTCGGCGGGTCCGAACGGCGGACAGATTTATATTGATGGTTTCACCGCGGGCCAGCTCCCGCCAAAGGCCTCGATTCGCGAGATTCGCATCAATCAAAATCCCTTTTCGTCTGAATACGACAAGCTGGGCTACGGAAGAATCGAAATCCTGACCAAGCCTGGCACGGATCAATGGCACGGTTCGTTGTTTTTGACCGGTACCTCCTCGGCATTCAACTCGCGCAACCCGTTTGAGGATTTGCCAGAGGGCGAGGAGCCCCCGGGCTATGAGTCCACGCAGTTCAGCGGCAACATCGGCGGCCCGCTCAGTAAGAAAGCCTCGATTTTCTTCAACTATGAACAACGCAACCTCAACAACTTGAACGTAGTGAACGCTCAGATTGTTGATCCCACAACATTTCTCGTCACTCCGTTCAGCGAAGCAGTGCCCAATCCGAACACGCGCATCAATCTCAGCCCCCGGCTGGACTATCAGGTGAGTGCCAGCAATACCCTATCGGTGCGCTATCAGTATTATCACCAGTCGCAGGACAATGAGAGCGTTGGCGCCTTTAATCTGGCGTCACTGGCAACAAACCAAGTGGATTCCGAAAGCACGCTGCAAGTCAGCGACACGCAGACTCTGAGTCCCCGAACCATCAACGAGACGCGCTTCCAATATATCCACGAAGTTGCGGATCAATCCCCGGTCTCCACCGCTCCCATGATCTCCGTGTCGAATGCGTTTGCCGACGGCGGCAACACCACCGGCATCAATGACGACACTCAGAATCGCTACGAACTTCAAAACGAGACCTACATGACCCTGGGGAAGCATTCGCTCAAGTATGGCGGGCGATTGCGCGCCACCACCGATTCGAATTCCACCAACGCGACCTTCAACGGCGAGTACTCCTTCGGGAAAAGGACGTTAGCTCCCTCGGTTTGTGCACCGACCGCCGCCACCAACAATTGCCAGATTACTCCACTGCAGTCCTATCAAATGATGTTAGAGGACATTTCGACGGGCATGACTTTGGCGGAAATTCAAGCGATGGGTGTAGGCCCCAGCTTCTATTCGCTGGCGGTAAACTCAACTGGTCGGGCGAATGCCGACGTTACCTACGTCGATGGAGCCTTATTCGTTCAGGACGATTATCGGCTGCGCCCAAATATTACGCTGAGCCTCGGCTTACGCTATGAGACGCAAAATAACCTGGGCGATCACGCGGATTTTGCTCCTCGACTGGGCTTCGCCTGGGGAATCGGCGCGAAGGGCAAGAACGCCTCGCCAAAAATGGTGCTGCGCGGTGGCTATGGGATTTTCTACGATCGCTTCACGGAAGATTTGATTCTGGCGCAACAGCTGCAAAACGGTGTGATCCAGCAACAGTATCTGGTCCAATTTCCAGCTTTCTTCAATCCCAACCAAACGGTTCTGCCGTCGGGATTTGGAGGATCGAGTCTCGCCCCCCAGACGGTCTACCAACCGAACTCCAATCTTCGGACGCCGTATACCATGCAAACGGGAGTGAGCCTCGAACGCCAGCTCACAAAATCCGCGAACGTCGCGTTTACCTATCTCAATTCTCGCGGAGTCCACGCCTTCTACACCAATTTCATTAACGCCAACCCCCCGGGTGCGCTGCCGCCGGGCCAAATTTTGTACCAATACCAATCGCAGGGCATTTTCAAGCAGAACCAGTTCATTGTGAACAGTAGCGTTCGCATGGGCGCTAAACTCACGCTGTTCGGTTATTACGTCCTAAATTATGCGGACAGCGATACTTCCGGCCCGACTTATATGCCTTCCGATCCACTCGATCCGTCTCTGGACTATGGCCGAGCGTCGTTTGACTACCGCAATCGTCTCTTTATAGGCGGCAGTATAGGCTTGCCAAAGGGCTTCCGCCTCTTTCCGTTTATAGTCGCCAGCTCCGGTCCGCCGTTTAACATCACGACCGGCGATGAACTCTTTGGCAACAACCAGTTCAACGCGAGGCCGGCTCCCGCCACGTGCTCGGCGACACTCGCGCCGAACATCGTGCAGACCAAATACGGCTGTTTCAATGTTGCCCCAGCCGCTGGCGAGCCTCTCATCCCCATCAACGACGAAACCGGTCCCGAGCGCTTTACCTTGAATTTGCGTGTGAGCAAGACCTTCGGATTTGGCAAGAAAAAAGAGGCTACCGCACAAGCAGGTCCTGGCGGCCCCGGTGGCGGCGGCACGTTTGGACGCGGACCGGGGGGCGGTGGTGGCGGGGGCCGAGGCGGCGGCGGTGGCGGTCGCGGCGGAGGCCCAGGAGGGGGAGGTCCAGGAGGCTTCGACTCCTCGAACAATCGCTATAGCCTTACCTTTGCCGTGGCCGGGCGCAACATTCTGAACAACGTGAACGTGGCCGCCCCTGTTGGCGATTTAAGTTCGCCTTTCTTCGGTCAATCAAATGCCGCCGCCGGCCAGGTTTACAACACCAACACCGCAAACCGGCGCCTCGATCTGCAAGTCACGTTCTCCTTCTGATGGACGAGCGAATCTTGTCCCGCTAAACCCTCATGGGCTAAGCTGGCGTCGCCGGGGCTCGAGCTGGATGTAAGAACTCGCATGAAAAAACGGAAGAAGAAAATTGTGGACGTAGGGCAAATCGCGCGCCGACGTGCGAGGGAATCGGGCATCGCGCCGGCGGTCACCCGCGTAATTGCCGACAAACGTAAGCGAGCGGCGAAACACAAGAAGCGATCGTTGGAGGAAGATTAGGTCCCGACCGGGCCTAGTTTTTTGAGCCTCACCCAGGCTTGTGCTCGGGAATTTTTTCGTTGGGCAGGAATAAGGCAGCAGCGGAGAGTTTTTGACGTTGGGCCAAGAAGGAGCCAATGTCCTCGAGCCCCTTCTTCTCGAAGCCCATGGAGGCGATCTTGGTCGTGCCATCCGTGTCGATGAGAAAAATCGTCGGCACACTCGTCAGACCATAAGCGTTGGAGGCGGGATAGCCTTTCTCGTCCAAAGCCATCGGAAACGTGACGCCATATTCACCAGCGAATTTCTTGGTGGCCTTCGCATCGTCCTGGGATATCCCCAGGAACGTAACTCCCTCTTTTCCGTAGCGCTTGAAGAGACGCTCAAGGAAGGGAAACGTGAACTGGCACACCGGACACGAAATCTTGAAGAACGCCGCGACCACGGGACCCGTCTCCAGCAAGGAGGGAAGCGAATAGCTCTTGCCATTCAAATCCTTCAAGGAAAAGGTAGGGGCGACATTTCCGGGATTGACGTGGGTCATCTCACCATCCGTGTGCAAGACGCGCGATATCCACTTCGGCAGCGCCATATCTTAAGCCTAACGTAGATAGTAGCAATCCGAAAATGCGCAGACGCGGGATTGTGTTCGACTAATGGATCTGGCGGGTCTTCCGCTGCATGTAGTCCATGAGCAAATACTGACCCAGGGTGTAAGGAGTCGTGAAATAGGCTTTGCCGCGGCACATTTCCGTGATCTTTTGGACGAAGTTCACTAGGCTGTAGTCGCTGGCGAGCATGAAGGTGTTGATCATGATCCCGGCGCGCTTGCACTTGTTGACCTCTTCGAGCGTTTGTCCGACGACGAAAGGATCCAAGCCGAAGGCATTTTTATAGATGCGGCCGTCTTCCAGGGTGAGCGCTGACGGCTTGCCGTCGGTAATCATGACGATCTGGCGCATGTCTTTCTTCTGGCGCAGCAGGATACGCTGCGCCATACGCAAACCTTCGCGCGTATTCGTGTAGTACGGGCCGACCTGCACGCGCGCGAGTTCCGCGATCGGCACTTCTTCGGCGCTGTCGTGGAACAAGACGAGGTTCAGCGTGTCACCAGGGTACTGTGTGCGGATCAGATGCGACAACGCCATGGCCACGCGTTTCGCCGGCGTGAAACGGTCCTCGCCATAAAGAATCATGCTGTGGCTGCAATCCAGCAGCACGACCGTGGCGCACGAACTGTGATACTCGCACTGGTGCACCATCAAATCGGAGTAGGTAATTTCGATGGGCACCTTCGCGCCATCACGCCGCACCGCATTGAACAGGGTTTCGCTGACATCCATGTTCAAGGTGTCGCCAAATTCGTACTGGCGCGAAACGCCGCTCGCCTCGATTCCCGTGGCCAAGTCCCGAGTGGAGTGGCGGCCAAAGCTGCTGCGCCCAAGAGAACCGAGTAGATCTTGCAAAGTCTTGAAGCCGAGAAAATCGATGGTCTTGTCGGTAATCTCGAAGCGCGCTTCGGTGTCGCGCCCCTGCGGCTGTCCGACCTGTCCGCGTGCGCTGCTCTGGGGAGGAGGAGTGACCTGCGGAGGCTGCTGCGGATTGATGTAGCCTTCTTCGGCCATGCGTTCCATCAATTTCTCGATCAGGTCGCGGACCGCCTGGCTGTCCTTGGCGGCTTGCGGGTTTTGCAGCAGCTCCCGCAACTCGTCGCTCATTGCGTCCTGCGGCAACAGGTCGCCTTCCTGTAGCGCCCGTAAAATGGCCTCCCGCAACGCCTCCATCGACTTCTCCGGATCCATCTCCGACACGCCGTAGAATTGAGACTCGAATCCGCTCTGCAAGAAAAAGTTCCCTAGCCGGCGCACAAGTTCTTCTAGATCGACCGCATCGGCAGGTTCGCCGACGTATTTCCCATAGCGAACAAATTTCATCACAGACCTTTCCGCATCCGCATCATCCCGCTCCAACTCCCCAGCCTTGGGTCATTAGCGTTGGCCACGTCAGTTGAACTGGCGGCGCGGCCGGTTCGGTGTTTCGCGGTCGCGAGGTTCCGGCTGCCGTGGCTTTTCCGCAAAGTAGCCGCGCTCCTCGGTACGTCCAATTCGCCGGTGCGCCCAGAGACCTTCCAGGATCATTTCCGCCGCAGCCGCGGCAGCGCCCGCGTCTTTACGGTCGTGCACCCCAAGCTTGCCGATCTGATCCATGAGGCCTTGGATCTTCGACAGTTGGTCGTAGCGCTCGGCCGTGGTCGCAAGCTCCGGAAGCTTTAGTTCGCCCCCCAATTCAAACCATTGAATTACCGGCTGAAAGCTGACGTCACCGAATCGCTTGCTGAATACCCGCCCGACGGCAGCGCGAATCAATTCGCGCGCGATGGTGTCCGCGCCCTTCAATTCGCCTTCGTATTCGAGTTCGAGCTTTCCGGTGATCGCCGGCATCGCCGCGTAAATGTCGGCAACTCGCGCAAACCCGCACTTCTCACCGGTTCGTGCGGCGCGTTGCTCTGCGCTGCTCACCGCACTCTCCAGCGTGGTGATGGGAAGCCGCTGACTAACGCCGGAGCGGCGGTCGACGCGCTTATCTTCACGCGCCTGAAACGCGATTTCTTCCACAACTTCGCGCAAATAGTCAGGCACGTCGATCTTGCGAGCCGCATCACGCCCGACCCACGCTTCCTGGTGCGTGACGGTCATACCTTCGGCTACGGTAGCCGGATAGTGCGTCCGAATTTCCGCCCCGATGCGATCCTTCAACGGAGTAATGATCTTGCCGCGCGCGGTGTAGTCCTCCGGATTGGCCGTGAAGACCAGCAGCACATCCAACGGCAGGCGCAGCGGATACCCTTTGATCTGAATGTCGCCCTCTTGCATGATATTGAACAGCCCGACCTGAATT
>Ga0210401_10005944_pt1 | contig 12472 bp, 14 predicted proteins | sample IncBWH32MmetaG_FD_150866 | JGI IMG/M metagenome (GOLD analysis project Ga0210401, IMG submission 150866) | Forest soil microbial communities from Barre Woods Harvard Forest LTER site, Petersham, Massachusetts, United States - Inc-BW-H-32-M | ecosystem: Environmental > Terrestrial > Soil >... | reverse complement strand
CAAGCTATACGTAATGGGTGGCCAGCAGTTGCCGGCAGCGCTCAATCCGATTCCGAATCCGTACCCCACTGAGCCGGTCAACTACGCCGATGTTTGGAGCAGCTCAGACGGTATTACCTGGCGGCAGGTTTCCTCGATGCCTGCGGCTCTCGGCATGATTTGCGGGTCTGTGGTTTTCAACAACCAGCTCTGGGTCATCGGCGGCGGCACCTACGGAGATGACACGCAAGGCGTCGCGGGCACCGCGTACAACGAGGTGTGGAGCACGCCCGACGGTGTCACATGGACTCAGCATATGGACGCACCTTGGCCGGCGCGGCGGTATCACAACGTCGTCGAGTTCAACAGCGCACTATTTGTGCTCGCCGGCATTGGCGATGACGGCTCAAGCGACAAGAACGACGTTTACTACTCCACCGATGGGGAATCTTGGCAGACGCTCAACGCTCCGGGGAGTGCCCCGTGGGTTGAGCGTCATGCGGCTAGCGCTGCGGTCTTCAACGGCGCACTTTGGCTTACTGGAGGCACCGACAACAGTCAGATTCAACACAACGACGTTTGGCAGCTTATTTCACAGGAGTAGGTTAGTTTCCGCGGCCGTTGGCGAGAGTCAGGAGCAGAATCGGGAGCGCACTCAGTCACGGCGGTGGCGTGATGTGCGGAGTACCACACCGACGCGAGTCGGCTGGGAAGCTACGAACGCCACCAGAGCGCGTGCCAGGTGGTCGAATTATAGGTAAAAGAAGCACGACCCTCCACGAGAATCCTCTGTAACGGTGCGTCCAAGATGTAAGCCACTGGTTCGAAGTAGGTGACCAGACACCGATCTGCCAGTTGGCTCATGAGCTTCAAGGTCTTCGGTACGTTCCTCACCATGTACAGAACCTCGCAGGCGGTCACGATGTCGAAACGCCGACCGTTGCGGAGCCACGGCTGATCCTCCAGGTTCCCTACGACGAGTTCGGCCGTGGGCACCCGAGCTCGGGCGCGGTCGATTGCACTGGACGCCACGTCGATGCCAACCAGTTGGCGGCAAAGTCTCTGCAGATACTCGCTCTGATGGCCTTCGGCGCAACCGATCTCGAGGATTGACGAGACCTCTCGGGCCGGCTCGATCAGCTTCTGGAGGATGTCATTCGTACGAAGGAAGCGGAACTGTTCCCGCGCTGACGCCATTCCCCAGGGATCAGGTGTCGAGTAGAGGTCTTCCAGACGGCGGGTAAACTCGGCTTCGGGCGTCCAATACCGTGCGTACCGAAGTTCGGCTCGGCGTAGAGCCTCCTGGACACGAACGGGAACCCATCTCCGTAGCGCCGAGGGAATTCGCGGTCGATGGAACGAGCTCATGCGCAACACCATCCTGCCAGGGAGCCGAAAATACGCGCTCAGAGAGTTGTTTCGACCTGCCTGCCCACGCGCGGCTCCTTTCCCGCAATGCGGAGAGTGTTTGACACACCATCGTCACTACGAGGGATGGCCCCAACGCAAAGTCCGAATAAGCCGCGATGCCAGAACCGGGCGGAGGGCCGATTGCGGACAATACCGGCCCTGGCGGAGATTACTACACGGCCGCGACACCTGAGTTTCCGGCTGGCTACCGCGCTACCGCCACCGGTGGCGTGGCCGGCGGACTCGCTGCTCCTGCCGCGACTGCACTATGAGCTGCACGGGGACGCGCTGTGCTAGCCTGAGGTCCACCAACCGCTGCGCCAGCTGACCGCCTCTGGGTCGGAACTCTGGAGTCTTCTGAGGCAGCCGGTGAGCGTAGCAGCGGTGCGCGAGTGGATAGGTACCTTTGCCGATCGAGTCATGAGCGAGTTCCTCGGTGCCGAGTACTGAAGCCAGCTTTTCTGCCGCGCGCCGCCGGGTGCTAGTCATCGAGCCTCACGCAGACGATGCAGTTCTCAGTGTCGGCGGAACCATGTGGCTGCGGCGGCACGAGTGCACTTTCGTCGTCGCCACGGTGGCGAGTCGCAGCAACTGGTCGCGCTTTCGCGGCCTCGACGTCGCCGCTACCACGGAGCTGCGGCGTCACGAGTCGGAGCTGGCTGCGCGCATGCTCGGAGGTGAGCACATCTGCGTAGGAATGACGGAGGCGGCGCTGCGCTTTCAACAGCGCTATCCCGGTAGCGAATGGACTGACGAGTTCTACCGGCGTCATGGGTCGGCGATTCAGGCGTCTATCGTGCGGGTTGCGGACGACGCCGAGCGCGCGCGCTGGATCGAAGCAATGGTGCAACTGCTCGACAAGGAGCGCGCCGCCGAAGTCTGGATCCCGTTGGGTGGGCTGCATGTCGACCATATGCTGACCGCGGATGCCTGCTTTGCGGCAATTGCTACGCAGCCCTCACTGGGTCACGGTCGGGTCCTGCGCGTGTACCAGGAGCAGCCTTACGCGGCATCCAATCCGCGGCACATGGACGCGGCACGTACAGCGCTCATCGAAGCAGGCGCGGTGCTCGAGGAAGAGCGCATTGCCATCGCGTCGGTGGCTGAATATAAGCGACGCCTCGTGTCGGTGTACGACTCGCAGAACCTCGGTGAGGTATATCCTGTGCCCGGGATTGATCAGACGGAGTTGATCTGGAGGGTGCAGGAGCTGCCACGGCGCATCGACTCCTCGGGACTCGTGTCGCAGGCGGTTACCAGGCCGCCGGCGCCACACGCCATTGATAGCTGGCTGGCAAGAAACCGTGACGCGCCCCGCGTGCGCGTTTTGCTCTCGGCGGCCACGGGGCAGTGGGCTCGGGATTTGAAGTTGCTGGGCGCAGCGTTCCCGCGCGCCCGCTTCGAAGTCCACGTTTCGGCGGCAGTGGCTGCAGAGGTGGCGGACGTGCCTTCCGATCGTGTCGACATGCGCACCGTCGCCGTCGGCAAGCTGGCATGGGTACTGAAAGCTCTTAGGTTGTGTATCGCGCGCCCGGCACCGACTTTGTTTTATGCCGGAGAGCGGCGCGAGCGTGAGGCGCGGCTGCTTTCGCGATTATGGTTGGCAAACGATGCGCTGGTGATTCCAACGATGGATCATCTCGCAGCACGCTACGGAACTTAGCCCGGCAGTTGGCGCAAGCCGAATCAGTAGCCCTTGGGTGTCAGCGTAAGATAGGCTCGCGCGATTCGCCTGCCGGCCGACCGCCGAGTGCCCGGGTAGTTCCGGGTCCACCGGTCAGACGCGAGCAGTGGAGACATGGCATGAGTCCTCGGCCGGATTTCTTCATCGTCGGCGCTGCCAAATGCGGAACGACGGCGCTGTTTCGCTACCTTGCGGCGCATCCAGCCGTGTTCATGCCGGAGAACAAGGAGCCAGAATACTTTTGCACTGACCTGCCCAGGGACGGACACGTCGCTACCCTCGCCGAGTACGAGGCGCTCTTCTCGAGCGCTCAGCCGAATGCCCTGACCGGCGAGGCATCAGTCATGTACTTGTACTCGAAGGTCGCGATCGGTCACATAATGGCGCACAACGCCGACGCCAAGATCATCGCGATTCTGCGCAACCCGATCGAGGCGGCACGCTCGATGCACGCGTTCCAGTGGGACTACGGTCTGGAGGACGTCTCCGATTTTGAGCGGGCCTGGCGACTGCAGAAGCCGCGTCGTGAAGGTCAGCACCTGCCGTCCCGCTGGCCGTATCCGGAACATCTGCAATACGGGGAGCTCTATTGCTACGCATCGCAAGTGCGTCGGCTGTTGGCGCAGGTACCGCGAACGCAGTGCCTGTTCCTGATCTTTGAGGAATTTTTTGCCGACCCGTCGCGCGAGTTCGCGCGGCTGCTCAAGTTTCTGGGCCTGTCTCCCATTTCGACCCAGACGGCTTTCCCGGTGGTGAACCAGACGATCGGGACGAGATCCACCCTACTGGAACGATTGCTGCGTCAGCCACCGCCGGCACTCCTGCCGCTGCGGCACGCAGCGCATGCGGTTGGCTTCCATCCCCTGCGCGCGCTGGTGAGCCTCAACCGGGTGGCCGGCCGCAAGCGGCCGCTGCGAAAGTCGTTTCGCGCGGAACTCGAGGAATACTTTTCCGGTGATGTGGCGGAACTGGAGCAGCTGCTCGGCCGCAAACTGTGGCCCTCGCTGCGACAGGCTGCGCGGCCCTGCGCGGCGCAACCGGACGCTTGAGGCAAGGACTGCCTAAGTGCTCGTGTATTCGACGTAACCGGCGGTCTGCCGGCCGCCAGCGCCTCGCGGGCACCGCATAGCAGGCAGTCTTCGAGCGAAGTCAGATCGACGACAACCGAGCACTGTTGGTGGTAGGTGTAGTGGGTGACGCTGGCCACTGAATCGAGAAATCAATCTGTTGCTCGTGACCGGCGTGGCCGGCGGAGGACTGGGAGTCCTCGCGACGATGGCTGCGACGCTCGTCCTGGCGTACGCATCCTCGAGGCTGATCGAGAAGCCGGCGCTCGGTTTCAAACGGCATCCCGTCTATGCACACATGGCCGCTGAACCGGCAGGCTTTGTCGCGTAAGTCACTCGAGGGGCGCCCCGACACGCGGCGAAGCTTCGTGCCGTTTTGTGCTCGCGCTTGCCCCCTTCAGCCGGCGCGAGGGCTTTCAGGAGCGGCTTCGCATACGAAAAGCACTTCGTCTCGGCCGGACGCTCATAGGCGGGGCGTTGATGACCGACACAGCATGGGCGTGGAACGCTTTATCGGGCCGGGTACATATCGTATGTTGACCGCTCGGCCATGGCTCGCGAGGGAACGTGCGGGATTCTGAAGGAACTCTGGGGGTACCGCCCACGGTCTCGATCGTGATGCCAACGTTCGACCGGCTGCAGTTCCTGCCGCCGACGATCGAGTCGGTGTTTGCACAGACTCTCACTGACTGGGAGCTGATCATCGCCGACGACGGCTCGGGCGAGGACACGCGGGCATACCTGCGCTCGATCGCCGACGCGCGCGTGCGGGTGCTGTGGCTGCCTCACAGCGGCCGGCCGCCCGTCGCGCGCAACGCCGCGCTGCGTGCCGCGCGCGGCGAATATGTCGCCTTCCTCGATTCCGACGATCTGTGGCTGCCGCGCAAACTGGAGCTGCAGGTCGCCTCGCTGCGGCGCCAGCCCGCGCGGCGTTGGGGCTGCACCGCGTTTGCGCTGGTCGATGCGGCCGGCCTTCCCGTGGCGGCTGCCCGCGCGGGCTGGCCGGCGGTCTCAGGGCAGGTTCGCGATCGTCTGCTGACTGATGCTGTGATCGCCACGCCGAGCGTGATCGCGGCCCGCAGCCTCCTCGAGCAGGTGGGACCGCTCGATGAAGAGCTGGTTATGAATGACGACGGTGACCTGTGGCTGCGCCTCGCCGAGGTGAGCGAGCTGGACGGAATCGATGAGCCGCTGACGCTGGTGCGGCGGCACGGACTGCACGGGGGGAGCGACATCATTGCCTGGCGCGATCTTCGCCGGGTCATAGAGAAGGCGCAGCGTACCGCCGGCGATGCGCATTTCGCGGCGCATCTGCGCGAGCAACGCGCAGTGACGTCCGCCGGGCTGGCGCGCAGCCAGGCGCTGTTCGGCACGCGCACCGATGTTGTGCGCACCCTGGCGGAGAGCGCACCGTACTCGTGGTGCTACCTGCAATGGTGGCGGGTCGCCGCGTATGCGGCGGCGCGGGCGTTTGCACCCCGGGTCATGCGCAATGCGGTGCGCGCGCTGCGTACCTGCATGCAGTCCCGCCGGACCGGGACCTGAGACGATCGGCCAGACTGCCGACCGGGGGTCGCAGGCGGCGCCGGCGGCACCAGTGGATTAAGACGTCATCCTCGCTTGCACGTTGAATCGAACCCCAGGGAGATCGCCGAGTACTATCACGCGAAGCCGCAAAATGGAGTCGGAGACACAGCGCTTTGCACGCATGGCAGGAGAAGGCCCGTTACCGAGCCCCTGCGGGCGGTGCGGTAATGAGTGCTTTCGGCGTCAGCCCTCCATTGGGATCGGGCGTGAGCAAAAAGTACTGGAATTTACCGCTCACGGTCTCTCCGAAACCCAAGACGTCACCGCGGTCGTTGATGGCGGCCGCCTCCGCAGAACGATAGCCGTCGGGTGTCAGGTCGAAAGCTCCCGCATTCTCACTCCACCTGAAGAGATGTCGTCTGTTGTACCCAGCAGGTTCGTAGGAGCCGACGACGTCCGCAGAAGAATTTATTCCTACCGCAGAGCTGGGCAAATTCAGGATCACGGTAGCGATGCCATTCTTGAATACAGTTGCCCTCGCTTTACCATCTGAGATCGACCCCCCGGCCGCTTCGCCCAGGTCGTTTATCGCATAGACAAACCCAGTCAGATACTGAGTCGTGCCGGGGCCTAAAACGTAACCGCGTTCGCCCGTGTAACCCAATTGGCCGGTGAGGAGACGCCGGATGAAGCGGAGACGACGGTTGCCAATGATGGTGCCGCTGGAATTAATGCCCAGTGCGGCCGTGCTGGTTCCGGATACGGGTAAGCTGGAATAGGCGCCATTCGACCAAAGCCACCCTGTGACGTTGTTACTTGACGTATGGTCATATCCAACCACGTCTCCCCGGTTGTTGATCCCGATTGCGGCGCCGCCAAGATCCGTCGGGTCTGCCAGAGGTAGGACAGTGAAACAACCGCTGTCATATATAAACCAACGTGACGGGAGGTCGCCGGCAGAGGTGTGAATGGTGCCGACGATCGCCCCGCAGTTGTTTATGCCGAAGACCCGGGGTTTGTTGAAGTCCTCGCTTGGAAGGCCAGGCGGGACGCCCAAGTTAGTGAGCACGCCTTTGCACCATTGCGCGAGTGAAACAGACCCGTCGGAGTTGGCAATTCCGCCGGCGACCACACCGTTGTTACTCAGGGCCTCGCCGCCCGTGTTCGAGAAAGGAATGAATGGGAGTGGGGTTACGTCGTACCGTTCAGCTGCAAAATGAGAATACATGGTCAGTCGCTGTTCGATGGCGTTTCAATTCGCTCGCTGAGCATATCCCGGTCCCGACCTCGCAATGCCAAGAGACGCGCGGTCACGCGCCCAGCGCCAACAGCAGCTTGGCGAGGTCGCTGCAGTTCCTGCTGACCTGCCTTGCAACTCTTCGGGCACGCCGGGTGGCTGTTATGCAGCGCAGCAAATATACTCTTGCGGCGTGCCCGCTCCACTGGCTGTTCGTTCCGCGGTAGTGTCGTTCGGTCCCTCGTTCCTGTTCCCGCAAGACGGCGACGTCGCGTGGCGGAACGGTAATCACCCCGGGCACGTACGCACAGCTGTCAAGACAACGCGAGCGATTTCGATAGACTGTTGCATGCAGAGGATGCATGCAGCAGCCGGGCGGGAGGTCAGAGAGCGCCCTGGCGTCGGCGCAGGCGTTCGTAAGGAGTTGCCACGTGCAGCAGGAATTTCCACAAGCCGCGTTCGCCGTTCACAAGTATCCGCGGCAGCCGCAGGGGGTCGTCGGACGCCCGCGCCACTCCCGGCAGGACCGTCACCGCCGAGGAGTAGCCGGCGCGCCGCACCAACTTGACGATGTCGGCAGTAAAGTGGCCGAAGGGGTAGGCGAAATGCTCGATCGGGACACCAAGCATGTTGCGCAGCCCAGCCCGACTCTCCGCGATCTCGTACCCGGCCACATCTTGCGGCAATTCGTGCAGCCGCTGATGCGAAAGCGAATGCGAGCCCACCTCCATGCCGGCGGCCAACCAATGGTCAAGTTGCTCGCGGCTCATCAGCGGCTTTCTTTCCCGCAAATACTCCGCGTCCCAGCGGTTGTACGTTCCGACGGCGCCGCTGACGATGTAACAGGTGGCTCCGAAGCCATACCGTTTCATAAGCGGCGCTGCCGTCGTGAGCGTATCGGCGTATCCATCGTCAAACGTGAACACGACACAACCGCGCGACGTGGCATTGCGCAGCCGGGCGACGCCTTCGCTCATGGAGACGCCGCGCAGGCCGAGACGACGCAACGTCCACAGCTGCCGCTCGAACCTGTCCGGGCTCACGTACAGCAGCTTGAAGGGCGCATCTTTGGGCGCCGTCGCCACGTTGTGATAGCAGAGAATAGGAAGCGCTGACATGATCCATAGAATATTACCAGCAGCTTGCGTAAGCACGGATAGAGCGCCGTGAGCACCCAAAGCGTGGGCCGGCATGCGCTTCTGGAACGCGCGGCGCGCTGGCTGTGGTCGCTCGCAGATCGCGGCCGCCGGTCCGATAGCTTGTTGCAGTCCGCGCAGACCTGGGAAGCGCAGTATGCCGCAGGGCGGTGGGACTTCCTTGCGCAGCTTTCCGAGCTTGGGCGCTTCAGCATACTGGCGGGCTATATATGCCACCTGAAGCCGGGCGGGTCAGTGTTGGATACCGGATGTGGCCAAGGCGTTCTGTTGCGTAGACTCCCGAGTTATTGTTATTCGAAGTATGTCGGGATCGACGTGTCGGGCAGCGCCATCTCCGTGGCGCAGAAGCAGCAGAACGAGCGCAGTACCTTCCTCGCGGCGGACTGCGAGGAGTATTCGCCTGCGGAGCATTTCGACGTCATTGTCTTCAACGAAGTGCTGTGTTGCCTCCGCGATCCGCTGCGCACCGTGGAGCGATATGCGCGTTCCCTGAACCCCGGGGGCCTTCTGTTGGTGTCAATGTGCACGGCCGCGCGCGGCAGTGCCACAATACTGTGGCGACTCAAGCGGCTATATGCGACCGTCGATGAAGTTCGCGTAATCCACAGCGGCAGGAAAGTGTCCTGGGTGTGTACTGCCTTGCGCCCCGAGTAGCGGGCGGGTTTGAACCGAATGTATTGCTCGAACCACGCAGGGCTGCCGGACGCCCCACGGCCGAGGCGGGGTTGTACGCGAGGCCGGTGACGAGCTCGCGGCGCACGGTGCCACGGCGGACTCGGTTGCCCGCCGTGGCGGAGCGTGACTTATGATGTCGGCGAGCGCGAGAGCGCCGATGCTGACAGTCTATAATAACCGCTACATGCGGCTGCAGACCCGAAGCGCACGGGCGCGCGCGAAGGAAGCGGTGGAGATCGCCAAGAGCAATATCCGGCGCGACGTGCGGCCGCGGGAGCTGGCGCTCTCGATGCGGCTCATAGGACTGGCGGATCCGCGCGTTACCGGGATCTGATGCGAGCGGAAGCAGAACGCTTGCACGGCCGAGCGAGCCAATCGACATCAGGCCGGGCCACGGTCGCCAGGAGCCATCACTCCTCCACAGCGATCGTTTCGGTGGTAGTGCCGACCTTCAATCGACTGAGATTTCTCCGGCCGGCAATAGAATCCGTATACGCTCAGACGTTCACCGACTGGGAGTTGATAGTCGCCGACGATGGCTCGGATCTCGAGACCAGGCAATATCTTCAGTCCCTCGCGAATGACCCGCACGTCATAGTGGTCTGGCTGCCGCACACCGGCCGGCCCTCGATGGTCCGCAACGCAGCCCTGCGGAGGGCGGTCGGCGAGTACGTGGCCTTTCTGGACTCCGATGATCTATGGGCGGCCCGGAAGCTGCAGCGGCAAGTCGAAACATTGCGTGACCGGGTCAACTGTCGCTGGAGCTACACGGCGTTCCTGCAGGTCGATGAATGCGGCAATCCCCTGCCGGAGGAAGCTCAACGGCCCTGGGTGCCTCACGAGGGCGACATTTTCGAGCAGGTGGTGACGGGCCGCGCGCAGATCAGAACTCCCAGCGTGCTGGCAACGCGCCAACTGATCGCGCAGGCGGGTGGGTTCGACGAGGCGCTGCTTTCCGCGGAGGACTATGACCTGTGGCTGCGGCTGGCCCTTTACAGCGAAGTCGCAATCGTAGACGAGCCGCTCGTGTACGTGCGGCGTCACCCTGACAGTCACACCCGCGATTGGGAAAGCGCGTTCGTAGGTCGCGATCGCTTGCTCAGCCGACGCCAGCAGCTCGTCGACGCCGGGCGGCGTGCGCTGTTGCGTGAGGAGCGCATGAGAAACGCGCTGAAGCTCGCCGCGACCCATGCAGAACTAGGCGCCCAAGGCCGCATGCTCCGCGCGTTGTGGAAGAGCTTGCCGTACTCCTGGACTTATCCGCGATGGTGGCTGGGTGGCTTGAAGACGGTGCTACGCCGGCACTTGCCGCGTCGCCTGCTCGAGTTCTATCGGAAACGCCGGCGCCGCGCGTGAGGAGGTGCGCACAGCCTGAGTAGTGCGCGGAGGGCGCAGACAGGGCCCCGGCGACGTCTCGACCCCCGTCTCGATTGACCCTAAGAAAAGCCAGCAGCGATCCCGACATCTCCAGTTGACCGGGATGCGTTCCCGGACAGCCATGGCCGCGCTTTAGGCAAGGTCGTTGAACCAAACGCCTCGACGGCGGCACTCAAGAGATGGTTCGCGTATTATTCCTCAAAGAGTGGAAGGTCGCCCTTGGCCCCGATATGCACCGATTGCGCGCCGGCATCCGCTCGGCGGCAGACCATCGCCGCGGGCGGCGGCGTTGCAACACCCGGAAGCACGGCTCGCACGTCCTCGGGCCATACCACCGCCGTTAGATGCTTCCGACGCGTATCCGCGCAGCACGGCGCCTACGAGCGCGTACGGTGAGCAGTGCGCTACGCGCAGCCAGCCCGGCCCCGGCCCGCACGCCGGCCCGCGGCAGTGCCCTCGAGCGCCTACCGTTGGTCACGCTCTATCTGAGCGAACGGTGCAATTCGCGCTGCGTCACGTGTGACTATTGGCGCCACGGCGTCGCCGACATGGATCTTGCGGCGGTTCGCCGTCTCCTGCCGGAGCTTGGCCGGCTGCACACCGAGGTTGCGCTCATCTCCGGGGGCGAGCCGCTGCTTAACCGCGAGTGGCCACAGATCGCCGAACTCCTGCGCGGCCGGGGCCTGAAACTGTGGTTGCTGACCTCGGGCCTCTCCCTCGCCAAACACGCGCGGCGGGTGGCGGCACTCTTTGAGGCCGTTACCGTGTCGCTCGATGGCACGAACCCCGCCACCTACGAGGCGATTCGCGGTCTTGATGCGTTCGACAAGGTGTGCGCAGGGATCCGCGCGGTGGCACAAGCCGGTAGCCCTGTTACGGTGCGGGTGACTGTGCAGCGCTCCAACTACCGGCAGCTGCCTGAGTTTGTCGTTCTGGCGCGGGCGCTCGGAGCGCAACAAGTGTCGTTTCTCGCCGTTGACGTGGCCAACCCGCACGCATTTGGTCGCGTCGATGAGTTCGCCACGGATCTGGCGCTGCAGCCGCAGGATCTCGCCGTGCTCGAGGACATCCTCGAGCGCATGGAACGGGAGCAGGCTGCGGACTTCCGCTCGGGGTTGATCGGCGACAGCCCACGCAAGCTGCGGCGGATTCACCAATACTTTTCTGCCGTCTGTGGGGTTGCGGAGTATCCGCCGGTGCGCTGTAACGTTTTCGAGTATTCGGCCGTGATCGGCGCAACGGGTCGTGTGAATCCCTGCTTCTTTATTTCCGGGCCGCCCGCGGCTGCCTTACGGGACGATCTCGGTGGCGTCCTGAACAGTGATTCGATGATGGCGCTACGCGAGAGTCTGCGCTCGGGAACGCGTCCCGAATGCTCAAGGTGTGTGTGCTCCTTGTGGCGCGAACCGGAGCATCGCGTCGTCTCGGACTTCCTACCGCTCGTGCGCTCGCATGCTTGATGCAACACAGACCCGCTCCGTGCCGTCGCCTCAGGACTTGCTGCGGCCCAGGCGTTTCGCATTTATCAGCGGACTTATCGGCAAGGCCATGGCCGTGGGCTACGAACTTATCGGCAAAGATCGGTACGACAATTTCCGGCTAGAGTGGGTGCAGGGTGTACCGATCCTCGTCACACCGAGCGTATTCAATCCGAAAGTGCCGCGCACCGGTGAGTTCCTTGCGGCGCAGCTCGACTCGCGGGTTGTGGGCGCGGATGCAGAAGTTCTCGACATGGGAACCGGATCCGGAGTGTGCGCCGTGTTTGCCGCCAAACATGCGCGACGCGTGGTCGCCGTGGATATCAACGCTGCCGCGGTCCGCTGCGCCGACATCAATGCACGCCTGAATCACGTCGAGCACCGGATCGAGGTGCGGCACGGGGATCTCTTCATACCTGTCACAGGGGAGCGATTCGATCTCATCCTGTTCAATCCCCCATTTCTGCGTGGGCCGCCGCGGGACGATCGCGACCGCGCATGGCGCTCGCCGGACGTCGCGGAACGCTTCGCCGCCGGTCTTCATGATCACCTCAAGCCCGGTGGTTCGGCGCTCCTCGTGCTTTCAACCTTCGGCGACGCCTGGGTTTTTCTGGAGGAACTTCGCAAGCGCGGCTTTGCTATATCAGTGCTCGCCGAGCGGCGCTTCCTCAATGAACGGCTGGCGATCTTCGGGCTCGAGCCGTCGAGTCCGGGGAGCACGGCATGACGGGGGTCTCAGCTCACAGCACCTGCCGCACCGTCTCAGCGCCGCGAGCCACGGGCCGCCTCAAGGTGGTGCTCTATAACCCGCGCGCGGTCTTTTTTACGATGCCGCTGGCACTGCTCGCTATCGGGTCAGAGCTCGATCCTGACATCTATGA
>Ga0210401_10005941_pt1 | contig 12476 bp, 10 predicted proteins | sample IncBWH32MmetaG_FD_150866 | JGI IMG/M metagenome (GOLD analysis project Ga0210401, IMG submission 150866) | Forest soil microbial communities from Barre Woods Harvard Forest LTER site, Petersham, Massachusetts, United States - Inc-BW-H-32-M | ecosystem: Environmental > Terrestrial > Soil >... | reverse complement strand
AAACGCAGGACTCTGCGCCTCCTGCTCGCGGGCAGCTTGCCTGATCCCCGCGCGCGCGGGCTGACGGCGAAGACGGTCGCCGGCGGACTTTTGGTGCAAAGCCGCGACAACGCCGTCGTCGACGACATGGCAATGAAGGTGGCCACCCGGCGTGCACCGACCGACGCCGAGATGCGCGATCTGAAATTTGCCTTCCGGGTCGCCAAGCACGTCAAGTCCAACACCATCGTCTACGCCAAGGATCTCGCGACCGTCGGTGTCGGCGCTGGCCAGATGAGCCGGGTCGACTCGGCGCGCATTGCAGCACGCAAGGCGCAGGATGCCGCCGCCGAGCTGAAGCTCGCCGAGCCGTTGACCAGAGGCTCGGTCGTCGCCTCCGACGCCTTCTTCCCGTTTGCCGATGGCATGCTGGCCTGCATCGAGGCCGGCGCCACCGCGGTGATTCAACCGGGCGGCTCGATGCGCGATGACGAAGTGATCAAGGCCGCCGACGAGCACGGCATCGCCATGGTGTTCACGGGCGTGCGGCATTTCAGGCATTGATTTGTAGCGTCATTCCAGGGCGCGCGGAACGCGCGAACCCGGAATCTCTGGCCATCTCGAGGTTCCGGGTTCATCGCTTCGCGATGCCCCGGATGACGACGTAGCTACTCCTTCACCCTCGCAAGCAGCACCAATCCGGTCACGAAAAACAGCACCAGCGTCGCCATGCCGGACTTCTGGCTTGCGGTGGCGGCCGTGACGATGCCGATCAACAGCGGGCCGATGAAGGACGTTACTTTTCCGGTGAGCGCGAACAGGCCAAAATATTGCGCGACGCGATCTCTGGGCGCCATCCGGATCAGGAGCGAGCGCGAAGCCGCTTGCAGGGGGGCGCCGACGGCGCCGATACAGCAGCCGAGGATCAAATAGGCGCGCTCGGCGGCCGAGGCGAACAGCGCGCCTCCCGGCACTGGCGGCGCGACGCTGACGAACAAGACGGAGTCCTTGTTGACCAGCAGGATCGCCACGATCGCGGCCAGCAGGATGGTGATGCTGCCGGCGATAACACGCTTTGGTCCGATCGTATCGTCGAGCTTGCCGCCGAGCCAGCCGCCGAACGTGCCGGCGATCGCGAGAATGATGCCGAAAGTTCCGATCTCAATCGTGTTCCAGCCAAAGGTGCCGGCGGCGTAGATGCCGCCGAAGGCGAACAGCGACACCAGCCCATCGGTGTAGATCATGTTGGCGAGCAGGAAGGCGGCAAGCGATTTCTGCTTCGGCAGTTCGCTCAGCGTCTGCTTGAGCTCGGAAAGCCCGGTGCGCAGCGCAGCGCGCAGGCGGCTTCGCGCCGGATAGTCCGGCGTCAGCAGGAACATCGGCAGCACGAAGATGATGAACCAGACGCCGGTCAGTGGACCCGAGATGCGGTCGCCCTGATGGCTCACCGGATCGAGGCCGAACAGCGGGGTGAGGCCGAACAGCGTGCGGCCGGTTTCCGGATTGGCGGCCAGGAAGCCGAGCACCAGGATCAGGCTCAAAATACCGCCGATATAGCCCGTGGCCCAGCCGGTGCCGGAGAGGCGGCCGATGCGGTCGGGCGGCACCAGCGTCGGCATCATCGCGTTGTTGAACACGGTGGCGAACTCGACGCCGATGGTCGCGAGGCAATAGGCGATCAGCAGCGCCGGAATGCCGGCCTCGTCACCGGGACGGCCGAACCACATCAGCGATGCGCCGATCACGAGCATGGCGCCGAAGGCCGCGATCCATGGCTTGCGCCGGCCAGTGGCGTCGGCGATCGCGCCGAGGACCGGTGACAACAATGCGATCGCGATGCCGGCGGCTGCGGTGGCGAATCCCCATAATGCCTGTCCGCTCGCCGGGTCAGTGGCCACATGGGTGGCGAAATAGGGCGCAAACACGAAGGTGGTGATCAGGGTGAAATAGGGCTGCGCCGCCCAATCGAAGAAAATCCAGCTGATGACGGCCGATCGCGGCGGGTAAGCCTGCTGGACCCCGGGATCACCGGCCTCGATCGCCGTCACCGTCATGTCTCGAACACCCTTCAAGATCACACTCTGCGATCTGCCAATTTCCGTCGCCTTCATATAACATCAAGGTGACAACAGCACTGGTCTCACCCGCGACGGACTTTCATCATGTCCTGTGCTCTCGACCGACGCAGTATCGTCGCGCTCATCGCGCTCCTTGTCGTCACTCTCGGGCCGGGCGGCGCGCAGGAACCGCGTCGCGCCCCCTACACGCCTCCGCCACCCGAGACGATCCATTCCGTTCCAGCCGAACACGGCATGGTGGTGGCGCAGGAGAAGCTTGGTGCCCAGATCGGGGCCGACATTCTCAGGCGCGGCGGCAATGCGGTCGACGCGGCGGTCGCGACCGGCTTTGCCATGGCGGTGACTTATCCTCAGGCGGGAAACATCGGCGGTGGCGGCTTCATGGTGATCCATATGCGCGCGCGGGGTGAGGACGTCGCGATCGACTATCGCGAGACCGCGGCTCGCGCGACCACGCCGCAGATCTTCCTCGGCTCCGACGGCCGGCCTGACGCCGCGAAGTCGCGGGATTCCGCACTCGGCATCGGCGTGCCCGGAACCGTCGCCGGCCTGGCGCTGGCGCTGGAGAAATACGGCTCCGGCAAGTTCACGCTGGCCGACCTGCTGCAGCCCGCGATCGAACTGGCGCAGGCCGGATTTGTCGTGACCGACAATTTCGCCGACAGCCTGCCGGAGTGGCACAAGCGGATCGTGCGCTGGCCGTCCTCGGCAAAATTGTTTTCCCGCAGCGACGGCACGCCGCTGCAGGATGGCGATCGCTTCGTGCAGCCCGATCTCGCCGCAACGCTATCGCTGATCGCAGCGCAAGGTCCGCGCGGATTCTATGAAGGACCGGTGGCCGAGAAGCTGGTGAAAGCGGTCGATGATGCCGGCGGCATCATGACGATCGAGGACCTGAAGTCGTACACGGCCGTCATCCGCGAGCCGGTGCGCGGCACCTATCGCGGCTATGACATCGTCTCAATGCCGCAGTCTTCCTCCGGCGGCATCGTGCTGGTGGAAATGCTGAACATCCTCGAGGGCTTTCCGATCGCCGACATGAAGCAGGGGTCCGTTGCCTCCCTGCATTTGATGATCGAGGCAATGAAGCGCGCCTATGCCGATCGTGCGCGCTATCTCGGCGACCCCGCCGTCACCGATAAGTCGGAGGCCAAGCTGATTGCCAAGGATTACGCGCAGAAGCAGCGTGCAAGCATCAATGCCGACCGCGCCACGCCGTGGAACGAGATGCTCGCGGTGACATCGCCGCACGAAGGTTCCAACACCACGCATTTCTCGGTGGTCGATAGTTCCGGCAACGCCGTCAGCAACACCTATACGCTGAACTTTCCCTATGGCGTCGGCCTCGTCGCCGAGGGTACCGGTGTCCTGCTCAACAACGAGCTCGACGACTTTACCGCAGCCCCGGGCGCGTCCAATGCCTACGGCCTGGTCGGATACGAGGCCAACCTCCCGGGTCCGGGCAAGCGGCCGCTTTCCTCGATGTCGCCGACCATCGTGCTGAAGGACGGCCGGCCGGTGCTGGTGACCGGCTCGCCCGGCGGCAGCCGGATCATTTCCACCGTGCTGCAGGTGATCGTCGATGTGCTGGACTATCACATGGATGTCGCGGCCGCGGTGGCTGCGCCGCGGCTGCACCATCAATGGCAGCCCGACGAGGTGAAGATCGAGCGCGGTTTTCCCGACGAGGTGCTGGCTGGGCTGAAGGCCAAGGGCCATCAGCTCGTCGAGCCGATGGGCCCGACCTCGGCGAATTCGATTGCTGTGACCGCGAACGGGTTGGAAGGCGCGCCCGACCCGCGCAGCCGCGGCTCGGAAGCTGCCGGACAGTGATGACCTGCATGAGATCGGAACCGAGATGACGACGCTGAAGGGCAAGACGCTGTTCATATCAGGCGCGAGCCGCGGCATCGGACTCGCGATTGCGCTCCGCGCCGCGCGCGACGGCGCCAACATCGCGATCGCGGCCAAGACCGTCGAACCTCATCCCAAACTGAACGGCACGATCCATACGGCCGCAGAGGAGGTCAAGACTGCCGGCGGACGGGCGCTGCCCGTCGCCTGCGACATCCGCGACGAGGTGCAGGTCATCGAGGCCATCGAGAAGACGGTCGCGGAGTTCGGCGGCATCGATATCTGTGTCAATAACGCCAGCGCCATCAGGCTGACCGATTCACAAGGAACCGACGTGAAGCGGTTCGACCTGATGATGGAGATCAACACCCGCGGCACATTCGTGGTATCGAAATATTGCATTCCGCATCTGAAGAAGGCTGATAATCCGCACATCCTGATGGTGTCGCCGCCGCTCGACATGAAGGCAAAATGGTTCGAGCAGGCGGCTGCCTATTCGATCAGCAAATACGGCATGAGCATGTGCGTTCTCGGGCTTTCGGCCGAGCTCAAGCGAGCAGGCATCGCGGTCAACGCGCTATGGCCGCGCACCACGATCGCAACCGCGGCGGTCAGCAATCTCCTGGGGGGAGAAGCGGTGATGCGCGCAAGCCGCACGCCGGACATCATGGGCGACGCCGCCCATGTGATTCTGACCAAACCCTCGCGTGAGTTCACCGGCCAATTCTGCATCGATGACACAGTGCTCTACGAGAGCGGCGTCCGAGACTTCGCTCGCTATTGTGTCGACCCGAAAGCCCCCCTGATGTCGGATTACTTCATACCCGACGACAGGCCGCCACCGCCCGGCGTCACGGTGAAGCCGCTCCCCTAGCTACGCGATGATTTATCCGAGTGAATCCGTCATTCCGAAGCGCGTCGAAGATACGAACCCGGAAATGACGATGCAAGCTACCGCCCCACCTCGTACGGGCCGCCCTGCTCCAGGGCACGCTGATAAGCGGGGCGGGCGTGAATGCGATCGAGAAAGGCCATCGCCGCGGGATGACCCTGCTCGAGCCCGCCGCGGGCGGCCGCGGCCTCCAGCGGAAAGCTCATCTGGATATCTGCGGCGGTGAACGCGTCGCCGGCAAACCATTCGCTTTTCGTCAGCTCGCTTTCCCAGAAGCTCATGTGCTGCTTCAGTTGCGGGTTGACCAGCGTCGTCAGGGCCTGGCTCGACACCTTGCGCACCACGGGGCGTAGCAGCGCGGGCGCGCGCTTCGGCATGATGTTGAACAGCAGTTTCAGCAGCAGAAGCGGCATGGCCGAGCCTTCGGCATAGTGCAGCCAGTAGGTGTAGCGCAGCCGCTCCGGCGTATCCGGTGCCGGAACCAGACGGCCGTCGCCATAAGTGCCAACGATATATTCCACGATCGCGCCGGACTCGGCGATGGTTTTGCCGCCATCGGTGATCACGGGCGATTTTCCGAGCGGGTGGATCGCGCGCAGATCCTTCGGCGCGCGCATGTCCGCCTGGCGCTGATAGCGGACGATTTCATAAGGCCGACCGAGCTCTTCGAGCAGCCAGAGCACCCGCTGCGAACGGGAATTGTTGAGGTGATGAACGGTCAGCATCGATGTCCCCGGAATAAATTCGCCTGTCGGCTCTCCCGTAACAGGCAGACCGGCAATTGGCGATCCAGCTGGCTCGCTATTTTTTACCCGGGCAATATTGACATTCACTTTCTACCCGGATAATAAATGACATCGACGAACACAAAGCAAACGGCCCTTGTCATGACTTCAAGCTTCACGGCCTTCGAGGGCGAGCGGCGGCTGGCCTCGGGCCCTCTCGACGAGGTCGCGCTCGCGATCAAGCATGCCGGGCCCCAGGCTGTGGCGCCGATCGTGATCTTCGATGACCTGACCGGGCGTTCCCTCGATCTCGATCTGCGCGGATCGGACGCGGACGTGCTGGCACGGCTCGCCAGGAATTCGGAGCCCGGCAAGACAAGCGAGGCGGCAGCGCCCACCAGCGAACCGCGCGGTCGCGGCCGGCCGAAGCTCGGCGTGGTAGCCCGCGAAGTCACGCTGCTGCCGCGGCACTGGGAATGGCTCAATGCGCAGCCCGGCGGCGCCTCGGTCGCCTTGCGCAAGCTGGTCGAGCAGGCGCGTCGCGCCTCTGGCGATGCCGATCGCGCCCGCGCGGCGCGTGAGGCCGCCTATCATTTCATGTCGGCGATGGCTGGCAACCTGCCCGGCTTCGAGGAGGCGACGCGCGCGCTGTTTGCCGACGACCGGCGGCGCATGGCCGGTCATATCGCCACCTGGCCCGCCGACATTCGCGACCACGTCGTCAAGCTCGCTTATAGCGATCGCGCCGACTAAAAACGTTCGCTAACGAAATCGGCTGGGTTCGCGTCAGGACGGCGCAACCGGAAACGCTCGAGCCTCTGGCCCGGGAACAGCCCTTATCCTGCGTCTCGTCGATGCGGCACCCCGCCTCGGTGCCTCATGCCTCACAACAGGAAGAAGCCGTGTCAAACAGCCCGTTTCCCCGAAAGACCTTTCTGGTCTTTGTCGCCCCGATGATGCTGAGCAACATCCTGCAATCGTTGTTCGGCACCATCAACAGCGCCTATCTCGGCCAGATGATCGGCGTCGACGCGCTCGCGGCAGCTTCCGTGTTCATGCCGGTGATGTTCTTCTTCATCGCGTTCGTGATGGGCCTCAGTTCCGGCGCCAGCATTCTGATCGGCCAGGCCTGGGGCGCCGGCGAGCCTCTCAAGGTCAAGGCCGTGGCCGGAACGACGCTGTCGGTTGCGCTGATGATTGCGACCACCATCGCGATCCTCGGCGGACTGTTCAGCCGGCCGTTCCTGGCCGCGCTCGCAACGCCACCCGACATTCTGGATGCCGCCAGTTCCTACGCGCGAATCATGATGATCAGCATGCCGCTAACCTTCACCTTCATCCTGTGGGCCGCGATGATGCGCGGCGTCGGCGATTCCGTCACGCCCTTGCTGGCGCTGTCGGTATCGGCGGTGATCGGGCTTGTCGCGACGCCTGCCCTCATCCGCGGCTGGCTCGGCCTGCCCCGGCTTGGCGTCGCCAGCGCCGCCTGGGCCGGCGCCTTTTCCGCCTCTGTCACGTTGATACTGCTTCATCTGTATCTGCGTTCGCGCGCGCACGCGCTAGCCTTTGACGCCGCTTTTCTGCGGGCGATGCGGCCTGACGGCAAATTGTTGCGGACTGTGCTCCGCCTGGGAATCCCGTCGGCGCTCGGCATGGTGACGATGTCGCTCGCCGAACTCGTGCTGCTCGGCCTCGTCAACAGTTACGGCTCCGATGCCACCGCCGCCTATGGCGCGGTCAACCAGGTGCTGGGACTCGCGCAGTTTCCCGCAATCGCGATCGCGATCGCGGTCTCGATCTTCGCAGCCCAGGCGATCGGACGCGGCGAGGCGGGCCTGGTCGACACCATCGTGCGCCGCGGGCTGGAGATGAATGTGTTCCTGACCGGCGGACTCGTGGCGCTGGTCTATCTGCTGTCCCGGATGATCCTGAGCTTCTTCATCACCGACGCGGCCGTGCTCGCGCTGGCGCAGAACCTGCTTCACCTGGTGCTGTGGAGCGCGGTGCTGTTCGGAATGGCCACGGTGTTTTCCGCCGCGATGCGCGCCAGCGGCACGGTGTGGATGCCGCTGGCGATCCTGATGTTCGCCGTTGTCGCCATCGAGCTGCCGTCGGCGATCATCCTCAGCCGCCTGGTCGGGATCGAGGGCATCTGGATGGCCTATCCGATCGCCTTCTGCAGCATGTTCCTGCTGCAGATGGCCTATTACATGCTGGTGTGGCGGCGGCGCGCGATCCATCGCATGGTCTGATGGGCCCAGTACAATATTACGCTCATCATAGAAATCGGTGGACGTGTCACGCCCACCGCGTCACAATATCCGGCAAACAACTCTTTTGGGGAGACCGCCGTGAGCCCGCGCCCGCGATTCCTGTTCGATGTCGGCAGCCCCAACGCCTTTCTCGCTCACGAGGCGATCCCGGCGATCGAAAAGCGCATCGGCGTGCGCTTCGACTATGTGCCGGTGCTGCTCGGCGGCATCTTCAAGGCGACCAACAACAAGTCGCCTGCCGAAACCCTCGCCGGCATCAAGAACAAGCGCGAATTCCAGGCGATCGAGACCGAACGCTTCATCAAGCGCTTCCAGGTCGCGCCCTATGTGTGGAATCCGTTCTTCCCGGTCAACACGCTCAACCTGATGCGCGCCGCGGTCGCCGCCCAGTTCGAGGGCGTGTTCGAGCCATATGTCGAGGCCGCGTTCCACCACATGTGGCGGGAGCCGAAAAAGATGGACGACCCGGGGGTGGCGACCGAGGCGCTCGTCGCCTCCGGCCTCGACGGCGTCGGGCTGCTCGCCCGCGCCCAGGAGGGCGACGTCAAGGCCACGCTGATCGCGAACACGCAAGACGCGGTCGAGCGTGGCGCGTTCGGCTCCCCGACCTTCTTCGTCGGCAGCGAGATGTTTTTCGGCAAGGAGCAGTTGCGCGATGTCGAAGAGATGATTTTGGGGAAACAGTCGCAGAGACGCGAATAATGAGCTGCGAATAGCGAATAGCTGGCGCATCCAATACTATTCGCTACTCCCTATTCGCCTTTTTCAAGAAGAACAAGGAACAAACCATGCGCGTTCTCGTGGTCGGCGCCGGCGCGATCGGCGGATATTTTGGCGGCAGGATGCTGCAGGCAGGATGCGACATCACCTTTCTGGTGCGGCCGCGGCGGGCCGCCGAACTCGCCGCGCACGGCCTCGTCATCAAGAGCCCCAACGGCGACGTCACGCTGAAAGATCCGCCGATCGTCCAGGCCGACACATTGAAAGACCCCTTCGACGTCGTGCTGCTCTCCTGCAAGGCCTACGATCTCGACGACGCGATGAAATCCTTTGCGCCTGCGGCGGGACCGCAGACGTCGATCGTGCCGCTGTTGAACGGCATGCATCACCTCGACGTGCTGGACGCCAGGTTCGGCCGTGAGCGCGTGCTTGGCGGGCTGTGCGCCATCGCGGTCACGCTGAACGAGGCGCGCGAGGTCGTGCATCTGCAGCCGATGCAGTCGCTCGCCTTCGGCGAGCGCGACGGCACCATGTCGGAGCGGGTGCGTGCCATCGCGAACATCTTCGCCAGCGGCAAGTTCGGATCATCGGCCAGCGCAAACATTCTGCAGGACATGTGGGAGAAATGGGTTTTCCTGGCAACGCTAGCGGCCTCGACCTGCCTGATGCGCACGACGCTCGGCAACATCCTGGCCGCGCCCGGCGGCAAGGATTTTTTGCTCGGCATTTTTGACGAGTGCAGGGCGATCGCCGCCGCGGAGGGCTACCCGCCCCGCGCGCCGTTTGTCGAGCGAACACTCGCCATGCTGACCGCCGAAGGTTCGCCGCTGAATGCCTCGATGTTCCGCGATATCAAGGCTGGCCAGCCGGTCGAAGCCGATCACGTGATCGGCGACCTCATCGCGCGCGCTGATCGCGCCAAGGTGCCGGCGCCGCGGCTGCGTGTCGCCTACACCCATCTGAAGGCGTATGAGAAGCAGCGGGGGTGATCACCTCCCCGCCTGGATCACGGCGTCACAGATGCGCGAGATAATGCGCCAGCGCTGTGATCTCCTCGTCGTTCAGGGGATAGGCGACGTCGGTCATCGCGCCGCCGGCACCACCGAACCGTGCGCCCGATTTGTAGTCGCGCAGCGCCTTGGTCAGGTACTCCTCGCGCTGCCCGGTGAGGCGGGCGACTGCTTTGGTGCCGGCAAAGGAATCGGTGTGGCACGAGGCGCAGCGGCGACCCACCGCCGCCTGCGCGCCCTTCTTCGACAGATCCGCATCGCCATCGGGCGGCGCTTTCGGCGGCGTGAGCGAGGCGAAATAGGCGCCGAGGTTGCGGATGTCCTCGTTGTTGAGCTGCTCGACGATCGGCTGCATCGCCTCGTTCTTGCGCGAGCCGGCGCGGAAATAGACCAGTTGCCACTGGATGAACTGGTCGAGCTGTCCGGCGAGCGAGGGGATGTTTTCCGTCGTCGAGATGCCGTTCTCGCCGTGGCAGCCGGCGCAGATTTCGGCCTTGGCCTTGCCGGCGGCGAGATCGGCGGCCTCGGCCATCGACCCGCCTCCGAAAATTGCGGCCAGCAACGCGGCCGTCAGTCCCAGCTTGTGCATCACGTTTCCTTACGAAAAGCGTTTTCAAACGAAGTGGGGACCGGTTCGCGTGATGAAAACGCGTCAAAAGAGGAACCTGGCGCTTCTGTTCCGATCCAATCGGAACTGAAGCGCCAGACCGGCCTTGCAACGGCCGTTGATATTGTCGGACAGCAAAGGGCTGCGGCCGCATCATCGCGCGACCGCAGCCCCGATCATCAAGACATCACTTCTTGCTGTAGCTGATACGATAGATCGCACCGGCCCAGTCGTCGGCAACCAGGATCGCGCCGTCCTTGGCCAGGATGATGTCATCAGGCCGGCCGAGATAGCCCTGATCGCCCTCGATCCAGCCGGACGCGAACACCTCTTCCTTTGGATGCTTGCCGTCCGGGCCGACGATCACGCGAACGATCCGTCCGCCCTGGTACTTGTGCCGGTTCCACGAGCCATGCTCGGCGATCAGGATGTTGTTCTTGTACTCGGCGGGGAACTGGTCGCCGGTATAGAACTTCATGCCGAGCGGCGCGACATGGGCACCGAGGTTGAGCACCGGCGGGGTGAACTCCGAGCATTTGTGCCCCATCGCGAATTTCGGATCCGGCAGGTCGCCCTGGTGGCAATAGGGATAGCCGAAATGCTCGCCCATCTTGGTAATCATGTTCAGCTTGTCGGCGGGCAGGTCGTCGCTGATCCAGTCCCGCGCGTTCTCGGTGAACCAGTATTTGCCGCTGCGCGGATCGACGTCGCCACCGACGGAGTTGCGGACGCCAAGCGCCCAGACTTCGGCGTTGCCGGTCTTGGGATCGACACGGCGGATCTGCGAGAGGCTGGTCGGCGGGATGCCGATGTTGAAGGGCGGGCCGAATGGGACGTAGAACCAGCCTTCCTTGTCGGCCGCGAGATATTTCCAGCCATGCGCGGCATAGGACGGCATGTCGTCATACACCACCTTACCCGAACCGAGATTGTCGAGATTAGCCTCCGCGTTCTCGTATTTGATCAGCTTGTCGACGGCGACGACGTAGAGCGCACCATCGCGGTAGGCGAGCCCCGTGGGCATGTTCAGGCCCTTGAGGATGGTCTTGACCTCTTTCTTGCCGTCCTTGTCAGTGATCGCATAAACATTGCCGAGCCCGAAGGATCCGACGAACAACGTGCCCTTGTCGCCCCAGGCCATCTGCCGCGCCGCCAGCACACCCGAGGCATAGACCTCGATCTTGAAACCCGACGGCAGCTTGATCTTCTTGACAAGGTTGGCGAGTTCGGCGTCCGAGGCTCCGGTCGGCGGCCCGGATGGCGGCGCAAGTCCCTTCTGCGCCTCGGTCTCGTCGCCGAGGAACCAGTCGTCCGGCGGATGGGTCCAGAACTCCTTGGTGCCGGACTCGTATTTCTTCAACGCGCGGTCCTTGTCCTGCTGCTGCTGGGCATTGGCAAAGCCCGCCCCCGCAACAATCCCGACTGTTGCGAGCGCAAGAACGGATTTGTGGAAAGCCGATATCATCGCGTCACTCCCCTATTGCAGCCCTTGGTGCTGCGACTGTTATTTGTTCGAAACGCTTTCGAGAAACGAACCTTGGACCTGCCGACGGATCGCGCAGGCCTGAAAAGTGTTAGCACATCTGCATGCGCTGAGAAGCGCGGTGCGGGCAGACCTGGTCGTTCTTGAGACGATCAGACAAACCCTCTCGCGATTGCCGTCGATCGAAAGTCGAACGTCGTGCGTCTGCTGCGGCGCGGCATGCGCGGGAAAGAGGCATGGCCAATCCGTGAACGGGATCATTAGGAAAATACGGATCAACGGGGAGAGCGAAGATGCACGTTTTCGTTCTCGGTGCGACCGGCTTTATCGGGTCAGCCGTCGTCCGCGTCCTCATCCAACGTGGACATCGATTAACCGGCCTGACCCGATCGGAAACATCGGCGGTGAAGCTGCGCAGCGCTGGTTGCCAGCCGCTGATGGGTGACATCGGAAGGCCGACCGCGTGGATCGACCAGCTGCCGCCGGTTGACGCGGTGGTCCATACGGCCTGCGACGTCAACACGGACATGGGCGCAGTCGATCGCCGCTTGCTCGACGCCCTGCTGGCAAGACTTGCCGCGCGGTCCAACAAGACCCGCTTCGTCTATACGGGCGGCGGCTGGTTGTTCGGCCCAACCCGCGATGGTCTCGCGACCGAGGAAACACCCTTCGCACCCTTGGTGGCCTTCGCGTGGATGGTCCCTCACAGCCAGCGCGTCCTGGCCGCGCCGGGTATCGAGGGAATAGTCATTCACCCGGCAATGGTCTACACGCCTGACGGTGGCGTCTTCCGCAGCCTTGCCAGCGCTGCGCGCGAGCGCACTGCAATTCGCGTGGTGGGAGGCGAGGATGTGC
>Ga0210401_10005939_pt1 | contig 12479 bp, 9 predicted proteins | sample IncBWH32MmetaG_FD_150866 | JGI IMG/M metagenome (GOLD analysis project Ga0210401, IMG submission 150866) | Forest soil microbial communities from Barre Woods Harvard Forest LTER site, Petersham, Massachusetts, United States - Inc-BW-H-32-M | ecosystem: Environmental > Terrestrial > Soil >... | reverse complement strand
GCCGCGTCTACTCCTGTGCCGGCTTTTTCTATTTTTTGCCCAGCGACCAAGACCTTGCCGGCCAGGATCAGCGCTTGCGCCCGCTCGCGCGAACTTGCGAGTCCGCGTTCCAAAAGTAGCTTGTCGAGCCTGATTTTCAATTCGCCCCCGTCGCGCTCTATCTCGCGAGCCTTTCAACTTACACTAAAGTGCCAGCAACCAACTCAGTGCAAGGTGTAGAAGCGTCTCTCGCTGAGACAGTTAGAAAGATACTTCCCCCCTTTTCCACAACGTTTTCCACGAAAGTGTTGAAAAGTGACGGAGAATACGACGTTTAGCGACCCACGGTAAGCCCACCCGAGGGCAAGGCCGTGAAGGCAGCTCGTGGCCCGAATACCCTCTAAATCCAACCTTAAGAGTCATATGGCCCGATCGTGCTATGCCCATCCCCCCTCGTGCCATTGCCCTCTGTTCTGAAACGTATCATCTTAGGAGTGCACGCTAGCTAAAGTAAGAAGAAGCAGAAAAATGCTGGAGCAAACCACAAGACGGCAACCTGGAGCGAAAGCTAGCCCAGCTTACAATCGGGATCGCAGCCGCCTGTCCCTGGCTCTCGCTCTTCTGCTGGTTGCGCTGGTTGTTCTGGTGGTGAAGGATCGCGATTTCTGGTTCGGCGACTCTGACGCCTCGGTTGCCGAAGAGACGACTCCTGAGTGGATCCCGAACAAAGTGTTTCAGACGCCAACTCCCGCAGCCCCACCGGCAGCCCCACCGAAAACGCACATTACTTCTGCCAAGGCTGCCGCCGCACCCGCAACAACGGTTCGGCCCGTAATCGCAACCAACCGGACCTCCGCTCCGGCCGTAATTCCGCCGCTCGAAGTCGAAGTCATCGCAGGCGAAACGCGCAACACCGTTCAACTCGGCAGCAAGGCGCTGAAGATTGAAATGGCTCCCGCCTCAAATTCTACCGCGGCGGGTTCAACGGTCGCCGAGCGTGGCCCGGCCACGGTTGCAGCGGAGCGGGTTCAGATGTCCCTCGCGAAAGCGCAGATCCCACCGCAGGCACCTGAGTCGCCTTATCCTTTGCTCGGTCGACAGATGAAGGTCCAAGGTTCCGTGCTGCTCCAGGCGCTGATAGGCGCTGACGGCATGATCCGCGATTTGCGCGTGCTCAATGGCCCGGCGATCCTGGCATCCGCGGCGCGCGAAGCTGCGCGCCGCTGGCAATTCAAGCCTTACCTGCAGAACGGGCAGCCAGTCGAGACGCAAGCGAAAATCACCGTAAACTTCACGATTAAAGTGTTGGACAACGGAGCGCGGGATCAGACGGACACGGTTGTAGCCCTGTCGAGGGGCGGAGAATAGTTTCGCGCGACGGATTCAAGCTTTGTACGACCCGCAAGAACTGACAAAAACCACACATTCCCCGGTCTCCGTTTTAAATCCAGATCAATCGAGATTCCCTTTCTGTATTACTAACGTCGAAAATCTTTTCCGTTTGCAAAGATTTTTCATGATGTCTAGGCAGCGAGAGCGGTTAGTTGTGCTGTTACAGGCGTGAGTTGGGCAACCGTGGATCGTAGAGCACTGAGGATAGCGACGATGGTTTTGCGACCGGTGGAGGTTAGTCGGTAGCGGTGTGTGCCGGTGATCTTGGTGATGAGGGCGTGAGCCCGCAGCAGGCGGAGTTTGCGGCTGATCCAGGCAGAGCGACGGCGGATCTCCTTTTTGTCGTGGTTGGTCTGGGGAAAGAAGAGGGCACGGAGGTCGCGATTGCGGAAGCCGTTGATGGTGAACTCGCCGTGATTAATGGCGGACAGCAGTGCCCGGTCGTCGGCTAAGGGACGGAGGGCACGCACTCGGCGGCCGCGCCATTGCCGGGGTTGTTCTAGCCGCTGGAGCAGTTGGTCGAGAGTCGTGGAGTCGTCGACGGTAGCGAAGGCGTCGAGATAGCGCGCTGCGGCTTTGTGGGAAAGCTGGGCTCGGCGGTGCAGGTCGGCGATGCCCCGGCGTAGTGGACGCCAGGCGCGGGGCCCTTTGCGGTCGCCCTCCTTGCGCCGGTAAACGCGGAAGTCGTCGCCGTTATGGAAGGTGGCCTCGGCGCGCAGGACGCTGCCTTTGGAAGTATAGGCCTTGTCGTAAAGTTTCACGGAGTTGCCGTTGACGCTATGCTTGACGCGTACTCCCTCGGCCCGGCGTTTGAAGTCACTGACTACTTCTCCGGAGAAGTCCTGGCGTAGCTGGCCGCTCAGGGTGATGGGCTTACCCAGAAAACGCATGACATCGGGGCTGGAGAAGGTGGTCATAGCATGGTTGACCCAGCGTGGATAGAAGCGCCGCAGATCGGCCGCGTGGTGGAAGACCACATCGAGAGCCCACTCGTGCTGGTAAGTGGACCAGTAGTAGGAGATGGGGTGTTTAGGGAAGATCTCGGTATGAATGGGGTTGAGCTGTCGGGCGATGCCGTTGAGCAGTTTGGGCCATGGGGTTTTGAGTTGACTATCCATCAGGCGCTGAGCTTTGCTCCAGTCCGAAATCCAGGGAAAGCAGTTGTCCTGCTGCAGGTAATCGAGAGCAGCGGCTTGCATCTGTCGGGCCAGCCATTCCCGGCCGTTGAGGCAGATCTGAATCGAGAAGGGGAACCAGGTTTGGATACGGGCATTGAGGAAGCCGAAGATGGGGTGGATTTGATAGTGATAGAGAAACAGACATTTGCCGGGGCGTAGTTGGAGCTCGAGCCTTTTGTTCTCGCGATTGCGATGGATCTGGAATGTCCAGCAGGGTTCGACGCAGCTGAGCACGCACACCAGTCCGCTGCGCACGCCATCGTGGGCTAGGATGTCGCGGGCGATGGTCTCTTTATCCGTCTGGCTGGAGTTCAGATATTTCACCGGACGTGCAGAAGCCTTGGCTTGGGCCAAGGAAGCTTCCTTCAGGTGCTCAGTGACCTTCTCCACATGGGCGCCAAAGTTCTTGAGTAAGATCTGGTTCGTCCAGAGATAGTTCATCATTCCCTGGGGATGGCCAATGGAGCGCAGGTGTCCGCGAAATACCAAGCGGTCGAATCCAGATAGGGTTCCTGCGATCTTGTCCTGGTGTTTCGCGATAAACTCGTGCATGGCGTTCCCCTCCGTATGGTTGTGAGTTTTTGACCGAACCTACAATGATATGCAGACGGGGAACGCCTTTGAGCTTGTAAGTAGCGCTGGGCCTTCCAGAAGATTTTTATTGCAGCGATTGCAAGGGTGAGAGCAGTTCAAGCTGAGTGCTGACTGCTGATGGCTGAGAGCTCAGACGAAGTGTTTTGGTTGCGGCTAGGCCGCGCTATGTATAATGCCGAACGTTCATGGACTGGGCTCCTGCATCCGCCGTCCGCTGGTTGTTGGACTCGGAGCATGGCGCGTCGGATCGCCTGATTCCACGCTGGCTCTTTCTACGCGCGATGGGCCTTATATATTTCTCGGCCTTCTTCTCCCTGATCTTCCAGATCCGCGGGCTGATTGGCCGCGAAGGCATCTTGCCGGCAAGCGACTATCTGCAAGCAGTAGAGCATTCGTTTGGCCACGCCCGCTTTTGGTTTGCACCGACTCTGTTGTGGTTTTCGAGCGGACCGCAGATGCTGATGGCTCTCTGTTGGGCAGGCGTCGTGGCATCGCTGCTGCTCGCCTTGAATGTGTGGCCCCGCGGAACGCTGGGAATTTGTCTCGTATGTTTTCTTTCATTCGTGAGTGCGGCGGGAGATTTCTCTGGCTACCAGTCGGACGGCATGCTGCTGGAAGCCGGCTTCATCGCACTTTTCTTCGCTCCGCCGGGTTTTCGCCCGGGATTGGGTGCAAAGTGGCCACCGTCTCGCGCCAGCCTGTTCCTCCTGCAGTGGGAGTGGTTCCGCATCTACTTTGAGTCCGGCATGGTTAAGATCGCAAGCGGCGAGCCGCAGTGGCGTCAAATGACCGCCATGGACGAGTATTACCAGAACGGCCCGCTACCCACCTGGGTGGGTTGGTACGTACAGCATCTTCCGCACTGGTTTCATGCTTCGACGGCATACTGCACGCTTGCGCTCGAACTGGGTTTAGTCTGGATGCTGTTTCTGCCGCGGCGCTGGCGGATCGTTTGCTTCTTCATCGCAACCGCATGGCAGATTGGCATTATCCTCACGGCCAACTATACGTTTTTGAACTACCTGGTCCTTGCGTTGGGCTTCCTGCTATTGGATGACCGCGTGCTGCTGCACTGTCTACCGCAGCGATGGAAAAAGCCCCCACTGGATCACACAGCCATGGATCGTGCCGACGTGACACGACCCGCCACGGCGAGCCCAACAGAAGCGGATTCCTCCTCCACGTGGCGAGATGTAGCCAATCAACCCACGAAAGCGAGTCGATTCGAGGATGGCGGAGAAGAAAATTGGCGGGACCTCTTCCGGCAGCAACTGGCCGTGCTGAAGCGCTCGCTGGTCGCCATTATGCTCGGTTGGGTCTTTTACGCGACCGCAGTGGAATTGGTCTGGATCGTATTCCCCACCTTGAAACTGCCAACTACGCCGGTCGAGGCGCTGGAACCGTTTCGCATCGCCAATCGATATGGCCTTTTTGCCGTCATGACTCGCGGTCGCTACGAGATCGAGTTCCAAGGATCGCAGGACGGACAAAACTGGCAGCCATATCCGTTTCGCTATAAACCGCAAGACCCGAGCCAGCCGCCGGGCATTTACGCACCCTATCAGCCACGTTTTGACTGGAACCTGTGGTTCGCTTCTCTCGGATCCTGGCGCGAGTATCCCATCGTAATTAACACCGAGGTACGATTGCTTTCGACCGACCCTGATGTGCTTGCGCTTTTCGCGGGGAATCCTTTTCCCCAAGAGCCGCCTCGCCAGGTGCGTGCGGTTCTCTGGCAATACTGGTTCACGACCGCGACTGAAAAAAGCAAGACGGGCCTTTGGTGGCGCCGTGAGTTCCGGGGACTATACGCGCCAACGCTCACGCGCGACCCCGACGGCAGAATCCGCGCCGTCGAATTCCCTACGGTTGCTCCCCGGCAGTGACGCGCGGCTGCAAATACTTCAACCGACCTCTTGTCTCACCCGCACTGGCTTTTGCCCACGGCTCTGATCTCCGGATGATTCGCCTTGAGTGCGGTTCAATATCCAAAGCAGGAGCAGCAGAGCAAACAGCGCCAACAGATAAAAGACAATGCCGCCATGCCGGTGGAAGTTGCCGTGCAAGAATCCGGGATCGACGTGGGTCCCGAGCATGGAGATGGTGAAGATTCGAATCCCATTCTTGAAAATCGAAAGAGGAATCGCGACCAGCACAACAGTAGCTTTCCGCCAAAAGGACCGCAGAAACAAATGTGCCAGCACCATGCTAGTGACGATCAACATAAGACTGGAGCGAAGACTGCTGCACTCCTGGGCCACTTCCAGGCTCAATCCGGGTATCGACAGCATGACGCCATCTTGAGTAACCGGAATGCCCAAGGCTGAAAACAGGAAACTGGCTGAGAGGGCGGATCCGTGTTGCCACAGAGCCACAATCTTATTCAACGCGAACTCTGGAAGTGGAACCAGCCAGAACAGAAAGCAGAGGGGAAACAGCAATGACCGAACAGTCCGGGTTCCGAAGCACCCAATGAACGCGCCCAGCCACCAAGTCACCAGCGCGAGCATGCCCCACGTCAGTTGCGCACCGGATTGCGCCGTCAACTTGCCGAGCAGTCCCAATAATACCGCTGCCACCAACAAAGCTACACTGCTGCGATTGCTTGGTTGACGATCGGCTCCGAGTGAAGGCCATTCCGTATAGATCAGGGCCGCGCTGATCGGAACAATCAGGAGAATGTGCGTATATTCATCGCGGCGGAGCGCGAGTGCGAGGGTTCCCAACAACGGACGCCATCCGACTAAGAGGGAGCCCGTAACCGCAAGACTAAACTTCAGCTTTGGTGACAATCTGCTCATCTGCGACTGGGCGACCTTCAAGAATCAATTCACGAAAGCAAAATACTCCGGCAGAGCTTGCACAATACCCTCACTTGCGTAACCGTCCCACGAGAGCCGGCACCACGGGCCCGGCTTTCATGAAGGCCTGGCTCCTACGACGTGAAGAATGGGCATGGCTTCTCCAACCATGGTAATGCACCGGCTTGACTCATCGCCGTTCAGGGGTGTTATCGAGTTAGTTTATGGCTCGGGTTGGTAGGAAACTCGCCAAATCAGATTTCCGCCGTCATCCGAAATCAGTACGGAACCGTCCGGTGCCACTGCCGCGCCCACCAATCGCCCATAGACATTCCTGCCGGCGGGATGTGGCACAAATCCGGAGAAGATAAGGTGCTGGATCTCCGGCTGGGAGGCCATTGCGGAAGGGGATAAAAACAACCTGATATCCGCTCCTGATGCGTCGGTTCCAAGAACCATGTTCCGCAATGAAAACGCCGTGCGAATACGAGGAAGGAAATTGCTGCCCTTCGTAGAATGCAAACTGCAGCGGCGCAACGTGTGCGCCGAGGAGCAAGTCAGGAATGATCGCCTTCGCGGCCAAGTCCGGTCTAGGCGCCACCCGATCGTCCACGTGACTGCCAGTGTAGGAATAAGGAAAACCATAAAAACCACCATCAGCCACACGGGTGAAAAAATCGGATGGAACGTCATCGCCAAGATCGTCCCTTTCATTAACTGCGGCCCACAAGTCACCGGACTCGGGGTTGAAACCGATTCCGACGGCATTTCGCAATCCGCTGGAGAACACTCGCATGTTTTTCCCATCAGGATCGGCAATTAAAATCGCAGCCCGTCGAGGATCGGACTCTATCGAGATATTGTCCTTCGATCCCACCGAAATAAATAACTTCTGGCCATCTGGACTGAAGGCCAGCGAGCGCGTCCAATGCTGGTTGTAGCCCATGCCTGGGAGGTTGAGTATGTGTTCCGCGTCGCCGAGCCGCTTCGACGTTTTGGGATCATAGCGAAAACGCAGGACTTCGTTGGTATTGGCGACGTAAACGTAGTCATCACGAAAGACGATTCCGAAAGGCAGGTTCAAGCGGTCGGCAAATATCTCGTGCGATTGAACACTACCCCGGGTTTGCGGATCGTGCAACACAACTACTTCTCCGACTGCAGAGTCCGCCACGAACACGTCACCGTTGGAAGCGACCGCCAACCACCTTGGTTGGGTAAAGCCTCTGGCAAAAACCGAAACCTTGAATCCAGGAGGAACCTGCGGCTGAAAGTTTGCCGGCGGCGACACCACCACCGGCCAGTTCTCGATGCGGAACAACCTCGCTCGAATGCGGGTCTTCCAACCACCGACGTTCAAGTGGAGGATCACGGCCAGCACAGCGATTGCGATCAGCCCTAACGGGATGAAGCTGCACAGCAGCAATCGATGAGAACGGAGGGAGCGACTGGTGGGATTGATCAACTGTGCTCCATCGTGGAGTCTAGAATACGACCTCGGCTGGCTGTGACCTACTTACTCCCCTTATCTTTCAGGAACGTTCCCTCCTGGAGTTCTGCGAATGCCTGCTGTAGCTGCGCCTGCGTGTTCATCACGATCGGGCCGTACCATGCGACGGGCTCTTCGAGCGGCTTTCCCGAGACCAGCAGGAACCGGATTCCGTCCTCCCCGGCTTGCACGGTAACTTCGTCGCCGCGATCAAATAGCACGAGTGAGCGGTTATCCGCTTCCACAGGAGGCGTCGTGTCCGCCCATTTTATCGCTTCGGTCGGCACCGAGAGCGGCCCCGATGCGTTGCAGAACTTTCCCCCTCCACCGAAAACGTATGCGAACGCATGGCGAGTCGTTTCCACCGGCAGGGTTTTTCTCTTACCGGGAGAAACCGATAGATCGAGGTAGATGGGGTCGGCGGCAATGCCGTCCACCGGGCCAGTCTTTCCCCAGAAGTTCCCGCAGACGACTCGCACGTGCGTGCCATCGTCATCCTTGACCTCAGGAATATCGAGCGCCTTCACCTCCTGATAACGCGGCGTCGTCATTTTGAGCGACGACGGAAGGTTAGCCCACAACTGAAAACCGTGCATCCGGCCAGACTGGTCGCCCTTGGGCATCTCCTGGTGGATGATTCCGCTGCCCGCCGTCATCCATTGCACGTCACCAGCGGCGATGGCGCCTTGGTTCCCCATGCTGTCGCCGTGCTCCACGGTTCCCGCCAAAACGTAGGTAATAGTCTCGATGCCGCGGTGAGGATGCCAGGGAAAGCCAGCGAGATAATCCTCCGGGACGTCATTGCGGAAGTCATCCAGCAAAAGGAACGGGTCGAATTCCTTCGTGTTTCCGAAGCCGAAGGCACGCCGCAGATGCACGCCTGCACCTTCGAGCGTTGGCTTCGATTGAATGAGACGCTTCACCGGTCGAATCGACATGTTGATCTCCAGTATGTAAAGTTGCCGCCCGCTCCCAACCTAGATTTTACTCGTGTCCACCTCGATCCATTTATTCATGTGTCTGTTGGAATTCTGCCCTTACGACGACAGGCAAACCCGGAACGATCACAAGTGACGGCGGGCAATAAGAGGTCTCACGTGCGCTTCGGAATCATTAACCCCGCGACTACAGCGCTTGCCACAGACAGCCCCGCGCAAATCAGCATGACAATTCGGAATCCAGAGACAAACGCCTGGGCAATCAATTGACGAACGGCGGCGGTTGTGCCGGGATCGAGGCCAGTCGGTACCGGCAAACCTGCGAGTTTGATCACATCCGCTTGAACCTGCTGCAAGATCGCTGGCGGCAGAACAAGAGCAGTGAGGCCTCGATTTAGTCGAGAGCCAAAAGCGTTCACCATGACAATGCTAAGGACCGCAATCGCGAGCACGCCAGCCACACGGGCCACTGCGTTATTGATGCCAGAAGCGGTTCCCACTCGGCCCTGCTCTACCGAATTCATCACGACGGTGGTGAGCGGAGCTACGGTAAGCGCCATCCCGAACCCCAACACTAGCATGGCTGGGAAAAATGCCTTCCAGTAACTATCTCTAACGGAGGGCGCGGCGAACAAAACGAACCCTAATGCGGCGATCAGCGGGCCAACGATCAGGGGACTTCTGGCGCCGTAGTGTGCGACCAGTCCGCCAGACCAGCGGGAAAGAAAGAACATCAGCAAAATCAAGGGCAGGATGGCAGCGCCCGTAGCGGTTGCGGAGTATTGCTGGACCTGTATCAGGTTCAGCGGAAACAAGAAGAAGAAAACTCCAACCGCGGCATAGAGAAACAGTGTGAGCAAGTTCGTGCCACTAAAGCTGGAGGACGCAAACAATGACAGCGGAACCATCGGCGAAGTCACGCTAGATTCGACGAACAGAAACCCAATCAGCGAGGCGAAACCAACCATCAGACTCCCCAGCACCAGAGGATGTGTCCAACCCAAAATCTCCGATTTGAGGAACCCGTGCACCACACCTCCTAGTCCAAGCGTGACCAAAAAAGCTCCAACCCAATCGATGCGGCCTTTAGTGGCGCTGCGGCTCTCTGGAATATGGCGAAGCGAAATGGCGATCACGGCCGCTGCAATCGGGAGATTGATGAAGAATACCCAGCGCCAGGAAGCATGCTCAACCAGCCAACCGCCAAGCACCGGCCCGACAGCGGTGGCGATCGTGGTGAAACCGGACCACGTGCCGATCGCCTTTCCGCGGCTTGCCTCGTTGAATGATGTACCGATGATGGCAAGGCTGCCCGGAACGAGCAGCGCAGCTCCCGCGCCCTGAATGCTTCGCGCCATGATCAACTGATGAATGTTTAATGCCCCTCCGCAACCAGCCGAAGCCAGCGTGAAGACAGCGGTTCCGAGTATGAAGATGAGGCGGCGTCCGAAAAGATCGCCGAGAGAACCACCAACGAGAATTAAAGCTCCCAGAACCAATCCGTATGACTCGACTACCCATTGCACATCTACAACCGTTGCCCGGAGGGATGCCTGGAGCGCGGGCAGAGCGACATTTACAGCCGTGCTGTCAATGAAAGCCATGCTGGAAGCGAGAATGGTTGCAGCCAGAATCCAATGTCCGGCCTGTGCTCTACTCCGAACTCCGACACTGGCTGATCGGATTACGGTTTCATCGCAAGGTAACCTCACCGAAGTAAGGATGCATCTCGCTGACGAAAGGCTCCGGAGATGTTGAAGATCGCGAAAAGCCTGGGGTCACCACATGACGCAAGGCATTGAGGGCGTGGATGGATCTCAGAGCGAAGATTGAACCTCTCGATTGTGAGGATCCGCCCCGGTTACAGCACGAACGGTGCAACCGGTGGTGGCGACCTTCTTGTCGCTCAGGCAATCAAGGGGTTGCGAGTTCGTACCGCCGGTGAGGTTGCCGGGGACGATCCAACACTCACAAACCGCCTGCCTTGGCAAACCGCTTCCACAGCAGCTAGCAGTTGGCTTCCAGCATAGGCCTTAACCACGTATCCCATTGCGCCCAGATCGAGCGCTTCTTGCACCACGTCGGCAGAGGATTCCTGGCTGAGAAAGAGTATTTTGGAACGCGGCGCAAGCGTGCGGATTTGTCGAGCGGCTTCGATTCCATTCAGTCTTGGAAGGCCGATGTCGAGCAAAATCAAGTCTGGCTTTAGTTCTTCGGCCTTCTGAACAGCTTCCAATCCGTCGGAAGCTTGGCAAATGATTTGGAATTCCGGCGCCTTGGAGAACACCGAAAACACGAAAACCCGGAAGGGTTCGAAGTCATCGACGACGAGAATTCGAATTGCTGCCCCTGGTGGCGAGATCGCGTTTGTTTCAATCGAAGATGTCTTGGCCATTCGCCATCCTTGCGCTGCGAGTTATTGGGCTTCGCAAGGAACCGTCAGTTCGTGGCGCGGCGGAAGGATGCGGAACAGCCTTCTCCGTTCTTAGTCCCTTTCGCGGTCTGGCGAAACTAGTATTTTCTTTGTTACGGCATATTTTATTGATAGGATCGGCTCCCTTGTCAGCCGGGTCAGCGTTGGCTGGAGAATCCGGGACGCCCCTCCCGGATTCGCGCTGAAAATTCGCGATCTTTGTCGGCCAGACGGGCGGCAGCATTGATGTGGATCCGCTCTTTCAAATCCTTGAGTGACAAGCCTTCCGTCACTAACTGTTGCCGCTCGTACATCATTTCGTCGGAGTGGCCATTGAGCAGAATGCGCCAATCCCAGCGCGGCCGGCTACCTTCTCTTGCCGCTTCGGCAACTGCAATATTCGTAGTGCAATTGTTGGTCAGAGCGTTGTACCACTCCGGCGTGTTGTGCAGGCGGTTGATGTGGTCCAGGTATTGAAGGAACAGCCCGCGCGCTTGCCGCGGCGTGGCAACCGTGCGAAACAGGTAAACCTCCTCTCCAGTTCGGTAGTTCGTGCGCAGCCGGATCAGGTCCCGTTCATCGCTGACAATGTAGGTCAGCTCGTACTGCCGGAAGAATCCAAGAATCGCAGAATACCCCCGGCCGACGACCTTGCGAGTCTCAATTGAAATGGGAACATGCCCTTGATCGCCAAAATCGAAGCTGACGATGGGGTGCGCGATCCACGGCGAACCCCAATATGTCAGCGCGATGTCCAGGCCCTTCAAATTCGAAAGATTGAAGGACCTCGTTTCCCACTTGCAGTCATAGTCGAACTCGGCCCGATAATCGCAGTTGCGGACGTTGTGGATAGTTACACGATCGCCCGCGATCTCAACCCAGGCTGTTTCAGCCACGTCGGCTTGCCAATTGCGTGTGCTAGAGGGCTTGAGTGACAACCACCAGGTGAGAACGAAAACCAAACCAGCGAGCGTGATAAGAAGCGCAAATCGACGGTAGAACAGCGCACCCGCGGAGATCCCCACCAGATAGATCGCGGCAGCTGGCTTGCGCAGTGGAGCCGACGGCAGATCAAAATACAGCGCGGCTGTCGCCCAGAGCGTGAGCACCACAGCAATCAGGGTCGCAACGCCTACACCGATCTTGCGCAGCCACTTTCTCCCATCCACGCTTGTTCACCTTTGCAGACTCGCAGACCTTACAACCGGCGGACTCAGACATACGCCAAGCTACAGCACGCCTTCGCTCTGCATTTCCTTCACTACGAGCTTAACCAGTCCGTTGATTGTCTTATGAACACTCGACGGATTGAAGGTGTCCGTGACCCCCGTCCAGACCAGATCTCCGTCGGGCGAAACCGTGCTATAGAGATTAGTCTCGATGCGCACTTTCTTTTCTTCCCGCAGATAGTCGGGCGAGTAAACCACCGGATATACGACCCGGTAGTACCCATAAAACGTGGTGTAGTAAGGAAAGGGCGAGACAGAAGGCCCTCCGGGGATATAGGTCACCTTGTTTTCTACTTTGATCAGGCGCGACACCACGACTGCGTCAATCTTGTTCTCCACGATCTGCGCCTTCAGGTAATTCAGGTCGAGTTGTGTGGACTCCGGCCTTAGCAGAATGGCATGGCCCGGAATCGCAGTCACGCCGGTTTGCGACAGCTGCCGCGCAAGCGCGTCCTCGAAGTCGGCG
>Ga0210401_10005936_pt1 | contig 12484 bp, 8 predicted proteins | sample IncBWH32MmetaG_FD_150866 | JGI IMG/M metagenome (GOLD analysis project Ga0210401, IMG submission 150866) | Forest soil microbial communities from Barre Woods Harvard Forest LTER site, Petersham, Massachusetts, United States - Inc-BW-H-32-M | ecosystem: Environmental > Terrestrial > Soil >... | reverse complement strand
CGGCGATTACGACGTCACGCGCTACCAGTCCACTCACATCCAGGGTGGCACGATGATGGCCACGTCCCCGGATCGCGGTGTCGTAAACACCTACGGCCAGCACTGGGACGCTTCCAATCTTTTCGTTCTCGGCGCCTCCACATTCCCCAATTCAGGCTCGTCAAATCCCACGCCCACAATTTTAGCGCTGACCTACCGAACCGCCGACGCAATCGTGGACAAGTATTTGAAGAACCCTGGAATGTTGGGGTAAAAAAGTTTTTACTATCTGCAAAAAATGATTTTATTCTGTCGTTCCGAGCGAAGCGAGGAATCTCTCTTTCTTTTGATCGAAGAGAGATTCCTCGCTTCGCTCGAAATGACAGTACAAAGAGTTTTTGCGAGACTTCGAAAGTCCGTGCTACTTAATCCTGCTCAATCTTGATGCGCACCGGCTTGCCGGGTTTCAACAGCGCGGCCTGGGTTTCATCCACGTAAATGCTGCAGCAATAGTAGCGATCCGCAATCGGTAGACCCGATACTGGATCGCGTTCAAGGGTGACCAAAATTCTGTATTCATGCCGCTTGCTCCAACCCTGGCTGCGAACTTTTTCCGTGAGGTTCCCAGTCAAAACAATTTCAGGGTTTGGCAATGGTCCAATAAAAGGCGCGGCGTTCGCGCAGAGGCCGGCTTCATTATTTGGAATATCGGTGAAGTCCTTTTCGATTTGCGTATTGGAGGTTGCATTCGCCGTTTCGATTGCTGGTTGAGACTCAGGCACGTTGAGCGGGCGGCGCACAAGTGATTCCAGATTCAACGTTCCAGCCGCTTCTCTTACGATGTCCGCATCCACTACTTGCAGCCCGCGTTGAAACCCCTTGAGCATCGCGCCAAAACAATAATTGTTGATGCTGCGTGGAACACCGCCGCTCGATTCCGCGATTTGCGCCAGCGCGTCCGATGTAAAAATTTCCTTGCCGCTCCAGCCCGAAACGCGCAGCCGGTAATCGACGTACTCAGCTATCTCCGCCACGCTCAACGATTTTAAACTGGAAAGGACCGCGATGCGCTGGCGCAGTTGCACCAGGTTGTATCGCATCAGAGTTTCAGCCAATTGCGGCTGCCCCGCCAGAACAATCTGAATCAGCTTGGAGTGCGTGGTTTCGAAATCGGAAAGCAAGCGAATCGTTTCCAGCACCGGCTCTTGCAAATTTTGCGCCTCGTCCACAATCAGGACGAATCGCCGCCCGCGCAACATTTCCTCCAGCAGCGCCTGATTCAATGCGCGGTGCATGGCCACCGCGTCCATGCCCGTATGGTCTACTTCCAATTCATTCAAAATGTAGCAAAGCAATTCGCGCGAGTTGCACTGCGTTTGAAACAGGAATACGACGCGCGCGGTTTCATTCAACTCTTCCATCAATCGATGCAGGAGCGTCGTCTTGCCCATGCCGGGTTCCGCGACAAGCATCATGAATCCGCGGAAATGCTCAATCCCCTGCTTGAGTGCCGTCAGCGCTTCACTGTGCGATGCACTTAAATAAAGGCAAGCCGGGTCCGGCGTCACATCAAATGGCTGCTGGCCCAGTCCGTAAAAAGAAAGAAAATTCGCGCCGGTCGTCTTTTCGGTGTTTGTATCCAAGGCCTCAGGCAGCGGAAACATAACCGTTTCATCAGCGATCACGGGCTCGGCAATTTTTGTCTCAATCGCGGTTGCAGAAACGTTCCCCTCTTCCATCTGCGTGCCTGGCATAGCATCCTGTTCAGATTCGCTTGCGCTTGGCTCTTCCAGTTCAAGGAGGCCATACGCGCACAGCGGTGAAACCTCCGTATTCGGAATCGCCGGCCGGATTGCAGGGTCTGAAAATCCGGATATGTCGGCGAGCGAAATCGGGTCAATGCTCTCGAACGGATAAGACGGCGAGTTCATTTTCACCTCATCTGAAATTTTCGCATCTGAAATCTCTGTTGGAGCCTCTGGAGGTTCCGATAATTGGACGCATGCCATTTCCGGCTCTTTCACATTCAGTGGTTCACAAGGCGCTGGTTCGAACCTTCTCTTTGCGGGGACCCCGGCATTCTGAACCGGAACAACCCGGCGCGACATTTGTCCTGTTTTATGATTCACAGCGGTTTGGTGGCGTGATCGAACGGGCGGAGCATAAAATGTGTGGGAAGCCTTTGCTTCCAATTTTCTATTTTTAACCGACAGAACCAGCAGCCCGAAAAGCAGCATGCACGATCCGTAAGCGATGTTCGTTTCCATTCCTGTTGTCAGCCAGTGCATTTTTTGCCTCTTCAAATACTTCCTGTTGCAAATCTCTATTCGAAGAACTTTGGATGATCCCTGCTATTTCGCTTCTTTCTATTCTGCGATCCGCCGACTTGCTGAAAGACCGTTGTTGAAAACCTGTCTGATTACGTTTCAATCATAAACAAACCGTCAAAAATGACCGATAGACGACTCGCATCATATTTTTTGTACCCACGGTACTGGAACCTGATTCCCATTACGGTAAGTCCTTTATAATCATTGACTTGATTTTCAAAATGGTGATAACTGTTCTGTTAATATACTGAATCCTATCCCCGCGCGCGGCTTCACGCGTCAACGGTTCACTTTGCCCCTCATTTCTACGTTTTCTGATTGCGTCCTCGATCCAATCGACTGTCCGGTTAGCCCCTGCGGCGGATAGACCTGGTGCATGTGCTAGAATCTTGCTCTTGAGTTCAAAGGGTCGGCAACCGCAATGAAAATTAGCAAGGAAGACGTATTAAAAGTGGCAACTCTGGCCAATCTGGAGTTATCCGACGCAGAGGTCGACACTTACCGCAGCCATCTCGACGATATTCTCACTTACATCGATAAGTTGAATGAACTCGATACCTCGGGCGTTGAGCCGCTGACCCAGGTAGTGGCAGCGGCGGAAGATGATTCAGCGCTGCGTGAAGACGTCATTCTCCGCGCTGACATTATTACCGAAGTTTTGCAAGGCGCGCCTGACCCCGAGGCGCCTTATTTCCGAGTTCCGAGGGTGATCGAAAAGTGAGCGCCCCTACTGCATGGACCATCCCGGAAGTGCGCGCGGCGCTCGACACGCGCAAAATTTCCACTCGCGAATTGGTGAAGGACTTCTACGGGCGCATTGAGCAGCGCAATCCCGAACTGAACATTTTTCTTGCCTTGTCTCCTGAACGCGCCTACGCGCAAGCGGACAAGATTGATGCCGCCATCGCCGCCGGCGATTCCCTGCCCGTGCTGGCCGGAGTTCCGGTAGCGATAAAAGACGTGATTAGCACGCGGGGCATTCCTACAACTTGCGGCTCCCGTATATTGGCAGGTTATACGCCCGCGTATGATGCAACCGCCGTGACGCTGCTGGAGCGCGCAGGCGCCGTGGTGCTCGGAAAAACGAATTGCGATGAATTTGCCATGGGCAGCTCGAATGAAAACTCCGCCTATGGGCCGGTACGCAACCCTGTAGCACCCGATCATGTTCCGGGCGGCTCAAGCGGAGGCTCGGCGGCAGCCGTGGCCGCAAACCTGGCAGTAGCTTCGCTGGGGACGGATACGGGTGGTTCCATTCGTCAGCCCGGATCGTTTTGCGGAGTTCCGGCTCTGAATCCGAGCTACGGACGCGTCTCGCGCTTTGGCTTGATCGCGTATGCGTCATCTCTCGATCGCATCGGGCCATTTGCGCATACGGTGAATGATACCGCTACGGTCATGTCCGTGATCGCGGGGCGTGATCCGCGCGACGCCACTTCGGCCTCCATTCCGGTTCCGGATTACGCCGCAGGCCTCGGCCGACCGCTTCATGGCCTGCGCATTGGCATCCCTGACGATTATTTTGGCGAAGGAATTGACCCGGATGTTCGAAAGCAAGTCGAGGCGGGCATTGCCCTGCTTGAAAAGCTGGGATGCCGCCGCGTTTCCATCCGCATGCCGAATACGGAATATGCCGTTGCGGCTTATTACATCATCGCCACAGCTGAGGCGAGTTCCAACCTCGCCCGCTACGATGGAGTGCGTTACGGTCCGCGCGTTTCAGGCTCGACTCTGACCGAAATGTACCAAAAAACGCGAGGCCGCGGCTTCGGCGCGGAAGTGAAGCGCCGGATCGTCCTTGGCACCTACGTTCTTTCCGCCGGATATTACGATGCCTACTATTTGAAGGGGCAAAAAGTTCGCGCGCTGATCGCCGGGGATTTTCGCGAAGCCTTCGAGAAGGTGGACGCTATCGTTACGCCAACTTCTCCCGTTCCCGCATTCCGGATTGGAGAACGAACTGCCAACCCCTTGCAAATGTATCTAGCCGACATTTACACGGTTACTGGTTCGCTGGCGGGAGTGCCCGGCATTTCCGTTCCCTCCGGAAAAACGCCCTCCGGTCTTCCAGTAGGATTGCAGATTTACGGCCCCGCTTTCGGCGAAGACCGTGTGCTGCACATGGCTCATGCTTTTGAACAAGCTGGCGGAAGCACCCTGTAGCGCCAACATTCAGGTTGGCATGTGAATGAATAGTTGAAAATAGCAAGGGTGCGCAAGTCCGCACAAAATTTCACGTAAATTCAAAATTTAATTCACAATATTCCGCAGATCGCCGATTAAGCTAAAGTGTGGCTCCAAAACTAAACAAAATTACGTATACCTGTACAAAAAACTGGACACTTTTCGGGTCCAGGGATTCATTTTACTTTCCATACGCTTCTTGTCTCCCTGTTATAACTTTCAGTAATGCTTTTCTTTCCAATTATTTACCGACTCGGCCCCGTGCCGTGAGTCGGCAATTCAACGAACGGCAGGATGATTGCAAGCAAAATAGCCAGTGATCGACTTCGGATCTGGTTTGCTTGTGTTTAAAACGTTTGTAGGTACCGTAAAGGACGGCAGAAAAATGATCACCGTAAAGTCCACGCAAAAGACTTTTACCGAAGACGAAATTTCCCACCTCACGGGAATCTGCTCAGAGCACCTTCGTTCCCTGGCCCGCAGCAAACATCTAGGGTCGATCGTGCGTGCCGCAGGAGCGGTCGGAGGCCAGGCAGAGCGCCTGCTGTTCACCCACAACGATCTGAGCGTGCTCACGGCCCTATTCTCTCGCTGCGAACACTAAAGCGCGGCATATTCCTCAGTTATTTTGAACCCATACTCTTGAAATTGACTTCGAGTTGTGCTTCCGCCCCTTTTTGGTGGCCCGAGCTTGGCGGCAAGCGTCGTCGATCACGTTTCCCAGTGCTCCTTCGTCGTGAGAAAAAGAGGATTCACCCCAGAAGTTTGAAGCCGCCTCACGCAAGCGTTGCATGCGGCACGATGCGGCGTTATCCTCGCATAAGGTAACCGGCTGGTAGTGGACTAAAATGAAGCGGATCCAGGCGCAGATCGCATTCCTCCTCGCGGCGCTGCTCGCTGTGCTGCTCAGCCTCTCGGGCAATTTTGCCTACGCGTCAAAGCCGGGGCAACATGAGACGGATGGAAAATCCTCCGCCTCTCAATCGCAAATCCCCAGTGCGCTTCCCAAGGGCAAAAAAATAATTTTGAAGGATGGCTCATACCAAATCGCACGCGAGTACTCGCTGGAGGGAGACCGGGTTCGTTACTGGAGCGTGGAAAGTTCGCAGTGGGAGGAAATTCCCGCTAGCCTGGTGGATTGGGATGCCACGCATAAATCCGAAGCGGAACAGGCTGCTCGCGACGCGGAACTGAAAGCAAAGATCCATGCCTCTGGTTTGGCACAGCTTACCAAGGACATTGACGTCGACCGCAGCCTGGAAATCAAGCCGGGACTGTTTCTGCCAGATGAAGTCGGCCTCTATGCACTCGACCGCAACAACAGTATTCGCGTAATGAAACAGAGCACGGCGGAAGTGAAACGGTCAACAGGGCGTGAAGTCGGAAAGATTCTGAGCGGCGTCCAATTGATTCCCAGCAAAGCTACGATGGATATTCCCGGCGAGCGCGCCGCCATTCGAATTTCGACAGCCGAACCCGAATTTTTCATGCGACCGGTCGACCGGCGCGAGCCACGTTTCCGCTTGTTGCGCGCCCAGGTCAAGGGAGGCCACCGCCTCATCGACAGCATCAGCATTCGTTTCACAGGCGAAGAAAAACACAATGCCGACGACGTTGAGATTCAAACATGGATTCCTGCAACGGGAGTCTACCGCTACACGGTCGATGAGCGCCTCGAACCGGGCGAATACGCTTTTGTGGAAATGACCGCCGACGGCATCAACGGGTATGTCTGGGACTTTGGAGTAGACGCGCCCGGAACGAAATCAAAATAAAATTGAGTAGCCAGGGCGGAAGTACCCTTCAGGAGGCGTTGAACTCAGGATGCGTTCTTCTTGGGCTCCAGGACCACTGTCTCTGGCAATTCAGACAACAGCGCAACCAGTTCGGCGATTCGGAATGGCTTTTGCAGAAACTTACCCGGCTCCGCGCCCCCCTGTTCCCGGATGGCGGCATCGACAAGGTCGCCCGTCATGAAAATGAAAGTTGGCTGAATGATGTTGCGGCGGGCTGTATCGTCCAAAACGCGGTCGCGTAGCGTGAATCCCGAAACTATTCTTCCAGCATCGGATTCCAGATTTAAATCGCACAGGATTACGTCGTAAATATTCCGGTTGGCAAGCTCCAACGCATGTTCGGAAGTAGCGGCGCAATCCACTAGACATCCCCGGCCACTCAAACTATCCGTGACAAGTTCCAGAATGCTCTCCTCATCGTCGACAACCAAAATTTTCTTCCGCACCAGTGACTTATTAGCCGTGTCTGGAAAGTCCATCACAGAATTTTTTGTGGATGCCGGCGGCTGAATAACCGCAGTGGACTCGGTGCAGATCGGCAGGGACACGGTGAAAACAGAGCCTCCATCCGGCTGCGGCTGCGCGGAAATATCACCGTTATGCTCGCGAATAATTGCCAGGCAAATGCTGAGGCCCAGCCCTGTGCCGCGCCCGGGACGTTTCGTTGTGAAAAACGGATCAAAAATGCGTGGCAGCAATTCGCGCCGTATTCCAACGCCGTCATCCTGAAACGTAATCAGCACACGGTCTCCGACCACTCCCAGCCGTATGCGCAGCGTGCCATGATCGCGCACTTCGTTGATGGCCTGCTCGGCGTTCACAATGAGATTCAAGAACACCTGGGTCAGCTGATTGGAATCTCCCTGCACCGTGGGAAGGTCATGGCGAGCGGACACATCCACCTGAATATGATTGGAATGAAGGGAATGCTCATGCAACTGCAAAGTGCGCAGCACGAGGTCCGGCAAATGGAGGAGCGTGCTTCGCGGTGTGGACGGCCGAGAAAAAACTAGCAAGCTCTGGACAATGTGCGCGGCGCGGCGCGCCTGGCGGTGCGCCAAATCCAACTGGCGCGATTTGCGCTCGTCTGTCGATTGGTCGCGCAACAACTCAGTGACTCCCAGAATTGCAGTCAGCGGATTGTTCAATTCATGAGCCACGCCGGCAATCATCTGCCCCATCGCCGCGAGGCGCTCCGATTGAATCAGCTGTTGCTGGAGGCGTTGTTGCTCCGTGATGTCTCTCGCGGATGCGATCACGCCGATGATTCTTCCCGTTTCGTCATGCAGCGGCCGGGCGGAAGCGCGAAAGATGCGCCAAGCGCCGTTCTTATGCTGGGTCCGGTATTCAATCTGCCCCTCGGTCAGGCGCTTGAAAATCAGGTCGTCAAACATTTCCAGCAGCGCGGTCCGATCCGAAGGATCTGTTCGTGCTCCCATCCTCTTTCCAATTAATTCTTCGGGATGGAAACCAAGAATGTCATAAATTTGAGGGCTAACGAATGTGTAGCGTCCAACCGTGTCAAGCGCGATGACCAGATCGGGGAAACTGTCCATCAGCCGCCCAACGAATTCCTGTTCGCGGTGCAGGCGCCGTTCCATTTCGCGCTGCTCGGTCACATCCACAAAAGTGCCCTGATACCGGACGAACTTGCCGGAAGGATCGCGAATGACCGCCGTGGTGTGAACGGCAACTACATCCCGTTTGGGCTCTCTGTGTTTTAACGTGATTTCATGTGCACGCAAGAAACCCAAATTGTTCAACAAATTTTGTTCTTCGATGCGGTCTTCCCCTCTACGGTAAAGAGATGAAATTTGGCAGTTCAGCAACTCTTCCTTGCTCTCATAGCCAAGCATTTGGGCCAGCGCTGGATTTACCTCGGTTATCCGGTCGTCCGCAGATGCCAGATAAACCCCCTCGCGCAGAGTTTGAAAAAGTTCCGTGAATCGCGTTTCACTTTCGCGTTCCTTAGTCACGTCGCGCGCGAAGCCGCTGATTCCGTAGACGACGTTGTCGCGCACGATCGCGTGCAGCACGCAGTCGAAATAGCGAAGATCGCCCGTGTGCTTCACTCGAGCGCGAACGACGCCTGTCCACCGGTGCCGCTGCAGAAAGCGCGGCAGCCACTGCTCGAGGGCGAGCCTATCGCTGGCCTCGGGCAGATCGAAAAATTCATCGAGCGAACGCCCGACGACATCGGTGAAACTAAGGTTCAGCAGGTTCGCGAAACTCCGGTTCACAGTGAGAATCTTGCCATCGTTGGTAACTGAGAACAGCAGGTCTTCAAACGTGTCGATCAGATCCCGATAACCTTGCTGGGACCGGGAGATCAGCGAGAAGAGTTGATCGAATTGATCGGGATTCTGGACTTCACTCGTCCGGTGCTGAATGCCCTGGATCAGTCCTCTTAGTGCAGAGATTTCGTTGGTCTTAATCCAGGCGTAGCCAACAAATAGAAACACGATGGCCAAAAGTGCTGCGGGCAATAATTCCAAACGGTGTGGCAGCGAGCCAATGGCTTGCCAGGTGGATACGGCAAGGGCCAAGGCCAAACAACCCAAAAGAATAAGAGAGGCTCGCCAAACTTCAAGTTCATGACGGGTGAGTCGATCGCGATCCGATTTCGCTATAGGCGATTCGGCCAAAACTTCTTCCCGGGGTGTTGAATTTGTGGTCATCACGAAGTTGAGTTAAAAGGCCGCCCGGCAGGCTGGCGGCCACAGGGAGTATCCTCGCCCGCAAATTATGCTGCGAACCAGGAGGGCGAGCAATGCCCTCAGATAGGGTAAATAGCCAAGTCGCCAACCCTTTCTAATAACAGGAGTAAACTCGAATTCCCCCGAACTTACCTGCTCATTGCAAAATAATTTTGCCCAAGATGGATTTCAGAAATATTTCAAATGCCGTCGACGAATCACACTGCAATTGCTTTTAGGCGGGGCAGTGGGGTCAATTTCATGTTTCGCTCCCTTTTCGCGTTCGATTCCCCGCCGCAAGTGGATTGGAGGACTCTAGTTATCACGTCTGACGAACTATCGTCACCTGAAAAATTAAGCTCTTTCCAGTCCAAATGAACTATCCTGCATGCGTGGATTGAATCGATGCCTCGCCCGCTTTCTTGATATTTTAGCTTGGAGGGTACCGTTCTTCTCTCGCAGGTCATCCTAGGATTGAAGCCACACCAGATGAGAAACGAGGAAAAACATGAATTATCGAATTTTAGGAAAAAACGGACCGCAAGTTTCCGCGCTGGGCTTGGGATGTATGGGAATGTCTTTTGCCTACGGCCCCACGGATGATGAGGAATCGCTGCGAGTCCTTCATCGTTATATGGAACTTGGTGGAAATTTTCTGGACACGGCTGAAATTTATGGCCCTTATAAGAACGAAGAACTGGTTGGCCGCTTCTTGCGCGGCGTATCTCGCGATAAAGTCATTGTCGCGACTAAGTTTGGCTTCCGCATCGGCCCCGGTGGGAGCCGTGCCGTCGACAGCTCACCCGAAAATATTCGCCGCGCATGCGACGGCAGCCTGAAACGCCTGGGCATCGACACCATCGATCTGTACTACCAGCATCGCGTTGATCCCAACGTTCCGATCGAAGACACGGTTGGCGCGATGGCCGAGCTGGTTTCCGCCGGAAAAGTTCGCATGCTAGGCCTGTCCGAAGCCGGCCCGGAAACCTTGCGCCGCGCCGCGAAAGTCCATCCCATCGCCGCGCTGCAAAGCGAATATTCGCTCTGGTCGCGCGAAGTTGAATCCAACGGCGTGCTTTCTACCTGCCGCAAACTCGGCATCACTTTCGTCCCCTACAGCCCCCTCGGCCGCGGTTTCCTTACCGGGGCAATTCAAAAGCTCGAAGACCTCGACCCCACCGATTGGCGCCGCACAAATCCCCGCTTCGGCGAAAAAGCCCTCCAGGAAAATCTAAAACTGGCCGCAGCCGTGAAAGAGTTGGCAAAGGAAGAAGAAGTATCGCCCGCACAACTCGCACTCGCATGGGTCCTCGCACAAGGTGAAGACATGGTGCCCATCCCCGGCACAAAGCGAGTCCGCTACCTGGAAGACAACATGGGCGCCCTCAACGTGAACCTGGCCGAGAGCGACAAAAAGAAAATTGCCGACCGCGTCGCACAATTCAAGGTCGTCGGAGACCGCTACACCGCGGATATGATGGCCTTAGTGCAACGGGCATGAGAGTTTTATTGCGCCTTCTCAAAGGTGAGTTGATTCCATCTTCGAGACACCAGCGCTGCGCGCCGGGAATTACGCGCGCTATTTCTACAGCATCGTTGACCACACGACATATGACGAGGAAAGGAAGAGATGGCACTGAAACAGAAGGACGGTTGAGCCTATGGTGAAGCCCAATTGAAAACAGTCAGAACGCTTGAATAATCGTCGGTCCAAACCTTTGCCCTGGGATCGGGCTTGAGCGCAATCCACCGCGGGTCTGTGCAAAGCGTGCCTATGTCGTTATTGTTCCTGGCCATGAAGGACCATGTTGAGGGTATCCTGCCTGATCCGACAGTTGTCTTGTCTTCCTGGAGATAAGCGACCAGTCCGGCGTCGTTGGCCAAGTTCCCTACTACGTCCTGAAGGCGCAAGTAGCGATTGGAAATGTGGATTACGATTATGCCGTGGGCGTCCAGCTTAGAGAGATAAAGCTGGACGGCTTGACGGGTCAGAAGATGAATGGGAATCGAGTCCCCACCAAAAACATCCACGATGATCATTCCAAAGTGGTGGTCCGGTGCGCTTTTCAATGAAATCCGCGCGTCGCCGAGCACCACGCGAGCCTGCGGCGCGCAATCTCTCAGAAATGTAAAATAACGCGGGTCGCGTGCGATTCGCACGACCACCGGATCGATCTCATAGAAAGTGAATTCCTCGCCGGGTGTCTCGTAACAGGCGATGGAGCCGGCGCCAAGCCCAGCAATCCCGACTTCCTTCAGTACCTCAGACCCCGACATTGCACTGAAAATTTGGCCAATCGGGCTGGCATGTGAAAAATAGGAGAGAGGCTCTCGACTTCTTTCGGGCGATAAGCTTTGTATTCCGTGAATCGTCTGGCCGCTAAAGAGAACACGGTATTGGCCACTGTCGTCATTCGCCACTCGATTGATCCCGTAGAAGCTGCGTTGTGTACTGAGAATGTGCTGGTACGCGCCCGTATAACTGTTGGCCGCGACCACCAACACCACAAATCCCAGAACAAACCGATAAGGACGTTTGCTGAAACTGAGGCATAGCAGGAGAGGGGGTCCAAATGCAATCAGATGGAAGACCAATCCCGGCTCAATGCCGAATTTACGCGGGATGCGAATGAGCAGGATCGTCAGCGCGCCGAGAGCGAGCGGGAGAGCCACGTCGAGCCAATGGAATCGCTTCCGCTTAACCTCTGGCATCATTACTTGACGCAGCAGTGCCGCGCAGATCAGTACCAGAGGAAATTCCAGGACTGTATTGAATGCCAGTGGCGCGATGACACCATTGAAAAGCCCGCCCAAAACTCCACCCAGGGCTATCCATAAATAGAAACCGGTGAGATGCTCGACAGGGGGACGCCTTTTGGCAAGTTCGCCGTGGCAGGCCATTGCCACGACAAACAGCATGATCAGGTTTATCGCGATGTCCACAAAAAGAGGCAAGCTGGCTTTCAGAAGCACAGGAAGAATTGCCGCCAGAAGCACGATCGGAAAGCTTTCCGAAAATCCATCGGAAGAAATAATCGGCTTCGTTGAAAACACGAGAATGAAGCTCAAAAGATATACAGCAAGGGGTAGAACCCAGAGCAATGGTATGGGCGGAATTTCGGTAGTTAGTACGGTAGTTACGCCGAGCATGAGGCTCGAGGGAACGAACGCCAGCGCGATCCAGAGTAAACGTTCCCGGAACACGGGCGCCGGCGTCGGTGCTTCCCTTCGTAGAGTATATGTACTGTCCGAATTATTTTTCTGAGGCGCACCCCGCAGTGTGATTGCGCAGACAATCATGAGAATAACAAGGGCTACATAGCCAAATTCCCACAGGCGGGCTTGCTCGGCCAGGCGAAACCGAGGCTCGATCAAAATCGGATAACTCAAAAGCCCCAACATGCTTCCCACATTGCTTGCCGCATAGAGGAAATAGGGATCGCCCGATCTCTCATGACCAATCCCTTCGAACCATTTCTGCAGAGTGGGCGCAATAGTT
>Ga0210401_10005935_pt1 | contig 12486 bp, 12 predicted proteins | sample IncBWH32MmetaG_FD_150866 | JGI IMG/M metagenome (GOLD analysis project Ga0210401, IMG submission 150866) | Forest soil microbial communities from Barre Woods Harvard Forest LTER site, Petersham, Massachusetts, United States - Inc-BW-H-32-M | ecosystem: Environmental > Terrestrial > Soil >... | reverse complement strand
GGCTCGAACGGCGCGGGCAAGTCGACGACGCTCCGCGCGATCTCCGGTCTGGTCGCGCCGCGCGCTGGCTCGATCCTGTTCGACGGCAAGCCGATCGCGGGCTTGAGCCCTCGCACCATCGTCAAGCTCGGGGTCGCGCATGTGCCCGAGGGGCGGCGTGTCTTTCCTGGCCTCACTGTGCGCGAGAACATCATGCTCGGCGCCTCGAACGGAAACGCCTCTAGCGCCGCGATCAGGCGCGAGGCTGATGCGATGTTTGATGTCTTTCCCGGCATCAAGCCCTTCGCGAGCATGCTGGGGTGGACGCTCTCGGGTGGTCAGCAGCAGATGGTCGCGGTCGCCCGCGGCCTGATGGCCAAGCCCCGCCTGTTACTGCTCGACGAGCCGTCGCTTGGCCTCGCGCCCGTGGTCGTGCAGGGAGTGTTCCAGATCATCGGCGAAATTCATAAGCGGGGAACGACAGTATTGCTGGTCGAGCAAAACGCGCACATGGCGCTTAAGGTCGCCGACTGGGGATACGTCCTGGAGACCGGCCGGCTCGCGCTCGGCGGTGACCCTGCGACGCTGTGGAGCGACGAACGCATCCGCGACGCCTATCTCGGGGGCGGACAAGTCAAGGCATCGACATGACGATCCACGTTGGCGCCGCGACGAGGACTGTGGCAGCGATCGACCCGCAATTCCGCGACTGGCCGGACACCACCGCGATCACGGGGATGTTGATGTTCGGAAAGATGTCCGTCGGCGTGCGCAGGATCACCAGCGGGCTGAGAATCAGGATCAGCAGCGCCAACACCACGAATGTGTAAGTTCGGTCGAGTGCGGTTCGGACGATCCACATGTGTGGCCAATTTCCTAGCGTTTGGACCGTGGCCTCGGGCCCACGCCTGGTTCGTGATCGAGTCAACGGCCCCGAGGCGTCGCGATAGACTCCGATCCGGGATTGCCGCGCGTTCCTCCTCGCGGTGACGCCGCGCCGGCGCTGGCCGCGACGTATTGACGCAGCTTATGTTGCACCGCCTAAGGCCGCAACACCATGCAATCCGGGGGTATGGCTGGCGCGGGCTCTGTCCTGTCCGGATGTCACCCGCTGATCAAGGGCTTTCGGCAATGGGACGGCGCGGGCGTGGTCCTGTCTTCGGCCTTTGGCGCGGAGAATAGAGTCTGCCGGCCATGATGTTGTCCGCTGATCCGTTGCCCTGATCAGACGCGCGCGCTTGACTGCGCAGACAATGCTGCGGACTTCGCGATCAATCCGCTTTCCTGCACATCACCTGCCTTGGCGACCACAACGCACCCCGAAGCATCAACGCTATAAACCTGAAAAACGTGCTTGGCCGGATCGAGCCCAACGGTCGTGACAGATGACAAATCGATGATAGACTTTCCCACCGACGGCGCTCCTGCAAAACGGTTGCTCTAACGACAACCGTTTTGGCGCCGCTCTTCATTGAGCCAGACGCCGCGCGGGTGCCGTCCACACCATCACACGACGAAAACTCGGCCGTTGTGGTAAGAGAAACGATCCGATAACAGCGGCGAAACAGCCGCACGGGGAGCGCAGATGGCGACGATTGACGACATTCTTTCCGCGGTGGACGCTGGCCAAAAGGCGGCGCTCGATCGCCTGTTCGCTTTTCTATCGATCCCCTCGATTTCCGCCGTGCCCGCGCATTTCCCCGATTGCGAGCGGGCCGCGGACTGGCTGGTCACAGAACTCAGCGATCTCGGATTCGAGGCGACCAAGCGTCCGAGCGCAGGCCGTCCGATGGTCGTGGGCCGCATCAAGGCTGCTCGCCGCGAAGCGCCGAATGTCCTGTTCTATGGCCACTATGACGTGCAGCCGGTCGATCCGTTGAACCTGTGGCGCAATCCGCCGTTCGAGCCGAAGCTCGAGGCTGGCCCGCAGGGCGAACAGATCGTGGCCCGAGGCGCCTGCGACGACAAAGGCCAGCTCATGACCTTTCTCGAGGCCTGTCGCGCCTTCAAGCAATTCGGGGGACCGCCGTGCCATGTGACCGCGCTGTTCGAAGGCGAGGAAGAGACGGGATCGCCGTCGCTGCCGGCCTTTCTCGCTGAGAACGCCAAAGAGCTGAAGGCCGATATCGCCTTGGTCTGCGATACAGGGATGTGGGACCGGTCCACGCCGGCGATCACCATCGCGCTGCGCGGGATTGTCGGCGAAGAGGTCATACTGACCGGCGCCAATCGGGATCTGCATTCGGGCCTTTACGGCGGCTTGGCCGTCAACCCGATCCATGTTCTGTCCCGGATTCTTGGCGCCCTGCACGATGATACCGGCGCGGTCGCTTTGCCTGGCTTCTACGATGGCGTCGAAGACCTTCCGCAGGAGATCGCGGACCAGTGGCACGCCCTCGATTTCGACGCCACGGCGTTCCTGCGCGATGTCGGGCTGACGACGCCGGCGGGCGAGCGCGACCGCGCGCCGCTCGAGATTTTATGGTCGCGGCCGACCTGCGAGGTCAACGGAATCGTCGGCGGCTATACCGGCGAGGGGACCAAGACCGTGCTGCCGGCAAAGGCGAGCGCCAAGATCACGTTCCGGCTCGTCGGCAAGCAGAGCCCCGAGCGGGTCGTCCAGGCCTTCCGCGCCTTCGTGACGTCGCGCCTGCCGCCGGACGTGAAGGCCGAATTCATCAGCCATGCCGGCAGCCCCGCCATTTCGCTGCCGATCAAGAACCAGGCGTTGCGGATCGCCCGGCGAGCGCTGGAGGCCGAATGGGGCAAGCCGGCGGCGCTGGTCGGCAGCGGCGGGTCGATCCCGATCGTCGGTTCATTCAAGCGCGAACTCAGCATGGACAGCCTGCTGGTCGGCTTCGCGCTCGACGACGACCGCGTCCACTCGCCCAACGAGAAATACGACCGGGCGTCGTTCCACAAGGGGGCGCGCTCCTGGGCGCGCATCTTGGCGGGCCTCGCTGCGTGAGGGAGGACGGGCGGGGGCGGCGCGTCGCCCCGGCGCAAGCCTCACCAGAGAAGGTTGCGGAAGCCGCGAAGAGGCGGTAGCCGACGCTCATGGGCATCGACCGCCGCTCTCTCCACCGCGATCAGTTCCTCGGCGCGCTGAAACACTCGCCGCAGCTCATGGGCATTCTCAACGTGACGCCGGATTCGTTTTCCGACGGCGGACGTCACATCGACCCGTCTGTGGCCGTCGCCCGCGCCAGAGCGATGGTGGCCGAGGGCGCGGCGATCATCGACGTCGGCGGCGAATCGACAAGGCCCGGCCATAGTCCCGTTTCTCAAGACGAAGAGCTCCAGCGAGTGGTTCCGGTGCTCCACGCGCTGGCCGACCTTAACGCGCCGATCTCCATTGACACCGGCAAGGCGGCAGTGGCGCGCGAGGCGGCGCGGCTCGGCGCTTGCGTCATCAACGACATCTGGGGACTGCAGCGCGATTCCAGCATGGCGGACGCCGTCGCGGAGACCGGCTCGGCCATCGTCGTCATGCACAACCGCAAGCAGGCGGATCCCGCAATCGATATTCTCGACGACGTCGAGCGGTTCTTCGAGCGATCGCTCAACATCGCGGCGGGCGCCGGCGTAGCCTTAGGCCGAATTCTGCTCGATCCGGGCGTTGGTTTCGGCAAGACGCGGCAGCAGAACCATGCCTGCATCTGGAATCTCGATCGCTTCCGACGCTTTGGGGCGCCGATCCTGGTTGGGCTCTCCCGCAAGTCGTTCATCGGCGGGATTATTGACGCCGAGGTTGATCGGCGTCTCCCAGGCACGCTGGCCGCCGACACGATTGCGCTCATTCGCGGGGCGTCGGTATTGCGCGTACATGACGTGGCCGAAAACCGCGCGGCGCTCGCGGTCTTTACGGCGCTTAAGGCCGCGGCCGCGCCTTTATCTGCGCCGGAGTCTAAGGACGACGGAAAAGCGCGCGTTGTCCTCGCCCTCGGCGGCAATGTCGGCGATAAGGTTGCGAGCCTGCGCCGGGCGTTACGCGCGATCACGGGCGAGCCGGGGATCGAACTGACCGCGGTCTCCCGTCTCTACCGCACCGCCCCGTGGGGCAAGACCGACCAGGACTGGTTTGTCAACGCCTGCGCTCTCGGCCGGACGACCCTCAAGCCGCAGGCGCTGCTCGAACGCATCAAGGCGCTGGAGGTCGAGCTCGGCCGCCAGCCGACGGAGCGATGGGGGCCGCGAGTCATCGACATCGACCTCATCGCGTATGACGACATTGCGCTCAAGACCGAACGCCTGACGCTACCCCATCCCGAACTGTTCAAAAGGGCCTTTGTCCTCGTCCCGCTGGCGGAAATCGCGCCAGATCTCGTCATCGCGGGCGCTCGGGTCGGCGAAGCGGCGGCGCGGCTCGGGGATGAGGCCGCGGAGGTCGTGCCGCTCGATTGACGGGCATGGGCTCGATTCGCGCTGGCTCCGGCCGCCCGAACCCATCTAGAGTGGCTCGGCCGGGCCTGAACATTTCCGCTCCTCCGGCCCCACCCGATGGATCAAGAACCCGATGTCCGCCTGGTCGCAAACCTTCACCTTTCTCGATGGCGAATGGCTCGAGGGCAACCACCCGATCGTCGGAGCGCGCACGCACGCTTTCTGGCTGGGTTCGAGCGTGTTCGACGGCGCACGCGCCTTCGAGGGGGTGGCGCCCGATCTCGACAAGCATTGCGCTCGGCTCAATCGCTCGGCCAAATCCATGTGTCTGAAGCCGACGATGAGCGTCGAGGCGATCGTCGAACTCGCGCAGGAGGGGATGAAGAAGTTCAGTCCCGGCGCTGAACTCTATATCCGCCCGATGTATTGGGCCGAGCACAACTCGCCGACTTCCGCGGTCTCGCCCGACGCTGAGTCGACCCGCTTTTGCCTCTGCCTCTACGAGGCGCCGTTGCCGCAGCCGACTGGCGTATCGATCACCCGCTCGCCCTACGCCAAGCCGCTCGCCGTCACCATGCCGATCGACGCTAAGGCAGGCTGCCTCTATCCCAACAACGCGCGCGCCCTCATCGAGGCCCGCGCGCGTGGTTTCGACAATTGTCTCATGTGCGATATGCTGGGCAATGTCGCTGAGTTGGCGACGGCGAACGTGTTCATTGCGAAAGACGGCCAGGTGATGACGCCAATGGCCAACGGGACGTTCCTCAACGGCGTCACCCGGCAGCGGGTGCTGGCGCTCCTGCGCGCAGACGGTGTGGACGCGCGGGAGGCGACCCTCGGCTTCGCCGATTTCGATGGCGCGGACGAGATCTTCGTCGTCGGCAATTACGGCAAGGTGACGCCGGTCAAGCGCATTGACGGGCGCGATTTGCAGCCGGGGCCGTTCTTCCGCCGCGCCCGGAAACTCTATTGGGAATTCGCCCACGCGGGGTAGAAAGCTGCGAAGGCATGGGGAGCAATGGCCACTCGTTTGACGATCCGGCTTGATTTCGAGCTTGGCCGCCGCTTGGGCGCAGGCAAGATCGCGCTCCTGGAATCGATCGAGAAGACCGGATCGATCTCGGCCGCCGGCCGCGCCCACCAGATGTCGTACCGTCGCGCCTGGCTCTTGGTCGACGAATTGAACCAGCTGTTCGCTGAGCCCGTGGTTTCGGCGCATCACGGCGGGGCGCGGGGCGGCGGCGCCGCGCTGACCGATCAGGGCCGGCGGATCGTCGCTCTTTACCGCGGCGCGGAAGCAAAGATGCGGGCGGTGGCGCAAGGAGAAATCGACGCACTAGAGCGCGACCTCGGCGCGGCGAAGCCGGAACACAATGAGCCGCCCGACCCCTAAGCCACCCTCCCTTCCCTTTGACAGCGCGAGCGCTTTGACCGAAAGAAGCGCGCGATGACGCCGGTGGTCAAAATCTGCGGCCTCTCCACGGCCGCCACCCTGGACGCCGCGCTCGAGGCTGGCGCGGACATGGTCGGGTTCGTGTTTTTCCCCAAGAGCCCGCGCCATATCGACTGGGCGACCGCGCGCGCGCTGGGACGACGGGTAGAGGGACGGGCGAAGGTCGCCGCGCTCAGCGTCGACGCTGATGATGAGACGCTTGAGCGCATCGCCGACGCCTTGTCGCCCGACCTTATGCAATTGCACGGGGGCGAAACTCCGGCGCGGGTGAAGCGAATCGGCGAGCTTTGCGCCCGCCCGACCATGAAGGCGATCGGCGTGGCGACGGGTGCGGATCTCGCCGCCGCCGAGGCTTACGAGGGCGTCGCCGATACCCTGCTGATCGACGCTAAGCCGCCGAAGGACGCGGCGCTGCCGGGCGGCAACGGCCGTCCGTTCGACTGGAGTCTTACGCGGGGTTTTCATTTCCCCGGTCCGTGGCTGCTGTCCGGCGGCCTCGACCCCGAGACGGTGGCGGCGGCGATCACGCTGAGCGGCGCCCGAGGCGTCGATGTCTCCTCCGGCGTCGAGAGCGCGCCCGGCGTCAAGGATCCGGCCAAGATCAGGGCGTTCGTCGCCGCGGCCCGGCGCGCCTTCGCGCGAGCGCCTGCCGGAGTAGAGTGAATGAGCAAGCTCGAGAAGCCCAATTCCTATCGCGAGGGCCCGAACGAGCGCGGCCGTTTCGGCATCTACGGTGGACGGTTCGTCCCCGAGACGCTGATGCCGCTTATCCTGTCGCTCGAAAAGGCCTACGAGGAGGCGAAGGCTGATCCTGCTTTCAAGGCCGAGCTCGATCACCTGCTCAAGCACTATGTCGGGCGCCCGAGCCCGCTCTATTTCGCCGAGCGGCTGACCGAGAAGCTTGGCGGGGCCAAGGTCTATTTCAAGCGCGACGAGCTCAACCACACCGGCGCGCACAAGATCAATAACGTGCTCGGCCAGATCCTGCTCGCCCGCCGCATGGGCAAAAAACGCATCATCGCCGAAACGGGCGCCGGACAGCATGGGGTCGCGACCGCCACCGCCTGCGCGAGGTTCGGCCTCGACTGCGTGGTCTACATGGGCGCGGTCGACGTCGAGCGCCAGAAGCCGAACGTCTTTCGCATGAAGATGCTGGGCGCGGAAGTGAGGCCCGTGGAGCAGGGCGCGCGCACGCTCAAGGACGCGATGAACGAGGCTTTGCGCGATTGGGTGACCAACGTGCGTGACACCTATTATTGTATCGGCACTGTCGCCGGCCCGCATCCCTATCCGGCCATGGTGCGCGACTTCCAGTGCGTCATCGGCGAAGAGACGCGGGCGCAAATGCTCGAGCTCGAGGGCCGTCTGCCGGACAGCCTAGTCGCCTGCATCGGCGGCGGCTCGAACGCCATCGGCCTCTTTCATCCATTCCTCGACGAGCCGCAGATCGAGATGTTCGGGGTCGAAGCGGCCGGTCACGGGCTCGACGTTCCGAACGGCCACGCTGCTTCGATCAATGGCGGGCGACCGGGCGTGCTGCACGGCAACCGCACCTATCTTTTGCAAACCGACGACGGCCAGATTCTCGAGGGCCATTCGATCTCCGCCGGGCTCGACTATCCCGGCGTCGGGCCGGAGCACTCTTGGCTCAATGACGTTGGCCGGGTGACTTATCTCGCCGCAACCGACAAGGAAGCGCTTCACGCCTTCCAGCTCTGCTCGAAGCTGGAAGGCATTATCCCGGCGCTGGAGCCGGCGCACGCGCTGGCGAAGGTGATCGAGCTCGCGCCCAAACGCCCGAAGGACCACCTGATGGTCATGAACCTGTGCGGGCGCGGCGACAAGGATATCTTCGCCGTCGCCGATCATCTGGGGGGCATGTAAGCGTAGGCGCGCTTCGCGTTTCCCTATCGTGCTCGTGTCTGAGTGGCGTCTGACGCGTTAGTTTGCGCGCTTGCGCGCTGCTCCGCCTTCGCCTGCCGCACCGACGCGAGCTGCCCCTTGAGAATGTCCAGTGCGTCGTGTTCTTCGGGTTTCAGATCCCCGAGCTTCACGTGCTTTAGAATGACTTCCAGCGCGTCGCCAATGCGGCCGAGCTGCCGCCCGTAGCTCCCGACCGTCTTCAAGATTTTTCGTTCGAGGTCGGAGTCGCCTGCGCCGCCGAGATCGATGTTGATGAGGCCGAATTGCGCACCCTGCTGATAGGCCGTGATTGGATTGATCGCCTGCCATAGTTGATCGGGCGCGAGGGAAATCTGAAATGGTGTCGACATGATCGTCTCCTGGCTGGTCTGACGCAAGCAGCGCAATATTCTCGCGGTTCGGGCGCATCAAGCCACGCGCCCGCTGCGGAACGCTTCGACCGTCTGCATCACTCCCCGTAGCTCCGCCAGGCCCTTGAGGCGGCCGATGAACGAATAGCCGGGGTTGACGCGCTTCCTTCCGTCGTCGCCGAGCAAGTGCCCGTGGTCGGGGCGCATCGGGATTTCGGTATCGCCGCGTCCCTCCGCGCGGCGACGGTCCTCCTCCGCCATCAGCGCTGCAACGAGGCTGACCATGTTGGTTTCGCCAGCGAGGTGGTCCGCTTCGAAGAATGAGCCATTGGGCTCCCGCTTGACATTGCGCAGGTGGGCGAAATGGACACGCGGACCAAACTCCTTCGCCATGGCGACGAGGTCGTTCTGACCGTTGGAGCCGAACGAGCCGGCGCAGAGCGTGAGGCCATTGGCCTGAGACGGAACGGCTTCCAACAGCTTGCGCACGTCCTCGGCGGTGGACAGAACCCGCGGCAGGCCGAAAATCGGGAACGCCGGATCGTCGGGATGGATGGCGAGGCGCGCGCCTTCCTCCTCGGCGACCGCGGCAATCTCGCGCACGAACGCGATGAGGTTGGCGCGCAGGTCTTCGACCGACACGTCCTTGTAGGCCGCCAGCGCGTGCTTGAAGCTTTGCCGGTTGTAAGTGAAATCGCGCGCCGGCAGCCAGTCGATGAGCGTCCGCTCGAGATCGTGCATTTCGTGCGGCGTCATCGCCTGAAAGCGAACGCGCGCCGTCGCGATGCGCTCGGGCGTATACTCGCACTCGGCGCCGTGGCGCCTGAGGATGTGGAGGTCATAAACCGCGTAGTCGACCGCGTCGAAGCGCAGCGCCGTCCCGCCGCTCGGAAGCGGCCAGTCGAGATGCGTGCGCGTCCAGTCGGTGATGGCCATGAAATTGTAGCAGAAGGTCTTCACGCCAACACGCGCCGCGTTGCGGATCGACTGCTTGTGGTTATCGATCTTGGCGCGATATGCGCCCGAGCGCGTCTTGATCTCCTCGCCGACCCCGATGCTCTCGATCACCGACCAAACGAGGCCCCCGCTTTCGATCTCGGCCCGCCGCTTCAAAAGTTCGTCTTCGCTCCAGACCTCGCCCCGGTTCATGTGATGGAGCGCGCTGACGACGCCGGCCGCGCCGGCCTGACGCACATTTTCGAGACTGACGGGATCGTCGGGCCCAAACCAGCGCCAGGTCTGCAGCATGTGAGCCCCTCCCTTATGCGTTCTAGAGCAACGTGCGACCAGCCGACGCTACGCCTCTCATGCCCGCGAAAGCGGGCATCCAGCAAGGCTTGGCAGAGACTCTAGATTCCCGCTTGCGCGGGAATGACAAGACGGCCGGCTGCGGGCCCATCTGAAGCGACAATCAGATCTTACGCCCCATCGCCAAGAACTTCTCCGCCCGCGCGTCCCGGAGTTCGTCCGGGCCAAGGTTGTGAAGCGACTTGAGCGCGTCTCCGATTGCGTGGCCGGCTGCCTTGATCGCCGCCGCCGGATCGCGGTGCGCGCCGCCGAGCGGCTCGGGAATGATTCCGTCGATGATGCCGAACTTGATCAGGTCCTGGGCGGTGATCTTCATGCCCGTCGCCGCTTCTTGCGCGCGCGAGGAATCGCGCCAGAGAATCGAGGCAGCCGCTTCGGGCGAGGCCACGGTGTAGATCGCATGTTCGAGCATCAGCACGGTGTTGCAGGCGGCGATCGCCAGCGCGCCGCCGGAGCCGCCCTCGCCGATGACCAATGCGACGTTGGGCACGCCGAGCGAAAGGCAGGTGTCGGTCGACCGGGCGATGGCCTCCGCCTGGCCGCGCTCCTCGGCTTCGACACCCGGGAAAGCGCCCGCGGTGTCGATGAGGGAAATCACCGGGAGGCCGAAGCGATCGGCAAGCTGCATGAGCCGCGCCGCCTTGCGGTAGCCCTCCGGGCGCGCCATGCCGAAATTGTGCCGCACCCGGCTCGCCGTGTCGTCGCCCTTCTCTTGGCCGAGGACACAGACCGATTGACCCTCAAATCTTCCGAGGCCCCCGACGATCGCTTCGTCCTCGCCGTAATACCGGTCGCCGGCGAGCGGCGTAAACTCGGTAATGAGGCCCTTGATGTAGTCGCCAAACCGCGGACGCCCCTGCGCGCGCGCCACCAGCGTCTTCTGCCAAGGCGTCAGATTGGCGTAGAGATCGGCCAGCGCCTTTTCGGCTCGGGCTTCGAGCTTGCTGATTTCCTCGGCGAGCGCCGGCGAATCGCCTTTCTCCGCCACAGCGCGCATTTCGTCGAGACGGGCCTCGATGTCGGCGACCGCCGTTTCGAAGCTGAGATAGGTGCGCATCCGGTCCTTGCGGCGAACCGCACGGGGGGGTGGCGCGGCGCGCGGAAACTGGCGATGGGAGGCGGGGAAGTCAAGCCGAGGCGGGACCCGCGTCCACCCTTGCGTCGAAGGGCGGGTTGCGGCATGAACGGCGCTTAGTAGGAGTGTAGCTCAATTGGTAGAGCACCGGTCTCCAAAACCGGGGGTTGGGGGTTCGAGTCCCTCCTCTCCTGCCAATAAAAACAATAGCTTAGCCGAAAATTACATTCGCCGATAAGTCCAGGGTAACCCAAGGGTAACTGCGCTTCCGGATAACCTCTCGCCCGTCCGCGTCGAGCAAGCGGATGTGACTGCGGGCCGCGCTCGCGGGACGCCCCGCTTCCCACCCTGTCACCCTCCGTTGTAAACGTTTGGGTGGCAATCTAGATGGCAGTTTACTCGGTGGTCTGTCGGGCCATCATGGCGAGCGGCCGGGAAGTCTCGAGATCAGCGAGGACGCGTAACCATGGAAGAACAGTGGAACGTAATCTACGTAGATCGGATCAGCCGCCGCGAACTGACCTCCCGAACTCTCGACAGTAGGGAAGCCGCTCTGCTCCATGCCAGCGATCTCAACCGCAACCATGACGAGGTTTTGCGGATAACCGGCCCTGACGGCGCCTTGATCGATCGCGCAAGTATCTTTGAATGGATCGAGAAGAACGCAGTGTGAGGCAGAGTGGGCTAAGGCGCCGCCGCCCGTCGCAGGATAGTTTAATTTGGAGCCGTGGGTTCGGGATGGGTTCAAACCCGCGTGACGGACTCAGGGGGCTTAGAAGGACATTGATTTCGCCGCCAGACTTCAGCGGTGGCAGAGGCATTCTCTACTATGGGCTCTTCAAGCCGACGGATCCTTACGAACTCACCGACGGAGTGTGGATCGTTCCATCGGGTTGGGAAATGTTGTCACTGCCCATCGGCGTGGTGGGCCGGGGAACCCGCTCACATTTCGTCGTGCCAGATGATTGGAAGGTTGAAACAGCTTGGCAGGCATTCCGCGACTGGGTTGCCTTCGATAGCTTTTTATTTATGCACTACGCGGCTATTAACTACGACAATAACTTATTTAGCTTTCAAGATGTTACGTATAGAGTGGGCGATGGCTCGATAGGCGACGTGGGGTGACACGTATAACGCTTTTTGATTATGACGATGTTACGGTTTTCTAGTTGACGAATTTATGAGGAAACCAAACCATCTCGAATCAAAATCCTATAAACAGCTATATCAAGCTTACCTATCCCTGCCAGACACTATAAAGGGGACAATCGAATGGTTTGTCTCCCCGCCTACAACTTTTAGAGGAGGGAAGACGCATTTACTGGCCATTATTGGGGATTCCTGCATAAATCCATTCTGGTGGAACATCTCATAGGCGATTCGCCGATATGCGACGAAGAGCCTTCCGAGTGCACCACTTGTGGCCGGATTCCAGCGCGTCATTATAAGCTTTCGCGAAAGGACTGGCTTTGGGAAGAGGTTGCATGATGTCATCGAGGATGACGCCCATGTCTCTCAATACGTCGATTTGATTGGCGCCGCTCGTACCATTAGAAACCCTATGGCACATGGGCCATATTTCGATCGCTCTAGAATGCCACAAATGGTGGATGGCGAAAAGCAGATTTATAATCCAGCCCGTGCTGTCTCAGAGTTCAAACAAGACTCGACTGCGTTACTTGCTTTGGAGACAGGACTTAGGCAAATTGCGGCGCGCCCTAATCGTGGACAAGGCCTTCGGGATAAGGCATTTTGCTCCGATTCGAGAAGTGTATTCTACAAGGGTGTCATTCTCAAACACTGCTTGAGTTGCCCGCCGCAGGAGGCCAGAGCCTCTTGTGGCGTCGAAAAAATGAGCAACGATTCCGCGGACGAGCCTCCTGCCAATTCTGGGGTGGTGGTGTTGGAACCTTCGGCAGCGGCTCATCCGGAAGAGATGAGAGGGACCGTGCGGTTTCGCATCGGGAACTCGGTGTCTATCGATGCGACGGCGCGTGCTACCCCGTCCGGTTTGA
>Ga0210401_10005934_pt1 | contig 12486 bp, 10 predicted proteins | sample IncBWH32MmetaG_FD_150866 | JGI IMG/M metagenome (GOLD analysis project Ga0210401, IMG submission 150866) | Forest soil microbial communities from Barre Woods Harvard Forest LTER site, Petersham, Massachusetts, United States - Inc-BW-H-32-M | ecosystem: Environmental > Terrestrial > Soil >... | reverse complement strand
CGTGACCAATCTTTCCAACGGCAAATCGCTGATCGTTCGCGTCAATGATCGCGGACCCTATCACGGCAACCGCCTCATCGATGTTTCGAACAAGGCCGCCGAACTGCTTGAATTCAAGGGCAATGGCGTGGCGCGGGTCCGGGTCGAATATGTCGGCCGTGCGCCGCTTGAAGGCTCCGATGACCGCCAGTTGATGGCGACCTTGCGCACCGGCACGCCGGCGCCTTCGCCGTCCCTGGTCAGGGTCGCGTCCGCCCGCCCATTCGTTCCGGAGGGCCCGTCCTACGGGCGTCCTATCCGCGGCGAGATACCGACGCCGGAGGGACGCCCCTATGACCTCGGCAATACCCAGGCCGACCACGCCTCCATCAACGCGACCTCGGAAATGTCGGCCTCCAGCCGAACGCGCGGCCGCGGGCTCGACAATCCGCGCGCCGTCTCCTACGAAGACGACAGCCGCTATGTGGCGCCGGTCAGTCCGGTATCGGCCTATGCGCCGATCGATCCGAACGGACCGCGCGAAATCCTGAGCGGGCGCGGGCTTTATTGAGCAGCCGGTTTACGCCGCATTCTCGTTGAAAAACGCGCCATCAGCGCGACCATAAGGTTGGTTTCGCGAGCCCGCCAACGGTTCGGTGGTTGCCCCGATTTGTCCGCAAAACCCGTGTTGTTTGCGATAGTTCCACCTGTTAGAACGCGGCCTCTCTAAAGGCGCTGCCGATGGCACTCGATTTATCGCGTTTCCGCCGATCCAAGGTCACGACCGGACGCTTTTGGCGTGTCCTGGTCGCAGTCCTCGTGATGGTCGCGATCGGCTGGGGCGGCGTGCTCCATGCCGCCAACCAAAGCGTGCAAGGCGCCAAGAAGGAGGAGGGCGGGTTCGACGGCGACGCGCCGACCGCGATCCTGACGGAAGGTTCCAGCGGCGCCGTGCTATTTGAGAAAAATGCCGACGAGCTGCGCGCTCCCTCCAGCATGATGAAGCTGATGACCGCGGAGGTGGTGTTCCACGCCATCAAGGAGGGCACGGTCAAACTATCGGACGAATATCGGATCAGCGAGAATGCCTGGCGGCGAGGCGGCGCGCCGGCCGGCGGTTCGACGATGTTTGCCGTCCTCAACAGCAAGATCTCGATCGACGATCTCTTGCACGGCGCGATCATCCAGAGCGGCAACGATGCCTGCATCGCGCTCGCGGAGGGCATGGCCGGCAACGAGCGTATCTTCGCCACCGACTTCATGACTAAGCGCGCGCGCGAGCTCGGCTTGATGAAATCGACCTTCGGCAATGCCAACGGGCTGCCCGACCCAGGCAACAAGATGACGGTGCGCGAACTCGCAAAGCTCGCGCGCCACGTCATCCTGACTTACCCCGACTTCTACAAATTGTTCGGCGAGAAGGAATTCACCTGGAACAAGATCAGGCAGCAGAATCGAAATCCGCTGTTGAATTCGCTCGAGGGCGCCGACGGCCTGAAGACCGGATATACCAAGGAGGGCGGCTACGGCATGGTCGGCTCCGCCGTGCAGAACGGGATACGGCTGATTGTCGTCGTCAACGGCCTCGAAGATCCCGACGATCGCGCGAGCGAAGCCAAGAAGATGCTGGAATGGGGATTTCGCAATTTCGAGGTGCGAACCCTGATCGCGGCGGATCAGACGATCGGCTACGCCAAGGTATTTGGCGGCGAAAGCCGATCGGTGAAATTGACAAGCCCTGAACCGATCAAGGTGATGGTGCCCAAGAACGGCGGCAGCGAAAGACTGATCGCGCGCATTGTCTATAACGGGCCGGTGCGTGCGCCGATTCAATCCGGCCAACCCGTGGGCGTCGTCCGGGTCTGGCGCGGCGCCAACATCGCGGTGGAGCAACCGGTGTATGCAGGGGAATCGATCGGCACGGGTTCGACGATACGCCGCGCGGTCGACGGGGCGAGCGAACTTGTGATCGGCATGTTCCGCGCCGGCGCCGAGAAGCTCTGACGATGGCCGAGACTTTGGTCAAGCGAGCTTCCGGGCGCGGACGATTCATCTCCTTTGAAGGTGGCGAGGGCTCGGGAAAATCGACGCAAATCAAGATGCTCGCGGACCGTCTGGCCGCCGCCAGGCTGCGCGCCATTGTCACGCGCGAGCCGGGCGGATCGCCCGGGGCCGAGATCATCCGTCACCTGGTGTTATCGGGGATGGGCAAGCTGCTCGGCCCCGATGCGGAGACGCTGTTGTTTGCCGCGGCCCGCGACGATCACGTTCGTTCGGTAATCCAGCCCACGCTGAACCAGGGAACCTGGGTCTTGTGCGACCGCTTCTCCGATTCAACCCGTGTCTATCAGGGCCGGCTGGGGCAGGTTTCGCCGGGCGTGTTGAACGCGATGCAGCGGGTCACGATCGGCGATCTCAAGCCGGACCTGACGTTCATTCTGGATGTGCCGGTCGAGGTCGGGCTCGCGCGCGCCGCTGCCCGCCGCGGCAGCCGCGCGCCCGATCGGTTCGAGGCGGAGGACCTCAAATTCCATCAGGATCTCCGGGACGCTTACAAGCAGATCGCCGCCGAAGACCCGCAGCGCTGCGTGCTGATCGACGCGAGCCCCGACCCGGAGACGGTTGCGGCCCATGTATGGACTGCGCTGCGCGATCATCTGTTCGCCAGGGCCGGCACGGCCACGTCCGCATGAGCGCCCGCAAGGTCGAACAGGAGATCGGAGCCCCTCATCCGCGCGCAACGACGGAGTTGTTCGGGCATCGCGAGGCCGAGACGGCGCTGCTCGACGCCTATCGCAGCGGGCGCATTCCGCATGCCTGGCTGATCGGCGGCGCGCTCGGCATCGGCAAGGCGACGTTGGCCTATCGCATGGCGCGCTTCGTGCTCGCTTATCGCAACCCGCTGTTGCCCTCGGTGCAGCGTGCCGCGAGCCTTGCCGTCGATCCATCTGATCCGGTGGCGCGCCAGGTCGCGGCAGGCTCGCATGGCGGCCTGCTCACGCTCGAACGCAGCCTCAACGACAAGGGCGTGATGCGCACGGTGATCACGGTCGATGAAACGCGCGAGACGATTTCGTTCTTCGGCTCGACCGCGGCGGTGGAAGGCTGGCGGGTCTGCATCGTCGACACCGTCGATGAACTCAATCCCAATGCCGCCAACGCGCTGCTCAAGATCCTCGAGGAGCCGCCGCAGCAATCGCTTTTCCTGCTCGTCAGTCATGCGCCGGGGCGGGTGCTGCCGACGCTGCAGTCCCGTTGCCGTAGATTGCGCCTGCGCCCGCTCGCGACAGCCGATGTGATCCGTGCCGCCGCGCTGGCCACGGGTGTGGCGGCCGACGATCCCGCGCTCGCAGAGGCCGCGCAAGCCGGGGAGGGGAGTGTCGCCCGCGCCCTGACCTTGCTGGGCGGCGACGCCCGAAAACTTCACCAGCGCACCGCGGCGCTGCTCGCGAGGTTGCCGCAGGTCGATCCGCGCGAGCTGCACGCGCTGGGCGATGCGCTCGGTACCAGCGACCGGGTGGCGCTTGCGGCCTTCGTCGACAGCGTCGATCGCTGGATCGGCGATCGCATCAGGGCCGATGAGGATGCCAACGCCAACCTTCCCCGCCTTGCACGGCTGGCGGAGGTATGGGAAAAGACCGTCCGCGCCGCACGCGACACCCAAGATTACAATCTTGAACGAAAACCGCTGGTTTTCTCGGTGTTCGGGATGCTTGCGGAAGCAACGCGCTGAGACGCTGCGCTTGTCGTCCCCGACAGAAATTGTGCTTGGGTCATAAAGGAATCCATGGTGGCGACTGCAGCCAAGAAAAAATCCGGAAAGCGAAAGGCGAAGAAGCCTCGCGCCACCGCGTCGGCTGCCAATAAGCGCGCGAAAGCGAACAAACGCGTCGTGAAGAAAGCCAAGAAGGCGAAGAAGCCTGGCGGGAAAAAGGCGGTAAAGAAGACCGCCGTCAGGAAGACGGCGAAGAAGGCAGCAAAACCATCGACGGCAACCAAACCCGTCTCGGCGCCGAAGCAAACGCAGGCGGCCAAGAAAGCCGAAACAAAGCCGGCCGCCGGCACCGGCAAAAAGCCCGAGCCCGTTGCAGCCGCACCAGCCGCGGCTCGCGGAAACAAGTATTACATCACCACCGCCATCGCCTACCCCAACGGCGTGCCGCATATCGGTCACGCCTATGAGGCGATCGCGACCGACGCGCTGGCGCGCTTTGCGCGGCTCGACGGCAAGGATGTGTTTTTCCTGACCGGCACCGACGAGCACGGTCTGAAGATGGTCCAGACCGCGGAAGCCGAAAGGCTGCCGACCAGGGAGGTCGCGACCCGCAACGCCGCGCTTTTCAGACAAATGGATGAACGGCTGAACGTGTTGTTCGACCGCTTCATTCGCACCACCGAGGAGCAGCACCATCGCTCCAGCCAGGAAATCTGGCGGCGGATGGCCGGCAACGGCGATATTTATCCCGACACTTATGCCGGCTGGTATTCGGTGCGCGAGGAGGCCTATTACGCCGAAGATGAAACCGTGATCGGCGACAATGGCGTGCGTCTGGGTCCGCAGGGCACGCCGGTCGAATGGGTGGAAGAGAAGAGCTATTTCTTCAAGCTCTCGGCCTATCAGGACAAATTGCTCGCGCTCTATCAAAGTCAACCCGATTTCATCGGACCTGATTCGCGCCGCAACGAAGTCATCAGCTTTGTCAAAGGCGGGTTGCGGGATCTGTCGATCTCGCGCACGACATTCGATTGGGGCGTCAAGGTGCCTGGTGACCCCGCGCATGTGATGTATGTCTGGGTCGACGCGCTGACCAACTATATCACCGGCGTAGGGTTTCCCGACGAGAGCGATGCGAACTGGCGCTACTGGCCTGCCGATGTCCACGTCATCGGCAAGGACATCATCCGCTTCCACGCGGTGTACTGGCCGGCATTCCTGATGTCGGCCGGAATTGAGCTGCCAAAGCGGGTCTACGCCCATGGCTTCCTGTTCAACAGGGGCGAGAAGATGTCGAAGTCGGTCGGCAACGTCGTCGACCCCTTCAACCTTGCCGATCAATATGGCGTCGACCAGATGCGCTATTTCTTCCTGCGCGAGGTGCCGTTCGGGCAGGACGGCAACTACAACCACGAGGCCATTGTTGCGCGCATCAATGCCGATCTCGCCAACGACCTCGGCAATCTGGCGCAGCGCTCGCTGTCGATGATCTCAAAGCAGCTTGGCGGCGTCCTGCCCGAGCCCGGCGCGTTCACCGAGAACGACAAGGCGATCCTGGCGGAAGCCGACGCCATGATTGGTGCCGCGCGTGGTGCGATGGCGACGCAGCAGATCCATCAATGGCTCAATACGGTCTGGGCCACGGTCGCCGAAGCCAACCGCTATTTCGCGGGCGAGGCACCGTGGGCGCTGGCAAAGACCGATCCGGCGCGTCAGAAGACGGTGCTCTACGTCACGGCGGAAGTCGTGCGCCAGATCGCGATTCTGACCCAGCCGGTGATGCCGCGGGCTTCCGCAAAACTGCTGGACGCGCTTGGCATCCCGGAGAACGCGCGGAAATTCTCGACACTTGGCGGGGCGAGCCGCATCGCGCCGGGCAAGGCGCTGCCGGCACCGTCAGCGGTGTTTCCGCGCTACATCGAGCCGTCAGCGGCTTAAGAGCATGCTCGTCGACAGCCATTGCCACCTGGATTTTCCCGATTTCGCCGACGACCTCGACGCGATCGTGGAACGCGCGGCGGCGGCCGGCATCGGACGTATCGTCACGATCTCGACGCGAGTACGGCGGCTTTCCGAGCTACTCGCGATTACCGAGCGGTTTCCCAACGTCTATTGCTCGGTCGGCACCCATCCGCATCACGCCGACGAGGAAGATGGCATTGCCGCGGACGAACTGGTCGAACTCACAAAGCATCCGAAGGTCGTGGCGCTGGGCGAGGCGGGGCTTGACTATTTCTACGACAACGGCTCGCCGCAGGCGCAGGCGCGCGGCTTTCGCGCCCATATCGCAGCCAGCCGCGCCACCGGCCTGCCGCTCGTCATCCACACCCGCGACGCGGATGAGGATTGCGGCCGCATCCTCGAAGACGAGGCGGCCAAGGGGCCGTTTCGCGCCGTCCTGCACTGCTACACCGGCGGGCGAGAGCTCGCGATGAGAGCGATTGACCTCGGACTTTCGATATCATTCACGGGCATCCTGACGTTCAAGAAATCGCAAGGCTTGCGCGATCTCGCGGCCGAACTTCCGGCCGATCGCATCATGGTGGAGACCGACGCGCCGTATTTGGCGCCCGGCAAATTCCGCGGCAAGCGTAACGAGCCGTCTTACGTGGTCGAGATCGCCAAGGTGCTGGCGGAGACGCGCGGGGTCTCGCTTGAGGACATCTCGCGCCAGACCACGGAAAACTTCTTCCGCCTGTTTTCCAAAGTGCCGCGTGCGAAAGCAGCCGCATGATGCTGACCTTGACGATCCTCGGCTGCGGCTCCTCGGCCGGCGTACCGCGTCCGGCGCTCGGCTGGGGCCAGTGCGATCCCGACAATCCGAAAAACCGGCGCCGCCGCTGTTCGCTGCTGGTCGAACGTATTTCGGAGCAGGGCACCACGCGGATCGTGATCGACACGTCGCCCGACCTGCGCGAGCAACTGATCGACGCCGACGTCGATCACATCGACGCGGTATTCCTGACCCATGAGCATGCCGACCAGACCCACGGCATCGACGATCTGCGTTCGGTCGTGCTGCATCAGCGCCGGCGGATTCCGGTCTATCTGAACCAGTCCACCGCGAAAGACATCATGCACCGGTTTTCCTATTGCTTTGTCTCGCCGCCGGGCAGCGACTATCCGCCGATCCTGACCCAACATTCGATCGAAGCCGGCGAGAGCCGCAGCATCGAAGGGAAGGGCGGTGCGGTAACGCTGTCCGCCTTCATCACGCAACACGGTAATATTCCGGCGCTCGGCTATCGCATTGGAGAGGCTGCCTACACCCCCGACGTCAGCGACATCCCGCGCGAGAGCTGGTCATATTTGGAAAATCTCGACCTCTGGATCATCGACGGGCTGCGCTACGCGCCGCACCCGAGCCATTTCAGCGTCGGCGATGCGCTCGGCTGGATCGACCGCTTCAAGCCAAAGCGCGCCGTCATCACCAACATGCATTCAGACCTCGATTACGAGGTGCTGCGCCAAAGCCTGCCGGCGAATGTCGTGCCGGCCTATGACGGGATGCGGCTGACGGTGGATGCTTAGCGGCGGGCAGGGCGAAGGCGTAGTCCTGCCTTTGCCGGATCAATACCCGCGTCCCCACCAATAGCAGAATCGTTCCACATTGGCGGGCAGGCCGTTTTCATAGTTGGCCCATTTCTCGTATTTCGGCAGCTTCACTTCCTTCATCGCCGTGTCGAAGCACTTGCCGGCGTCCGCTGCCTTTTTTACCTCAGCCGACAAATCTTCCATGTAGGCGATGTCGTTCTCGACATCCTTTTTCGTGCCCAAGCGTCCGCCCGCATAGGGATGGCCGGGGATCATTCGATCCCAGTCCAGCGCGGCAAGTTTTTTCAGTGAATCGATAAATTCCAGCGGCGAGGCGTTGTCCGGGATGTTGCGAAACTGAATGGACTCGATCGGCGCGAAGTCGACCACGAAGATCAGTTTTTCCTTCGGCAGCCGCATGACCAGCGAATCGTCCGAATGATTGCGGCCGAGATAGCTGAGTTCGAGCGTGGTGCCACCGAGCGTGATGGTCTTCTTGCCGTCGACGACCTGATCGGGCATCACGACGTCAGCGAGCAGCGCGTTCTGTTTCTTCAATTCGAGCAAGCGCTCCTTGGCGCGCCGGTGCGAAATGAAGGTCGCGCCGAGATCCTTGAAAGGCTTGCCGCCGGCAATGTGATCGTAGTGATGGTGGCTGTAGATCACGTATTTGATCGGCTTGTCGGTGACGGCCTTGATGGCGTCGATGTAGGGCTTGGCCGGGCGCTGGTAGGAAATCGGGTCGGTGGCGATGACGCCCTTTGATGTCACGACAAACATCGATTGATGCCCGCCATAACGGAATATATAGACATTGTCGGTGCCGTCGACCTTCTTCGTTGAAACCGGTGGCGCGTTTTGTGCGGTGGCGGTGCCGGCGCCAATCACCAAAGTTGCAAGGGTTACGATGACAATCTGAATTTTCATCGGTGCCTCCGCTGACGATACGCAGTTTTTGCGGCCGCACCGTCGGTCAAAAGCCTGTCGCGCTCAACAAAAAAGTTTCGCTTTCGGTGCGGGAATAAATGCAAAGCAGCGAACTGGCCCGGCCACTCGCCGGACCGCCTTGCTCCGTATGACGTTTAATGCACGGTGATTGTGATCGGCTCGGACATCACCGGCGGCAGATGCGGGATGTGAGTCCAATCGGCGAGCAGAAGCTGGAGGGTGTGCTTGCCTTCCGGCAGGGTTATCATGGCTTCGGTCTGGCCGCCGCCGAAATGCCTGTGAGTGTCGTCGGCAGGAATAGGCTCCTTCATCTGTTCTGCAGTCATGGCGGTATCGATCAGCAGATGGTGGTGGCCGGTGTTCGGCTTTTCCACACCGGCCGGAGCCACACCCATGCCGGACAGCCCGAACTGCACCAGGAATGGGCTACTCACGGTGTCGCCGTCCTTCAGATTGATGAAGTAAACTTTGGCCCCCTCCGGCGACGGCGTCTGCGCCGCGACCGGCACGAAAGTCGCTGCGGCAAGAATGGCCAGCAGCGCTAGTGTCGCTCTCCAAGATGTGGTCATTCTGCACCCCCATAAAATCACGCCGCGCGAAGCTACTCCAAATTTTCGGGCAAGTTTAGCCCAAGCCGGGCGCAGCATGATGGGATGCGGCGGGCGGCGCCACGGATCAAGCCTCGAAAAGGTGACAGTCGCGGCGTAGTGGCTTTACGCCGAGATCGCCTTTGCCGAATCGACCTGATTGCGCAGCAGGAACTTTTGAATTTTTCCGGTCGATGTCTTCGGGATGGCGCCGAACACCACGGCCTTCGGCGTCTTGAAGCCCGACATATGACCGCGGCAGAAGGCGATGATCTCGGCTTCGGTAGCGCGTGCGTCATCCTTCAGTTCGATGAAAGCGCAGGGCACTTCGCCCCATTTCTTGTCGGGTTTTGCGACCACGGCCGCGAAGAGCACGGCCGGGTGCTTGTAAAGCACGTCCTCGACTTCGACGGATGAGATGTTCTCGCCGCCGGAGATGATGATGTCCTTGGAGCGGTCCTTGATGATGACGTAGCCGTGCTCGTCGAGCACGCCGAGATCGCCAGTATGGAACCAGCCGCCGGCAAAGGCCTCCTTGGTCGCCTTCTCGTTCTTCAGGTATCCCTTCATCACGATATTGCCGCGGAACATCACTTCGCCGATGGTCTCGCCGTCGCGCGGCACCTCGCGCATCGTTTCGGGATCGAGCACGGTGATAGCTTCCTCGAGCGGGTAGGGCACCCCCTGCCGGCGCTTCAATTGGGCGCGCTGGTCGGCCGGTAGTTCGTCCCAGCCCGGTTGCTCCGCGCAAACCGAGGCGGGACCGTAGACCTCGGTGAGGCCATAGACATGGGTGAGCTTGATGCCGATGCGTTCGGCGCCTTCAAGCACGGCCACCGGCGGGGCAGCCCCGGCGATCAATCCCACGACCGGCCGCGTGGTCTTACCTTTCGGCGCATCCGGCGCGTTGATCAGCGTGTTGTAGACGATCGGCGCGCCGCACATATGAGTGACACCGTGCTTGCTGACCAATTCGAAAATCTTTGCGGGTTCGACCTTGCGCAGGCACACGTTGATGCCGGCCGCGGCGGCCACCGTCCAGGGAAAGCACCAGCCGTTGCAGTGAAACATCGGCAGGGTCCAGAGATAGACCGGGTGCTGGCCGAGCCCACCTGCGAGGATATTGCTGACCGCATTCAAATAGGCGCCGCGATGGTGGGTCACGACGCCCTTGGGATTGCCGGTCGTCCCCGAAGTATAGCTGAGCGCGATGGCGTCCCATTCGTCGCCGGGCATTTGCGGGGCAAAGTTCGGGTCGCCTCGCGCCAGCGCGGCTTCATATTCGATTTCGCCGATTCGCTTGCCGCCGTCGAACGTCGCATCGTCGACGTCGATCACGAACGGTTTCGGCCCCTTCATCAGCGTCAGCGCTTCCGCGATCACGCTTGAAAATTCCGGATCGACCAGGATGATTTTTGCGCCGCCGTGGTCGAGCTGGAACGCAATCGAGGGCGCATCGAGCCGGATGTTGAGCGCATTCAGCACCGCGCCCGCCATCGGCACGGCGAAATGCAATTCGTTCATCGCGGGGATATTGGGCAGCATCGCCGCAACGGTGTCGTCTTCGCCGATGCCGCGGCCGGCGAGGTAGGACGCAAAACGCCGGCAGCGTTCGTGGGTCTCCGACCAGGTGAGGCGGCGGCCCTCATAGATCGTGCAGACATGATCGGGATAGACGGCGGAGGAGCGCGCGAGAAAGCTCAGCGGGGTCAGCGGCACGTAATTGGCCGGCGTCTTGTCCAGACCGGAATCGTATTGGCTTTGCTTGCCGCTCATCGATCACCTCCCACTTGAGAAGATTATAGCAACCCGATCGAAGTCCACGGAAATACCGCGACGATCCTTATCGCCCACGACCGGCCGGATGCCTTTGGCGCGGTCGACGCGTCCGATCACGCAAGCCGCATCATAGCCTACTCGAACCGCGGCGCGAACAGTCCAATCCGGTCGCGAGCGTAACGCGCAAAATCGGAGACCCCACCCGAACACCACGACCGCCAAAAATGCCCTGGGGGCACGCTGCCGGGGATCGAAAACGCCACGGTCGAGAATTGGCCCGCCGCCGCGCGCTCGCTCATCCGCCGACCGCCAGGGTCGGGGCCGGCCGCGATTGCATATTTGGCAGGAGTTCCGGCTAAAGATCTGATCTCATTATAGTATCAAATATTCCATAATATACCTTATGCGAATCGATGATATTCGGACCCAAGCCTTGCTTCGGCGGTCTTCCCCGTCCCGCGGCCGGTCCAAAGCCTCCGCGTCAGGCAAGACCGACGGATACGACCGCCTGGTCGTAATTGCCGGCACCCATGGTGCCGGGTTCGAAAATCCCGTGCTGGGCGATCCAGTCGAACGACTGCGAAAATACTTCGCGGCTATAGGGCTCGAACACAATGCGCTCGCCGGGTCCCCAGCGCCGCGTATCCATCGCGGCGTGGAAGCGTTCGGGAAACTCCATCTTGTAGTAGTGCGTGTAGAGTTCCGGTCGCAGATCGATATCGCGCTGCGCGCGGCGTAACGCCTGGAAATAACGTTTGACGTCCTCCAGATCGGGCTCGCCGTTGACCATGGCACCGATCATGAACGTGGTATCGGTGATCTTGCGATAAGCGAGCTGCTCGGCGAAATAATAGGGGCCGCCGAACAGCGTCGCAGCCGGTGCCCTGCCCGCGAAGAACGCTTCCATGCGGCTGAACAGCATTCCCTCGTCAAACGACAGCTTGATCTGCGCTTGGTCGAGATACGATTCGAGCGCCTGGATTGTCGCGTAGTGGCTGCCCGACTGGAATCCGACCGAGATCGGCACGCCGGCGAGATCGGCCGGCGAGGCGATGGTCGAGTTGGCGTGCACGAAAATGCCTGATGGTGCGACCGAATAGGCGTCCGCGAACATCTTGGTGTGGCCGCGCGATGCGGCAACATTCACGGTCCAGTGGCAAGCGCAGGTGACATTGGATTCGCGCCCCTTCTCGATGCTCTGGAATGCACCGCTATGGCCCGACGTTGCGTGATGGGTCCCGTCAGTGGAACGGATGAACTCCTGGAATTCGTAATCGAGCCCCTCCTCGCGAAAATAGCCCTTTTCTTCCGCTACCCATTCCTGCAGCCGGAAATGCGGTTCGATCTTGAACTTCGGCATGGTCCGCTCCCGAAGGTTGGTTGCCGGGGGTTGATCGCAAGGGGCTCTATATACCTGACCGATCGTCTGTCTTGGACGAGCTTATCGCGCGGCCCGCCCTACGGCCAGATCGCGTTGAGCAGCTCCGCCAGCCGCGCGCCGCCCTTGGCCAGCTGCTTGCGCTTGATCGCATCCATGGACCGCAGGTAGGCGTCGTGGTCGTCGAATACGACGGACCATTTTGCGTATAGTGGCGGGACCGGCCTGATCGGCACGAAACTCAGGTGCGCGAAGGCATCGCGCGCGACAACAATCGTGTCGGAAGCCCAAATGACCGGCCAATTCTCAATGGACCCCTGGCTTGGCGGCACCGATCTCGCCGCGTCCAGCAGTTCCCTGGTGAAGGCCTCGCCGATATCGGTCGGGATATCGTCCCATTCGTGGTGCAGGCTGATGTTTTGATCTCCGATGATATTGCCACCCTGGGTCTCCGCCGCCGGATTTTCGGGAGCGGCAGCGGGGTCGACAAGTTTGCCGTCGGCATCGAGATAGACCACACTGACGTGCAGCGGCTGATGCAAGTCGCCGACGAAATGGGCGAGCAG
>Ga0210401_10005932_pt1 | contig 12487 bp, 10 predicted proteins | sample IncBWH32MmetaG_FD_150866 | JGI IMG/M metagenome (GOLD analysis project Ga0210401, IMG submission 150866) | Forest soil microbial communities from Barre Woods Harvard Forest LTER site, Petersham, Massachusetts, United States - Inc-BW-H-32-M | ecosystem: Environmental > Terrestrial > Soil >... | reverse complement strand
GTGATCGCCCGTTCCAGCAGACTCGGATCGAGGTTGAGCGTTTGCGGGTCGAGGTCAACGAACACGGGAGTAGCCTTTTCCTAGCGGACTGCGTTCGCGACTGCGATAAACGTAAAAGAAGGCACCGGCACTTCGTCGCGTTCGGAAATACCCAGGGCTCGAATACACAAGTGCAGCCCGCTGGTCCCGGAGTTTACGGCAATCGCATCCGCGGCATTCACGTAACGAGCGACGGCGCGCTCGAATTCCCGGACCTTAGGCCCCGAACGAAGGCTCGAAGTGCGCAGGACATCCGTCACTGCGTCAATATCCAGTTCCGTGACGTCCGGAGCTGACAGCGGCATCCTCATGAATCTCGCGAACGGCCGGGAACAGCAACAGACACAGCAGTACCTGAATGACGTTTCATCAGAAGTTCCTGCGAGAGAGGAATGGTCGTTAGTACTCGGACGATCGTCTCGGAAGCAAACCCTTCACCATACGGATTGACTAGGCCCCGTAAAGACTCGCGAAATTCGGGCGATCTTGCCGTGCTCACTGCTTCGAGAATAGTTCCCGGATGAGCGTCGGCGTCCAATACATTCCGTGCCCGTTCGCGCCCGTGCTGGCGCATCCCAACGTTGACCGTGGGAAGCGAAAAGGACGCAGATTCCATGATTCCACTGCTCGAGTTCCCCACCAACACCTCGACCTGACGCAAAAGGCTCAAATAGGTCACCGAGTCGAGATTGGTGAAGATCTTTCCGTGGCCTCGGCGCGAGATGAATAACTTCGCCTTGTCTATCAATGCCCTGCTTCCCGCGTCTGCGTTCGGGTAACAAAACAAGATTTGGCCAGTAAGATTTTCCAGGGCTGCGAACACGGCGCCCGCTTCTTGCAGCGTGTCGCGGGCCATGGTCATCGGATGGTATACCACTAGAATGGTCGGTCTCCGGAGATCGAGCGTCAGCCGCTCCTCCACTTGCTCCCGACTGAGAAGCATTCGCCTGCGCAAATTGTCAAGCGATGGAGCGCCGGCCCGGTGCACACGCCATTCTTCCTCGTCCATCCGGATCACTCTCTGTCGGGCGGCAATTGTCGAAGTAAAGTGGATATGGCTCATTTTGGTGAGAGCATTTCGCACCGCGTCGTCAATCGCACCCTCGCTCACCTCTCCGCCCTCGATGTGAGCTATGGGAATGCGCAGCGCCAGAGCAACCGACGCCGGAGCAAGCATCTCGTAACGATCGGCGATCAGCAAAAGCAGGTCCGGCCGCATCTGCCCGAACACATCCGCCAATCCCAGCGTGGCCATGCCGATCGTCTTGGCCATGCCGACATCGGTATCCGAACTTAGCAAACACTCGATCCGAGAGTCGAGCGTGAAGCCGTCGTTTACAATTTCCTGGAACGTGTTCCCAAATTCAGGTGACAGATGCGACGCAAGCGCGACGATTTTCAGATCCACATTTTCGTTCTCCGACAAATCTCGTAAGGGCCAATACAAATGCCCGTAGTCGGCTCGCGATGTCGTGATTACCGCAATTTTTCGCTTCATGGCGCTAAAGCGAAGATCCTAGCGTCGAGGGCGATAGCAAATCCGTCGGCCGATAGTCGGGAACGATTTGGCAAAGGGTTTCGATCATGGCGGTGAGGTTTCGCTCGTCAACCCATCGGGAAAGATCCTCCATCTGAATATTGAGTTTATCTGTGGGAACTTCCCTGGTCTTGGCTCGCAGGAGTCTCGGATCGACCGTCGGCTCGGTGGATTCATCCTGGGAGAGGAATTCCTCCGACATCTTGTCTCCGGCACGAAGTCCTGTGAAGGTAACCGGAATGTCCTTTCGAGATTTGGATGGGGCGTGACTTATCAATTCAAGAGCAATGTCTAGAATTTTGACCGGCGCGCCCACTTGCGGAACGAATATGCCTCCGCTGTCCTCCAATCCAGCTGCCAGGAGTATCAGTTCCACTGCCTCGCCCATCGTTAGGAAGTATCTGGATACGTCCTGGTGGGTAACGGTTACTGGACCGCCTTGGGAAATTTGGTTTAGGAATGTCGGGACAACGCTTCCCTGAGAACCCAATACATTTGCCAGCCGCACCGCGCTCATTCGGTTCTTGGGGTTGTTCAAGCTCAGTAACGCAAGTTCTGCTACGCGCTTCGAGGCACCCATAATGCTGATCGGATTGACGGCTTTATCCGTCGAGACCATGACGAAGTTGCTGGCGCCGTCTGCCTGAGCGATCCTAGCAAAACTAGCGGTTCCCAAAGCGTTGTTGCGAACTGCCGCAAAAGGGTTGTTCTCCATGAGCGGCACATGCTTGAAAGCCGCCGCGTGATACACGACCTCTGGGTGATAACGCTTAAAAAGCTCGGACAACAGCTTCGCGTCGCAGATATCGCCGAGCACGGAGCGGTACGAATTGCGATCAATCGCGGTCGCCAATTCCGAATCGATTTCGTGTAGATTTCGCTCCGAGTTGTCGAGAAGAATTAGTAGCTGCGGCTCCAGGCGGATCAGGGTCTTGGCTAGTGCAGAACCGATCGAACCTCCGGCTCCGGTCAACAAAGCTCTTTTACCTGAAACAACCGCTTCTATCGCGTTGTTGGGTGGCAAGATAAGTCACTCCGAAACGCAATCGTATCGTGTATACGCACCCAGGTCCATCCGTGGCTGATCGTTATATCGTGAACGTCTTGCGCGTAACCGCCACTCTCTCAATTCCTTGCAGGTGCATTCGACCGTCAAGCCAGCCATAGAAGGGGAGGCGCAGAGTCGCGATGCACCCTGCCGACACACGCCCAGTAGGTAGATTTGTCCTAGAGACGTTAGTCTCTATTGCACTGGAGACGTTTGTTCCTTGCAGAGACCCAGCACGTCGATTCACACTGCCTGCCCGGCTCGCATCTTCTTTTATTTCCTGGCCGGAACAAATGGTCAGGTGTCATGCGCTCTTACGCTGCTTTCAACGACGAAGTGGTGCAACGCTATGAAGAGTCGTTAGTTCTACAGCACTATAAGCCAAGAACGAAACCATTCTGTAGGCGCATGGTGCGGACTTTCGCTGAGTACCTGAAGGACAAGTCAATCGCCAGCGTTACGCACTTGGATGTTCGTTCCTACATCGCCCATCTCTGCTAGCAAGGTGCCACTTGGCAACAGCGTTTGACAATCTCCAAGTTCTGCGACGCTTTTACGACTTCCGGCGTCTTGGCGGCATGGTTAGCCATGTGGCCCCTCGTTTGCTAAAAATGCGCAATGCTCCGAAAAAAATCCCTCCAACTTTGAGCGAGTTCGAAGTCCACCAGTTCCTTGCCGCCGCATGCACGCCCAGAGAAATAGCTTTAGTCGAATTTCCCTATGGGACTGGGTGTCGGGTGTCCGAGGTGAAATTACTTCGCGTCGAAAATATCGATTTCGAGGCTCGAACTGCCAGAGTTTCGGGAAAAGACCCTCGGGGGCGGGTCGTGCTAATCACAGAACGAGCTGCATCTGCCCTTCGAGCCTATATTGGCAAGCGAAGAGAGGGGTATGTTTTCCAAGCAGACATGCCCATTCAAAAACTTTGCGTAGCGAAATGCAATGGACATTTCATCGGTCCATGGAAAGACTATCGCGGACCCGGCACAAGATATGTGTCGATGAGCAAATACTTGGGAGGCGCTCGCCGCATGTCCTATCAAGACGCAATGACCGCATTACAAGACCTGACGAAGAGTGCCAATCTTGTTAGGCCGAAGAACGATGGTCCTTGGTCCACCAACGCTATACGCACAACTCTTCATCGTATGGGACGTCGATCAGTTCTGAGACGCGCGACTCCTCATATGTTCGGCCACAGCTTTGCAACGCACCTGCTCGATCACGGAGCTGACCTTATGGTTGTACAAGAACTGCTGGGTCACGCGTTCGTCCAAACCACCGCAAATTACGCGCCTGTGAGCCGGCAGCGGTGGTTAAGCACGTCGGACAGCTGTCAGCCTGCCGGGAAACCAAGTAGGAGGGGACCTCAGCCGCCAAAGGAGAAAGTTCTTCGAAACGAACATGACAGCCAAACGTCGCGACCAGATCAAGAACGATGAATCGCTCTTGCTGCCTTGGTTCCTGACGAAACGAGCCACGATGGCAATCCGCTCAAACGTTCCAAGGCATTATCCGATCAGAATGCGGAATTACTGTGATGAATACGGATGTCTGCGGTGTAACACACATAGGGGTCAACACCAGGGCAATGGACTGTGTCACCGCTGTAGCGGCCTGATCTTGGCGCGGCTGAAACGAGGTTATGAACGTCGCGAGAGGCCAAAACTGAGTCATTATGCTAAAGACCTCTTGAACCAAGCCCATGATGCCGAAATGCTGCTGAAGGACCTCTCGCACTGGAAGGGAGCTGCCCCACTGCCCAGCCGCATTAAGACTTCCCGTTCGCAAAATCCGGCCCTTGAAGCGTTCAGCGCTCAGCGGATAGAAGGCAGCGATCGCTGGGGTTGCAGGCGGGTTGGGAGCGACGTCCAATTTCGCAATCCACCTGCGTAATTAACGCGGCGGTTGCAAGCGGTCGACGCAACACTACCTCGAAATCTACCTGCACGAGCTTCCAAAACTAAAATCGTTCACGAGCGTTGATTCGAACAGAACACGAGCCGGTGAGGTTCTAATTGAGTGCGGCCAGGCGCATCGGTTCTCTGGCGGAAGTACGGTCGTATCAACCGCCTCGATGGTGTTGCATCGACTGGTTGAGCTCGCAGCCCTAACGGGACAAGCGGTTTTGAACAATTCGATCGTCTTGTTCCTGCGTGTCGCTTTACGACTCATTGGGAGTTAGCTTTGCGGTCACGACTAGAGGCCGCGGATTTAGGAGGTTGTGATTCTGTTGGGTCTTAGACTGCGCTTGGAAAAGAATCCGCGGATTACCTCACCGATTTACACAACGAAATTTCAAAAACAAGACACTAGAAGGATTCACAATTGCTGCGAACATTCCTCAAGAAATCACGAATGAGAAATACTTGCTGGAATGCGACGAAGAGTTTGCCCGCTTTGCGGAAAACCCGCTAACGCAGTGAATCAGCCAGCCTGCCAATTGTCCGATCCAGATCTACGTCGGTGCGGCGGCGGGCTTCGATCTTTTTGATCGCACTCAAAACCGTAGTGTGATGTTTGCCGCCGAACTCTCGGCCGATCTTCGGAAGGGATGCCAACGTGAGCTTTTTAACTAGATACATTGCCACTTGACGAGGGAAGACGATGGACTGGGAGCCGCCTCTCAGCTTCAGGTCGCGAGGAAACACCCCGTAGTACCACCCCACCCGTTTCTGGATCATTTCAATCGTCACGGGCTTAACTTGATGATGGATGAAGTTCTTGAACGCTTTATGTGCGTTCGTCAGATCGAAGTTAGAGGGTGGCGCAGCAGGCTCCGGCTCCGAGCACAGAAACTCCAACCGAGTGCCGGACAACCCCACTTCTTGCAGGACCGCCTGGAGGAGTTCGCCGTAGGTTTCAGTGAGTCTCTGCTTGAACAGGGGCGTGGGAACCCCAACTAACAAACGCCCGTTGTCGGTTCCTCTCAGCCGCGTTGGGCGGAACCAAGTTGCGAAGTTGTACGGATTGACCCGGCGTTTGGTGTGTTGGAGGACTTTCGCCCAATCGTTCATAGGAAAAACGCCCGTCGACGGCTCGGTATGAATACATCCACCGGAGAACGAAAATCTGTTCAAAACTGGACAGGAGAAACTGATCGAACAGGATGCTCTACTGGATTGGTTTGTGAAGATCTGCGGGAAACAAGTTCGCCAGCGAGGAGAGATCCTACTGGATGTCGATTCCACCGACGATCCCACTCACGGGCAGCAGCAACTCAGCTTCTTTAACGGTGGCTATGGCCAGCACCTGTATCATCCCTTGCTGATCTTTGAGCGTCACAGTGGTTGTTTGCTCGCCGCCCGCTTGCGGCCGGGCAGGGTTGTCAGTCACGCCCGCATCATCCCCTTGCTGTTGCGCATCGTCCCGCGACTCCAGTGTGAATTTCCTAAGGTCCGAATTCAGTTACGCGCCGACGCTGGTTTTGCCACGCCCCTGCTCTATGAATTTTGCGAGTTTTTCGGCCTCCAGTACGCCATCGGCATAGGCAACAACTCCCGGTTGCAAGGTACCGCGCAGCGCCTGCAGCGTCGTCTGGCCAGACGGTATCGTCGAACCGGCCAGGCGCAGCGCTCCTTTTCCAGCTTTCGTTATCGAGCTCATCCCTGGTCTCATCAGCGGCGCATCTGTTACAAGGCTGAACAGGCCGAGGCCGGTAGCAACCTGCGCTTTCTAGTCACCAACTTGCCAGGCCGCAGCCGTTCCGTCTTTTCCTTCTATAACGATCGCGGGGAATGTGAGAACCGCATCGAAGAGTTTAAAAATGGCTTTGCTGCCGACCGCTTGAGCTGTCACCGCTTCCGAGCCAATGCCTTCCGCTTGTTGCTGCACAGTTTCGCCTATAACCTGGTCAACCTATTTCGCCGGCAATTGCCACCGGCGCTGCGCTCAGCGCAAATCGAAACTCTGCGCACTCGGTGGTTCAAGATCGGTGCGCGGATTCGCGAAACAGCTCGTTGTATCCGCATTCACCTGGCCAGCGGCTGGCCCTTTCAAGAACTCTTCCAAGCCGCCTCGATTTGCGACTCCTCGTAGTTCGCCTGGACTGCTCGACAACACACTCTGGGAAGGGCCAGGCGGAGCTGTCTCAAAAAACAGTTCGTGAAATCAAAGAGCGGCGCGACAGACCTACATAAGCGTCGCCAACGGGGCGCGATCCTTATCTTGCGTCACCAACAACCCATCTGCGCTACGATCTCAGCTTCTGATGAATTAACCAGGCTAGGAGAACCGACCTGTCAGGTTATACGCAAGCGGATCTGGACAAAGTGGCGCTGCGCTTAAATCAACGTCCAAGAAAAACCTTAGGATTTCAAACTCCGGCGAGTAGACTTCAAGAAAGTGTTGCGTCGACCGGTTGAGCTGGCAGCATAAACCGGACAAGTCTAATCCATGAACTTTCCAGTCATTCGACCTTGAGAGCCGCAACAAAAACCCAACGCTTCGAAGGGCAATTCCAGATAACGGTAACGATAAATAAGATGAGCGGTAATCAACGAGAAGCATATACTGTTGGTGGTAATCTTCTATGCGAATGCCTAGCCTTCAGCAGCTGAAGGATCATCAGCAGTTGTTACGAATACAGCCTTGTTCATCCTCGATCGCTATATTTGTTCTTCTAGCTGCCACCGCGCTTGCCCTCCCTGCGTTTGCTTATGATTATCCGCTGTCTTCAGAAACCATCCGCGACGCCTATTTCCTCGGAAAAGGATCGGGTAGTGCGGGAGCCGACTTTCTCGCAGAATATGCTCACACCCTCCCCAATCTAAAGATTGGGGCATATACGTCTGTAGTCAGGCTGGAGACACCCTATACCCAGATCGCCGAACACGCTCGTGAAACCCTGAATTATGATTCCCAGGATGCGGTTAAAGATTTCTTGGACAAACCTGCGGTATTTCGGGTGTTTCTGGATATCTGTTTTAGATACCCGGATTCCAACGTGGGACCGTCGGAAGCCGGTAAAATCCGCATTAAGATTAGCCAGGATGACAAAGAGATTGTTCCAAAATCCGTTGAACGGTCGCAGTACTACCCCTTTCAGGACTCTGGAGCGTTTATTCCAAGCATCGGAGAACATGTGCAGATCGACTTCGACGCTGGGAAAATCGAGTACGCTCCGTTGACGATTGAAATAGATACTCCTAACGGTCGGCATGCTCAGACGACTTTCGATCTTTCAACTCTCAAGTGAAGGACTGGGCAATCGCTCGTACCTGAATAAGTCCGCGGTTTCTTCGGACACAGCGCCCCCTCGATACAAATAACAAACTCTCCAGTGATTACCGTCTTTAATATCACATTCAGTTGTGGTACCAACGCGACCATCTGGTAAACGCTAAGCGGAGCGAAATCGGCCCGATCCTCGATGTCCGGTTACGAACTAACCAGGCAAGTGGAATCTCATTTGAGTCCCCCGTCACTCGGGCGAAACTCGGCTGCTTTCCATTGCTTTGTTCTGATAGGAAAATACGCTCCCATGCACCCCGCCTGTTGCTCTTGCATAGATGACGGTTACTGCGAAATCGCTGAGAGGAACGCGAGAGAGCCGTCAACCCAGCGATAACGCTGCGACCAGCCGTTACCACCAGAAATCACGGCCAAACCCTCTCCGGGAGGAAAACACACGAGCGACAACAGGCCCACATTGTCACCCGAGTCGGGGCTGGTACATTGAAAAACGAAAACACCGGCAGGAAATCACACGTAGAAAATGGAAAGGGGTCTTTCTCGGTGACTTCCGTGTGACCGACAGCTCATCCAGAACCGCTGGATTCTTGCGTTGCTTGAACCGTCCGATTCAGAAAATGCTTTAATTTGCGCAACTATGGCGGGAAGTTCATGCGGCGCACGAGGGATTGAAAGCGTGGGTCGGAACGCAAAGCATCCCAGGCTAGATAGGACTTAATGTCAACCATCCACTGATCATGCTCTTCGAAAGCGCGTTCTAGCCGTGATATTGCTTCATCCTTTTCGCCCAGGCCGATGTATGCCTCAACAAACACAGCGTCGGAAACATAGTGCTCCCGCGATCTTTCCTTCAACTCTTCGATCAGTTTCGCAGCTTCAGGCTTCCTCCCCGCAAGCCCATAGACAGAGGCCAGGTTGGCAAGTGGAACTGGGTCCCGTCTCCTACTCACTTCACGCTCTAGCGCGGCAATAGCTTCTGGATACATTTTCGTTTCCCGGTAGCACCAACCCAAGCCGAAATCACCTAGACTGGGATGAGAAGCGTTTAGCTCCTTGAACTGCGCAATCGCGGAATCGTATTGGCGCGACGCAAGGGTTACAAGTCCCAGCACTTCCCGAATCCGAAGGTCCATCGGGTTCAATTCGGCCGCGTAGGCCACTTGCTTGATGGCTTCGTCGTTTCGTCCTAAGGCCTGCAGAAAACGTCCATACTGCTCATGAGCAGGCGCGTAGTTGGGACTTAGCTCAACAGCGAGTTTGTACTGCCGCTCGGCTTCGGACCAATTCCAGTCGCCGAGTTCTATTGTCTCGGCGAGCACGAAATGAGCCTCGCCGAGCGCGGGATCAAGTTCCACCGCCCTGGTTGCCGCCGCCTTGGCCAGCGGCAGCGTTTCTTTAGCAGCGCGGCTCCCACTCCAAGGATTACCGAGCTCAATATAGGCGTCTGCCATCCCGGCGTATGCCGGCCCATATTTTGGGTCCTTCTCAATGGCCTGCCTGAAGTAACTAATTGCTCCGAGAAGGTCCTGCTCGCGGTAGTGGTTTGTAACGACGGACCATTCATTTCGGACATGCAAGGCACGGAAGTAATCATCCTGAGCTACCGGATCTGCCGGGCGGGAACCCGCCAGACGGGCATACTCGTGCGGTTTCAGTTTGACTTGGATTTCATCCGTGACCGTGCGCGCAATCTCATCCTGCAGCCGCAGCACGTCGCGGATATCTCGGCTGTATTGGTTGGTCCACAGCTGACTCTCGGGAGCAACCTGCTCTAGGTGGACGATAACGCGAACGCGATCGCCCGAGCGCTCGACCGAACCTTGCAAAACAGCATCCACATTGAGTTCCCGAGCAATCTCTTGCAGCGGCTTCGTACTGCCCTTGTATTGCATTACGGACTGGCGGGAGATCACATGCGGGGTACTAATTTTACCAAGCTCAGTGATCAGCTCTTCAGTCATCCCGTCGGCAAAATACTCCTGTTCGGGGTCGCCGGAAAGATTCGCAAAAGGTAGGACCGCCAGAGCTTGAATATTGGGCTTCGCTCGTTCGAGGAGCCGGCCGCGCCAGCCCTGTACACTCAGCGCCAACAAAACGGCCGCGATACCAATAACGACCGGTAGCCCGAGCGCCACCCACAGCGTCAATTGCTTTCGCAGCAGCAAATCTCCCGCTCCGGGCAATCCCGCCCCGCCATCCGCTGCCGCGTCCCGTGTTTTCTCCGCCAAAGGGTCCGCCGCAAATCGGTACCCCTTCCCCGGCACCGTCCGCAGAAATCGAGGATTCTCTGGATCTTCCTTTAGTGCCAGACGTATCTTGCGCACCGCCGTGTTGATGCCGTTGTCTCCGTCTACGAAAATATCCTTGCCCCAGATCTGTTCAAGGATCTCCTTCCGCGTGACCAGTTCTCCGCGCCGCTCCACCAGTAGATTCAGCAAGTCGAAGGGAATGCGTTCCAGGTGCACAATGCTGCCGCCACGCCGCAGCTCGTAGGCTCTGCGATCGAGCTCGAAGTCCTCGAAATGGACAGTCTCAACGGGCATGCGGGCCACCGGCGGTTCGTGGCGCTATTCTACGTCGATAAGTCCGGATGTGGTAGATGTATCTAAAAGCTATGGGTTACGTGCTGCATAATATCTTCAGTAAATCTTCAGCCTCTCTCCATTGCGTCCAAGCCCCTTCCCGACAATGATCTGCGCACGATCCACGAGAAATCATCGCCCCGATTTCCGCGCGAGTTCGATTTCGGTAAAAGGAGAATCAACGTGAAAACCCTTCTTGCGAAAGCGGCCCTCGCTGCTGCAGCCCTTCTGCTTGTCCTGCCCAGTTCGGCCAAGGCCCAGGACGGCAAAAATAACGAATGCTCCCTTGCAACGCTCCATGGCGATTACGGTTTCACGATTTCCGGTCAAATTACCGGCGGGCCGGCTCCAGGGCCGGTCAACGGCGTCGCCTTAACCACATTCGACGGTCACGGTGGCCTCATCCAGACGGATTTCGTCGTGAAGGACGGTGCTCCCGCGGGACCGCTAGATGCTTTTCGAACCGGCGAAAACGGTACCTACTCGGTGAACTCGGACTGCACGGGTACGGCCACGATTGATTTTCCTGACGTGACGCCTCCGCAGGAGATTGTCCTGATGTTCGTGATTGTGAATCACGGGCGGGGAATCCGGACCGTCGTCGCAGCTCTGTACGTGGGTCCCGGAATTGCCACAATGACTCCGACGCCCGCGCAGATCACCAGCGAGGCCACAAAGATTGAGCGAGAGGATCACAAGTAGCACCGTGCGGGCGCGGAATCCTGATGCTCGCTCTTGATGTGGCTCTCTCCTCGAGTGTCGAAGCATTGACACTATTGAAAACGGCGCGACCTGAAGGTCCTGATGAAACAACGGAGGAAAGCATGGAATCCAAGTCCCAATTGAGAAAATGGCGCCTGCGCGCGACACTGAGCGCGTCTCTCGCCACACTAATAGCGGTTCCCATTCCCGCGTCGGCCCAAAAAGGCGGCACTAACGCCGACAATGATCATTCCAGAACTGAAACGCCCATCAAGCACGTAATCGTGCTCATTGGGGAGAACCGCACGTTCGATCACATCTTCGCGACTTATGTGCCGCAGAGCGAGGATTCGGTGTCGAACCTGCTGTCCAAAGGGATCATCAATGCGGATGGCACGCCCGGCAAACATTTCGATAAGGCGGCGCAATTCCAAGCGGTACCGCCGTTCAAGACGAAATATTTCATTACCTTGGACAAAGGTGAGAAGGCACCCTATCAGACCTTGCCCGGGCCAACTCTGAATTTCGCGCCTAACGCGACCACCTTCCCTCCCGGCACGCCGGCAAACTTCCTGGCGGCCATCGAGCCGTCTCTGGACGCCGACGATCTAAACCTGCTGACAACCGGCGGGACTGGACTGGGCCAGAGCTTTATCCTGCCCGATCCAGATACTCGCGTCGAAAATTACAGTGCGCTCCCAAACGGGCCGTTCCCACTGGCAGGGCCGAATCTACCCTACGATTCCTACACCGGCGATACAACTCACCGGCTCTTCGAGATGTGGCAGCAATCGGATTGCAATATTGCTAATGCCACACGCCAAAATCCCTCTGGCTGCCTGAGTGATCTTTATCCTTTCGTGATCACCAACTACACTAACCAGTTCGACCCTTTCTATGGCGGGATCGACGACAATGGCGGCGGTAATTCGATGGCGTTCTACAACGTTCACAACGGCGACGCGCCTGTACTGAAGCGTCTCGCAGATCAATATTCCATGAGTGACAATTACCATCAGGCGATGATGGGCGGCACGGGCGCAAACCACGTCATGCTGGGCACGGGCGATGCGATCTTCTGGTCCGACGGAAAAGGCAATCCGACAACGCCGCCGTCACACATCGCCAATCCCGATCCGCTGCCAGGCACTGATGACGTTTACACGGTGGACCTTAATTTCGACGGCAACTTCGCCGAGTGCGGCGATCCCACTCAGCCCGGCGTCAAGGTGGTCCGGAGATACCTCGAATCACTCCCGTACGACCCCAAGCCTAACTGCGAGGCGGGACGCTATTACATGGTGAACAACGACAATCCCGGCTTCCTTCCGGACGGGACGGTTGACGTGGCTGGCATTGCTGGCGGCGAGTCGGTTCCACCAACAA
>Ga0210401_10005929_pt1 | contig 12491 bp, 12 predicted proteins | sample IncBWH32MmetaG_FD_150866 | JGI IMG/M metagenome (GOLD analysis project Ga0210401, IMG submission 150866) | Forest soil microbial communities from Barre Woods Harvard Forest LTER site, Petersham, Massachusetts, United States - Inc-BW-H-32-M | ecosystem: Environmental > Terrestrial > Soil >... | reverse complement strand
GAGCCGTGGAATTCCGGTTGGATTGCATTTCAGGATAGGGTCATTTCCGCCTGCTTGGGCTTTGGGGCCGTAGCCCGGCTTTGCTTGATCGTATTTTGCCTTGGCCCAGGGCGTCATCGGAGGGTGATCCTTGCTGGGAGTCGCGTAGATGCCCTGGCCCGGGATGCCATTGAAAAACTCCCACATGCCGGACAAATCATGAGGGTCGGCGGCGGCCGACGCGTTGGTCTTTGCTGTTCCCGATTGCTGACCGGGCATCTGGGCGAGCACCAGCGCCGGCACCGTGGGTAATGCAGCCAGCGCAGCGACCCAAGCAATTTTCATCACGCTTTTTCGCATACTGAAGTTTCTCCCCTGGATCAGGGTCCAGTCTTCCAATCGATGTTCTTTATTTCTCTATGACCGGCGATCCTCTTGCAATGATTCTCAGATGTCCAGTTCCTGCAAAGTCAACTCTTTGCCGTCCGGCAAGACGAGCTTGTGAAGAAACCCAACAGGCGCGCCGCTCTTCGCCGGGATGAGGGTAACGGAAACTACGTCTCCGGCCTTCACACTGTCTTTTGTCCAGCCGGCCCGCACTAGTTTGCCGGGACTGTAAGTCTCGACGCTCCAGTGAACGAGCTTGCCTTTGTCATCTTTCACATCTAAATAAATTTGGACGTGCGGATTGGTCCACGCATATTCCGTCACGCTTCCCTTAATCGTGATTGGATTCTTGTCGTCGTATGCGGCGTTTCCGTGGTGCGCCGAGAGAGGGCCGCCGATCAGCAGGAGAGCGGCAGCCGCAATCAAAACGTTTAGTCGATAATTTTTCATTTCATGCTCCCGATATGCGGTCATCGTGCGGGTGAATGTCTCGCGCCGCCGATCATTAGGAATTATTTCTTTGAACGGCGCAAATGAGTCCTGTCCTTTTCGTTTTCTTCGCAAGAGTACGACATGATTTCGGTATTTTGACGTGTAATCGGCAACGTGATCGACCACGGTTCGGTGAAAAATTTGGGATCTTCAAACGTGACGGTCCACTTGATGCTGTTATTGTCCATCTTTTGAAACCGTTCAACCAGATGCAGTTGGTCGCTGTGCTCGTGGCCCGCGGTGTCAAGCCAGGTCCTGTCATCCAGTCCCGCGGTATCCACTACCAAGGTATCACCCTCCCATTTGCCGACGGAATCTCCAAACCACGTCGGGTCCAAATCTTTCGGATGGCTGCGTCCGTCTGTATGAATGATTCGAAACGTGTGCTGGTTCTCGAAAAGGATGGTGAACACGGATGGGGTCTGCACGATTTGGAACGGCATGATTCCGGCCTGAATCCCGCGCGCCGGACCGATGGGCAGGCATTTCGTCAACGGGTCGTCAAACTCATCCTCTTTCGCGAATCGCGCGGCTCCGTAAGGTGTGAACGGGGGCTGATGTCCCAAGGCTTTCGAGATGTCGGGCGTGAACGGAGCGGACCACACTCCATTCAAATCGGGCGGAGGCGCGGCCTGACGGCTGTCTGACGCCGCGTGGCTGCCGCAGGCAACCACGAATGGCAAAACAAGTAAAAAGGATGCGACCCAAGGAGTTTGGGCGCTGCAATGAATCTTCATGCCGGGACCCGGTTCCATTCTCAATTCGTTTTCACTCTATTTCTTGCCGTCCGTGGCAGCTGAGCCGTACGCGTTCTGGGAGACACCACCCGATCCGGCGGCAATCTCGCGCCCATCCGGGAGCTTCACAGTCGAGCAAGCCCCGAGATGGCTGCCATCCTTGGCGCGGAAGCCCTTGACCGTGACTACGTCGCCTGGTTTCAAAGTGTCTTTGCGCCAGCCCTGGCGGTAGATCACGTTCGGAGGGCCGCCCTCGAATGCCCAGTTCACCACTTTGCCGTCCTTGCCTTTCACATCCACATAGAAATAGATATGCGGGTTCATAAACTCCATCTTGGTGACGGTGCCTGTGAGGGTGAGGGGATTGTCTTTGTCGAACTCCACGGAGAACCCGTGGTGTGCAAAAACGGGAGCAGAAATTGAAAGCAGAAAAAAAGTAAGCTTCAGAGCGGCAGACGATGTGGTCCTCAAAATCACACCTCAAAGAACAATTGCGAACTTTCTTTCTTGTATAACTTAACTATTCGCTCGGTCAAGCAGGATGATTTCGAGACAGGCACTCAGATTCATAAAAGTTCTAGTGGGGCAGTGTTCCTAGTAGCGCCGGCGTCCCGCCGGCTCCTCGCGTTTTTCTGGGGGTAGAAAACTGCCGGCAAGATGCCGGCGCTATTGATTTCGGCGATCCGAGCACCTCCTGCATTGCGCCACTGATTTATTCGATAAAATCAGGAACGTATGCGCTTGGAGAGGAGGAGGCGATTCGCGTCGGCGTACGGAAGAGCGCCCTCGGTCATCATCGTGAATGCACCTTCGTCGCGGAGTTGGCGGGCCATCCGGCTGAGAAAACCAAGCGCAGCTCGCATTGGTCCCGACCCAACACTTACTCGCGCGACGCCGAGTTTCTGCAGTTCCGAAACCGGTGGCGTCCCAACCGTCGCGAGGATGTTCAAAGGTCCCGCAACTCCGCGGGCCACCTGAAAGATGGTTTCCCTGTCCTTCACGCCTGGAGCAAATAAGGACTGCGCGCCCGCGGCGCGATATGCGTTCAAACGCTCGATGGTCCGCGCCAGCCGCGTTTCCTGCGGACCAATGTCGTTCAGGAAAATATCCGTTCGCGCATTCAGTACAAATGGGACGCGGGAGGCCGCGGCAACCGCCAACACGGCGAGAATGATTTCCTTTTGCATGCTCATGTCCGCGAGCAAATCGGGTTTTCCGTCGACTCCATCTTCGAGATTCATTCCCACGGCTCCGGCGGCAATCACCTCTCGCGCTGTGTCCGCAACCTCCTCTGGCGTGGTTCCGTAGCCCGCCTCCACATCGGCTGTAACGGGGACTTCGACGGCTTCGGCGATACGGCGCACGACGGCGAGCATTTCTTTCCGAGGGATTTTCTGGCCGTCAGGGTAGCCAAGTGAATTGGCGACGCCTGCGCTCGTGGTTCCAATCGCCGGAAATCCCGCCTCTTCAAAAATCCGCGCACTCGCTACATCCCAGGCGTTCGGCAAGACCAATATGTTTGGACCATGGTGAAGCTCGAGAAACTGGCCGGCCAGCTCTGCTTGAGTCGCTCTTGTCATATCCGTGCGGTATTGTACACCGACTGGACGGCTTATGATTTTCGCTGCAGGTTCTCACTCATCCGGCGGTTTCCGCTAATCAAGAATCCTAAACTCCAGCCCATTGAAAATCGCAAAGGATGTGTCACCCGGACGCAAAGCAGAAATCCAAAAAGTGGGTGCGAAGAGAATCGTTGACTTGATTTCAAACTGGCTGGTATAAGGCCATGAAGCCGATTGAATTGTCACTTTTAGATTGAAAATCGTCAGAATCGAATCGGTCGCATAGTGATTGTTGCGCCTGCATTTGAATCGCGGCACAAGGAAAACCTAGAGGGAGTGTGGCTCGCTCATGCGAAAGAAAATGTGCGTCCTGCTTTTCGCGCTTGTTGCGGTACTTACGGGAGCCACGCTTTTCGCGCAGAACGGCGGGCGGATCATTCGCCTGGATCCGTCGCTGGATTCACTGATTCCTGCTGGCGCGCAAATTGAAAAGGTGGCGGACGGCTTTGGTTTTTCGGAAGGGCCGGTGTGGGTGCATACAGGCGGGCCGGGCTTCTTGATCTTCAGCGACATTCCCGCGAATGCGATCGACAAGTGGAATCCACAAGACGGCAAAGTTTCCGTATTCCTGGACAAGAGTGGTTTTGCGGGCGCCGACCCCGGCGACGCCGGCTTCCAGCTGAATAATGGGCACGCCGTCGTCACTCTGTATGGTTCGAACGGCATCACCCTCGACAAGCAGGGCCGTGTCACCTACTGCCAGCACGGAGATCGCGGCGTCATGCGGCTGGAAAAGGACGGCAAGCGCACGGTCCTTGCGGATCATTATGAAGGCAAGCGCCTCAATAGCCCGAACGACCTGGTTTACAAATCCGACGGGTCTCTTTATTTTACAGACCCTCCTTTTGGATTGCGAAAGGTGGCGGACGATCCGAAAAAGGAGTTGCCGTTTTCAGGAGTGTACCTGCTTGCTAAAGGGAAGTTGACGCTGGTCAACAAAGATTTCGGCGCGCCGAACGGCCTGGCCTTTTCGCCGGATGAGAAATATTTGTACGTCGACGACTCGTTTACAAAGACCTATTGGCGCTTCGAGGTCCAGCCTGACGGCACCCTAACCAACAAGAAATTGCTGGTCGACGCGTCCTCGAGCAAGGAGGATGGCGTGCCTGACGGAATGAAGGTCGATAAGCAGGGAAATATCTACGCCGCCGGTCCGGGCGGGGTATGGGTTATAACGCCGGAAGGAAAGCATCTGGGGACCATCCGGCCGCCCGAAAATCCCGCCAATTTGGCATGGGGAGACGCCGACGCGAAGACGCTTTACTTTACGGCCGTTACAGGGCTTTACCGGGTTCGAGTCAGTATTCCCGGCATTCGGCCGTAAAGGGTTTGAGAAAAAGTGCACCATTTTGTCATTCTGAGCGAAGCGAAGAATCTCTCTTCGGTTTAGAGGCGAGAAAAGAGAGATTCCTCGCTTCGGTCGGAAAGACACTTTGTCGTTCTAGCGGGGCACGGGCAGTGCCCAGGGGAGATTCGATGATGAGGCGGATTCATGTAGAAGCGGTGGCGTTGATTCTTTGCTTCGCGCCGCTGGCGTTCAGTCAAACCAAAAGCGCCACACCTCCAACTGGCGGCGAGGACTGGAGTGCGCTGGATCACAAATGGCTGGATTCCGAAAGGACCGGCGACCTGGATTACCTCGAAAAATTCTTCGCCGATAGCTATGTTCTCGTGCTTGCGAACGGCCAGTCTTACACGAAGAAAGAATGGCTTGGAATCCTGAGGGGGCCCGATCGCCCCACGCTCGTGAAGCTCGATCCCGAAAATATCAAAGTTCATCTCTTTGGCAACGTGGCGATTCTGACCGATCACACGACGATCAAAGGCCACGACAGCAAGGGGAACAGTCTTGACGGCGAGTTCAACGTCTTTCGAGTGGTCATCAAACAGAATGGAAGTTGGCGGGCTACCGGCGTGGTGATGAATCAGGACATGACAAAGAAAGGATCAAAATGACGCGCGCTTACGGGCTGGCCGCAAGCATGGTTTTGACGATTGCATCCTGCGCCATTGCACTGGGCCAGGCGCCAAAGAAGCCAACCGCTGCCGGTGGAGGCTCCCTGGAGAATACGATCGCCATTATGGATCACATCTGGCTGGACGCGGCACACAATCGCGACTCGGCGACTCTCGAATGGCTGTTCGCCGACGATTTTGTCGAAGTCCATCCCGGCGGATTTATCGTCAATAAGCATGAGCAAATCGAGCAGATCATGGATCCCGAGCGCACTCTCAACGAACTTCACCCGGACAATATTCAAGTGCGCTACATGTCGCCGGAGGTTGCGGTTCTGACGGACACCACTACAATTAAGGGCACTAGCGGCGGCGTCAGTTACGACGGCCCACAACGAGTCATTCGTGTTTTCGTCAAGCAGAACGGCCGCTGGCGCGCCGCCGGCGCCGGGATTGCGCGCATTGTCGCCCCATAGATCGTCTGTAAGGGCACGGCATTCCATGCCCCTACAACTGCAACCGCGAAATTCCCAGTCGGTCGGCAAGTTCATCCAGGAGCTTGCGTTGTCCGTCGCTCAATGGAACGCCATGGGCCATCCGCTCGCGGTAAATTTGCTCCGAATGTTCCCCCGGGAGCCGAACCTCGTCGACGCCGGGTAGTGTCGAAGAGGATTTCATTACGTCCCAAACTTCGTCGACACTTTGCTTGAACGATTCCACATCGGCGAATGTGGCGATATTCACAGCCACGATGGACTGCCCGGTGTTGCTGGGCGTTTTCGAGTCCACGGTATAGTCGACCACGTCGCGGCCAAACGCGGCGCCATTTAATGTGCCGGCAAGCAGACCGATCATCAGCGCTAATCCGTATCCTTTGGGACCACCGATGGGGAGAAGAAAACCTTCGCTCGCGCGTTTAGGATCGGTCAACGGTTTTCCCTGGCGGTCGATCATCCAGCCTTCCGGCATCGGCTCGCCCTGTTGCGCTTTCAATCTGATCTTGCCAAATGCAGTATTGGTGGTGGCCATGTCCAGCGTGATCGTCGGATGTCGAAAGCCTGGAACAGAAATTGCGATGGGATTGGTGCTCAGCAGGACCTCGGTTCCGCCCCACGGCGGCACAAGATTGGTGTTCCCAACGCAGAAATACAATCCGATCATGTTCTGCGCCGCAATCATTCGCGGATAAAGTTGCGCGGGGCCGGCATGATTGCCGCGGCGAGTCCCTACCCACGCGACACCGCATTCTCTCGCCTTTTCGATCGCCAACGTCGTGGCGCGTTTCATGACCAGATGGCCCATGGCGTTGTCGCCGTCCACGAGAGCCATGCCGGCTCGATCGCTCAGGACTCGGATGATGGGCCGGGGATTGACAGCGCCGCTTTGAATCTGTTTCACGTACTGTGGCAGACGGAACACGCCGTGGGCGTCACCCCCGCGCGCATCGGCTTCGGCCATGAGGGCGGCCACTTGACTCGCGCCCTCTGGCGGAATTCCCGCGGCCGCCAGTGCTCGGGAAATAAATTCAACCAGGATTGTGATCGGAACGAGCGGCATGCTGGCCGCAGTTTTTGCAGTTTCGCTCATATTCTTTGTAAGGCTTTGTGGATCGCGGCATCACAGGCTGCAGAAAACCTCAAATTTTTGTCATTCCGAGGCACGCTGCGTGCCGAGGAATCTCTCGTTCTCTTGAATTTAAAACCCAGAGAGATTCCTCACTTCGTTCGGAATGACAAAATAGCTTACTTTTTCCGCGGCCTCTTCAGCCAGATCATTCTAGATTCGGAAAAATCAGGGCATTAGCCCCTGACGGCTGTGCGACTTATCTACGCGAAGCGCACTTTGACATCTGGGCGCCTTTCGAGGGTCACAGTATCGACGAAGCGCACCTGGCGCTCGTCCAAGGTGACGACCAACGACTGGGTGCGGATCCCTTCGCCGAAGAAGCGCACGCCGCGCAGCAAGTTTCCATCCGTCACGCCGGTACACGCGAAAATAATTTTTTTGCCGGGGGCCAGGTCCTCGGTTCGGTAGATGCGCTTGCCGTCCTTGATTCCCATCTTGGCGAGGCGCTCTTCATGCTCGGGCTTGGAGACTACCAGGCGCGCCAGAATTTCTCCGTTTAGGCAGCGCAGCGCGGCGGCCGTCAACACGCCTTCTGGAGCGCCCCCAATGCCCATCACCACGTGGACTCCCGTGCCGATGACGGCGGCGGAAATTCCCGCCGAAAGGTCTCCATCGCCGATCAAACGGATGCGGGCGCCGGTGGCCCGAATGTCCGAGATCAATTTTTCATGGCGCGGCCGGTCGAGAACAATCACGACTAAATCTTCGACGTCGCGATCGAGACGCTTGGCGATCGCGCTCAAATTGTCAGCGACCGGCGCATCCAGATCCACGGCGCTCTTGCACGAGGGTCCCACGATGATTTTTTCCATGTACAAATCGGGCGCGTGCAGCAATCCGCCCTTTTCACTTGCAGCGAGCACAGTGATGGAGCCTGGCGCGCCGGTAGCACAGAGGTTGGTGCCTTCGAGTGGATCGACTGCGATGTCCACGGCCGGGAAGTTGAAGCCGCGGACATGTTGCGCGGCGCCGATTTTCTCGCCGATGAACAACATGGGCGCTTCGTCCCGTTCGCCCTCGCCGATGACGATCGTGCCGTCCATGGGCACTTCGTCCATCACCCTGCGCATGGCGCTGACAGCAGCCTGGTCGGCCATGTGGCCGTCCCCTCGGCCCATGGTCTTGGCCGATTCAATGGCTGCCTGTTCGACGACGCGCAAAAATTCCAGACTTAGTTCAATTTCCATCACCACTCCCACTCACTCGGATTTTTTGGATCTGGCGCGCGTTCGGACACGGTCCCCCTCGCGCGGCACGGCCAGAACATAGCGTATCCTAAACCAAGCGGCGCGGCATACCTAGCGGAACGACACTTGGATTGTGTTCCATGCCGCTTTCCCCAAAATAGTGTAGATCAGCAATGGACTTCGAAATCTGGATTCCTGCACAGCAGTAGATTACGGGAAGAATGCGAGCACGTTAGGACCGCGAAAGTTCGCGGTTTGCCAAACTCCTACGATATGCGGACAATTCCCGGGAATCGATCGAAACCTGTGTCGAAACTCAAGATTCGATCGATTCCGTGGTTTTCCATTACGGCAAGATGAACAGCATCGCGCGCGGATAACGCCGGGTACCCCAACACAATATTTTTGGCACGCTCGACGGCAATCCAATCCACGGGCAAGACTTCATCGATCACGCCAAGCAAGGCGTTGAATGCAGGTTGAATGGCATCGCGCCGGTGAATCGCAACGTGGCGGTGCAAAATTTCTTGCAGGACTTCTGCATCCGCTACCAGTCGTTGGCGCTCACTGACCAATTTTTCAAGCAAACGCTGCGCGTCAGCCTTGTGAACATGAGGGGCGCCCACCAAATACATGGGGACATTCGAGTCGACCAGAATCACGGGTTCGTGCCCGCGCCATATCCCCGCTCAATTTCCGCCAGCATTTGATCAATGTCCGCGGTCGGATATTCGAGCTGGGCCGCCGCACGGATGGCGTTGATTTTCTTGCCTGAGCTGCCGGAAGGCTCGCTACGGCGCACGAAGCTAAGAGCCTGCCGGACCCATTCGGCAATTGACATGTTGCGCGAGCGCGCCGCACGTTGAATTTCCCGATATTCAGGGTCTTTAACGATGACTTGCAGCCTTTTACTCATATGATGAGTCTATCTTACTCATATACATGAGTCAAACGTTTAGACATCGAGAAGAATCCCTCCGGGCAGGCTGCAGTTTGAAGGGGACTGCCCGCATTGTCTTATGCAGAGTTTAATGGCTACCGCTTCCGTTGAGGTATATTGAGCGCAGGATGGAGAAGAAATATTCGCGGACGAAATTTTCGTGGTCGACTCTATGGGTGAGCGTAAATCCCGGCTGGAGGGACCCTCACGGTGGGGGGATTTCAATATGAGAGTCACTATTCTCGACGATTACTTCGACACGGTTCGATCGCTTGCCTGCTTTCAGAAACTGAATGACCATGAGGTCCAAGTCTGCAACGACCATGTGCAAGATATCGATAAGCTGGCGGAGAGGCTAAGGGAAACGGAAGTATTGGTGCTGATCAGAGAGCGCACAAAGATCCAGGCTCCCTTGCTGGAGCGCCTGACCAAACTGAAGCTCATTAGCCAGCGAAGTGTTTATCCGCACATCGATATTGATGCTTGTACCAGCCTCGGTGTGATTGTCTCATCCAGCCAGCACGCGGGCACGCCCTGCTATGCTGCTGCAGAATTGACTTGGGGGCTGATTCTTGCCGCAGTGCGCCAAATTCCGCAACAGATGTCAGCGCTAAAGGCAGGAAACTGGCAAATTGGAGTTGGCGACACGCTGCGCGGGAAAACCCTCGGAATTTATGGTTACGGCCGCATTGGGAGCGTGGTAGCCGGCTACGGCAAATCATTTGGCATGAAAGTGATCGTCTGGTCAAACGAAAAGGCGAGGGAGCGGGCCCGGGCGGACGGATACGAAACGGCGCTCAGCAAGGAGGCCTTTTTCAAAGAGTGTGACGTAATCTCGCTGCACCTGCGCCTGTACAGTGCAACGCGCGGGATTGTGACTGCTGCGGACCTTGATATCATGAAGCCGACAGCGCTTCTCGTGAACACCAGCCGCGCGCCGCTCATCGAATCGGGAGCCCTGGCGCATGCTTTACAGATGGGGCGCCCGGGAATGGCGGCGGTTGACGTTTATGCAGAAGAGCCGGTTGTGGACATGGGTGACCCGCTGCTCGGAATGAAAAACGTCGTGTGCACCCCGCACATCGGCTACGTCACTCGCGATGAGTACGAATTACAATTTTCTGAAATCTTCGATCAAATTGCCGCTTACTGCGGCGGCACACCGATCAATGTGGTGAATCCCGCTGTGCTGGATTCCCCGCGACTTTTAAGTCGTTGTGAAACCAAATAATTTTGGATTGTCACGGCAGCGGTTGAATAATTGTGTTGATCAGGTTCGGATCATCGAAGGCCGTCCGGTCGCCGGGCTTGGCGCCAGCCACCGGCAGCAGGCGCGCGCTCAGTGGCTTCGACCATTTCACCGAAAGGCTGGCGACGTCACCAATTATGCGCTCCAGCCGCTCCGTCGTGACGTCACCCGGCAGCGGGATGGTGTCAAGTCCCGTGCCGCAGACCGCCGAATAGGCCAGAAGCTGGTCCATCGAAACGGCTCCCTCGCTCCAGAGTTGCGAAAGTCGCGTGTCTTCCATCACAGGCATCATTAGTCCCGAGTAGCCCACTTTTGTAACGGCAATGTCGTGAAGGGCTGAGGTGATGGTCGCGGCAGCGGTCATTGTGCCGCTGGTGCCGAATCGCCCGCCGGTGAATCCAGCCGTTGCCGAGGCGATGGACACTTCTTTCCTTGGAGCCGGAGAAAGGTCCAGCCCCATATAGGTCCAGCCGGTTTCCCGATCCAGACTGCTTGCGATGTCCTGAATTGCCCTCGCGTGCCGGCCCAATTCGGAAATAAGCACCTGGCGCGTCGACTCCTGATCGCGCTGCACGGCCATCACGGCGGCGACGACGTTCGCCGATTCCAACGCGATCGCAAATTGATGTCCCAGGCCCTGGTGGTATGACGCGGGATAAAACGGCGCGTAAGCCGGCACATTGGCAATCGCCGCGAAATAAAAATTGCCGATGCTGTGGTCGGTGTGGTCTTCGAGATATTTGATTACCTCCGCGGCCGCATGAATGGATTTCCAGTGGATGCCGTCGTCTCCAGCCACCACGACAGTGCCACGCATGGAATCGGTGACGCTCAGAATTTCGGCCAGAAGCTGCGCCTGCTCGGGATCGTCTTTCTCTGACATCATTGCGGGGCCGATGCCGACGAGGATGTTTTCCTTTTTCGCGGCTGTGTCCAAGTCGTGAAAGAACGCCAGGATTTCCTGCTTTGACATTCCGTGCGTGTATTCCGTGAATGGCTGTGTGGTGATGCGGATGGTCTGCACTTCGTAGCCGGCCAGTTCAAATCGGGCTTTTGATTTGCGCAGCATGGCCAGGGTGTCCGCGAACTGCTGTTTGTGCTGTTTGGTGTCCAGTCTGATGAAGGCAGTGATGGCGCGGATTTTCGGCTTTTCCTGGGCGGATGCGGGCGTGGCGAAAGATGCAAACAAAAAAACCGCCAGAAAAATGGTATGCGCGAGGAACGGAAAAACGTGCGCGGAGCGGGCACTGTTGCGAAACATCTGGTCCTCCTCAAAAGTAAGCGGGAATCCCCGTAATGCGTTCGCCGATGACCAGGCGATGGATGTCATGCGTGCCCTCGTAAGTGTAGACCGATTCGAGATTGTTCATGTGGCGCATAATGCAGTAATCGTCGACGATGCCGTTGGCCCCCAGAATGTCCCGCGCCTTGCGAGCGGTTTCCATGGCCATCCACACGTTGTTCATCTTCAGCATGGAGACGTGGGCTGGGTCCACCTTGTTCTGGTCTTTTCGTCTGCCCACATGCAACGCCAGCAGCTGCGCTTTTGAAATTTCCGTGATCATGAAGACTAGCTTGTCCTGCACCAGCTGGTGCGAGGCGATGGGCTTGTTCTGAAATTGTTTGCGCGTTTTTGCGTATTGCAGGGCCGTGTCGTAGCAAGCCATCGCCGCACCGATGGCTCCCCAGCCGATCCCGTAGCGCGCCTGGGTCAGGCAGCTGAGCGGGCCCTTCAATCCCGCAACTCCGGGCAACACGTTTTCCGCGGGAATTTCGCAATCGTTCATCGCCAGGCCCGAAGTGATGGATGCGCGCAGAGAAAGCTTTCCGTGCACGTCCCACGCTTTGAAGCCTTTCGCTCCCTTTTCCACGAGGAAGCCGCGAATCTTGTCGTCCTCGCACTTCGCCCATATCAGGGCGACGTCGGCGATCGATCCGTTGGTGATCCACATTTTTTCGCCGTTGAGAATGTAACGATCTCCGCGCTGCACGGCGCGCGTCAACATTCCGCTGGGATTGGATCCGAATTGCGGCTCGGTGAGTCCGAAACAGCCCACCGCTTTTCCACTTTGCAGGCGCGGTAGCCACTTCTCTTTTTGCGCGGGCGACCCGTAGGAGTGGATCGGATACATCACCAGCGCGCTTTGTACGGAAACGAAGCTGCGCAGGCCGGAGTCGCCGCGTTCGAGTTCCTGCGTCACCAGGCCGTAGGCGACGTTGGACATTCCCGCGCAGCCGTACCCTTCCAAGCTCGCGCCAAAGAATCCCAGCTCCCCCAGTTTCGGCACAAGCGCCATTGGGAAAGTCGCTTCGCGA
>Ga0210401_10005928_pt1 | contig 12491 bp, 8 predicted proteins | sample IncBWH32MmetaG_FD_150866 | JGI IMG/M metagenome (GOLD analysis project Ga0210401, IMG submission 150866) | Forest soil microbial communities from Barre Woods Harvard Forest LTER site, Petersham, Massachusetts, United States - Inc-BW-H-32-M | ecosystem: Environmental > Terrestrial > Soil >... | reverse complement strand
GCCCTTCTCAACCCGCGACACAGACAGTGAGCCGGCTTGTGCTTGCCAGTAAGAGATTTCGGCGGTCGGATCGAGTTCGCGTGCGAAGTCGGCACCGGCCTGCATGAGCTCGTCAGGAGAGCCCGCCGGAACCGAAAACTGGGTTGCTTCGTGCAATGCGGCGACTGCTGCGCGCCGCGCAAGCGACTGCGAATTGCCGACCACAGGCACCAGCGCAAGAACGGCGGCCAGCGCCAAAACGCCGGCGCTCAAGGTCGGGGCAGGGCTCAGGGCCTGCTGCAGCTTCTCGAACATAGGCAGATCCAATCAAGGCTTTGGCCAGCGATGAGGCGAGGCTAGACGGCTTCGCCTGTGGAGTCGTGAGCGTGAAGTCTTTTCTCGGTGAAAACGGCGTCACCGGCTGGTCGGCCAGCCTGTCGATCGGGTCAAGTGCACGAACCCGAAATCCCGTACCTGAATTCAAAAGATCAGCACGCTTAGCCGTGTAACGATCGAGCCCTCAAAGTCCAGGGGGCGTCGTGGATTCCGGCGAGCAGATGCGACAGCGCATGGTCTCGATATGGCTCTTCGCCTGCGCCGCGCTCGTTTACACGGTGTTGATCGTCGGTGGAGTCACGCGTCTGACTCATTCCGGCTTGTCGATTGCCGAGTGGCAACCGCTGGTTGGCGCCTTACCGCCGTGGTCCGACCACGCCTGGGCGGCGCTGTTCGAGAGGTATCGGGCGACACCCGAGTACAGGCTCGTGACGTACGGCATCACGCTCGCAGAGTTCAAGCACATCTTCTGGTGGGAATACGCGCACCGGCTGTTGGCGCGACTGGCTGGCTTCGCCTTCCTCCTCCCGCTGCTTTGGTTCGTGTGGTCGGGCAAGCTCTCCGGCAGGCTGTGGCGGCGCCTGGCGATCCTGTTCGTGCTGGGAGGGCTGCAAGGGGCGCTGGGCTGGTCCATGGTGGCGAGCTGGCTCGTCGACAGCCCGCGGGTTAGTCCGATCCTGCTCGCCGGACATCTGGCTCTCGCGCTCCTGATCATCGGGGCGATGCTGTGGACTGCATGGGACCTTCGGGTAGCGCCCGGGCGGCCCCGACGCGTCCCGCTTCTTGCCGGGGTGACGGTGGTTGGCGTGTATCTGATGGCCATCGCCGGCGCCCTGGTCGCCGGCACGAAGGCTGGCTTCGCCTACAACACCTTTCCGCTGATGGATGGAGCCCTGGTACCGGAGGGCCTGCTGCGACTCAGCCCCTGGTATCTGAATTTCGTTGACAACGTCACGGCAGTTCAATTCACGCATCGCGCGATCGGATGGACCTTGATCGCACTCGTGCCGACTCTGTGGTGGTGGACAAGAAAGTCGGTGCCGGCTCCAACCGCACGCATCGAATCGAATTGGATGCTCGTCGCGCTGGTGTTACAGGTCGGGCTCGGAATCTCGACCCTGTTATCGGTCGTTGCGCTGCCGCTGGCCGCCGCGCACCAGGCCGGAGCGGTGGCGCTCTTCGCGGCCACGTTGTGGACGACCCACGCGCTGAGCTCGCGTATCGTCACGGCCGGCGGTCGGCGGGACATGGCACCGGCCCAAGCCCCTGAAGTTCCTGTAAGCGCCTGAAGCGCCGCGGTCGGAAAATCTCTGTCCGCAGAGTTTGCGAAGACGTTGTCGATTTTGCGAATTACTTGCGACGGAAGGCCGGCTGTCCCGCTGGGAAAAAAAGAGGAGACTCGGTCAAGGGAGAGCTATGCAGTTTCTGCGGTTCCGGATCGACCCGGCCAACCAGTGCCTATGGCGTCGCGGGGATTCCCCCGAGGACGAACGCGTCCTGCTGACGCCCAAAGCGTACGGCGTGCTCGATTACCTCCTGAAGCACGCGGGTCGCCTCGTGACGCAGGATGAGCTGCTCGACGCAGTATGGGCGCGATCGCATGTCCAGCCCGAGGTGCTCAAGCACCACGTCCTGGAAATTCGCAAGGCGCTCGAAGACGACGCGAGAAGCCCGCTCTATATCGAAACCCTGCCCCGCCGCGGGTACCGATTCATCGCTCCGCTCGGCGCCGGTTCTGCACCGCCGCCAGCTTCGGACGCGAGGCCACTCGAGCGGCACCTGGTCGGAAGAAGCGCGGCGCTGGCCACTCTGCGCGAATGCCTCGGGCAAGCCTGCCGCGGACACAGCCAGTTCGTCTCGGTCACGGGCGAGCCCGGCATCGGCAAGACCGCCCTGGTTGATGAGTTCCAGCGCCAGGCAGAAAACTCGGCGCCAGGAGTTCGCATTGCGCTTGGGCAGTGTGTCGAGGGCTTCGGCTCGCAGGAAGGCTACTACCCGATGCTCGAGGCGCTGGGCCAACTATGCCGTGGTCCGGGAGGCGAGGCGATCGTCGATATCCTCGCCTCGCACGCGCCCACCTGGCTCGTGCAGTTCCCGGCGCTGCTCAGACGCGAACACCGGGAGACGCTGCAGCACGAACTGATGGGAGCCACTGGCGCACGGATGCTGCGCGAGATCGGCGACGCGCTGCAGCCGATCACCGCACGTCACCCGCTGTTGCTGATTTTGGAGGACCTTCAGTGGGTGGATCGCTCGACCGTCGATGTGCTGTCCGCGCTGGCGCGTCGGCGGGCGCCCGCGAAGCTGATGCTGCTCTTCACGATCCGCTCGGTCGAGGCGATGCCTTCCGACCATCCGTTGAAGACTTTGCAGCAGGACCTGCTGATGCACGGGCTTTGCCGCGAGATCCCGCTGCGACCACTGACCAAAACCGACGTCGCCGAATATTTGACGGCCACGGCGCCGGAATGCGATCTGCCGGAGGGGCTGGCCGACCTGATCCACCGCCACTCGGGAGGCAACCCCTTGTTCATGACCGTGGCGCTGGATCATCTGGCAAAGCGGGGTCTCGTTTCATGCGAAAGCGGGGCGTGGCGAATCGCCGCCCCCCTTCACGAGATCGAAGTCCAGGTTCCCGAAACCCTGCGCCAGATGATCCAAACCCAGATCGAACGGCTGAGCGCGGAGGAGCAGCGGGCGCTGGAGGTGGCCAGCGTCGCCGGCGCCGTCTTCTCGGTCCATGTCGCCGCCAAGGCGACCGACGTGCAGCCGGATCATTTGGAAGACCTGTACGCGGCACTGGCGAGCCGCCATCGAATCATTCGCCCGGCGGACCCCAGGCAGTTTCCGGACGCCGGCGACTCATCGCGATACGAGTTCGTGCACGCGCTGTACCGCGAAGTGCTGTACCGGCGGCAAACGCCACGATCTCGGGCCAGGCTGCACCGGCGGATCGGTGAATGCCTGGAGAACTTGCTGCTGCCGAGGCAATCCCGCCCGGACGATATCGCCGCTCAGCTCGCTCACCATTTCGAGCAGGGCATGGAATGGGACAAGGCGCTGAGGTACATACGCCTGGCCTCCGACGTCGCCGTAAAGCGGTTTTGCCCAGATGAGGCTCTGACGATCCTGAGCCGTGGACTGAACCTCGTCGCAAACCTTCGCCCCGAGGAGCGGCCGGCGGCCGAGCTGCAGCTTCTGGAGCACGCCGCGATGATCGCTACTGCGAACTATGATCCCACGGCGCTCGAGCGATACGAAGCGCTTGAAGCAAGAGCGAACGACTATGGGAAGTTGGATGTTCAGGTCCGCGCGCTGCTTGGCCAGGCCTTTCCGAACTCGTGGACCAGCATGTCACGAAGCGAATACGTCCTCCGCCGGGCCATCGAGTTGAACCAGCGCCAGACCGATCCTGTCCTTCGTTCGATCGCCCAGGCGAGCTGCCATTTCTGGCGCCTTTGGATCGTTGGCTGGAACGACGAAAGCGCAGCGACCTTCCGCGAGGCCGGCGCCGCCATCGAGGCGTCGGCGAACCAGCGCGCGCTCGCCTGGCATCGCCTCGAGAACACCTGCATCCAATTCATGTCGTCTCGCTATCGCGAAAGCCGGCACCAGGTCGAGCTGGGAATTTCCGTCCTTTTCGACGGATCGACGGAGGTACCGGACTTGAATCTGAACCTGTGCCTCGCCTACTGGGGGGCCTACCAGCTGGTGCGGCCGTGGAGCGCTTTCTTCCTCGGCGAGTGGGCGACCGCCGAGCGCGAGTTCGAACAGGAAATCTCCGTGCTGGAGCGCAACCGTGCTTTGTACCTAGCCAACACACTGCGCCTGTATCGCGCATGGGGCCGGGTGATCGCCCACGAATTCGAATGCGCGCGCGATGCCTGCGAAGCGATTGCGCCCGGATGGGATAGCCGCGGCACCATCGATCGCGCTTTCCCGGCGGCTTTCCTTCCGTGCGAGGAGCGGATCAGGCTCGTCACGCTCGGCGCCGCGCTGACCGGGCTGGGTCAGTACGATGCGGCGCTCGCGCACCTGGAAGCGGCGCGCGAACAGATGCTGGAGAGCCCGGTTGTCCTTCACTGGTACTGGAGGACCGCGGTCGAATGGGCACTGGCGGAACTCTGGATCGCCCGGGAAAATCCAGTTCGCGCCGCGCGTCACGCGAACGACCTGCTCGAGCTCACTGCGGGCGGCGCGGAAGCGACCTGGCGCGCGCTGGCGCTCGAGGTCGCCGCACAGATCGCGATGTGCGAGCGCGACCTGCCGCGGGCTCGCGAACACATCACCGAGGCGCTTTCGACCGTCGAGAAGTTCGAGGTTCCGGTGGCCGCTTGGAGAGTCCAGGCGCTGGCGACCAAGTTCTTCGAGTCGGCCGGCGACCGCGCATCGGCGCAACATCATCGCGAACTCGCCCGAGCGGCAACCCTCAAGCTGGGGGTTTCACTTCCGCCCGGCCACGCCTTTCGAAAGCGATTCCTGACCTCGCAGCGCGTCTTGTAGAGGCTTCAGTGCAACAACAATAACTCCCGCCTGATCCCTGCCAAGTGCCACATGACCTGGTGATCACCGATCATGGCGATGATATGAAGGCAAATGCGCCCGACGCGGCAGCCGCACAAAAAACTCATGGCCCAACCTCGCAGCTTTCAGTGGTTGTCGGCGCACGCCTTGGATCGAAGTTGCGGCGCCCAGCAATGAGTTGAGGCTAGATTGAATCGCTCGTTGAGTCGTGAGCGATAGGTCCTTTTTCCGTTTGAATTGCGTTACGGATGCAGAGACAAATCCACTTTCAGTCCCACGAGTCTGCGTCGAGTTCCTCATGGCTGTCTCCGCCGTCCCAGGACCCGGCATCGCTAACGCCGAAATCCCGATCGCCCGCATTGTTGTCTGCCGGAGTCGACGAGACAGGGTTTCGCGGCAAATCCCGATTCGAAGCATGGCCGTCGATCAATTCGTGTGCCAGCGCCTCGCCCGCGACCACGCCCGCGCCGACTGCGGCACCGGTGGCAAGACTGCCGACGATATTCGAGGCCAAGCCGCTTGCTGGTGGCGCCATCGCCGGCCCGCCGTACGGGGAAGGCGCGACCGGCGCTGGCGCACCCACTGAGGCCGCAACCGGAGGTGGTGCGCTCGCGCTGCTGCCACCGCCATACGGGTCCGCCGCTTCCCTGCGGCGCGCGCGCACGATGGCATATACGATCAACCCGCCCACCACTACGATCACGAGCAAACCCCAAGGGAAACTCGATCCGCGCGCAGGCCGTATCGGCGCCGACAGGTCCCCGGTGGCGATCGGCGCCTCGTGCGAGCCAGCGGGCGCAATCAAGCTGCGCAATTCCCGAACGGAAGCGGACGACGCGAAGGGCAGACCCGGCGAAAGCTGTTCGGCGCGGCTCAGCGCCGCCTGCGCCTCGTCGGCGCGACCTTGCCTGGCCAGGACCTCCGCCTCGACATAGTGAGCCTTCGCGCTGTTCGGATGGTCGTGCAGCACTTCGGCCATCATGCGCTGCGCCTGATCCAGTCGCCCGGCGTGCACGGCCTCGTAGACCTGATCCAGCGTGGGATCCGCCGCGAGGGCCCATCCGCCGGCGGCCATCACGACGATCGACAGAGCGGCTTTGACCAGCGCGGCCACCCGATCAATGCCTGCTGCTTGACGTCTCTCGCGCATCGTTCACTTCCACTCATCCACAAAGTCCGCACGCCGGTTCTGCGCCCAGCAATTCTCCTCGTGGCATTGCGCGCGCGGCTTCTCCTTGCCGAAGCTGATCGTCTCGATGCGATCCTGGGGGACGCCCAGCAAGACCATCGACTGCTTGACCGCGTCGGCGCGCCGCTGGCCCAAAGCAAGGTTGTACTCGCGGCTTCCGCGCTCGTCGCAGTTTCCCTGCAAAGTGACATCGTTGGAAAAGGCGAGCGCCAGCTTGGCGTGCTCAGAAACCGCGGTGCTCTGGTCGGACTTGATGGCGAAGCGGTCGAGATCGAAATACACGCTGTCTGCCGCCCTCGCCGCGCGCATCCGCTCGAAAGCCGCCATCGGAGACTCGGCGGCCACCGGCCGCGTGAGCGTCAGGACCGGTGGTGGCGCAGGCTCGAGGGCGGCGGCTTGAGGCGCCGGAGCGGGCGCCGGGGGTGGAGGTGGAAGCGGTGTCGAACAGGCCGCCAACAGTGCAGCGAGCATGGGGAAAAGCAAACGTTTCATGGTTGAGTCCTTTTCTCGAGTGATCGCATTTGCGGGCAATGTCTTTATAACGTCGCGACAGGCGTATCGCCCTCGAATCGCTCAACACGGGAGTCGAAATCAACTATCGAGCGAAAAGCGCGCAAGCTTGCGAAAGCCATGCGGCGAACGCTGCTTCACACTGAGTCCCGCGAGTGCGCAGTCGGGTCGCACTTTCGCAAGATGGTTCGAAGAAGAGTCACCCCTATTGAAGGAAAAGCATCCATGAGGTTTCTTTTAGCTGGAACGGTCGCTCTGATTGCCACCCTCGCCCTGCCCGCGATGGGCCAGACGGCGCCCACCGAATCTGACATGCAGATCCTGGCCCAGAAGGTCAAGGCCGATAAAAAGCTGCTGGTGGACGTCAACATGCAGCTCACCGACGCCGAGGCGAAGGGGTTCTGGCCGATCTACGATGCCTATCAGAAAGATCTCGAGGGGGTTGACGGCCGCATTCTGAAAGTGGTCGGCGCGTATGCCGACGCCTACAACGCAGGCCCGATCCCGAACGACCTCGCGAAGCATCTGATCAGCGAGTATCTCGACATCCAGCAGGACGAAGCCAAAATGGGCCGGTCGTACGTTCCAAAGCTGTCGGAGGTGCTGCCGGGCGCAAAGGTCGCGCGCTATCTGCAGATCGAGACCAAGATCCGCGCCATCGTCCGCTACGAGCTCGCCGGGCGCATCCCTCTGGTCCAATAACGTCAACCACCGCACACTTCAGACATGGCGTCGGATAGACCGATACGGCGGGTGGCCATCGTCGGCACGGGAGCGGTCGGAGCAAGGTGGGCGGCGTTCTACCTTGCGCGCGGGCTCGATGTGCTCGCCACGGATCCGGAGCCCGGGGCCGAGGCGAGCCTGCGCCAGACAATCGACACGGCCTGGCCTGCACTGAAGGCCCTCGGCATCTCGCCGAAAGGCTCACCCGAACACTTGTGTTTCAAGCCGAACCTCGCGGCCGCCGTTTCGGGAGCCGACTTCATCCAGGAATGCGGCCCCGAAAACCAGGAGCGAAAGATTGGACTCGTGGCGCAGATAGACCGCTCTGCCCCGGCCGACTCCATCATCGCTTCGAGCTCGCCAGGCCTGGCGATCAGCGCGATACAGTCGGCCTGCGGGCATCCGGAGCGCTGCGTCACGGCGCGCTCCATGGATCCTCCGCACCTGATGCCGCTGGTCGAAATCGCCGCCGGCGAAAAGACGTCCCCGCAAGTGGTTCGCCGGGCGCTTGCGTTTTACGTCTCGATCGGCAAAAAGCCAATCCTCGTGCGCACGGAACTGCCGGGACTTGCCGCCGATCGTCTGTGTGCGGCGCTTGGTCGGGAGATCGATCAGCTGGTTGCAGAGGGCGTGCTGGATTCTGCCGATGCGGATACGGCCGTGCGCTGGGGGCCGGGATTGCGCTGGCTGCTGGCGGGAGCCAGCGCCACGCTCGCCGGCAAGCACTCACCGGAAGGCTTCTCGCGCGAGTACGAGGAAGCGTTGGTGGCGCTGCTTCGGCTGCGGCGCAGGTCTCCAATCCCGCAGAAGGTCGTCGCGCAATCCCGGCGCGGCAGTACCCATTGATGAGATCCTGACTGAACCGGGCGAATCACGGCCAATGCACCGGATTAAGGTGCTATCCCGCTATCTCTTCGCTGCCCAGGGAATCCTGGATTCCGTCGAGCAGATGCCATAACGCGCCATCGCGGAGCGCAGCGGCCGATGGTCGGAGGACCTCGCGGTACAAATTCAGAACGAATTCGTAGCGAGTGTCCGCACGTGCCACTGTCGGCTCGCGGCATGTTGCGAACCGGACGAAGCGCCCACGGTGCGCCAATTCATCGTACAAATCCTCGAGCCGCCCCGGATCTCCGCCACACGCCTTTGCCACATCGTGGGCCGTGAAGGCGGTGCCAACGGTGCTTGCCGCCTCCAGTGCCCTGCGTTCGCCTTCGCTCAGGTGCTTCATCCTGGCTTCGATCATCAGCCGAACGCTCTCCGGCACGCCGACATCGACCGCTGCGATTTGCGACGGGAACGTCAGTAGGCGCCTGTCCTGGCGGATCAGACCGAGCCCGCGCAACCGATCGAGGGCCTCACGCAGGAATAAAGGATTGCCGCCGGACTGCCGATGAAGCATCGATGCAAGGGCCTCGGGAACGGCATCCTGATATGAGCCCTCCACCAGATACGCGGCCACCTCCTGAACCGATAGCGGCCGCAATTCGATCGCACGACACAGGCGCCGCATCAGCAGATCCTGCACCAGATACTTCGGAGCAAGCTCCGGTTCGGTATCGTCCTCCCGAATCGTCGCAATTACTGTCAATTTCGCCGCCAGGCGACCACGCGCGACGACCGAGATAAGATCGACGGTCGACGGATCGGCCCACTGCAGGTCCTCGAATACCAGCAGCAGCGGCACATCGGCCGCCATCGTCTCCAGCGCCGCTGCGATTTCTCGCAGCATGCGCTCCCGCGTGGTCCCGAGGATCTCCTGGTGCAGCGTTTTGCGATGCTCGTCATTCAAGAGCCAAGGGAACTGGACCAGCCAGGTCGGAGCATGCCTCGCAAGAGTCTCGATGATCGAGGCTGCCGAGCGGCCCCGGCACAGTCCGCCCAGCGCGGCCAGCATCGGGTAGTAGGGTTCGCTGCTCCCACGCGCTTCGATGCATTGACCGCGGGCGATGCGAGCTGCTGGCACCTCGCTCCTGGATCTGCGCAGGAATTCATCGACCAGCGCCGTCTTGCCGATGCCGGGCTCACCCGTCACAAAGACGATCTGACGGTGGCCCTTCGATGCGCCATGCAGGCTTTCGCGCAGTTCCGAAAACGCCCGATCGCGGCCCACAAGCTCACTCGCCGCTTTGGCGGGTGCCGTCGAATCGGCCTCGGCCGCTTCGTGAACCGGGGCGATGAACCTGTACCCGCGCCGCGCCAGCGTTTCGACGAAGCGCGGCGCCTTCGGATTATCGCCAAGGACTCCCCGGATCTTGTATAGCTGACCCTTGACCGCCTCCGGCTGAACGACGATTCCCGGCCAGACCGCCTCGAGAAGCTCCGGCTCCGTCACCAGGCGGCCGGCTCGCTCGACCAGATAGCATAGAACGCTAAATGTCTTCGGTGCGAGGTCGATTCGCTCGTCGCCCCCGCCCTCTCGGCGCCGCCACAAGCACTGATTGACAGTATCAAGTCGGAAGGGCTGGAACTCCTTGACATACGCGGACGCGCTTTTGATCTGCGAGAGCATCGGAATCAACCTTGGAGGAGATCGTCGATTTGGCGCATCTTCGCGCTATCGCAGCGCCCTCGCCACGTCAGGCAGTGGACCTGTGGCCTAATCCAATCGGGTGGTGGAAACGTCAGCGTTGTGAGGAAAACTGGCCAACCATTCGGTGACCGGCAATAGCTCAGGCCGGGACGGCCTCGAAATCAGTGCTCAGTGGGATTTTTTGTGGTGCGGGCATAAGCCATTTCTGCGGGAATGGCCAGTTCCACCTCCGTCCCCGCGCTCGCTCGACTCCAGATGCTCAGCTTGCCCCCCATCGCATCTGCGCGCTCCCGCATTCCGAACAATCCCCAGTGTTTGGCTTTTCCACTGTCAATCACCCCCTGATCGATGCCTCGGCCGTCATCCCTGACTCTGAGTCGCACAAAGTCATCGTCATAGCTCAGTTCCACCTCAATTTTCGACGCATCCGCATGGGCGAATGCGTTTGAAAGCGCTTCCCGACCGATCCGATTCGCTTCTTCGAAGACCCTAGCAGCGAGTTGTCGAGGAGTTCCCACCAGAGACAACGAGAATGTGCTCCGACACCCATCAGCAAGCTCTTGACCGAAGCTCGCCAAGGCTTTCGAGAGATCCTGTGCCACCGTGGTCGTGGAACGCAGGTCATGAATCCGCTCGCGGCCTTCAAGCAGGATTTCATCGGCACGACTGAGCACGTCTTCCATCAATTCGCGTGACCGCGCGTCGGGCAACCGATCCAGCACCGATTGAAAACGCAGGACGAGGCCTTGAAAGCCTTGCAGAAGCGTGTCGTGCAGTTCGCGGGCGATGCGCTCGCGCTCGACCAGGCGTGCCTTCTCCTCCATTCGAATCCTGGACGTCGCCTGCGCCAGGCGCAGCGCGTACAAAGACCAGACGGCCGCGACGAAAGCCACTGCACACAGGCCCCGGAACCACCACGTCTGATACCACGCGGCAGCGATCTGAAAATCCAGCACCGCGCCCACCTCATTCCACACGCCGTCGTTGTTGCACGCGATCACACGAAAGCGATAGCCGCCGGGAGCTAGATCGGTGTAGAAAGTCTGACGTCGCGTCCCGGCGTCCCGCCAGTCGGATTCCCGCCCCTCGAGTTGATAGCGGAAATAGACCTTTCTCGGCTCCGTGAAGCTCAGTGCCGTGTAGTCAATCTCGAGATCCCTTATCAGAGGAGGAAGACGAAGGCCCTGCCCTTTCACATAGGTCTTATGGTCTGCGACGACTGCCTCGATATCCACCGGAGGGGGAATTTTGTTTTCGCTCAAGCGGGCCGGATCGATCATGCCAAGCCCGATTCCATAGGCGAACCACAGGCGCCCGTCGGACGACAGGGCCATCTGCGAGAAAGCAACGGCGCGTGCTTGCACGCCATCGAATGTGTCAAGGACTCTTGTCGGGTGCAGCTGAATTTCAGGGCGATCACGCCAGGCTTGAATGTCGGACTTCGCGAGTCTGACCAGCCCGCATTGCGTGTACAGCCAGAATCCGTTCAGTCGATCCGATATGAATCCGTTGACTTCATCACAAGGTAATCCGTTGTTGGTCGAAAGAAACTGTGTCGCGCCATCATGTACCCTGACCAGACCGGACGTCGTGGCCGCCAACAGGGAGCCATCGGTGTCGACCGCGATCTGCCCTGGCCATGTTCTGGATTGCACCGAAGGAATGATGTCCAGCTTGCCGCCAACATAATGGGCCAACCGCCCATCCATGAGACCCAGCCAGATCCCACCGCGAGGATCCGCGGCCAGCCGACGCGCGGCGGGTACCTGCGAACTGTGGAGCACCTCCTTGACGCGCAGATCGTGAAGGCGGATCAGCCTCGTCGCCTGTCCGACGGTTTCGACCCAAATATCGCTATCGATATCTTCGGCAATTGCGCGGACCAGGCCGAAGTGGCTTCCATCCGGCATTCGAATCGGCTGGAAGGTTCCGCCTCGATAAATGTATAGGCCATTGTCGACGCCGACCCACATGCGACCTTGATGATCTTCCAGAATCGACGTCACTTGAAGACCGGGCAGGCCATCGCTCCTTCGGATGGAACGAATGATCCCCTGTCGAATCGTATCCAGCGACTGACTGCCCGAGACCCAGATGGTGCCGTCCCGAGTGGCGACAACCCCATCGGCTTCGCTGCCACCCAGACCCTCGGCCTGTGTGAAGTTAGCCACCACCGTGTCGCGAAAGCAATCCACGCCCGCGGTTGTGTAGACCCACAGATTGCCTTCGCGGTCCTCGAAGAAGCCCCAGACTGAGTTGCTCGAAAGGCCGTCCGCCACATCGAAATGATCGACCGTCGTGGCGGTGATTCGATACAGGCCTTGTCCGGCTGTTCCGACCCAAACCGAGTCCGCGCCATCGACGTACACGGCAAATGCGCTCAGCTTGCTTGTATCGAGGTTCGGCACCGGGAACGGCTTGAGCGAACTGTGCACAAGATACTGGAGGCCCAGTTTTTCCCCTGCAACCAATAGAGTGCCGGCCTTGGTGGTGGCGAGCATCGACACTCCCACTTGACCGACGCTCGATTTCAGAGCCTCCGGGGCATATACGGCGGAAGAACGCCCGTTCCAGTGAATGAGGCCGGTGTCGGCGCCCAGCCACAACCCTGCCTGGTGATCCGCTGCAATCGCGAGTATCGCTACCGCGCCCTGTGTTGCCACCCCTTCGGCGGCACCGAAACATCGCAGGGTCGAC
>Ga0210401_10005927_pt1 | contig 12495 bp, 12 predicted proteins | sample IncBWH32MmetaG_FD_150866 | JGI IMG/M metagenome (GOLD analysis project Ga0210401, IMG submission 150866) | Forest soil microbial communities from Barre Woods Harvard Forest LTER site, Petersham, Massachusetts, United States - Inc-BW-H-32-M | ecosystem: Environmental > Terrestrial > Soil >... | reverse complement strand
CGAAAAAACGCAGCCCGTTGTCGTACCCGTTCTGGAGCAGTCGCGAGAGCCCATCGATTCCTAGCGCCGTTTGATTCGAATGGTGACCAGAGCCCACCGTGCCGGTGCCCATGGCCAGTCGCGAGGTTTTGATTCCCGTCTGGCCGAGAGTGACCGTGTCGGTGGCAGCGAATTTTTGATTTAACGCCGGTAATGAACCCGGCAATGAGGCCAGGCGAGCGGCCAGCGTCTTTGGGCCCATGCAGGCAAAGGCCGACGCAGCGGCCGTCCAATGCAGGAATTCCCGACGAGTGAAGCGAGACATGGTTACCTCCCAGGGAGGGGCTGTGCGGAACCCCTATTATGCATGGACGGAGGCGGTCAGCATAGGGGAGCAACGAAACATTTCGGGGATGCAATTGGCGCCCGAACCCACACGAGGAGCTCAACGGGAACCGTGCTAAATAAGTTCCAAGCCCGAAAAGAAATAGCCAATCTCGAATGCCGCCGTCTCTGGCGCGTCCGATCCGTGCGTGCAGTTCGTGCCGATGCTGGTGCCCAGGTCGTGGCGAATCGTGCCGGGCGCTGCCTTCTTGGGATCCGTGGCTCCCATGGTGTCGCGCCAGTTGCTGATTGCGCTATCGGCCTCCAGCACCATGGCGATAATTTTGCCGGAACTCATGAATTCGGTGAGTTCGCCAAAAAATGGCCGCGCCTTGTGCACGGCGTAGAATCCTCCGGCTTCTTCCTTGGTCAAGCGCATGGATTTGATGGCGACGATGGTAAAACCCGCCTTGTGAATACGCGCCAGGATTTCTCCCTGCTGCCCGCGAGAAACCGCGTCAGGCTTGATGATGGCGAAGGTGCGTTCGAGTGCCAAAGTAATCTCCTTAAAAAGACGAAGTAATAAAGTGAAGATGTAACGAAACAACGAGATGGCGAAGCGATCTTTACTCGTTACTTCTCATTTCAGCGCCGCGGCTACCGTCGAGCCCAAATCCGCCGGCGTCTCCACGGTATGGATGCCGGCTGCATTCATCGCGGCGTACTTGTCCTTCGCGGTGCCTTGACCACCACTGATGATGGCCCCCGCGTGACCCATGCGCCGGCCCGGTGGCGCGGTCTGGCCCGCAATGAAGCCGACCACCGGCTTCTTTACGTTTACCTTGATCCACGCTGCGGCGCGCTCTTCCGCGTTGCCACCGATCTCCCCGATCAGCACGATGGCGTGTGTGTCCGGGTCATCGTTAAACATTTTGATGGCATCGAGGAAGGTGGTGCCAATGATTGGATCGCCGCCAATTCCAATGCACGTCGACTGGCCAATGCCGAGTTGCGTCAATTGATGCACCGCTTCATACGTGAGAGTGCCGCTGCGGCTGACCACGCCGACGTTTCCCTGCTTGTGTATCCGCCCAGGCATAATCCCGATTTTGCATTTGCCCGGCGAGATGATCCCCGGACAATTGGGGCCAATCAGCCGCGTCTTCGACTTGCCCACCACTTCCATCACCCGCACCATGTCCAGCGCCGGGATGCCTTCTGTAATGCAGACCACCAGCGGCACATTTGCATCCGCTGCCTCGAGTATCGCGTCCGCGGAATATGGCGGCGGCACAAAAATCACCGTGGCATCCGCGCCCGTTGCTTTCACGCCTTCGGACACCGTGTTGAATACTGGCCGTTCCAGATGCTTCGTGCCACCCTTGCCGGGAGTGACGCCGCCCACCACGTTGGTGCCATATTCAATCATCTGTTGCGCGTGGAAAGTGCCTTCGCGTCCTGTGAATCCCTGCACCAGCAATCGCGTCTTTTCGTTTACCAGAACGCTCATCGCGCGCCTCCCGCCAGCGCCACCACTTTTTGCGCGCCATCCTTCATTCCGTCTGCAATCGTAAAATTCAAGCCGCTCTCACGCAGGATCTGCTGTCCGCGCTCCACGTTCGTTCCTTCCATGCGCACCACGATGGGAATCTTCACGTGCAGATCTTTCGCGGCCGCCACTACTCCGGTCGCCAGAACATCGCAGCGCAGGATGCCACCAAAGATATTGATGAACACCGCCCGCACTTCCGGATCGCTCAGCAAAATGTGGAACGCATTCTTCACCTGATCCGCCGTCGCACCACCTCCGACGTCCAGAAAATTCGCCGGAGAGCCTCCCGTGTACTTGATGATGTCCATCGTGGCCATCGCCAGGCCCGCGCCATTCACCATGCACGCAACGGTTCCATCTAGCTTGATGTAATTCAGCCCGTACTTGGACGCTTCCACTTCCAGCGGGTCTTCCTCATCCAGGTCCCGCAGCTCTCGCAAATCTTTGTGCCGGAACAGCGCGTTGTCATCAAACGTAACCTTCGCGTCCAGCGCCACCAGTTTCCCATCACCCGTCACCACGCATGGATTGATCTCAACCATCGAAGCATCCGTGTCGATGAACGCGCGATACAGCGCCTGGAAAAACGGCGTCGCTCCAGTGGCCTGCTCGCCCGTCAAGCCAAGACCAAACGCGATTTTGCGCGCTTGATACGGCTGCAGCCCCACGGCCGGGTGAATGTGCTCGCGAAGGATCGCGCCCGGATTCTCTTTCGCCACCTGCTCGATCTCCATGCCGCCCGACGCGCTCGCCATAAACACCGGCCGCCCGGTCTCCCGGTCGATCAACAATCCCAGATAGAGTTCGCGCTTGATGTCCAACCCTTCTTCGATCAGCAGCCTCTTTACAATGCGCCCCTGTGGGCCCGTCTGCGCCGTCACCAGGTTCATTCCCAAGATCTGCGACGCGATTTCCGCAGCTTCATCGGCCGAACGCGCCAACTTCACGCCCCCACCTTTGCCGCGTCCTCCCGCATGAATCTGCGCTTTCACCACACACACCTGGGACTTCAAGCGCCGCGCGGCTTCCCGTGCTTCCTCTTTGGTGAACGCCACGTCGCCGCGGGGAGTGGTGACCCCGTAGCGCGCGAGAATCGCCTTGGCTTGGTATTCGTGAATCTTCATTTGAGGTTCTGCCTTCTGGAGCGGTCCCAATTCAACTAGAACCGACGGACTGTGCGACGATAGAACCGTGCACAGATGCTAGAATTTGCGCTTCGCCAAACAGTAAAGTTTACTTGAGACATGGGGATCGGGCAAGGCAGCAACTTACAAGCCACAACCGACACGATGGACACCACCTTGACTCTGATACAAAACCTGGAGGCCGGCAGCCTTCTTACGCCGCCGCAAGCCGAATCCTTGATGGAGGAACTCCTCTCCGGCCGAATAGACACGCCGGAAATCGTTCGCATGCTGCAAGCATTGAACTCGCGGTCCGCTGACGCCGGGGAACTCGCCAGCTTTGCCCGCGTCATGCGGCAACATGCTGCTTTCGTTTTCCCTCCCGGCGTCGCACTTCCGGAAAAAATGGTGGACACCTGCGGCACCGGCGGTGACGACAGCGGAACATTCAACATCTCCACGGCTGCGGCGATCGTCGCCTCCGCCGCGGGTGCGCGCGTCGCGAAGCACGGAAATCGTTCCGTCAGTTCCCGCTGCGGCTCCGCCGACGTGCTGGAAGTACTGGGCATCCGCATCGACTTGCCTCTGGAACACGCAGGACGCGCGATTCGCAAAATCGGTATCGGCTTTCTGTTCGCACCCACAGCCCATGCCGCAACGCGTCACGTTATTCCTGCGCGCAAACAGATCGCCCGGCGCACCGTTTTCAATCTCCTCGGTCCGCTTACGAATCCGGCAGGCGCCCAATGCCAGGTCCTCGGAGTGTTTTCCGCTCACGTAGTGGATTTGGTTGCTGCCACCCTCGCTGAGCTTGGCGTAGAGCGAGCCCTCGTGCTCCACGGGGCCGGCGGCCTCGACGAAATTTCACCCGCGGGCGAAACGCAAATCGCCGAAGTGCGCGCCGGAAGCATCCGGCGTTACACCGTTTCGCCCGAGGATTTCGGACTGCAGCGCGCGCCCCTACACGCGATTCGCGGCGGTACTCCCGAGGAAAACGCAAAGTTGATTCGTGAACTTCTTGCGGGGCAGCGAGGAGCTGCGCACGACGCCGTGGTGATGAACGCCTCTGCTGCACTCGTCGTGACGGAGAATGCCGAGGATTTCAGGTCAGGGGCGGAAATGGCAGCGAAGGCTATTGCTTCTGGTGCGGCTAAAGAAAAACTCCGCCAGCTTGTTTCGTTCGTCAAATAGTGGCTGAGCCTGCTCGCCCTGAGCATAGCCGAATAGCTCAGCCGATGTTTGGGCCGGCTAACCCCAACTCATTCTTCACAGCTTGGCCGGGCTTTCCAGGCCGCTACTGGACTCGCTGAGCTCATGGATGCCCCAGGCCGCAAGGCCGCCCGCAACTCCGGCGGCTGCGAAAATCGCGATCTTACTTCGTGACATGGACGATGAATTTACCCGGGCCGATCCCGCCGGCTTCTGCGTTGCGCTTTCCGGGTCCAGGTTGATCTGACAGGTTCTGCCTTCCGGTATGATTCGTGAGTCGTCTCGATACGTGAGCAACAGATCGCCGCGAATGGCAGAAACCCGTAGCGCCTGTCGCGTATAGATCCGCACGCGCGCCTGGGTTGGTTGATTCTTCGCCGGGCGCAGCAGCGCGTCAATCGCATGCACTTCCAAGCTCGAATTCGCCGGCGACGAGAAATACGACCATCCCGACTCCATGCCGAGCAATAGAGTACGGCTGTTGTACGTTTAATCATCGTTAATCATGCGGGGTGAACCAGGCAGGCCGCTAAAGGTTACAACGAGAGGAAATTCTGGAGAAGCTCTTTGCCCGGTACTGTCAGTACCGACTCCGGGTGAAACTGCACCCCTTCCAGCAAATACCGCTTGTGCCGCATTCCCATAATGATGCCATCCTGCGTCTCCGCGGTTATCGTCAGTTCCCGGGGCAGCGATTTGCGCTCCACAATCAGCGAGTGATAGCGAGTTGCCGTGAACGGATTCATCAGCTTGCGAAATATGCCCTTTCCGTCGTGCTCGATTTGGCTTGTTTTGCCGTGAAACAACTTCGGCGCTCGTATGATCTTTCCTCCAAACGCAGAGCCCATGGCTTGATGCCCCAGGCACACGCCCAAGATGGGAATCTTGCCCGCCAGTTTCTGGATCAGCTCAACGCAAATTCCCGCTTCCTGAGGAGTGCACGGGCCTGGCGAGATTACAATCTTCTCCGGTTTTCGGCGGACGATATCTTCAACCGAAATCTTGTCGTTGCGGTGCACCTCTACCTGACATCCCAGTTCGCCCAGATACTGCGCCAGGTTGTACGTGAAGGAATCGTAGTTGTCGAGCAGCAGAATCACCGCTTTCGTTTCTCCTTTGCAGGCCCGGCGGCATGCGCCGCTTCCAGTGCGCGCAGCAAGGCTTTCGACTTATTCACCGACTCATCGAACTCACCTTTCGGCGTCGAGTCCGCCACAATACCTCCGCCCGCTTGCACATAGGCTACTCCATTTTTGATGACCATGGTGCGCAACGCGATACAAGAGTCCAGGTTCCCTGCGAAGTCCAGGTACAAAATCCCTCCCGCGTAAATGCCGCGTCTGGTCTTCTCAAATTCCTCGATGATTTCCATAGCGCGGACCTTTGGCGCCCCGGAGACTGTGCCCGCGGGAAAACACGCCATCAATGCGTCGAAGCAGTCCACGTCTTCGCGCAACTGTCCCCGCAGACTGGACACCAGATGCATCACGTGCGAGTAGCGTTCCACGGTCATCAGTTTTTCGGCGCGCACGCTTCCGTACTCGCACACTCTGCCCAAATCATTTCGCCCCAGATCCACCAGCATGATGTGCTCGGCTCGCTCTTTCTCGCTGGCCAGCATTTCTTTTTCGAGCCGCTGATCTTCCGCCTCGTTTTCCCCGCGCCAACGCGTCCCTGCAATCGGCCGGTAAAACACATCGCGCCCTTGCACCTTCACCAGCATTTCCGGCGAGCTCCCAACCACATACACGTCGTTCAGTTGCAGGTAGAAAAGATAGGGCGAGGGATTCAACGCGCGCAGCTCGCGGTACACATCAAATGGTGCCGACTTGCTTTTGGCGGAGAATCGCTGACTCAGCACCACCTGGAAAATATCGCCCGCGCGAATGTACTGTTTCGCTTTCCGAACCACCTCCAGGTACTCGGCGCGTTTGAAGTTCGATGTGACTTTTGGCGCGTGCGTTTTCCCCTTAGCAGGCACCTTCGGACGTTCTGCTGCGACCGGCTCCTCCAGCAGCTTTCGCGTACCTTCGATTTCCTTCACTGCGGCTTGATACTTCGCGCGCAAACCGCCTCGCCCGTCGGTGAACACGTTGCGCACAATCCACAGGCGGTGTTGCACATGATCGAACGCAATAATCCCGTGATAGAACATCAACATCGCGTCGTACAAACCAATGTCGTCGCGCAAGCGCTTCGGCAATCTCTCGATCAGCCGCACCATGTCGTAGCTGAAGTACCCGATCGCGCCCGCAACCAGCGGCGGCAAGCCCGGCAGGCGCACCGGCCGGAACCGCTGCATGCGTTCGCGCAAGAACGAAATCGGGTCGCGCTCTTCCCAAATGATCCGCTCCGGGCTTTCCAGCACGCAGGCCCCGCCGGCATAGCGAAACACTTCCTCAGGGTTCGCGCCTGCAAATGTGTACCGCGCGATCTTTTCGCCGCCTTCCACGCTTTCCAGCAGGAACGAATATCGTGCTCCCTGAGCCACGCGCAGATACGCGCTCACCGGCGTCAGCAAGTCCGCCGAAAAAACGTCGTAGAGCGGAATCAGGTTCCCGCGCTTTGCCAGCTTTTTGAATTCCTGAAAAGTGGGTTGGGTCATGACCTGGGTCTAGAGGTGCAAGCTCTCAATCTGGATTCGAACTCCGCGCGGAGTCTTTCTGCGCATCGCCGGTCGACTAGTGATGCGATCTTTCGGTTCCTTTCAATGCCGTTAACACCGCTTTCCTCATTGCCGCTTCCGGCGCGCGCCTTCCCATCCAGTGCTCCCATTGCGCAATTCCCTGCGCCAGAAACATTTCCACGCCAGAGAGTGTCTTGATGCCCCGATCGGCGGCCATTTGCAGCAACTTCGTCTGCATCGGACGGTAGATGAGGTCCATGACCAGAGAACAGTTTAACTCGCCCGCCGCAAGAGGCGAAACTCCGACTTGCGGATGCATCCCCACCGGCGTGGCATTCAGGATCGCGTCGAACTTGGATTTGCGCAATGCGGCCTTCGGCACGGCTTCGCCCTCAACCGCGCGCGCCAGCGAGCGAGCCGCATTCTCGCGGCGCGCGCACACAAAGACGTGCGCACTGGCCTTGGCCAACGCGAACGCCGCGGCCCTCGCCGATCCTCCCGCTCCGAAAATCAGAACGCGGCTGCCAGGTAACTTCATTTTCTTTTCGAGCGCACGCAGCACACCCAGGTAATCCGTATTGCTTCCGTGGAGCGAGCCGTCTCGCCGCACGGTCACAGTGTTCACCGCGCCAATCTTCGCCGCCACAGGTTCGCACGCATCCAGCCGGCGGAACACTGCCTCTTTGTGCGGCAGCGTTACACTGAATCCCTTGACCCCAAAGTCCGGCACGGCCTTCAGAAAGTCTTCCAGCCGCTCCACCAGGAACGGCAGAAACACCGCATCTTTCCCCGTGGAGATGTATCCGGTGTTATGCAGCAGTGGCGACAGGGAATGTGCAACGGGATTGCCAATCACTCCGTAAACCTGCGTCTTGTGCGTCAGTCGGTGTGCGCGATACAGCTCTTTCACTTCGCGCAGATGCACTTGTCCGGGCGCCGTTGCTGCCGCAACCGGGGCGTAGGCCAAGGCGCTCCCTTCACGCAAAGCCAGAATGCGCGCCGGCATTCCGATTTCGCCCATCGGTATTGCCACTGCCTGCCGCGATTTGCGCGCCCATTTCAGCAGTCGCACGCTGTCGCCAATGCTCCTCGCCATAGCCGCGACTTTCACGCCATCCACTCCGCCGCTCGGAGCGACGTTCACCTTTTTGGTCAATCGCGGGGTCCGCCGAAAATCATGGATCGAGAGCAGCACTTTTTCCGGCACGGCATAACCGCGCACCGTTTCTCCCGGCAATTCGCGCAGCGTCTCGATTTCCAGGTCGCACCATTGGCATCCCGCTTCACGCGCTTTCATCAACCAAAAAAGTTCCGCCCCGGCATCGCCGGAAAACTCGCCTCCACCAATCCGTCGCCGGCAAGTGGCTAGTAACACAGCTTTTCGCAGCCGCGCGCTCTTCAGCCAGTGCAGTAATTTTTCGCGCTGCTGATCGTTCCGCAGCCAGTCGAGGCGTAGTTCCACAGTCCGGGTCAGTCGCAGAGCCTGGAGCACCAGTAACTGCATTTGACGGGCGGTACTAGCCGCCGCAACGCCGCAAATGCGATGTGTCGCATCACCAAACAGGGAGTCCGGCAAAAGCGCCTCCTAATTCATTGAAAATAAAGCTTGTAGCATGCCTTTGCAAATGTGTAAAGCGTCCCCGCCCATTCTGTTGACGCCACCGGGGGCACTTGTTAGCTTCAAAGGTGCAAGTCCCCGCACGGCCCTTTTTGGCGTGATCTAAGGAGTACGATGATGCGCGCAAACGCAGCAGGACTATGTCTCGCAATTATGCTGGCCGCCGCCGGTTCCTGGGCGCAAGGGAATCCGCAGAGCCAAGTCGTGTCCTCCACGCAACGTGTGGCAGAGGCGAGTTCCCCCGACTACACCGCGGTATATTGCTCCAGTTTTTTCAGCAGCGAGAAAGCGCCCGACACAATCTATATCGCCTCAGGCGAACAGTCCAACGACAAGATACTTTTCTCTCGCGGCGACTATGTGTATCTCAGCAGAGGTTCCGTTCAAGGCGTGAAAGTTGGTGACCGGTTTGACGTCATTCGCCCGGAAGTGGATCCCGACAAGGTGCAGTGGTTCAAGTGGCAGGCGAAGTTGACCAAGGCCATGGGCACGTTCTATCGCGATACCGGCCAGGTCAAGGTCGTCAACGTGCAGCCGAACACGTCCACTGCGGAAATCGTGCACTCCTGCTCTTACATGCAGCGCGGCGACATCGTCCGTCCTTTTGTGGAACGCCCTTCTCCTCCCTATAAGCCGTCCGAAAAATTCGATCACTTTGCGCCCATTAGCGGCAAGCCTGTGGGCATGCTGGTGGTCGGCCCGGAATTTACTCAGACCTACGGAAAGAATTCGATTGTCTACGTTAACCTGGGCAACAACCAGGGCGTGAAGATCGGCGACTATCTCCGCATCTTCCGCTACCAGGGATCTTTGAACGAAACCGCTCCCAACACCAGGGGCTACGCTTATAAAATCTTCGGTTTCGGAAGCACTCCGAAGCGCTATGAATGGAATGATCTGCCGCGCGAAATTCTAGGCGAAGGCGTCGTCATCAACGCCAGCCCTAACTCCTGCACTATGTTTGTTACTTACACCACCATCGACACTTACGCCGGCGATTACGTCGAAATCGAATAGTCCGGTCTTCGCACCATGGCCCGCGCCCTCATTTTCGGCGCGGGCTTTTTCTTTTTTGGGGTGCCTTCAGCTTTGTTGCCTTACGATTTCGCACGTAAACCCGTAGATCGCCGTTTCCGGATCCTTCCACGCATCTCGCGAAAAACCCGCTTTATGGCAGGTTTCCTCGAGGAACCTCTCGCGGTCCAGACGATGTTCTACGGCGACTTGCGGTAGCAACAATCCACGCCTCATTCCCTGCTCCACCACCAAGCCGTGTTTCCCAACCTCAATTTCTTCGGGGAGAATTCGCTGCAGCGGCGAAAGCAGCGACACTTCGATTTCGCTGTCCGCCAGTTCATCAGGCAGCATCTGCGTGAACCTCGGGTCCGCCAGCGCCGCGGAGGCCGTGCAACGTATGAGGCACTCGCCCAGAGGCTCGCGGCCGTCGATCACTCCAATGCATCCACGCAGTTTCCCGCGCACCTGCAGCGTGACGAACACCCCGCATCGCATCGAAAAAATGCCCTCGGTAGGAAATCGCGCAAGCAAGCGTCCCTTGCCGATGGCTTCGGTTAATGCCTGGCGAGCAAGAGCCAGGATGGCTTTCCGTTCCTCTTCAGAGAGGCACTGCATCCTGCGGCTTCTTCCGCGATTCGAGTAGGTCCAACTTGCGTCGTTGCTTGATGCGGTCGTCCAGATGACTCCAGAAGCGGTAGAAATATTGTCCCGCGGAAACCAGCGCGCTGATGACCACCAGCCACAGCAAAATGCGGCCCACCGGCTCGAGGCGCGGACTATGCACGCCGCCGATCAGCACCGCCGCCGCGCAAACCTGCAATACCATTTTCGTTTTTCCCAGCGTCGAAGCTGCAATCGTAAACCCTTCGGCGGACGCGATGTTCCGCAAACCCATGATCGTGAATTCCCGCCCGATGATGATCACCACCATCCACGCGGGAACCAGGTGCATATCCACCAGTGCGATAAATGCCGCTGTAATCAGCAGCTTGTCTGCAATCGGATCCAGCAAAATTCCCAGTGTGGTTATCTGCGAATTCCGCCGTGCCAAATATCCATCCGCCCAATCCGTGGCCGCAGCTATCAGCAGGATCAATACCCCCCAAAACTCGAAGCGCATGCTCACGCCCCATAGCTCCACATTCGGGCTGCGCGTCAGCAGAACCACAATCAGGAGGGGTACGAAGAAGATTCGTAGCAGCGTGAGTGAGTTCGGAAGATTCATAAGAAAAATGGGGTTTGGCGCGCTCTTCGGAGGCCAACTGGTGCCTCTCGGCTCACTATAGTCTCCGCCCAACCACGCGTCAACGCTCATAGGGCGTATGTATGCTCGACGTTGGGCGGTACTTTTGGGTTACGGGGTGGCCCAAATCTCCCCGAATCGCTGAATACTCTTTCGTAACTCACCTGCTGCAAAGCTGTGCAAAACTCCGGCGCCTCGATGCACCAGAAACATGTACGAAGCCTTTGATGAATATCCAGTAAACTAAGGCAACTATATGTATATCTATCACTTACAAGGACCAGAGGTTCGCGGATTCATCTCGACAGTATTTCCTTCGATCTCTGCGCGGGAGGACTACCTTGCACTTTCCACAGCGTTTTCCACAGAAATTGGGCACTTCGCCTACCCTTCAAACAGCAAAATCTCTTTTACATCTCATTCATATTACTGGCATTCCGCAAGGGTTACCCGAAAGTAACGACCGGAGGCTGCCGCTAGCTTTCAAATCGCGTGTGGCCCTCGCAACACCCGCACCGGTAGGAACAAGATCGCTCGCAGCAACTCAAAAACTCCATGAACCGCGATGCCCACAAGTCGAAACGGCAGCAGTAACAGCCACACAAATGGGTAAGCCACCAGCGCCAGCAGCGCTAACGGCCAGCAGATGATCAACAAGATGCACCACAGGAAAAAGGAAGCCATGGTCTTACCCCCTTATCTCTTTATACGAAGACTCACGCCGGGATGTTTCCTTCGCCAGAAACTCGTTCAGCTTCAATCGACGCGCGATGCTTTCTGGCACGTCCGCCTCCAACTCCATCCGCGAATCATTTACGTGAGACTCCACCACCCGGCCGAGCGCGTGGATTAACGCCAGCGTCCGCCCTTCGCTCAACGGGATGCGCAGCGAAAGCCGGACCACCGGATCGATCGGCACGGCTTTCTCGATTCTTCGTAGCAATTCATCGATGCCCTCGCCGGTAAGCGCCGAAACAAAGATGGGCGGTTCTCCGGTGTTGCTCGAATGGCGCCAGGCCGCCTCAAATTCTTCCTGTTGCTGCGGCGTGAGTTGGTCCACTTTGTTGAACACGTGCAGCCGCGGCCGCTCCAGCACCCCGAGTTCCCCCAGAATCTTGTCCACTTCCTGATCCAATTCGTCGTGATGCAAATTCGAAATGTCGCTCACCTGCAAGAGCAGCGCTGCTTCTTGCACTTCTTCCAGCGTTGCGCGAAACGCAGTGATCAGCCCTTTCGGCAGCGCGCGGATGAACCCCACCGTGTCTGACACCAGGATGCGGCGGTTCGACGGCAGGCGAATGGCCCGCACGGTTGGATCCAGCGTCGCGAACATGCGTGAAGAAACCAGCACTTCCGCCCTGCTCAACGCGTTGAACAGCGTCGATTTCCCCGCGTTGGTATAGCCCACCAGCGTTACGGTTCCCAGCGGCACGGCATTCCGCGCTTCGCGCCGCAACGCTCTTTGCTGGCGCACCTCGTTGATGTTTTCCTGAATCCTGCGCACCCGGTCGCGGATTCTGCGCCGGTCGGTTTCCAGTTTCTTTTCTCCGGGGCCGCGCACGCCGATGCGCCCCGCTCCCCCGCCTGCGCCGCCGGATCCCCCTCCGCCGCTTTTGCCGCCCAACCGCGACATTTCCGTGCCGCGCCCGGTCAGCCGCGGCAACATGTAATTCAGTTGCGCCAGTTCCACCTGCAGCTGACCTTCGCGGCTTCGCGCATGCTTCGCAAAAATATCCAGGATCAATTGCGTGCGGTCGATTACCCGGCGCTCGGTGGCCTTTTCGATATTGCGCTGCTGCATCG
>Ga0210401_10005925_pt1 | contig 12499 bp, 10 predicted proteins | sample IncBWH32MmetaG_FD_150866 | JGI IMG/M metagenome (GOLD analysis project Ga0210401, IMG submission 150866) | Forest soil microbial communities from Barre Woods Harvard Forest LTER site, Petersham, Massachusetts, United States - Inc-BW-H-32-M | ecosystem: Environmental > Terrestrial > Soil >... | reverse complement strand
TTTCTTTGGAACCTCTTTTTACGGTAAGGGTCACTTTATCACCGGGACGGTATTGGCTCACCTGTTCCTGTAGTTCAGGAACCGAATTAACAACCACGCTTCCCACCTTGGTTACAATATCGCCTTCTTTTACACCGGCCAGTTCAGCCGATCCGCCTTCATTGACACTGTTCACATACACCCCTTCTGTCTCCGAAATATTTTTCTCTTTCGCCAGTTTGGAATCAATATCCCGGATTGTAACACCGAGGTATGCACGTTGCACGGTACCGAATGACATCAGATCCGAAACTACTTTCTTAACCAGGTTGGAGGGTACAGCAAAGGCGTATCCTGCATAGCTTCCTGTTTGGGAAGCAATGGCGGTGTTGATACCGATCAGCTCTCCTTTTATATTAACGAGGGCTCCACCGCTATTACCCGGATTTACGGCAGCATCGGTTTGAATAAAAGATTCAACGGCATTGACACCAGCTTGTGGGTTATTATCAATGATATTAATGTTACGGGCTTTAGCGCTGATAATCCCGGCTGTCACGGTAGAGGTGAGGTTAAACGGATTTCCTACTGCCAGCACCCATTGCCCGATATGCATATCATCCGAGTTTCCGTATAAGGCATATGGCAGCTTCTTTTCGTCAATCTTCAATACAGCCAGGTCGTACGAAGGATCATGACCCACTACTTTGGCTTCATAGGTACGTTTATCATTGAGGGTAACCTCTATCTTTTCTGCATGATCAATCACGTGATTATTGGTCACGATATAACCATCGGGAGAGATGATAACTCCTGACCCGGATGCCTGCTGAAGCTGAGGACCCTGGTTTGGGAATCCACCGCCTCCGAAAAAGTCGCGGAACGGATCATGAGGATCGCCGCCGAAAGAGAATTGGTTGGTATTCTGTGCTTCAAAAACAGTTTTTACGTGTACTACCGTTTGTACCGATTGTTCGGCAGCCATACTGAAATCAACCATCCCATCCGGCACATGCGCATAAGGCATATTCACCAACCTGGCCGGTTGACTTTGCTGGACATACTGGGTATTGACTTCGTTTTTGTGAAACGCATAATTCAGGCCAAGTGCACTTGCACCGCCTATTGCCGCAATAAAAAAAGCTCCGATAGCTCGTTTCATAGGATTGGAATTTGGGTTAGACATGGCTATAAAATTAATGAGTGTTTGTATTATCAAGCGCAAAATTTGTTCCTTTTATTTCAAACTATATTTATTTTTAACAACATTTAACAGCACCCTCTTTTTACCTACCTTTGATACCTTCAGCATAGCTGAAAATTATGGCAGGATTCAAAGACAAACTGCAGGTTTTTTTTCTTGGTTTGCTGTTAGGCATCATCCTCGGCGGAAGTTTCTTTCTATTGAAAATTGATCAGTATCTGAAAGAACTCAGTTTCAATCTTGCTAAAACGCATCATACCGAAACGGTTACTGAAAAGACCGAAAAAAAGGAAGAAGAAAAGACTGATAAAACCCAGGAAAAACCGCGCTCTTTTCCCCTTACCGGAACTCGTCCTGTAAATCCTATTCCCGATACATCTCATACCGTATCAGCACGCCTGAAGAAGGACAAAGAACATGCCGATTCGATTAGACAAGCCGATACAGCGATTGTAAAGACACAAGATGAGGATATTGTCATCCGCAAAGATATCTTGCTTTCTTCCCGTACATTGGAGTTGGTGAATATCAGTGCTGTAGCAAACAATGCAACGGCAGCTAAAGATTCACTGGCTGCAAAAATGGCAGGTGTCAGGGATGACCATTCGTCAGGTCGTCAGTTTCGTTTGCTTGAATTCTGGTCTTCTCCTTTAAATTACAAAGGCTATAAAATGAACCGGAATAAGCTGGTTCTGTATGGGCTGCCTGATTCGGAAGGCTTGCGGCTTTTTCAACTGGATGATGAGATCTATCTCCTGAATGGTTCTGTGGCCTATCATCTGGAATACGGTAACGACTTCCGTGCTTATGAAAAGGTGAATTCGGAAATTGTGGTATCGAAATTGAAATAAACCTGGCATGAAGATTCATTTTACAAAATATCAGGGCGCTGGAAATGATTTTATCATTCTCGATAACCGTTCCGGCTTTTTCAATAAGGAGGATCATGCCCTGGTGGCCCGTTTATGCGACCGGCGCTTTGGTATTGGAGCCGATGGATTGATGCTGCTGGAAAACAAAGCCGCGTATGATTTTGAAATGGTTTACTACAATGCCGATGGAAACATAAGCAGCATGTGCGGTAACGGAGGGCGATGCATTGTCGATTATGCCAAACGCATAGGGGTAACGGCCGATGATGTGTTTTTTTATGCGGCCGATGGCCCACATGAGGCACTGATCAGAAACCATACCATCAAGCTTAAAATGCGTGATGTGGAAGAGATACAGGTTGAAAAGGATCACTATTTTCTGAATACCGGTTCTCCTCACTATGTAAAAATAGTAAGCGGTCTGGCCTTATATGATGTCTTTAACGAAGGCAGCCGTATCCGTCATCTGGCAGCTTTCGGGAAAGAAGGCACCAATGTTAATTTTATTGAACGCGAACCGGGCTATCTCTTTGTACGTACCTTTGAAAGAGGGGTGGAGGATGAGACGCTGGCTTGCGGCACCGGAGTTACAGCGTCGGCTCTGGTGGCTGCACTCAACAATATGACCGGCAAGCCGGATTCCTGTGATGTGAAAACACAGGGTGGTAAGCTCAAAGTATATTTCAAACGCTCCGGAAATTTCTCCTTTACCGATATCTGGCTCGAAGGGCCTGCGGTGAAGGTATTTGAAGGAGAAATTGACATATAATTTAAGATTTATGATTTTTGATTTGAAAGGGTATAAATCATAAATCATAAATCACAAATCTTAAATAAGTTGTGTTAGAAACAAATAAAATAAATTACCTGAACATCGGTCTTATGCTGCTTTCTTGCGGCATAGCATTTTATTTGCCTTTTGATTTATTTCTGTTTGCTTATGCCGTACTAGGTCCTGCCCATTACCTCACCGAGATTTCCTGGTTGCACGAGCGGAATTATTTCACCAAAGGAAAACGTGATTTTATTCTGCTGGGTTTACTGGCCGTGGTTATATTTCTCTGTGGTTATGTATTCCGGTATATGAAATTTTTTCAGACCAAGAATATGTGGTACAGTTTGTCCAATACCGTTATTTATCTGGCATTTCTTTCTGCGTTGGTACTTGCATTGATTAAAGAAATTTTTCCCCGCGTTATAGGTATTACGCTCGTATGTATCTCGGCCTTGCTGGCCCGGAACTACACCACTTTCTTTTCCGTATTCCTTCCCACCCTTATTCATGTATATGTATTCACGGGTTTGTTTATCCTGTATGGGGCTTTGAAAAGTAGGAGCATGAGCGGTTATATATCCTTTGTGGTGTTTCTGTTATGTCCGGTACTGTTTGTGTTTGTCGATTCTCAGAATTTTATGCTCAGCGGTTATGCGCATAAAACCTATGAATACTTCAAAGCTGTGAATCTGGAAGTGTACGATCGGTTTTTCCGGAAGCAGGATAATCTGGTGCTGGATCAGGGCACGATCATCTATCAGTCTTCTGTGGGTGTCAAGATCATGCGTTTTATTGCTTTTGCATATACCTATCATTATCTCAACTGGTTTTCCAAAACTACGGTCATCAAGTGGCATAAGATATCCAGGGTTCGTTTGGGGGTGATAGCATTGCTCTGGATTGTATCCATTGCTTTGTACCGGTATGATTATAAGGTTGGTTTCGACTGGCTGTTCCTGCTCAGCTTCCTGCATGTGTTTCTGGAATTCCCGTTGAATCATACTTCTTTCATCGGCATTTTTAAGGAAACAAAAAATATCATTGCAGGCAAACCGGCACGCTGAGATGAAGACGTATACCATACATAACATTTCCAATGCTACCGAATCGGATCTTAAGCGCGGGGTGTTTATTGCACTGCTTCACGCCAGCCGTATTCCTCCCCATATCGGTTTGCTGGCAGATGCGCAATATCACTCACTTCATGTAAAAGGGCAGGAGCTGAATGTTTCTTCCCCAGGTATTGTTTAAGGCATAGCACAACGTAAAATCCCCGCTCTCTTTCTGGAAATAAAACCTCATTTAGTATTCAGCGATACTTATTTGTCCGGTCATTTTGCTACCGATGTGCAGCAATTTGAGCGGGTAGATGCAGGTGTGGCTACCTGTCTGAGCCCTCTTAAACTGTTTTTCGAAGAGAACTGGAGCGTAAACACATTGGGTATTGATTATTTGTACGATCTGTTGCCCTTGCTGGAAGAAAAAGGATTGTTGGAACGGGCATTCGGATTTAATCTGGAACCCGGATCATTCCGCTTGCCATACTACACGATGAAGGAAATTAATGAAGGGATAGAGCAATATAAGTCAGAATACAGATCCTATGCAGCTACTCAAAGGGGATAAGGTATGGCTTCGTGCCCTGGAGCCGAGCGATATTGATGAAGTATTCCAGTGGGAGAATGATACCACCATCTGGCATCTGAGTAATACAATTGCTCCCTATTCGCGTTTTGTACTGGAACAATATCTGGCCGAGGCTCATCAGGATATTTTTACCGCCAAACAGCTGAGACTGGTTATCAGTCTGCCAGGGGGCAAGGCGATAGGCTGTATCGATCTTTTTGATTTTGAACCCCTTCATCAGCGGGCTGGAGTAGGTATACTCATTGCCGAGCCCATGGATCGCGGTAAGGGGTATGCTTCCGATGCCCTTTCCCTGCTTATCCGTTATTGTCGTGATACCATGCAGTTGCACCAGCTTTATTGTCATATTACCTGCGATAATGAAAGCAGTCTTAAATTGTTTACCAATCTGGGTTTTGAAATTTGCGGCACGCGCAAACAATGGCTCCGTGAAAAAGGCGGCTGGAAAGATGAAAGCATGTTACAGCTCCTGTTAGGATAAGCGTATTTCCTTAAATTTGTTTCTGCAATGAACCTCCCACGGCGGAAACTTTTCTTCTTTTCTTTCTTTCTGTTGCTGGTCATGCTTATGGTCCGTTGCGGAAACACCCCTGTTGCCGAATCGGTTCATCCTCCTGTTGCCGTCAATCGCGATCCCTGGATCGGACACCGCGATTCCGTTCACTACGTAGGAATGAATACCTGCAGGCAATGTCATTATGAGATTTACCAAACCTTTATCAAAACAGGGATGGGGCAAAGCTTCGATTCGGCCAGCCATCAGAAAAGCTCCGCGAAGTTTGATGCACATACGGTGATCTACGATAAGTACAGTGATTTTTATTACCACCCCTTCTGGAAAGGAAATGAGTATTATATCCGGGAGTTTCGGCTGGATAAGAAGGATACTGTTTTCAACCGGGTAGAGAAAGTTAGTTTTATCATAGGCTCCGGGCAGCATACCAACTCGCATATCATGAATACAAAGGGTTATCTGCATCAGATGCCCATGACGTTTTATACCCAGAAAGGACAATGGGATTTGCCTCCCGGTTTTGAAAACGGTTCCAATACCCGTTTCTCGCGTAAGATCGGATTGGAATGTATGAGCTGTCACAATGCGTATCCTGATTTTGTAGAAGGGTCGGAAAACAAATACCGGAGGGTGATGAACGGGATTGATTGCGAACGCTGTCACGGTCCGGGTAGTGCGCATGTGGCCCGGATACAAAGCGGGGAGCGGATTGATACCAATGTGGCGGTGGATTACAGCATTGTAAATCCGGGTAAGCTCACCATCGATCGTCAGTTTGATGTTTGTATGCGTTGTCATTTGCAGGGCGATGCGGTGCTGAAACCCGGCAAATCATTCTACGATTTTAAACCCGGGATGACGCTTTCCGATATACTCACCGTTTTTATGCCTCGTTATAAAGGAGCCGATGATCAGTTTATTATGGCATCGCATGCCGCACGTTTAAAGATGAGCAAGTGTTTTATCAATTCGGCCAAAGCATCGGATAGCAAAGATGAACTCCGTCCATATAAAAACGGGCTTACCTGTGTAACCTGTCATAATCCCCATGTAAGTGTTAAGGTAACAGGCACCCGGGTATTCAACAATGCCTGTATGAAATGTCATCAACCCGAAAAGAAAAACGGGGAATGTACAGCGTCTATGCAAAGCCGTAAACTGGTACAGAATAATTGTGTGTCCTGCCACATGCCCCGTTCCGGTTCGGTGGATATTCCCCACGTTACCGTTCACGATCACTATATCCGTAAACCCGAACGAAAGGGCGATGTAGCTGCTCTTAAACAATTCATAGGCTTGTATGCGGTGAATGATGATAAACCGGTTGCCCCTACCAAGGCCAAAGGGTATGTGAATTACTATGAGAAATTTGATCCTAAAAACACGTCCTTACTCGATTCAGCTTTGCATTATCTTGCATCCCCTGAAAAAGAGCATTGGAAAGATGACTTGGGAGGATTGATACAGGTTTATTTCCTGAAGCGGGATTTTCAGACGATTTGCAACCTGGTGGAGAAAGCCGGGAAAGACTGGACGCTGAACGAAGCCCTCATCCATAAAAGCTGGAGCAATGATGATGCCTGGGCGGCTTATCGCATAGGAGAAAGTTATTATGACCTGAATAAAAAAGAAGATGCGCTTTTATTTTATCGCAAGGCTACTTCCTTGTCTCCATTTAATCTTGATTTTGAAAGTAAAATGGGGATAGTATTGCTCGATCTGGGTAAGAAGGAGGAGGCAGCCAAAACATTTGACTATATAATTTCCGAAGACACTGAATATGCTGCGGCCTATAACAATCGAGGACGTTTGTATTTTTACGATGGCAATATGGATAAGGCCTCCACCTGTTATGATAAGGCCCTGGCATTGGATCCGGATATGATATCGGCGCTTAAAAACAAAGTGGATCTCTGTAATGCACAGAAGAGGTATGAAGATGCAAAATCCCTGTTACTTAAAATCAGGAAACGGTATCCCCAGGATGCCGATGCAAAACGATTGCTTGAAAAGATGGTACACATGAAATTGATTAAGGCATGAGCGCAGCTACATCCACGAGTCCCAAACGAATTATCTTATTGCTCCTGGCTGCTGTTATAGCAGGCGGAGGGTTCTGGCTGTTCCGTATGATCTATCTGTCCAATGTGGAGCTGGATGGAAAGAAGGTGGAGTATTTCTATATCCATACCGGATGGAATTATGACGATGTGCTGAAAGCCCTGGAAGATAAAAAACTGATCAAAAGCAAACGCACCTTTGAATGGGTGGCCAAACTCAAGAAATATGATCGCCAGGTAAAACCCGGTCGCTATAGGATTACCGAAGGCATGAGTAACAGCTCCCTGGTTAATTTACTTCGAAAGGGCGATCAGGAGCCTGTTCATTTTACGTTGAATGCCGTGCGTACCAGGGAACAACTGGCATCACGTGTGGGAGGGAAGCTGGAAGCAGACTCCACCGCCTTGCTTAATATGCTCAACGACGATGCCTTTCTGAACCGGTATGGCATGAATGCTGCCAATGTGATGAGCTTATTTATTCCCGATACCTATGAGTTTATGTGGACCAGCACAGCCGAGCAATTTATGGATCGTATGGCCAAAGAATATAAAAAGTTCTGGACCGACGACCGCAAGGCAAAAGCCAAAGCCATAGACATGACGCAATCGGAAATCATGACCCTGGCTTCCATTGTACAGGAAGAACAAACCCGGTTTGATGATGAACGAGCTACCATCGCCGGTTTGTATATCAACCGCCTTCATGAACGTATGCCTCTGCAATCCGATCCTACGGTGCGTTATGCCATAGGCGATTTCAGCAAGAACCGGTTTTATGACAACGACCTCAAAATCGATTCTCCTTACAACACCTATAAGCACCGGGGACTTCCTCCCGGCCCCATTTGTTTTCCAGAAGCATCCTCTGTTGATGCCGTACTGAACTACAAAAAACACAACTATATCTATATGTGTGCCGAGTATGGTACCGGCCGCCACTTATTTGCCGAAACCTATGATCAACATGAAGCCAATGCGAAGCGCTATCATGAGGCGTTGGATAAGGCGGGGATAAAAAGATAGCGGCAGGAGGCAGGCGCAGGTAGCAAAACAAAAAAGGGCAGGAGGCAGGTGCAGGAGGCAGAAAGTGTGCGGATTCGCTATCCCACAAGCTCGCTCAAAAGTCCACTGGACTTTTGCCGTCCCTTTGGAGGGGGCAGGGGGAGGATAAAACTTGTAGTTGGCAGCAGACAGCCCCCAATGGCTCTGTCATCCTGAACAGAAGGGTTGGATAGTGGATGAGGGTGAAGAATCTGCTGGTGTGGGAGGGAGCCAGTCAGCAATTCTCATAGGGTAGTTGGCAAAAGGTGCAGACTCTTGTCCAGGAGATAGGATAAAAGCAGCCGAATATTGCATAAAGTCTGAAAAAGCGTTTGGAGTGGTTGTTCTCCCTATGGAAATGTCTCCATACGTCTATGGATTGATTCCCTTCGCCACGATTATGTCTCCTTAGGTCTAAGGAATGATTCTCTTCGTGACGATACAATCTTCTCACATCTGAGAAATGATTCCTTTCGCCACGATTATGTCTTCTTACGTCTGAGGACTGATTCTCTTCACTACGATCACTTCTCCTTACGTCTGAGGAATGGTTCCCTTCACTACGATCAAGTCTCCTTACATCTAAGGAATGGTTCTCTTCGCGACGATCCCGTCTTCTCACATCTGAGGACTGATTCCCTTCGCCACGATTATGTCTTCTTAGGTGTGAGGAATGGTTTCTTACGTCTGGGTAATGGTCCCTCTAGTCTGAGTAATATCTCCTTACTCCTGGGGAGCCCGCCCTCTCACAAGCAGATCCTTCTCCGGCTGAGGCGGATCAGGATGACCGCGTAAGCATTTCTAATTATGAATCAACCCAGCCTTCAACCTTCTTTCATAATCCCTTACCAGCAATGTATACCACACAACACCGATGGTATATAAACCGGCGGTGATGAGGAAGATGTTTACATAATCAATTCCGCGGTCGCGCATGATGCCGAACAGGAGTCCGTCGAAAAACCAGCTTCCACTCCAGATGGCGGCTGTGAGGGCGCTTACAATTTCCTGGTTGTGTTTGCCTACATAGTTCATTACTACATCGGAGGTCATGGGTCCTGCCATATTCATCAATGGCTGACGAAGCAGATAACACCCTACGGCAATATAAACGGAGATGGCCAGCTGACTATAAAACTGGGTAGTAGCCATAAGGATAAGCGCCAGGATAGCAAAACCCTGTGTAGTGGGTATAGCCACTTTGTATCCTATGCTTTTCTTGATTTTAGGAACAAACAAGGCTCCGGTAGCCACCAGCAGAGAGGCTACTATATTGATGGCATTAAACCAGGCCGTACTCATCTGATGCACATTGGTAAAAAACAGACTGATAAACGGGATGGTGATACCGGCTCCTACAGCAATGATGAGGGTAGGCAGCAGGGCTTTGAAAATAATGAACCAGTCGGGCTTGGGAGAATCTTTGGCTTCTTTACCGGTAAAGGGTACGGTTTCCTTTAGATCCACCCGGCTGATACAATAGATACCCAAAATGCTGGCGCAGGTAATGCCCAGCAGCAAGGTTTTCTCATCAAAATAAATGGGGTTGGCTGCGCTTAGTGATGCGATCACAATGCTGCACACGATGGTGGCGAGGCTCCAGGTGGAATAGCTTAAGGATATGGCCGATGTATGATGTTCGGCCGGGGAATTACGGAGGATGAAGGGCAGTATGGGAATCTGTATACAGGTAAACGAAGCGCCCCAAATCAGTTGCATCAGGTGATTGAGGTTGACGCGGTGGTTTTCGATGGTAAATAATATTCCGAAGGCAAAGAGCGGAACACAAATACAGGCCAGATAAAATAAGGGAAGCAGCTTGCGGCGGCGAATATAAAATCCTACAAATGCAGCACTCACCAATACACCTAAGTAGCGAAACTTGGTGGCATCGGCTACCTGTCCATCGCTATATCCTTCCCGATGCATAAAGAGCGGGAGATTGGAAAGAAAAGAGGAGTTGATGAGCTGCAGACAGAATTCAGCGGCAATGAGAAACAGAATGCTTCGTTGCAATTTGCTGTAGTCGCGAAAGTTTTCGAAAAAACGAAGAAAAAACATAGTCGGGTACGAAGATACAAAATCCGGTTGCGGCCACCCCGGTTGGTTTGATGCCCGTGTTTTATTCAAAATTGGTTTGCGCTTGACCTGCTTTTAAAGGCTAAATACTTCAAAATAAGCAGGTAATGAACGAGAGGTTGGATTATTAACATTCCTTTAAGAAACCCGCACCCTGCGTGGGAGCAAGGGCTTGTCTTTGTATATTTGCGTTCTCAAAAATGAAATCAATAACCCATCTTTAAACAATCTATTATGGCCGTATTAACAGGTAAAAAAGCTCCTTCTTTTAAAGCCAGTGCCGTAGTGCATGGCGGTGAAATCGTTACCGATTTTTCTTTGGATCAGTATATCGGAAAAAAACACGTGGTGTTTTTCTTCTATCCAAAGGATTTCACCTTTGTATGTCCTACCGAGCTGCATGCTTTTCAGGAAAAATTGGGTGAATTTGAGAAACGTAATGTGGCGGTTGTAGCTTGCTCTACCGACACAGAACAAAGTCATTGGGGCTGGTTGCAAATGGATAAGAAAAACGGAGGTGTTAAAGGCGTTACCTATCCGATGGTAGCTGATACTACCAAGACTATTTCTGCCAATTTTGACGTTCTTACCGGCGAATACGATGTAAATGATAAAGGCGAACTGGTAGCTACCGGAAGCATGATTGCTTACCGTGGATTGTTCCTGATTGATAAACAAGGTGTGGTTCGTCACCAGACTGTAAATGATCTTTCTCTTGGACGTAATGTGGATGAAGCCCTTCGTATGGTGGATGCCCTTCAGTTTAACGAAGAAAATGGTGAAGTTTGCCCTGCTAATTGGGTAAAAGGCAAAGAAGGTATGAAAGCAAGCCATACCGGCGTTGCGGAATATTTGTCAAAAAACTAAGCTATAAATACGGTATAAAAAAGAGTCCTGACACAATTGTCAGGACTCTTTTTTTGACCTTTCATGAATCTATTTCTTGGGGTTCAATACCTCTATGCCTTTATACACCGCCCGGTGAAGAATGGTAGCATGACTTTCTTCGGGAAAAGGTACAGAAGTCACTTTGAACTTATCATTCTCTACCGGTTTAAAGATTGCCAGCAACTGATCCAGATAGTCCTGCATTTCCTTTCCTTCATTTCCCAATGCGAAAAATACACGAGCTCCGGCAGCGGATGCATTTTGAACCAATGTTTTTGAATCGGGCACCAGAGACCCGTCGTCCCACCAGAGACTGGGACTTACAATAATATAATCGGTAAAAAGAGAGGGTTTGCGAAGCAATACTTCTGTTGCCAGCAGACCGCCAAGCGATTGACCTATGATTGTTTTGCTTGCATTGGTCCGGTAATGTTGTTGTACATAAGGCTCCAGTTCTTTTTCGAGAAAGAGAATGAATTTGGCCGAGCTTCCCGAAGTGGGTGACACTTTGAGATCGGCTTTGTTATGAGTGGGAAATGTAAAGTCTCGTCTTCTGTCCACATTGGCAATGCCTACTACAATAGAGGGCTTCATGACATTGATCATCGTCAGGAACTGAACCAGACCGGCAATATGCACAAAGTCTTCATCAGCCGATCCGTCCAGGAGATAGATAACCGGAAAAGAAGTGGCAGAATCTTTTTTGTAGTTATCGGGGAGATAAATATTTAAGATTCGTGTTTCCGACAGCACAGCTGATTTTACCTGATCCACCACTCCAAGGGTAAATGGAGGCAAGGACCTGGGTGATGTCTGGGCAATAGCATAAGACTGACACAACAGGATAAATACTAAAAAGCCAAGAATGTTTTTCATATGCAATTAGTTTGAATGAATAGGGAAATCATATTTTTCTCCTCCTACATGTACATAGGAGTCGATGGTTATGTTTTTATCCGTTCCGTTTATTTTGTAATTCAGTTGTAAAGATCCTTCCTGTTTTATTTTATACCAGATTGTTTTAGACTCTTTAGGCTCCAGATGGTCCACCACCTTTAGATCGCCCGCTCCGGAAACAACCAGATGATCCATCCTGGATTCAGAAGCATTGATGAGGGTAATACGGTTGGTATTGTATACGATATTACCAAACCAAAGATAGAAAACGGCAAGGGGGATATTGAATACCGTGAGCAGGATCGTGCGAACGTTTTTTTTACGGGCTACATCATTTCCTTTGTTTTTGTAACGTACCCATATTTCGAAGAGGATACCCAGGATACAAAGCGGTGTAGACAGGTAAAAAAGATAGATAGCACCATAAATAGCCAAATCGCCCCAGGCAGGGTTCCAGAACCAAAGCCAGAAGATGAGGGAGCTGGCTATCGTGGTAAGCAGGGCAAAGAAAATAGAAAGGAAGTGGAGGGCGCGGAGTTT
>Ga0210401_10005924_pt1 | contig 12499 bp, 20 predicted proteins | sample IncBWH32MmetaG_FD_150866 | JGI IMG/M metagenome (GOLD analysis project Ga0210401, IMG submission 150866) | Forest soil microbial communities from Barre Woods Harvard Forest LTER site, Petersham, Massachusetts, United States - Inc-BW-H-32-M | ecosystem: Environmental > Terrestrial > Soil >... | reverse complement strand
GCCGGGATCGCAAAGCCGATGCCCTGCGAGCCGCCCGAGCGCGAATAGATCGCGGTGTTGATGCCCACGAGCCGGCCGCTGAGATCCACCAGCGCGCCGCCGGAATTGCCGGGATTGATCGCGGCGTCGGTCTGGATGAAGAACTGATAATCGCTGATGCCGACCTGTGTGCGCGCGACGGCCGAGACGATGCCGTGCGTCACGGTCTGGCCGACGCCGAACGGATCGCCGATCGCCAGCACCAGGTCGCCGACCTGCAGATCGTCGGAATTGGCGAAGTCGAGCACGGGAAATTTTTCGTTCGCGCCCTTCAAGCGCAGCACGGTGAGGTCGCTGTGCTCGTCCTTGAGCACGATCTCGGCGTCGAACTCGCGCTTGTCGGAGAGCGCGACTTTCACTTCGCTCGCGCCTTCGATCACGTGGTAGTTGGTGACGACGAGCCCCGACGGATCGACGATGACGCCGGAGCCGAGCGACCGCAGCACCTGCTCGCGCGGCACCGCGCCGAAGAACTGGCGGAACAGCGGATCGTTCATGAACGGATTGCGGTTCTCGACCACCCGCGCCGCGTAGACGTTGACCACCGCCGGCGCCGCCCGCTTGACCACCGGCGCGTATGACAACTGCACTTGCGCCGGCGAAGTCGGGACTTGACGCTGGTCTTCAGCGCGTGCACTTGCAAGCGAGACGGCAAGAGCAAAAAGAGCGATCGAAGCGGCGAACGGCAGACGCGCAAGCGGCATAGAAAAACCCCGAATCAATGCCGCAACATATAGGCGCGCACGCGGGCCTTTAGAAGGCGGCACCTCGCCCACTCAAAGCCGCTGGAAGAGGCCGTCCAAGATCACGCGAACGTAACGCGGGTCCCGTCTTCGCGTTTCTTACGCCGCAGCCGGAGCAGCTTCCTCGGCGCGCACTTGCACCGGCCCGGAATCCTTGCCCTTGGCCTCGACATCGCGGTCGACGAACTCAATCACCGCGACAGGGGCGGAATCGCCGTAGCGGAAGCCGGCCTTCATGACGCGCGTATAACCGCCATTGCGATCCTTGTAGCGCGGGCCGATCACCTCGAAGAGCTTCTTGACCATGCCGAGATCGCGCATCTGCGCGATCGCCTGGCGGCGGGCGTGCAGGTCGCCGCGCTTGCCGAGCGTGACAAGCTTCTCCACGACCGGGCGCAAATCCTTCGCCTTCGGCAGCGTGGTGGTGATCTGCTCGTGCTTGATCAGCGAGGCAGCAAGGTTCGCCAGCATCGAACGGCGATGATCGGATCGCCGGTTGAACTTGCGGTGGGTCTTGGCGTGACGCACTTTCGTCTCCTTCGGAGACAGAAATCAGTAGCCGACAATCAGTAATCAGATGTCTTTCTGATTACCGATCTCTGATGACTGACCCCTGTTCAGTAATGGTCCTCGAAGCGCTTGGCCAGCTCTTCGATATTCTCGGGCGGCCAGCCGGGAACTTCCATGCCGAGATGCAGACCCATCTGCACCAGCACTTCCTTGATCTCGTTGAGCGACTTGCGGCCGAAATTCGGCGTGCGCAGCATTTCGGCTTCGGTCTTCTGCACGAGATCGCCGATATAGACGATGTTGTCGTTCTTCAGGCAGTTGGCCGATCGCACCGAGAGCTCGAGCTCGTCCACCTTCTTGAGGAAGGCCGGATTGAAGGCGAGATCGGGGATGGCCTCCTGCGCGGCCTCGCGCTTGGGCTCCTCGAAATTGACGAACACGTTGAGCTGGTCCTGCAGGATGCGCGCCGCATAGGCAAGCGAATCCTCCGGGCTCACCGCACCGTTGGTCTCGATGGTCAGCGTGAGCTTGTCGTAGTCGAGGATCTGGCCCTCGCGGGTGTTCTCGACCTTGTAGGAGACCTTGCGCACCGGCGAATAGAGGCTGTCGACCGGGATCAAGCCGATCGGCGCATCCTCCGGGCGGTTGCGTTCCGCCGGCACATAGCCCTTGCCGGTATTGACGGTGAATTCCATGCGGATCTCGGCGCCCTCGTCGAGCGTGCACAGCACCAGATCCGGGTTGAGCACGACGATGTCGCCGACGGTCTGAATGTCGTTGGCAGTGACCGTGCCAGGCCCCTGCTTCTTCACCACCATGCGCTTGGGCCCATCGCCTTGCATCTTGATGGCGATGTCCTTGATGTTGAGCACCATGTCGGTCACGTCCTCGCGCACGCCGGCGATCGAGGAGAACTCGTGCAGCACGCCGTCGATGTGCACCGATTGCACTGCGGCGCCTTGCAGCGAGGACAACAGAATGCGGCGCAACGCGTTGCCCAGCGTCACGCCGAAGCCGCGCTCAAGCGGCTCGGCCACCACGGTCGCCACGCGCCGCGGATCGGCGCCGGCGCTGACCTGCAGCTTGCCGGGCCTGATCAGTTCCTGCCAATTTTTTTGGATCGTCACGTTATCACCCATCGCCTTGCGCGGCGCGAACGCGTCGCGCGCCCCACTCCGCTCCGTGGGGCCAAAATCGGTGCCATGTTCGAGCGGCGGCATTTGTTCGATTTCCATCAGCCAAGCGTCCTATACGCGCCGCCGCTTGCGCGGCCGGCAACCGTTATGCGGGATGGGCGTCACGTCGCGGATCGACGTGATGGTAAAACCGGCCGCCTGCAGCGAGCGCAGCGCCGATTCACGGCCAGAGCCCGGACCCGCCACCTCGACCTCGAGCGTCCGCATCCCGTGCTCCTGCGCCTTCTTGGCGGCATCCTCGGCGGCGACCTGCGCCGCGTAGGGGGTCGACTTGCGCGAGCCCTTGAAGCCCATGGTGCCGGCCGAAGACCACGCAATGGTGTTGCCCTGAACGTCGGTGATCGTGATCATGGTGTTGTTGAACGATGCATTCACATGCGCGACGCCGGAGGCGATATTCTTACGTTCGCGGCGCCGGACGCGCGTGGCTTCCTTACCCATTCTGAGCCCTTTCGGATCGGAACCGGCCGCACCGGTTGCCGTCGGTGTCTGTACTTCGACGCTTTATTTCTTCTTGCCGGCGATCGGCTTAGCCGGCCCCTTGCGGGTGCGCGCATTGGTGTGGGTCCGCTGCCCTCGGACCGGTAGGCCGCGGCGGTGACGCAACCCTCGATAGCAGCCGAGATCCATCAGCCGCTTGATATTCATTGCGACTTCACGTCGCAGGTCGCCCTCGACGACATAGTCGCGGTCGATCACTTCGCGAAGCTGCAGCACTTCCTGGTCAGTCAATTGCGACACCCGGCGGGTATCGGGTATCGACACTTTGTCCATGATTTCCTTGGCTTTGGCCTCGCCAATGCCGTGGATATATTGCAACCCGACCACCACGCGCTTGTTGGTTGGGATATTGACGCCAGCGATACGGGCCACGTCAGTTCGCTCCTTTATGCAACCGGCGCGGGATTTCCCGCAACCGCCCGGCCGTTATTGCCGATTCGATTGTCACCTGAGAAGGCCACAAACGTAAAAAGCCAACGCATGCCTGCCGCTGCGGCTTGGCATCGCTGCTCAATCTCCGACCGGATATTTGAAACGTATTAATGGACTCCTCGCGCTTTCGTCAACCCGGCTAGCGATTTCGTGTACAATTTGATTAGCGTCGCCGCGTTGCGGCCCTGCTCTTGGCCGCGGACTTTGACTTCCGGCGGGATTTCGCCTTGCCGGCAGGCCCCTTGGCCGCCGTGCGGGCCGGTTTACGGCGCGCGGTGGAGGGCTGCGGCTTCGACGTACGGGATTTGGACTTTTTTCCTACTCTCGCCTTCTGCGCCCCCGCCGCGGTCTTGGTGGTGGAACGACGGCCGGCTTTGGCCGCGGCCTTAGGCGCGGAGTTAGCGGCGGGCTTGGAAACCGGCTCCGAGGTCGTCTTTACGGCCGGCTTCGGGGCGGACTTGAGCACCGATTTGGGTGCTGGCTTGGGCTCCGGCTTGGCAGCGGGCTTAGGATCTGCGGCGTTGAGCGCCTCCTCGATAGCGTCCGCCACGTGCTCGATCGGGGCCATGCCGTCGATCGAGCGGAGCATGCCGTGATCGCGATAATAGGCGATCAGCGGCGCGGTCTGCTCCCGGTAAGCTGTCAATCTGCGGTGCAGCACGTCGGGATTATCGTCAGGCCGCAAGGGCTCGCCGCGCTTCTGCATCTCGGCGATGCGGCTTTCGATCCGGCGGATCAGCGCCTCTTCATTGACGCGGAGCTCGATCACCGCGTCGAGTGCGATGCCATGCCTGGCGAGCATGCGGTCGAGGGCTTCCGCCTGCGGCACCGTGCGCGGAAAGCCGTCGAGGATGAAGCCCTTGCGCGCGTCCGGCTGCGCGATCCTTTCTTCGACGATGCTGACCACGACATCGTCCGGGCAGAGCGCGCCGCTCGCCATGATGCCTTCGACCTTTTGGCCGAGCGGCGTGCCGGCCTTGACTGCGGCCCGCAGCATATCGCCGGTGGAGAGTTGAACTATTCCGTACTTGGCGACGAGGTGCTGGGCCTGAGTACCCTTGCCCGCCCCCGGCGGGCCCAGCAGGATTAGTCTCATCTACGGCGTCCCCTCAATTTTGATCTTTTTATCAAGCCTTCATACTGGTGCGCCAGCAGGTAACCCTGCACTTGCGCGACCGTATCCATTGTCACGCTGACCACGATCAGAAGCGAGGTGCCGCCGAAATAGAACGGCACGGCCGCGTAGGAGATCAGGATCTCTGGAAACAGACAGACGACGGCAAGATAAGCCGCGCCGATCACGGTGATGCGCGACAGCACGTAGTCGATGTACTCGGCGGTGCGCTCGCCGGGCCTGATGCCGGGAATAAAGCCGCCGTGCTTTTTCAGATTTTCCGCCGTCTCGGTCGGATTGAACACGATTGCGGTATAGAAAAAGGCGAAGAACACGATCAGCGCCACGTACAGCGCAAGGAACAGCGGCCGGCCATGCGAAAGCTGCGTGGTGATGGTGGTGAGCCATTCCGGCCCCTGCCCGGCCGTGAAGTTGGCAACCGTCGTCGGCAACAACAGCAGCGACGACGCGAAGATCGGCGGAATGACGCCCGATGTGTTGAGCTTCAGCGGCAGATGCGAGGACTGCCCCTCGAACATGCGGTTGCCGACCTGGCGTTTCGGATATTGGATCAGAAGGCGCCGTTGCGCGCGCTCCATGAAGACGATGAAGGTGATGACGGCGACCGCCATCACCAGCACGATCAGGATAAGGCCGGTCGAGAGCGCGCCTTGCCGGCCGAGTTCGAGCGTACCGGCGATTGCCGACGGAAGCTGCGCAACGATGCCCGACATGATGATCAGCGAGGTGCCGTTGCCGATGCCGCGCTGGGTGATCTGCTCGCCGAGCCACATCAGGAACATTGTGCCGCCGGTGAGCGTAATGACAGTGGAGAGCCGGAAGAAGATGCCTGGGTCGGTGACGACGTTCGTTGCGCCTTCAAGCCCGATGGCGATGCCATAGGCCTGGAACGCGGCCAGTATCACGGTCAGATAGCGCGTGTACTGGTTGATGGTCTTGCGCCCCTGCTCGCCCTCCTTCTTGAGAGCTTCGAGCGTCGGCGACACCGTCGTCATCAACTGAATGATGATCGAGGCCGAGATGTACGGCATGATGTTCAACGCAAAGATCGCCATGCGGTGAATGCCGCCGCCGGCGAACATGTTGAACATCCCCAGAATACCGCCGGCCTGGGAATTGAAGATCTGGTTCCAGGCGTTCGGATCGATGCCGGGCAGCGGGATGTAGGTGCCGAGCCGATAGACGAGCAGCGCGCCGAGCGTGAACCAGATGCGCTTCTTGAGTTCTTCGGCTTTGGCGAGCGCGCCGAAATTGAGATTGGCTGCGAGTTGTTCCGCTGCAGAGACCATATCCTGCTCCGAGCCCCCTCCTTACGCGCTGCGACCGCGTTGTTCTCGGCCGTTCGCGCCCCTTGACAGGTAGAAGTCGTGAACGCCCGGCACAAGCCCGGCGCGGCGCATGGTCAGGCGGCCGCTTCGGCCGCCTCCCGCTTCGGCGCGAGAATTTCCACCGTGCCGCCGGCTTTCTCCACGGCGGCCACGGCCGACTTCGACGCGCCATAAACCGAAACCGCGATTTTCGCCTTCAATTCGCCGCTGCCAAGGAGCCGCACGCCATCCTTGGCGCGCCGCAGAATGCCCGCCTTGACCAAAGCGTCAGCGTCGATCTTGCCCGCCGTGTCGAGCTTGCCGGCATCGATCGCCTCCTGCAGGCGACCGAGATTGATCTCGTTGAGCTTGAGCGCGAACTTGGTGTTGCGAAAACCGCGCTTGGGCAGACGGCGATGCAGCGGCATCTGGCCGCCTTCGAAGCCCTTGATGCGCACGCCGGAGCGCGCGGTCTGGCCCTTGCCGCCGCGGGTCTTGCCCTTGCCCGAGCCGATGCCGCGGCCGATGCGCTTGCGCGCCTTGCGCGAACCGACGCGGCCGGAGAGTTCGTGAAGCTTCATCGTCGTCAGTCCCTATGTCTCTCTCTCGTCATGGCCGGGCTTGTCCGGCGATCGGCACTAGGCCGCGCACGACGACCATTGATTACTCCACCACCTCGATCAGATGCGCGACCTTGGCGATCATGCCGCGCGTTGCCGGCGTGTCGACAAGCTCGGAGACGCGCCCGATCTTGTTGAGCTTAAGACCGATCAGCGTTTCACGCTGGGTGTGATCCCGGCGCATCGGGCTGCCGACCTGCTTGACCTTGACGGTCTTGCCGGCGTGCTTGTTCGCTGTCGCGCTGTTCATTGGCTGCTCCCGCCTTCTCAATCGGCCGGCTGTTCGGCCTCGACGTCGCGGCGGCGCGCCTGCAGCGCGGAGACCTTGACGTTGCGGCGCGCGGCCACCGTCCGCGGCGAATCCTGACGCTTGAGCGCATCGAAGGTCGCGCGCACCACGTTGTACGGATTGGAAGTGCCGAGCGATTTGGCTACCACGTCCTGCATGCCGAGCGTCTCGAACACCGCGCGCATCGGACCGCCGGCGATGATACCGGTGCCGGGCGGAGCGGCGCGCAGAAAGACCTTGCCGGCGCCATGGCGTCCCGCCACGTCGTGATGCAGCGTGCGGCCTTCGCGCAGCGGTACGCGCGTCAGCCCGCGCTTGGCGGCATCCGTCGCCTTGCGGATCGCCTCCGGCACCTCGCGCGCCTTGCCGTGGCCGAAGCCGACCCGGCCCTTCTGATCGCCGACGACGACAAGCGCGGCGAAGCCGAAACGCCGGCCGCCCTTCACCACCTTGGCGACGCGGTTGATGTGGACGAGCTTGTCGACGAACTCGCTGTCGCGCTCTTCGTCTCGCTGCCGCCGCTCGCGTGGTTCACGTGCCATGTTGATCCGCCGAGTTGTTACCAACCATGTTCATTGCATCCTTTAGAAATTCAGCCCCGCCTCGCGCGCGGCATCGGCCAGCGCCTTGATGCGGCCGTGATAGAGATAGCTGCCGCGATCGAAGATCACGTCCTTGACGCCCTTCTGCTTGGCGCGCTCGGCGATCAGCTTGCCGACCGCCTTGGCCGCAGCGACGCTGGCGCCGGTCTTCAGATCGCCCAGCGCATCCTTCTCAAGCGACGAAGCGGAAGCGAGCGTGGCGCCTTGATTGTCGTCGATCAGCTGCGCGTAGATGTGCTTGGAGGAGCGGAACACGGACAGCCGCGTGCGATCGCCGGCGGCAATCCGCAACACCCCGCGCACGCGTCCCTTGCGCCGCTCGATCCGGTCTTTGAGCTTGGTCATCGGCGGCTCCGTTACTTCTTCTTGCCTTCCTTGCGGAAGATGCGCTCGTTTGCGTATTTGACGCCCTTGCCCTTGTAGGGCTCCGGCGGACGGAATTCGCGGATCTCCGCGGCAACCTGCCCGACCTTCTGGCGGTCGATGCCGCTGATCACGATCTCCACCGGCTTCGGCGTCGCAATCGTGATGCCTTCCGGGATCGGATAGACCACGTCATGGCTGTAGCCGAGCGCGAGCTGCAGGTTCTTGCCCTGCACGGCGGCGCGATAGCCGACGCCGTTGATCTCGAGCCGCTGCTCGAAGCCTTTGGTGACGCCGGCGATCAGGTTGGCGATCAGGGTGCGCGAGGTGCCCCACTGCGCGCGCGCGCGCTTGGTCTCGTTGCGCGGATCGATTTTGATGCGGTCGCCATCGAGCGCCACCGACACGTCGTCGTGCAGCACGACTTCGAGCGTGCCTTTCGGGCCCTTCACCTTGACCGTCTGACCGGCGACGTTGGCGGTGATCCCTGAGGGAACCGCGACTGGTCTTTTACCGATGCGGGACATGACTCTGTTCCGTTCTCTTCTTTTCCTCGCCGCGGATCCGCTTAGAATACCGTGCAGAGGATTTCGCCGCCGACATTGGCGTCGCGCGCGGCATGATCCGCCATGACGCCTTTCGGCGTCGAGACGATCGCCACACCGAGACCGTTGTTGATGCGCGGCAGATTCCTGACGGAGGTATAGACGCGACGCCCGGGCTTGGAAATCCGCTCGATCTCGCGGATCACCGGCTCGCCTTCGAAATACTTCAGCTCGATATCGAGCTCGGCGCGGCCTTCGCGCTCGGTGACCGTGTAACCGCGGATATAGCCTTCGCTCTTGAGCACCTCGAGCACGCTTTCGCGCAGCTTCGAGCCCGGGCTCGAAACCTTGCTCTTGTTGCGCATCTGCGCGTTGCGGATGCGGGTCAACAGATCGCCGAGCGGATCGTTCATCGACATCGTGCGATCCTCCTCACCAGCTCGACTTCACCAGGCCCGGGATCAGCCCCTTCGAGCCGAGCTCCCGCAGCGCGATGCGCGACAACTTGTGCTTGCGATAGAACGCGCGCGGGCGACCCGTCACTTCGCATCGGTTGCGGATGCGGGTGGCGGACGAGTTGCGCGGCAATTCCGCAAGCTTGAGCGTCGCGGCGAAGCGCTCTTCGACCGGCTTGTCCTTGTCCTGGACGATCGCTTTCAAGCGCGCCCGCCGGCCGGAGAATTTCTTCGCCATCCGCCGCCGCCGGTTGTTCTTCTCGATGGAACTCTTCTTCGCCATCTAGTTCTCCTCGCTGCTCCGCGTCTGAGGCCCTTGCCGCCTCACTGCCGGAACGGAAAATTGAATGCCGTCAACAGCGCGCGCGCCTCGTCGTCGGTGCGCGCGGTGGTGCAGACGGTGATGTCCATGCCCCAGACCTCGGCGGTCTTGTCGTAGTCGATCTCCGGGAACACGATGTGCTCTCTGATGCCGAGCGAATAATTGCCGCGGCCGTCGAAGCTCTTTGGGTTGAGGCCGCGGAAGTCGCGCACGCGCGGCAGCGCGATGTTGATCAGCCGGTCGAGAAACTCGTACATGCGCGCCTTGCGCAAGGTAACCTTGCAGCCGATCGCCTGACCGTCGCGCAGCTTGTAGGTCGCGATCGACTTGCGCGCCTTGGTGATCACCGCCTTCTGGCCGGAGATGAGCGCGAGATCGGAGGCGGCCGCGTCGACCTTCTTGCGGTCGGCGACGCCTTCGCCGATGCCCATGTTGATCACGATCTTGTCGAGCACGGGGATCTGCATGCGGTTCTTGTAGCCGAACTGCTCGGCGAGCTTGCCGCGGATCTTCTCGTCGAACTCGACCCTCAGCCGCGCGGGAACGCGCGGCTCCGGCTCGCGCGCGACCTTTTCGCCGGCAGCCTTTTCGCCGCCGGCCTTCGCGCCTTTGTCGCCCTTGCCGGCTTGAGCCGCCTTCGGCGCCTTGTCGGCCTTTTCGCCCTTGGCGGGCTTCGCCGCCTGCTCGGCTTCCGGGCCCGCCTTAGCCGGCTTCTTGGCTTTCTTGTCTTCCTTATCAGCCATCGATCTCTGCTCCCGAACGCTTGGCGACCCGCACCTTCTTGCGATCGTCGCCTTGACCTATGATCTTGAAGCCGACGCGGGTCGGCTTTTTGTCCTTCGGATCGGCCAGCGCGATGTTCGACAAATGGATCGGCGCCTCTTTCGAGATGATGCCGCCCTCGTGCGTCGCGTCCTGCCGCTGATGACGCTTGACCATGTTGACGCCGCGCACCAGCGCGCGGTCATTATCGCGGCGCACCTCAATCACCTCGCCGCTGCGGCCCTTGTCGCGTCCGGCGATCACGATCACCGTGTCGCCCTTTTTGATTTTTGCCGCCATCACAGCACCTCTGGCGCGAGCGAAATGATCTTCATGTGATTCTTCGCGCGCAATTCGCGCGGCACCGGGCCAAAGATGCGGGTACCGACGGGCTCCATCTGCGGATTGATCAACACCGCCGCGTTGCGGTCGAAACGGATGATCGAGCCATCGGGCCGCTTGATGTCCTTGGCGACGCGCACGATCACCGCCTTCATCACATCGCCCTTCTTCACGCGGCCGCGCGGGATCGCCTCCTTGACCGAGACGACGATGACGTCGCCGATGGTGGCGTATTTGCGCTTGGAGCCGCCCAGCACCTTGATGCACATGACGCGGCGCGCGCCGGAATTGTCCGCCACGTCGAGATTGGTTTGCATCTGAATCATGGGCTACCCCACTTACTTCCTGTTCCGGCGCCGCGCTTACGACGCTTGCTTTTTCTCACCGCGCACCACCGCCCAGCGCTTGAGCTTAGAGATCGGCCGATGCTCTTCGATCCACACGGTATCGCCCACCTTGAACTCGTTGTTCTCGTCGTGAGCGTAGTATTTCTTCGAGCGGCGCACGGTCTTCTTGAACAGCGGATGGGTGAATCGGCGCTCGACGCGCACCACCACCGTCTTGCTTTGTTTGTCGCTGACCACGACGCCTTGCAGGCTGCGCTTGGGCATTTCTAATCCTCTTTAACTCTTCGCCGCCGTCTTTACCGCAGCCTTTGACGCTGTCTTGGGCGCGCGCTTCTGCCGCGCGACGGTCTTCAGCCGCGCGATGTCGCGCCGCACTTGGCGCACCCGTGAGGTGTTCTCCAACTGACCGGTGGCCCGCTGGAAGCGCAGGTTGAACTGCTCCTTCTTCAGCTTGAGCACCTCGTCGTCGATCTGATCGACGCTCATCGTCTTGATGTCGGCTGCTTTCATCGTCATGCCTATTCGCTGATGCGCTCGACGAAGCGCGTCTTGATCGGCAGCTTGGCGGCGGCGAGCGCCAGCGATTCCTTGGCGACCGCGACCGGCACGCCGTCGATCTCGAACAGGATGCGGCCCGGCTTCACCCGCGCCACCCACAATTCCGGCGCGCCCTTGCCCGAGCCCATGCGGACTTCGAGCGGCTTCTTCGAGACCGGCACGTCCGGGAACACCCGGATCCAGACCCGGCCGGCCCGCTTCATGTTGCGCGTGAGCGCACGGCGCGCGGCTTCGATCTGCCGCGCCGTGATCCGCTCCGGCTCCATCGCCTTCAGCCCGAACTGGCCGAATGCCAGCGTGGCGGCGCTGGTCGCGATCCCGTGGATGCGGCCTTTGTGGGCTTTGCGGAATTTCGTTCGCATCGGTTGCAGCATGGCGGACGCCTTTTCTCAAACCTCTTGTTGTTGCCTTCAGGCCGCATCCCGGCGCGGCCGGCCGGCATCGCCCTCGGCCATGCGCTTATCCTGCGCCATCGGATCGTGCTCCATGATCTCGCCCTTGAAGATCCAGACCTTGACCCCGCAGGTGCCGTAGGTGGTGAAGGCGGTGGCGACGCCGTAATCGACGTCGGCGCGCAAGGTGTGCAACGGCACGCGGCCCTCGCGATACCACTCCATGCGGGCGATTTCGGCACCGCCGAGACGGCCGGAGCAATTGATGCGGATGCCGCCGGCGCCGAGCCGCATGGCCGACTGCACGGCGCGCTTCATGGCGCGGCGGAAAGCGACGCGGCGCTCGAGCTGCTGCGCGATCGATTCGGCGACGAGCTGCGCATCGAGTTCGGGCTTGCGGATCTCGACGATGTTGATCACGACGTCGCTGTCGGTGAGCTTGGCGACGTGGCGGCGCAGCTTCTCGATGTCGGCGCCCTTCTTGCCGATCACAACGCCCGGACGCGCCGAGTGAATGGTGACGCGGCACTTCTTGTGCGGGCGCTCGATGACGATCTTCGACACCGCCGCCTGCTTGAGCTCCTTCATCAGCACTTCGCGGATTTTCATGTCCTCGTGCAGGAGCGAGCCGTAGCTCGTCTTGCCGGCATACCAGCGCGAATCCCAAGTGCGGTTGATGCCAAGCCGAAGCCCGACCGGATTGACCTTCTGACCCATGTTGCTCTCCTAAGCCGCCTTACGCCTGCTGCGCCTCGACCTCACGCACGATGATGGTGAGGTGCGAGAACGGCTTGAAAATTTTGCCGACCCGGCCGCGCGCGCGCGGCGCGTGCCGTTTCATGACCAGTCCCTTGCCGACATGCGCCTGCACGACGATGAGATCGTCGACGTCGAGATCGTGGTTGTTTTCCGCATTGGCGATCGCCGATTCCAGACATTTGCGCACATCGCGCGCGATGCGCTTGCGCGAGAATTCGAGATCGGCGAGCGCCGCCGAAACCTTCTTGCCGCGAATAAGCTGCGCCAACAGGTTCAGCTT